>ENA-OQLC01001247-OQLC01001247.1-human-gut-metagenome-genome-assembly--contig:-NODE-1247-length-12316-cov-3.630525_pt1 | contig 12316 bp, 9 predicted proteins | sample MGYA00242653_ERZ504807 | MGnify/ENA primary metagenome ERZ504807 (study PRJEB26092, sample SAMD00036381) | human gut metagenome | host: Homo sapiens | study: EMG produced TPA metagenomics assembly of... | reverse complement strand
AAAGGAAAAAAGAGCCGTATCCGGCAGCTTCTGGAGGAAATTGCCGTAGTAAAAGAAATTTCCATAGACAAAAATTCAGATCAGGAAGGCTGGAATGTGACTGTTTCCACAGAAGAAAATAAGGATATCCGTGAAGAAGTATTCTTTAAAATGGCAGAAAACCGTTATCCGATCCTGGAAATGCAGTCTCAGAAGATTTCTCTGGAGGAGATTTTCCTTGAACTTACAGAGGATAATAAAAAGGATCCATCTGATACAAATAACCGGATACAGACAGCCAAAGAGGCGGAAGCTGTGATCAGAGAATCAGAAAACAAGACAGAGGAGGCGGATAAACATGACAGCAGTTTATAAAAGAGAGCTGAGAAGCTATCTTACCTCAATGATCGGATATCTGTTTATCTTTTTTATACTTTTACTGACAGGAATCTATTTTTCTGCCTATCAGCTGGATGCTTCGTATCCCAGATTTGAGTATACATTAAGCGCTCTGACCTTTGTATTTCTGATCAGCGTGCCGATTCTTACCATGAGAACGCTGGCAGAGGAACGAAAACAGAAAACAGACCAGCTTCTTCTTACAGCTCCTGTTTCTGTGGGAAAGATTGTTATGGGTAAGTACCTTGCTCTGGTAACCATCTTTGCAATTCCCATGGCGATCATTTGCCTGTATCCTCTGGTAATGTCAAAATTCGGAACCGTATCCTTTGGAACCGCATACACGGGAATCCTTGGATTCTTTCTTCTGGGATGCGCGAACCTTGCCATAGGCGTATTTATTTCCTCCCTTACAGAAAGCCAGGTTATTGCGGCAGTGTTGACCTTTGTATTTCTGTTTGCCTTTTTTATGATGAACGGAATCTCTTCCTTTTTCTCTGAAGGCGCGTTGTCTACCTGTATTACCTTTGGACTTCTGATACTGGCGGCTTCGATCATTATTTATACAATGATCAAAAACTTCCTGATTTCTGCAGTGATCTGCCTGATCGGAGAGGCTGCTCTTGCAGTTGTTTATGTGGTGAACAGCAGATTTTTTGCAGGCGGCATCCAGAAAGCCCTTCAGATATTTAACATAAGCGGACATTTTGACAATTTTGCAAATGGAATTTTTGATGTGAACGGAATCGTATACTTCCTTTCTGTCATTGCAGTATGCATGTTTCTTACTGTTCAGTCCATTGTAAAGAGACGCTGGAATTAAGGAGGTGGGAAGAGTGAAATTAAAAGAAAAACTGAAAAAAAAGCAGCCGGAAAAGAAAAATAAAGGAACCTCAGAAAAAAAATCTTTTAAAGAAAAAATAAAATCCAGTTTTAACGGAAAATATATCAAAAACGGTTCCTACAGTATGCTGATCAGTGTAATTTTTATCGTGATCGTACTTGTGATCAATATGATCGTGAATGCTCTGCCGACAAAATATTCCGAGATAGATGTCAGTGATCAGAAGCTTTTCAGCATTGGAAAACAGACGGAAGATTTCCTTAAAAAACTGGATAAGGACGTAACTATTTATCAGATCGCTCAGAGCGGAGCTGAGGATGAAACAGTAAGCAAGCTCCTGAAAAAATATGAGGAAGCATCTGATCATATTAAGGTAGAAAAGAAAGATCCTGTTGTCAATCCCAAGTTTACTTCAGAGTATACAGACGCAGAGGTTTCCCCAAACAGCCTGATCGTTGAATGTGGAGAAAGAAGCAAGGTTGTGGATTATGGCGATATTTACGAATCTTCTGTGGATTATAATACTTACAGCTATACTACCACAGGATTTGACGGAGAAGGCCAGATCACCAGCGCCATTTCCTACGTGACCTCAGAAAACCAGCCGATTCTTTATACACTGGACGGACATGGAGAAAAAGATCTGGACGCTTCCATCCGGGAGGATATTGAAAAGGCAAATATTGAAATCCGCTCCCTGAATCTTCTTACAGAAGAAAGCGTGCCGGAAGATACTGCCTGCCTGATGATCAATTCACCGGCAACAGATATTTCTGAGGATGAGAAAAATGCAATTCTTGAATATCTGGAAAACGGCGGAAAAGCAATGATCTTCTCCGATTACACAGAGGAATCCATGGAAAACTTTGATGCTGTTCTGGAAAACTACGGTGTAGAGCGTGTTGACGGAATTGTAATTGAAGGCGACGCACAGCACTATGCAATGCAGATGCCGTATTATGTTGTTCCTGAAGTAAAAAGCGCAGAGCCTGTTTCCGGCTTTGCATCAGAAGGATATTTTGTCCTTGCGCCATATGCACAGGGCATCCGCAAACTGGACAGTGTAAGAGATACTGTGACAATCGACAGTATTCTGACAACCTCTGACAGCGCTTATTCCAAGGTGGATCTGAACAGTGAAACTCTGGAAAAATCAGAAGAAGATATTGCAGGACCTTTTGATCTGGGAGTAAGTATTACAGAAACGCTCGAAGATGACAAGCAGACACAGATTATTTATTATTCTACAGCAAACCTTATGGACAGTCAGATCAACAGCGCAGTGGCAGGAGGAAATGAACAGCTGATCATGGAATCCCTGAACTGGATGTGCAGCTCTGATGAGGCAGAGACAGTTTCTATTCCATCCAAGAGTCTGCAGGTAACCGCTCTCACACCTACTGCTTATGACGTAAGCTTCTGGAAAATCTGTACAATGGGCCTGATTCCCGGAGTATTCCTTGTAATTGGATTCTGTGTATGGCTGAAAAGGAGAAAAGCATAATGAAGAGCAAGACAGTAAAACTGATTTCCGGAGTTGCTGTACTGGCTGTTCTTTCAGGAACCTACATAGGAGTTACCTCCTATGTGGATTCCCAGGAAGAAAAAGAAGCTGAGGCAGCAGATACCAGTGTCAGCGTCGTAGAAATGGATTCGGAAAAAATTACTTCTGTCTCTTTTAACGGCACAGAGGGAGCAGAAGAGGTTTTTGAGAAGGATGGAGACAAGTGGGTAAAAAAAGACGAGCCAGATTTTCCGGTAAGTCAGGATACCCTTGACGGCGCGGTAAATGCTCTCACAGCGCTGTCAGCAGACCAGAAGCTTGAAGATCCTGAGGATCTCAGCGAATATGATCTGGACAAACCTCAGAACCAGATCACTCTCACGGAAGAGGATGGAAACAGGACTGTTCTTCAGGTGGGAATGAAAAATGAATCTTCCGGTCAGTATTATATGAAAAAATCAGAGGATGACAAAAATGTTTATCTTGTTTCCGCAGTATCTCTGGATCCGTTTATGGGAACTGCCTATGAGTTTGCAGAGGTAGAGAATTTCCCGGCAGTAACCTCAGCAACCATTAAAGATGTAAAAGTGGAAAAAGAAAATGGTTATCAGCTTTCTCAGGACGATGACAGCCTGTACTGGTATGTTTCTGACGGAAAAACCTCTGAGCAGGCAGATACTTCAAAGGTGGGAACAGTAACCTCTGCCATAGGTTCCCTTACCTATGGAGACTTTGTAGATTATAACTGCACAGATCAGGCCAAATACGGCTTTGATGACCCGTATGCAATAATCACTGCAACTTATCTGACAGAAGAGGATACAGAGGAAGATACGGACGCTACAGAGGCATCTGAGGGTAAAGATAAGGTAGAGACAGCATCAGAGGCGGAAGAAACCGGTGCGGATGCATCTGAGGAAGACAGTACAGAGGATTCAGATACAGCTTCCGGAGAAAAGGAAGAAGCAGAAGAGCCGGGAACGGACGTATCAGAGGATGACAATGCAGAGGACTCAGGGGAATCCGAAGAAATACCTCAGGTGGAAAAGCAGCTTGTGATTTATGTAGGAGATGAGACGGACGGAAACCGCTATGTAAAAGTCAATGACAGCAAACAGGTGTATACGATTCCTGAAACTTCTCTGACAGATATTACAGATCAGAATGTTTCTGATTTCTACAGCCTGACAGTCAATTACCTGACAGTCAATAATCTGGACAGCCTTGAAGTTCAGTCTGAGGACGGAACTCATACCGTTCAGGTTACAAGAGAAACAGTAAAAAATATAGAAGATAATACGGAAGATAATGCCGGATCCGAGAAAGAAGAGGGTTCCGGAGACACCGGGGAAGCTGTTGCAGATACAGATAAAGAAAATGAAGATGCAGCGGAAAATACTTCTGATGAAAAGACCGGGACTGCAGAAGCGGAAAAAATTTCCTATACTCTTGACGGAAAGGAAATTGAGGAAACAGTATTTACTACTTTCTATAACAAACTGATTAATATGGCAGGTCAGGAACGCCTGACAGAGGAGTATACGCCGGATGAAGCTGCTGCTTTTACCTTTGTTTTCACTGATACAGAGGGACAGAAAACAACCGTAAGCTATTATGAGTACGATTCCAGCTTTTATGCAGCAGTGACAGGCGATAAGGTTTATCTTGTAAACAAAATGGATGTACGTGATCTTACAGACGCATATCAGGAAATGCTGAATACAGATTCTTCTGAAGAAAGCCAAGCAACAGAGCATTCAGAAGAATAAAACAACAGCTGTAAAGTGGGTTTCCAGGAGATGTACGGACAGCTGAAAGCCCCTGGTGGCAGAAATATTAAAAGAAATTAAGTTGTCCGGCAACAGACAGAACAGAAGAAATATCCTGACCCGTAAAATCATCGGCTATGATTACAGCAAATGCCCCCCGGAAATTATTTTCCGGGGGCATTTACTTTATAAACCGGACGTGCAGGAAAACAGTTTCAGGATCATATCCGGTTCAGTTGTCAATACATTACAGGAAAATTCCGATCTGTTCCAGGAATCTTTCTGGGTCTTCCACATGTGGAAGATGTTTGGTATGGGGAATCGTAACGGATTCCACAGAAGGATTAATGCTGCGATAGCTGTCTACAACAGCAGCTCCGTTATTTTCAGCTTCGCCTTCAATAATAAAAATACTGTTGTCAATGGACTTTAATGCAGGCAGGATATTAATGTTCATAAAGCGGGAAGCTTTGCTGGCATAGGCTGCCTTTGCCTGACAACCGCCTCTGTGAGCAGCTTCATAATAAGCATCAAGAAGATTCTGATCCATATGGAAGGGATCAAAAACCATGTTTTCAATAAAAAAGTCCGAAGTATTTACTCTGGAAACAATAATGTGGTAAACAAGAGTTCCAAATACAGGGATTTCCAGGAAATATTTCAGCAGACGGTCTTTTCTGGACGGCATCTGTGTCAGGTTGCCGGGGGCAGGCGGATTCACAAGAATCAGTCTGTTGAAAAGATTTTTTTCATTGCGGCAGGCCATAACGGCAAAGGAGCCGGAAAAACCGCTTGTGATCACATCTGTTTTTTCTCCGATCACATTTCTGATAAAGTCGCAGATTACCTGTACATAGACGAAATTTGTATAGGTCACTCCCGGCTTTTCAGAGCGTCCGCATCCCAGAAGGTCAATAGTGTATACCGTATGTTCCGTGGCAAGCTCTTCTTCGATTCTGTTCCATTCATAGCCGCAGGCTCCGGGAAGCATATCATGGATAAGGAGAACAGGACTTCCGCTTCCTTTTTTTGTATAAAAAATTTCTCCAAAACGCCATTTATAATAGTTTCGTCTGTTGGAATCAAGCATTTCCTTCAGAGATGCAGATGCGGCAATGATCTTGTTTGCAATGTGGATGATGGCTGTTGCGGAGGAGAACAGCACTACAAATGTGGTTAGACGGTTCTTGTTTTTCTTCATATGAGACCTCCTTTTCACGTGATCTGACTGCAATTATTATACGCCAAAACAATGCGTTTTACAATGCTATAAAAGAGAAAGAAGCTTTTCTACATCCTCTCTGGAAGTTGCCCAGCTTGTGGCAAATCGAATGACAGTATGCGTATCGTCTGCCTTTTCCCAGAAGCTGTATACAACATGGTTTTTCAGCTCTTCCAGTCTGCTGTTTTCCATAACCAGAAACAGCTGATTGGTAGGAGAGCTGTTATAAAAGGTATATCCTTTTTTACGAAGCCCTTCACTCAGAAGAGCTGCTGTTTCAATGGCATTTCTGCCTGTTTCCTTATAGAGTTCATCTGTGAAAAGAGCGTCAAACTGCACGCCGCACAGCCTTCCTTTGGCAAGAAGGGCTCCGTGCTGCTTGATCTGAGTGAGGAAATGTGCAGGTGTATTATTTTTTGTAAAAACAACAGCTTCTCCGCACAGCGTACCGGCCTTGGTACCTCCAATATAAAAAACATCGCACAGATCTGCAATATCAGGAAGCGACAGTTCATTTTCCGGGCAGGCAAGGCCTGTAATAAGACGGGCGCCATCTATATAAAGGGGCAGCTTAAAATGGCGGCATACCTGAGAAAGCTCTTTCAGCTCATCCTTTGTGTAAAGAGTTCCGTATTCAGTGGGATGAGAAATATATACCATTCCCGGGAATACCATGTGCTCATGGCTGTCATCTCCAAGAAAAGTTTCCATATAAGCCTCCAGCTCCCGGGCGCAGAGCTTTCCGTCATGCTGAGGCAGCGTAAGAACCTTGTGACCTGTAAATTCAATGGCGCCGGCCTCGTGAACACTTACATGGCCTGTTTCGGCAGCAATCACGCCCTCAAAGCTTCTGAGCACAGAGTCAATAACAGTCTGATTTGTCTGAGTTCCTCCAACCAGAAAATAAATTTCTGCTTCCGGGCAGTTACAGAGCTTCCGGATTTTATCTTTTGCAAGAGTTGTATAGCGGTCAGAACCATAGCCGGATAAATGCTCCATATTTGTATCCATAAGCCTCTGAAGAATTTTGGGATGAGCGCCTTCGGAGTAATCGTTTTCAAAGTATAACATAGATAAGCCTCACTTTCCTTTGTGTGTTAAAATCAGATTGCCGCAGGCAGTCTGGAATAGAATTTCCGGTTTGTTACGAAACAGTTTATCACGAAATGAAAAGCGGTACAATATGGGCTTTTCTATAATTTTTATAAAAAATTCCCGCACATTTGCAGACGCTGATCCGTTAAACATTATGAGAGGAGGATTTCTGATGCATACAGATCTGGATGAACAATATGACAAAATATACCGGTATTGCTATATGAAACTAAGACATCAGCAGGCAGCAGAAGATATCACGCAGGAAACCTTTCTCCGTTTTCTGGAAAATAAAACTTATAAAGATATGGGAAAAGAAATCAGTTATCTGTACAGGATTGCAAGAAACCTCTGTATTGATCAGATGAGAAAACAAAAGAATGAAGCGTTTTCAGAAGAATTTCCCGGCTGTACAGAAAATGTTCAGGAGAGGATGGCAGTACATATGGATCTGAGAAAAGCCATAAAAAGTCTGGACGCTCAGGAGCAGGAGCTTGTCTTTCTGCGGTATGTAAACGAGCTTTCCGTTGGAAAAACAGCAGAAATACTGGGGATTTCCAGATTTGCTCTGTACAGAAAGGACAGAGAATGTCTGAAAAAGCTGAAAAAGGAAATGGAGGGATAAGATTGAAACAGAAACTGAAAAAAGAGCTTCAAATGCTGTATCAGCCACCGGATCCGGTACGAAAACAGGAGTTTTTGCAGAGGATGCCGGAAGGCAGAATGAGCAATATGGAGTTTTTGCGAAGCCAGACAGGATACATACGCAAATGGAACTGGCTTATTTCAGCAGCGGTATTAACAGGTGGAATCTGCACCGCATTTGACAAAAACAGAGTGTATACAGGTATTCTGGCAGCTATGCTTCCTGTTCTGGCTTTGTCCTTTGTGGCAGAAGGCAGCAGGTCTGTACGATATGGGATGGAAGAACTGGAAATGGTATCAAGATTTTCCCTGAAAGCTGTGTTAATGGCAAAATTTATGATTCTTGGACTGGGAAATATGATTGTTCTTGCAGCTCTTTTTCCATTACTGATGTGGAATGGAACATATGAATTTCTTTCTGCAGCCCTGGTTATTCTGTTTCCATATCTTTTATCCTGTTTCTGCAATCTTACAATAGTCAGAAAAGTTCGGGGAAAGGAAAGCATGTATTACTGCAGCGCAGTTTCTGTATTGATCTGCGGAGCTGTTCTGGTGGTAACTTACAGCAAAATAAATATTTATTCCCTTATGAAACCCCTGGGATGGGTGCTCAGTCTTGTCATACTGGCAGTGCTGACCTTCAGGGAATGGAAAATGATATTACTTCAGTCGGAGGAATGGGCATGGAGCTTTTGATTAACAGAGTATCAAAACAGTTCAGAAATAAAATTGCAGTAGACAATATTTCGTTGAAGCTGACTCCCGGTGTGTACGGGCTTCTGGGAGCCAACGGAGCCGGAAAAACCACTTTAATGCGAATGATCTGCGGTATTTTAACACCGGACAGAGGGACCATTACGCTGGATGGAAAAGAAGCAGGAGAGGAAGAATACAGGGAAATCCTGGGATATCTTCCGCAGGACTTTGGATATTATCCGGAGTTTACAGGTATGGATTTTCTGATGTATCTGGCAGCCCTGAAAGGAATACCAAAGAGCACAGCAAAAAAACGCTGCCTGGAAATGATTGAACTGACCGGACTGAAAGGTATGGAAAAAAAGAAGATCAAAACATATTCAGGGGGCATGATACGCAGACTGGGAATCGCACAGGCTCTTATTAACCGGCCAAGAATTTTGATTCTGGATGAGCCTACAGCCGGGCTTGACCCAAAAGAGAGAGTACGGTTCCGTGAAATGATTGCCAGACAGGGAGAAAACAATATTGTTCTTCTTTCCACCCATATTGTGTCGGATGTGGAACAGATTGCAGATAAAATTCTGATGATGAAAGAGGGGCAGCTTATTTTTGAAGGGACCAGACAGGAAACAGGAAGTGATCTGGAAAAGCTTTATCTTGAAAAATTTGGGGAGGTGAAAGGCTGTGAGTGATTTTAAAAGAATCTTAGGGTACGAGTATCTGAAGCTTTTTCGCCGCAAGATCATCTGGATCACCCTTGGAATTATGATATTGCTTTCCGCATTTGTAATATGTATCAGTGATATTGGACTTAATTCAGACGGACAGAATATCATTCAGTATATTCATGAAAACAGACAGAAAGAATTGGAAATTGCAGGAAAACCTGTGGATGACGCTTTGTTTGAAGAATATAAGGATAAAGAATATCCGCATGGTCTGAAGTATTTTTTGTCCTGTTTATTACCCTCAGACCAGATACAGACAAAAAATATAACAGAAGATAATGTATATGGGGAACGCAAGAAGATGCTGAACCGTGATATGGAGGAATATAAGCTGTGGGAAGGAGAAAGGGAATACTGGGAAAATCAGGAAAGCAGAATAAAAGTTCCTTTTACCTATGAAGATACAGCCGGAGAGAGAAAACTCATTGCAGCGTTTTATACAATGGTGGTCATGCAGATTATTTTTGTAGCTGTTGCAGTACCGGCGATATTTGCAGAAGAACATTTTCGAAAAGTAAATCATATTAATTTTTGCTGCAAATATGGAAAGAAAACCCTGTATGCAGCAAAAATCACAGCCGGAGTAACGCTTTCTCTTGGGGGGACCATATGCCTTGTTCTGGCCTGTGCGATCCCTGTTTTGATCCTTTATGGATTCCATGGACTGAATACACAGATACAAATGATATATCCTGCGTGCTCCCATTCTCTTACCATCGGACAGGTACTGGGCATACAGCTTCTCATACTGCTGACAGCAGCAGTTCTGGAATCGGCATTTGCCATGTTCTGTGCAGAAAAATTGAAAAGCAGTACAGGCACTATGGCTGTAATGGTTGGAATCCTTTTGGCTTCCGTGGTGGTGGATATTCCGGATCAGTTTCGTATGGCAAGCCAGTTATGGCTGGGTATTCCGTCTAATGCCCTGGCAATCTGGAACCTTTTGGACTGTCGGCTGATACCTCTGTTTGGAAAATATTTTACCCAGATGCAGCTTTTGCCAATTATATATGTGGCTCTTGCAGCGCTGCTGGCGGTGGGAGGCTACAGAGGATATAGAAGATATCAGGCGGTAAAGTAAAAAGAGTATGGCATCTGGCATCATTGTTTGCAGTATAGGAGTGTTTGTTGGGCTTTTATATTCACATTCAGCCGGGCTGCTTTAATGATACACAGAAGATAAGGTGTTTTTTCTGTAAAAGCTTATTTAATAACTATGAATGAGTAAATTTGAAAAAGTATACAAAATTATGGTTACTTTGTCTTTGTGAGATACGCATATAGAGGTTAAGATTTCTTTGCGTTTGCATATTACGGGTTCTATTGTGCAAAATTCTGTATTTGCTCATTTATAGTTTAACAATATAAATAAATGATACATCAAGAGTCAGATCCTGCCCAGATCTGACTCTTGTTATTTATGCATGCCAGGAGTAACTTCCCAAAAGTGCAGAAAATCAGCATCCTGGCTTTATATCGTGTACAGTATGAAATGCATTGATTGATGAATGTTTCTATTCTGCCGGTGCATCATTTCCATAGCCAATAGCTAATATATTAACGGGTTCCAGGTGATCTGGTAATGAAAATTCCTGTTTGATTATATCCGGCTTAAAAAAGCATACCCAGACCGTACCTAATCCCAGCTCTGTCGCCTGGAGCATCATGTGATCTGTCAAAATAGCTGCGTCAATATCTGTTGTCTGTTTGTTATCAAAAGGTCGTTTCCACGCATTTGAATGATCTGCACAAACAATAATCGCTAATGGGGCATTATATATGTTTCCGGCTTTTGCAATACTTTTCAACCGTTCTTTGTCCTGTACAACCAATAATTTAACGGGCTGCAGGTTTGCCGCAGTTGGTGCAACATGAGCACAGGCAAGTATTTTATCCAGCTTTTCTTTTTCTACAGGCTTATTTTTGTAGGCTCTGACGGAATATCTCTTTTTTGCAATATCTAATACATTCATGCTTTTTAATCTCCTTTGTTCTTGTGAATCAGGTCAACCTGTACTATAATTATATCTGTAATACTTTATTAGACAAGAACGCACTATTTTGTAATATACTACCTGAAAAGAAAGTAAGAGAACATTATGGAAAGTAATTGCTGTGGTTTTAATTGCCCCGTTGAAGCAACCATTCAATTAATCGGCGGAAAATATAAGGCTGTCATTTTATGGCACTTAATGAATTAAACATTATGGTACAGTGAGATTCATAAGCGTATTCCAAAAATGCTGGCTCAACAGCTTCGTGAGCTGGAAAAAGATGGATTGATTAACCGTAAGGTTTACCCGGTGGTTCCGCCAAAAACAGAATATTCTTTAACTGAATTTGGAAGAACTTTAACTCCAATTCTTGATGAACTGTGTAACTGGGGTGAAAACTATTTACTTCAAAATGAATTGTAAGCCGTGATAATCAGATCTCATGCTGTGAGCTGTTTATCACGGCGTTTTTAGTGATACTTTAATTTGGGGCTTTTTGTAATCTTATAAACTATAAATGAGTAAATATCGAATCTTACACAATAAAATCCGCAGTATACGGACATAAAAGAAATATTAAGCTCTATATGTGCATTTTATAAAGACAACTTCGTGATGATTTTGTAAACTTTTTCAAATTTGCTCATTTATAGTTATAAATATATTTTTCTTCTTTTAAATGATAAAATACGAAAAAGAGCATAAATTTTTCGCTGGTTTATCTTTGTGAAGCTTACATGTCGAGATTAATGTTTCTTTTGTGGCAGTATATTGCAGATTTTACTGTGTAAAATTTGGCATTAGTTCATTTATAGCTTGTTAAAATATTGCTATCAAAAGCAACGTGATAGAAAATTCTGAAATGAAAAAGTAAAATCTGTATGTGCAAATATGAGAGACTTTCTTATTCGTTCTGTATGGGAAGTTTCTTTTTTATTCAATAGGACTATATAATGAGAAAATGTGAAAAAGCGCACAAAATTCTCGTTATTTTTGTGCGGTGTATATATAGAGTTTTAATTTTCTTTTTTCTTTGCATCCATATTGTATGGATTCTATTATGCAAAACTCTGCATTTGTTCTTTATAGTAATAGAAAATAAAATTTTAATAAAAATATTGACAGAGTTATAAAATGGGTGTATTTTTAAATCGTAAGTAGCAAGTGATAAGTAGATAGTAATCACTTCTATAAACATATGGCATAAAAGACAGTATTTAAAACTCTGAAAGCAGAGATGAAAAAAAATCTTGTTTTTAAAATGCTGAAAGTGCTTTTGAAAGTAGAAGTGTAAAGAAATCTATAATAAATTCAGGAAAAATAGATTCACATCATCTTTGAAAATTACAGAGATTGAAAGCGCCAGGTAAGGTATGAGAAACAAAGTAAAAGGAACAGACTTTGAGCGTTGAAGAGGTTGGTAGTGTCAAATAATCTA
>ENA-OQLC01001244-OQLC01001244.1-human-gut-metagenome-genome-assembly--contig:-NODE-1244-length-12334-cov-5.536428_pt1 | contig 12334 bp, 13 predicted proteins | sample MGYA00242653_ERZ504807 | MGnify/ENA primary metagenome ERZ504807 (study PRJEB26092, sample SAMD00036381) | human gut metagenome | host: Homo sapiens | study: EMG produced TPA metagenomics assembly of... | reverse complement strand
GTATGGACTGCAAGCGGCGGCGGGCTCCCTTCTTTGGGCGCTGGACGGAGGCAAATCCGCTCTGTACCGGTTTCTGGAAAGTTAAGCAGCCTCGGGCCATACTGGCCCGAAGTCGGGGCGGTCTGAATGGGCCGCCTCTTTCTTATGGAAAGGAGGGATGATTTTTGGCTACTACAGCTTTGTTGCAGCGCCATGCGGGCGAAGGCGAAACGATTGCTGAGGCTATCCGGGATTGTCTGGACTATGGCAAGGACCCGGAAAAAACAGAAAGCGGAAAGTACATCTCCGCTTATGAATGTGATCCGGCCACCGTGGCGGACGAGTTCCTTTTGGCAAAACAGAATGATTTGTTATATCGTTTTTTATTGATTTTTTTGCTGTGCCCACTTCCGATATTCAGAAGGATATAGACCAGTACTTTTTTTGAAGTCTCTTGAAAAACGACCAGCATTACTATATCCAACAGCCAGAGCAATTTGCTCAATTGGAAAATCGGTGGAGCAAAGGAGATTTTCTCCCTGAGATAAACGCCGCTGTTGAATATATTCCGTAATGGTGCAGCAATAGACCTGCTTAAATGTAATTTTCAACTTTGTTGTTCCCATGCAGGCAATGCGCGATAGTTTATCTAAAAGAATTTCTCTGTTGTAATGATCGTTGATATACGCAGCGACATTTTCAAGAGATTTTATATCCTGTGAAGAAATACGAACTTTCTCTTTTTCTGGACTTTTTTTGTTATGTTCGGCAATCAAAGCTACTGCTTCAAAGACTTTACTTTGAAAGAATAGTTTTGCTGCCATTCCATCTCCATTATAATTCCAGACTTTGCGTAACAGAGAAACCATTTCAGGAAAATTATTTGTTTGATCAATTTCTCGAAATGCTTCATCTGGATTTATATATTCATCTGGAAATGCTTCTTTTAGATACTTTTCATAGTAAGCAGGCATAATCTCTATACCAATCGTCCGAATTGGTATATTTTTATGGAAAAGTGCCTTGTATGGGTGCTGGCCTCCAAAGAATGTTTTTATACATCCTGCGGTAAGGCGCCGGTAAGGCATGATTTCTTCACCAGATACAGATTCGTAATAGGTGATGCTTAGGCTCTCCGGCCAGTTTAGACTTTCCTGATCGAAAAATTCATCCTCGTAAAAATAGAAATCATGTATTTTGATATTAAATAGGTTTTTTTCACCATATATCCAATAAATTCCCTCTCCAAATGATTTTGGCAAACAATAAAAGTTCCCAATAGAGCTAAATTTTCCATTTGGTGGCATTTCCTGAAAACCGCTTTTTATCAACATAGTATTAAATTGAGCAGCAATATCGGACATAATCATCCTCCTCAGACACATTAGACATACTTTCAGACACATAAGACGACAATAGAATGAATGTGTTGCGAAAGCAAATCAGTTCATGTATAGTTTTTTATGGCAGTTAACTAAAACTAATCAAAGCCTACCACATTGATTTTAGAAAGTCAAATGTGGAATATACAAAATGGAGGAACAAAAAATGTCTAACACGAAATCCGGTCTTTCTGTCAAAGACCTTATCGTAACAGGTGTCTTTTCCGCAATTATCTTTATCTGTATCAGCCTTAGCGGTGGTGTGTTTATGATGATGCCAGCACTCACTTTCTACTATCCTGTCGGTGCTGCTCTTCTTGCTGGTCCAGTGTATTTGCTTATGGTTGCGAAAGTACCAAAGAAAGGCCCCATTTTTATTGCAAGTGCGCTTATGGCAATCTTTTGCTTTGTAACAGGTATGCACATTGGAATGACAATCGGCTATTTAATTGGTGGAGTACTTGCAGAAATTGTCGCACACACTGCAAATTATAAAAGCAAAAAAATGAATATTCTTTCGTATGTATTCTTTTGCTTGGGTGGAACTGGTACATATATTGCATATTTTATTAACCCTCAAACATGGGTGAATACTATGCTGGAAAAAGGAACGACACAGGAATATCTTGATAGTATGCTTGCATCTACCGATTGGATCGTACTTGTAACAATGTTGATTGGAACAATAGTGATTGCTTTGCTCAGCGGTTTTGTTGGAAGCAAGCTATTAAAGAAACAGTTTGAAAAAGCGGGTATCACAGCATGAATATACAGTACACAAAAATTCATAGTGGATTGTGTACGTTTGATCCACGTACAAAAATCTTGTTACTTGCAATCACTGTATTTGCCGCAACGATAGCTCCATCGTTGCGGCATGTATGGCTATTAGTGTTATTCATCACACTTTTTGGATGCACATGCGGGAAAGCCAAACGCTCTTTATGCCATCTGATCTTTTTTGCTTTATTTTATTTACTGACCCTTTACGTTCTCTCTCTTGAAACGGGTGTTGTATATACGATGTTTGTCGCATGGATGGGGCTTTTCTACAAAGTGTATCCTTGTGCAATGCTCGCTGGAATCATACTGTCCACAACGAGTGTAAATGAATTTCTGACAGCAATGAATAAAGCACATGTTTCTAAAGGAATATGCATTCCGTTGGCAGTTATGTTGCGATATATTCCGACAATTCAAGAAGATTGGCACTATATCAAAGACGGTATGCGTTTAAGAGATGTATCGCTTTCTTTTAAGGGTTTTATTCATCACCCGGGGATGACAATTGAGTGTTTGTATGTCCCGCTTTTAATGACTGCGTCCAAGGCAGCTGATGAACTTGCAATTGCATCTGTAACAAGAGGCATTGAAAATCCTCATTCACGGACCTGTCTGATACAAATCAAATTTAGAATACAGGATATTTTGGTAATCATTTGTTTCTTGTTTCTTTTGGCGTTGAACGCAGGTGAGATTGGAGGTGTGTTATGATCCAATTCAAAAATGTTGGCTTTGCCTATGCAGGGACAACCGCTTCCGAAATCGGAGTAAAACATATTGACCTATTTGTAGAAACAGGAGAATGCGTTTTGCTTTGCGGTCGTTCTGGGTGTGGTAAGACAACAATTACAAAATTGATTAATGGACTTATCCCTAATTATTTCCCTGGCGAGTTAAATGGCGACGTACAAGTGGATGACCTGAAGGTTTTTGAAACACCTACATATCAACTTGCTGAAAAAATCGGATCTGTATTTCAAAATCCGAGGACCCAGTTCTTTAATGTAGATGTGGACAGTGAAATCGCATTTGGAATAGAAAATGCGGCTGTCCCACCGGAGGAATTGCATCGTAGACTTGAAAATACTCTTGATGTCTTACATATCCGTCATTTGCAGGGACGAAATATATTTGAATTATCCGGGGGCGAAAAACAAAAAGTTGCCTTTGCGTCTGTGTATGCAATGAACCCGGATATTTACTTGTTGGATGAGCCGTCTTCTAACTTGGATATGGCCTCAATAGCGGACTTAAAAAAATATTTGCAGCTTCTGAAAAAAGCGGGAAAAACAATTTTAATTGCTGAACACCGCCTTTATTATCTTCTTGATATAGCAGATCGCATTGTATATTTGTCAGAAGGGGAAATCGGGGCAATTTGGACGTCAGAAGAACTTAAGATACTCTCGGATGTTGAAAGAAAGAATATGGGGCTGCGCGCTGTGGCGTTAGAAACTGTGTATCCCATTGTTGCCAATGTTCCAATTCAAAAACCTGTACTGGAAATACAAGATGTATCACTATTTTACAAAAAGCAGATGATTATCAGTCATATCTCAATGCAGGCTTCTAAAGGTGAAATCATTGGCGTTGTCGGATGCAATGGAGCCGGGAAAACGACATTCCTTCGTGCTTTATGTGGGTTGCATAAAGGATCCACAGGGAAATTCTTGTGGCAAGGCAATGCACAAAATGAAAAGGAACGCATGAAGCGATCTTTTATGGTTATGCAGGATGTTAACTACGAATTGTTTGCAGATAGTGTAGAAGATGAATGTACGTTTGGAATCAGATACACTGATCCTGCGCTGGTGAAAAGAGCATTAGATGATTTGGACCTTCTTTCTGTCCGTAAACGGCATCCGAACACACTTTCCGGAGGACAAAAGCAGCGGGTTGCTGTAGCCGTTAGTATGATATGCGGTAAGGAAGTGGTGGTTTTTGATGAACCAACTTCGGGTCTTGATTATGACAGCATGGAGCAAGTTAGCAAATTGATTCAGGACCTTGCAAAAAATAAAGTCATATTTGTTGTCACTCACGATTATGAATTTGTCTGCCAAACATGCTCGCGTCTGATTCGCTTTGATCGTCACGTTTTGGCAGATGATCTTCCCGTTTGTATAGAAAACAAGGAAAGAATTTATGCACTTATGGAACAGGGGGAGAAAAAGTGATATGGAGCAGAAACAAGAAAACCCAATAAAACTTCTTTTGTCATGGTCGGGGAAAAGCAAACGGTATCTTTTTGCGTCCGTCGCCTGTGCTTTTGCAAGCGGCTTATTTGTAATAGGGCCGTATATTAGCATTTATAACCTTATGGATGCGATTTTATCCGAAAATATAACACAACGGTTATTGGTGAATAATATCGTATTGATTTCTGCAACAACTATCCTGCGTATGATTACTTTGGCTTGTTCAGGCGTTCTTTCTCATAAAGGAGCTTATGGTGCATTATATCGTGTACGTTGTATGATAGTGGAACATTTGGCAAAAGTTCCGTTAGGCGTACTGGATGATCATAGCACGGGAGAAATCAAAACTGTTTTAAATGAGGATATTGAAAAACTGGAACTATGCCTTGCTCATAATATTCCAGAGTTGGTAAGTTATCTCACTGGTCCGATAGTCATTTTTATTTATTTAATGACAGTAAACATTCCATTAGCGATAATTTCTTTGATTCCCCTTCCGATTGCAGGAATTGTTATGATACATCTTTTTAAGGGTATGTCAAGTATCATGCATGATTCAAACCAATCTCTTATTGCATTTAATTCGATTATGATTGAGTACATTCGCGGAATGCGGTTAATTAAAGCCTATAATATGGGAAGTAAATCGTTCAAAAAATTCTCGGATGCCATTAAAGAGGAAAACAGAGTATGGAATTTGATCTCGCGTAAAATGGGACCTCCCTTTGCAATTTTTATTATTATTCTGGAATGTGGAATGGTTCTTTTGGTTCCTATTGGTGGAATGCTGTTTTTAAGAAATTCTATCACTTCCAGTGTGTTTTTGCTTTTCGCTTATGTTGGTTCTCTATATTTAACTGAGCTACTTCCACTTCAGCAGTTAGGAACAACCTTTGCACAGGCATTGAATGGAGTTGCTAAGACAAAGGAAATACTGGAGTTGCCTGTTTATGAAAGCGATGGGGATTTTCCTACACATTGTGATATTGCCGTTAAAAATATTTCCTTTTCATATGATGGGGAAAAGAATGTTCTGGAGAATTGCAGTTTGTATGTAGCTGAAGGAGAGAAAATAGCTCTGATTGGTGTTTCCGGTGCTGGTAAAAGCACAGTCATTGAGCTGATCTCCCGATTTTACGATGTGCAGGAAGGTCAGGTATTAATCGGCGGTATAAATGTAAAAAACATAAACTATGAAAAATTGCTTCAAAACATATCCATTGTATTTCAAAAGACGTTTTTGACCCGCGACAGTGTTTTGGAGAATATCCGTATGGGCAGTAACGCCACTCTGGAAGAAGTGAGGGCAGCCGCAAAAGAGGCACAGATTGACGATTTCATCATGTCTTTGCCAGATGGATATGATACGAAAGTAGGCAGTTTTGGCTCCCGTTTCTCTGGCGGAGAAAAACAAAGGATAGCGATTGCAAGAGCTATTTTAAAAAATGCTCCTATTCTGATATTAGATGAAGCCACAAGTGCAGCCGATCCCGAAAATCAGTTGGAAATAGATCGGGCAATTGAGAATCTTTGCAAAGGGAAAACCGTTTTGATTGTCGCACATCGTTTGGGTGCAGTTAAAATGTGTGATAAAGTGGCAATTGTCGAAAATCACACGATAACCGATGCAGGCACCCATGAAGAAGTCCTTTCCAGAAATAATTATTATAGAAAGGCATGGAGCGATTACAATGCTTCAAGAAAAATCGTCTATGGCGGGAAAGGAGATAAAGCATAATGAAAGAAACAGGGCCATTACATAAAAATATCCACTTTAATATAGGCGTGATATTCACGGTTATTGAAGGTTTTCTTTCTGGATGCAGTTATATGACGATTTACCTAGTCATTCAGATCCTGCTCGGCAAGAAAACAACTACAACAGACATCTTAACGATCACAGGAATTCTGTGCGTAGTCTATGCTTTGCGAGTGCTTATTTACAGTATAGGTTATACACAGAACCAGATCGGCGGGGCTGCCGTTTCAAAAAATCTTCGCCTTTTCCTTGGAGATAAATTTAAGAGGATTCCTCTCTTTCGCTTCACACATGGGCAGGTGGGGCAATATGTAAATACAATGACATGCGATGTAAATGGTTATGAACAAATATTGACACACAAGGTAAGTAACTTGACCAAAAATATTGCTCTGGCCGTTATGGTTATTGTATTTATCTGTTATTTGTATCTGCCCGCAGGAGGGATCCTTTTGCTCTCTACTTCCATGCTGATTCCTGAAATGTGGCTTTCTTTCCGAACGGTAAAAAAGTATGGAACCAGAAAAAATAAGGTTTCATCTGAAACAGTAAGCAGCATTGTGGAATATATAGAAGGTATTCAGACGTTTCGTGCATACGGCGTGGCTGGCACAAAAAATAAGGCAACCACAGAAGCAATGCAATTGTTCAGTCAGGTCAGCTTTGAATATGAAGCGCATGGTATTCCCATAAACTTTGCTTTTAACATTATTAACTGGCTTATGGTTCCCTTTATTATGTTTATTGGGATTTCTCCGTGGATGGCAGGAGAAATTCAGACGATTGATTTTCTGCTTTTGTGTATGCTCCCTATGTTGCTGGCAAAGCTAATCGGGGCAATTTCAGTAGATTTGTTTAGCTACAAAAACCTTGTGATTTCAAAAAACAATATTTTAAAAGTAATCCATGAGCCAGAAGAAAACGGCAGTACAGAACCGTTCACAGTTAAGAATTATGAGATTGTTTTTGATAATGTGGACTTCTCCTATATTCCTGGCGAAGCAGTTTTGAAGGAAACTTCCTTTATAGTTCCAAATCAGAAATTGACTGCAATTGTTGGTGATTCCGGTTCCGGTAAATCCACCATCTTGAACCTGATCGCCAAATACTATGAGCCGACTGGCGGCGAAATCCGTATCGGCGGTAAGCCAATCAGTCATATATCCTCTGAGCGTGTGTTGGAACAAATTTCGATGGTAGATCAGGATGTATTTCTCTTTGATGATACCATTCGTGAGAATATCCGGCACGCCCGCCCCGAGGCCACGGATGAGGAAATCGAAGCCGCCTGCCGGGAGGCTAATTGTGACGGCTTCATCCGCAAGATGGAAAAGGGATACGATACGCCGACCGGCGAAAACGGAAACCTTCTCTCGGGCGGTGAGCGTCAGCGAATTTCCATCGCCCGCGCTATCCTGAAAAACAGCCCGATCCTGCTTTTGGATGAAGCAACAGCGTCCCTTGACATCGAGAACGAGCTGGCAGTAAAGCAGGCCATCGCCAATCTGCTGAAAGAGAAAAAGACTGTGGTAATGATTGCTCATACCCTTTCCATCGTCAAAAATGCCGATCAAATCCTTGTGGTATCTGGCGGAAAGATTGCTGAAGCCGGTACTCACGATGAATTGCTGGCTAAAGGCGGAAAGTATGCGGCCATGTGGAACGCCGAACAGAAATTATCTGCATAAGGGAGGTCTTAATGAAACTTCATGCGTCCGGGGAGGACTACCTGGAAACCATCCTTGTTCTCCAAAAGAAACGCGGTATGGTGCGCTCCGTAGATGTGGCCCGGCACATGGAGGTGTCAAAGCCCAGCGTGTGCCATGCAGTGGCTACCTTGCGGGACGGCGGCTTTCTTATGATGGACGAGGATCACTTTCTCCAACTGACCGATGTGGGCCGCGAGGTGGCTGAAAAAATCTATGAACGCCACTGCTTCTTTACCGAGCAGCTTATCGCCGCAGGCGTTGACCCCAAGACTGTGGAGGCCGACGCCTGCCGTATTGAACACATCATCAGCGATGAGAGTTTTGACCGGCTGAAAGAGGCAGCCGAACAGGAGCAAGAATAAACCGAATAAGCCAAGCGATCCTGCCCCGCAAGACGGGGAAAGAAAAAAACCGTTGCAGGGCAGGCAGCTTCGTGCGCCCATAATGGATTTTCCGGGTACTGCGGCGGTTTTGAGTAACATCAAGGCCGCCGTTCCTTATGCCCTCGACAAAGGAGTGACGACTACACGCTGACACGGCGGCTTTAGAAGGGAGCCGCCGTGAAGCAAAGACCGCTTCGATATAATTCGGCAGGAATTTACCTGTCAAAAAAAGCCTGACCGTCAATCGGCCCCCATCTGCTTATGAACAGGCACTATCGTGGCTGGTCCATAAGCGTCATAAGTCCTCTTTTAGCAGCGCCAGCCGCCGTTCTTCGGATGCTGGCGCTTTTGTTTGTCGTTTTTTCGGGAATTTCCCCGAAAGGTGTCGCTCACCGCCTTCATTTCGGTTCACCCGTCAACCCGTGAATCGAAATGGAGGTACATAATGCAGAAGATCAATCTTCGGGAACTGTATCCCGATGTGTATAAAAGCGATGTCTTTGTAGACGTGGGCGAGGAAGTCGTGGCCGCGATCCGGGGCCAGGAGCAGGACGATGCCGCCTATGAACGCCGGAAGTTCCGGTACAAGGCTCACTACTCTCTGAACCGGGAGGATGGCATTGAAAACGATGCCCTCAACCGGCCACTCACCCCGGAGGAAGTCCTGGAGCAGAAGCTGCTGCGGGAGGAAGTGTATGCCGCGCTGATGCAGCTGACCGCCATCCAGGCCAGGCGTATCTACGCCCGGTTTTACCTGGGCATGACGGTGGCTGAGATCGCCCGGATCGAGGGTGCTGACCGCCGCCGCGTATGGGAGAGCATCCGGCGCGGACTGAAGAAGCTGGCGCGTCTGCTGGGAACGGCCCGATAATATGACCGCCGCATAGTGGCAAAAAAATAGCTGGTGGAGGATTGTTATTCCTCCACCAGCTTACTTCTCCTCTAAATGTTCATCTGGATCAATCCCAGCTGTCTTTACCATCTCTTTCAGCTCATCAGCCAACGCGCGGGTCGAGTTTAACAGCACTTTTCTGGCAGCCGGAGGGCACGAAAGGTAAAGCTGCCGCATATCGTTGGCGGCTTGCTCATCTTCTGGCAAATCGAGATTCATCAGGGAATCCAAGGACAAATTCAAGACTTTGCAAAAAGCACGCAGAACCTCAAAGGAAGGGTTCTTTACCCCTCTTTCACAGCTTTGAACGTGCTTCAGCTAAAAATGGCTCTGATCTGCGAGTTCCTGTTGCGTCAGTCCTTTTTCCTTACGCGCTTTTTGTATCCTTCGTCCCAATTCTTTTAACAGTTCCATAAGTACTATCGTCTCCTTAATAATATTTTATCGTGCCCATTTTTCTGTCGGAAGAACCTTATAAAAGGCGTTTTTAAGTACGATAGTACCTATTTTATTTTGCTTGCTGGGTACTTGCTCTTCACTAAACTCCTTGTAAGGCGGCAAGACCAAAAATATTTTCAAATAAATCGCATTACCAGACAGGACAAATCACCTATTTTTGTCATGGTTGTCAAGAAGGAGTTTTTTCTTCTCTGTTCTTTGACAACCGAATAGACGGCATTTCTGGTACATAGCCCATGTACGAGCGAATTAGGTGCGCCGCCATGATGGACAGCCAAGGAGGTGATCAGCAGGCTGCCCTGAGCGATCAACGCTAACCTAAGACCTGAAAATGGCATTTCGGGACGCAATGACTACATGGGGGCTTAAAGATACTTCTTCACAGCCTCCTAAAGACTTGGGGGGAACCCTGCGGCGCACGAGTAAAACGACGCTACGGAGTTATGACAGCCGCGCCAGCGGAGACCAGGAATGTCCCTATCGTCAGGGGCGCGTGGCAAATGTGACGAAAGTAACGGATATTATCTGAAAGGCTGCGTCCATTTGCTGTTAGCAACAACAAGGCAGCATTTGGGTGCAGTCCTTTCTTTTCAAAGTCAGATACCATGAGCTGGCAGCTCTGGTTGCCAGCTCATTCATGTGATTTTGAAACCGACTTCAAAGAAAGGAGAACACTTATGAGCCAGCTAACACAAACATCAACCGATGAATTGGTTGACATCCGTGAAGTCACGGTAGATAAAGACCTCCCCAAAGAGGAACGGATCGCGGCCTTTCTTCACCAGATCAAAAACCCCTATCGCTTTCGCTGCGGCGATTTTGTGGTAAACGCTGCATTTTCCAGCAACGGGGTCACATTGGAGGAATGCCTGCAAGGGATTTTAAGGTAATCAACATCCTCGCTCTTTTTCCAAAAGCGTGCTACGATGTGTATGGAAAAGGATGAAAACTGAAAACCTCGAAATCCACTCTTTTCTTGCGGGAGCTTCCGGGAGGAAAGGAGTGCTTTTTCATGCCAAAATATCAGGCAACAGCTTACATTCGTCTGTCTTACACAGATGATCGCTCCAGCGAGAGCGACAGCGTTACCAACCAGCGGAAGCTGATTGAGAACTTCATTGAACGAAACCCGGACATCCAAATCGTATCCGAAAAAATCGACGATGGTTACAGCGGTATCATTTTTGACCGTCCGGCGTTTAAGGAAATGATGCAGGACATCACCGATGGCAAGATCAACTGTGTCATTGTAAAGGACCTCTCCCGCCTGGGACGAGAGTACATTGAAACCGGACGCTACCTGCGCCGGGTATTCCCAACTTATGGGGTCCGCTTTATTGCCATCACGGATAACATCGACACCGCCCATGAAGGCAGCGGTGACGATCTGACCGTATCCGTCAAAAACATTATGAACGAAAGTTTGCCCTTACGGGTATCGCAAAAGCGCCAATGGCAGAATGGAACCGAACCCGGAAACCGCTGCTGTGGTACAGCTCATTTTCCAACTTGCCGCAACCGGAATTGGAGCAGCAGCCGTTACCAGGGAACTCTTTAAGCGAGGCATCCCGACCCCCGGAGAACACAAAGCAGCTCATGGGCAGCAGTACCACGATGTCTCACGCTCCCGTGGACGCTGGAGCAGTTCTACGGTTCTCCGTATTCTGGAGGACGAACGCTATATCGGCTCCTATGTCATCGGGCGTCGTGCAGTCATTGAAGTAGGCGGCACACGGAGCCGCAGGAAGGACCGGGACAAATGGTTCATTATTCCCGACCATCATCCGGCAATCGTTGATAAAGAACTATTTGAAAAAGTGCAGGCTGTGCAGCGCCGGTTTTCCTTGCCGACCAGAAAAACCAGGGATTACCCACTGAAAGGCAAGGTCTATTGTGGCTACTGTGACCATGCACTCTCCCTCATCACCCAAAAGAAACCGTTTTACGTCCGCTTCCATCCTGACAGTGAAGAGTGTTCCACATACCTCTATCGCGCCTACACCAAGTGGTGCGAAGATAATCTGGAATCGCCCGTCACACAGAAGAAGTTCAGCCAGTTCCTGCTGAAAAACTCCGGCAGGTATGGTCTGACCTTCACCAAGCACATCGAAGGCAAATATCGCGGTTTCCGGGGCGTATGCGTCCGCCCTGCGTTTGCCGCATAAGAAAAAACACACAAAAAGTAGAAATCTCGCGCCCCACGCGCCCCAAATCAGCGGTTTCAACCTGTTATCGCTGTTTTCTCCGGGCGCATATCCGCCCTTCCGGGGCGGGTATGGGGCGGGAAGCAAGGACAACGCGCCCTGACCGGGCGCGTCCATATCTACGATACGCCCCAGCAAAAGAACATGCCAAGACACAATTCTTAACTTTGGGGCGCGTAGGGCGCGTAAAATCAAGTTCTCCGCATTTTTCTACATGGCTGAAGTTTCGGGTCAGGAGCTTCAATCTTTTACATATTACCGATCCACAATGGTGGCAGCTCAACGAGAGCTGAGCCGGGTACGGCGAGAAGTGCAAAGGAGACATACCTATGAAGACTGTCCGCAAAAACTCGATCGAACTGACCCGCGAGGACTTGAAAACTGCGTCTGAATCCCGTACAATGGACTTGTCCAAAACCCCTGCCACAGAACCTTCTAAACAGGCTTCAGTGACCCGTCACGAGCCACTTGTTTGCCGGGTGGAGGAGATCGCCCAACTATTGGCGATCTCCAACCGTGCTGCGTACAATCTGTGCAACACCACGAAAGATTTCAAGGTGATCCGCCTCGGTACCAGCATCCGGGT
>ENA-OQLC01001240-OQLC01001240.1-human-gut-metagenome-genome-assembly--contig:-NODE-1240-length-12352-cov-3.036904_pt1 | contig 12352 bp, 8 predicted proteins | sample MGYA00242653_ERZ504807 | MGnify/ENA primary metagenome ERZ504807 (study PRJEB26092, sample SAMD00036381) | human gut metagenome | host: Homo sapiens | study: EMG produced TPA metagenomics assembly of... | reverse complement strand
ACTATTTCATCAGCGCCTCCATCAATAATGATAATGGTATGCTGAAAAAAGATCCGAATAACACATTCGACAACAATATACAGAATCTTCGCTACTCGTTCCAAAGTAACGTGGGAGCATGGTTGACATCAAGTACCAAAGTAAATGTGAGAATCAACTCGCAAATAGTCAATTACAATGGTCCGTCAACCAGTATGGACGATTTGTATAAATACGTAATGGAAGCTCCGTCAATGTATTTTGCACCTGTATATCCGAATATCAACCGTGAAGATCACACTATATTCGGAAACAAATCAGGTGGTCCTATCGGTTCCGGAGGATTCAGTATTTATCGCAACCCTTATGCAAGTATGGTACAAGGTAGTTCTAAGCAAAGCGCATATACCATTAATACGGCTTTCGAACTGGAACAGAAACTTGACTTCCTTACCAAAGGATTGAATTTTAAAGCACTGGTTTCTTTTAAAAACTGGTCGAAGACGACTGTCAATCGCTCCTTTTCACCTTACTTTTATGAATTGCAGAATCCTCAGGAGCAAGAAGACGGAAGCTATCTTTATGATTATAACTCTATCAGTAAGGGACGTACCGCTCTTGAAACATCGACTTCCACTACTGGCGACCGTCTGATGAACCTGCAGGCTACACTGAACTATCAGCGCATGTTCGGTGATAAACATGATGTCGGAGCAATGTTGGTATATCTTCAGCGCGAATACAATCTGAACAATCCTGACAATAACTATTACAATACATTGCCGGAACGTAATCAGGGGCTGGCCGGACGTGTTACCTATGCTTATGACGGACGCTATTTGGCTGAATTCAACTTCGGCTACAATGGTAGTGAGAACTTCGAAAAAGGAAGCCGTTACGGATTCTTCCCTTCACTCGCTGTCGGCTATCTTATCTCCAACGAGAAATTCTTCGAACCATTGACAAAAGTTATCTCCAACTTAAAAATACGCGCTTCGTACGGATTGGTAGGTAATGCGGATATCGGCTCCAACCGTTTCCCCTATCTTACTAAAGTAGATTTGGGTGGAGCCGGATTTGTATTCGGTGACCAGTGGCAAACCTCATCTAACGGAGCTACCATCACTACTTACGGAGCTGAAAAGGTGACATGGGAAATCGGTAAAAAGTATAATGTAGGATTCGACCTGGGATTATTCAACAAATTAAGCCTCAACGTAGATTTCTTTAGAGAAGACCGTAAAGACATCTTCCTTAGACGTAATACAATCCCTGCAGAAAGTGGTATCACCGGAGATCTCCGACCCTATGGTAATCTGGGTAAGGTACGCAATCAAGGCGTTGACATGTCATTGGACTATAATCACGCTGTCAGGAAAGACTTCATGATCTCTGCCAAAGGTACTTTCACATACGCTAAGAACCAATATATGGAAATAGACGAACCGGACTACGAATATGCATACATGTCACAAGTAGGACGCCCCCTGAATCAGTATAAAGGCTATATTGCATTAGGACTCTTCAAAGATCAGGAAGAGATTGACAACAGTCCAAAACAAATACTAACCGGAGTTGTGCAACCGGGTGATATTAAATATGCAGACCTCAATAATGACGGAAAGATCGACGGAAACGATCAAACTTACATTGGTAATCCGGAATTACCCCAAATCAGCTATGGTCTGGGAGTCAGTATCCAGTACAAAAAATGGGATGCTTCCATCTTCTTTCAAGGAGTAGGCAAAAGAAGCATCATGTTGAGCGACATCCATCCTTTCGGTGGAGAATCGTATGGTGTCATGCAATTTGTTGCCGATAATCATTGGACAGAGGCAAACCCGAACCCCGAAGCAATGTATCCGAGACTGACAAACGGGAAAAACAACAATAATAACCCCAACTCTACTTACTGGCTGAGAGATGGTTCGTATATCCGACTTAAAAACGTGGAATTAGGATACTCTTATAAATTTTTACGTGCCTATATCAGCGGACAAAACCTGCTGACATTCTCTAAATTTAAATTATGGGATCCGGAGCTCTATACCTCAAACGGATTAAAATATCCGACACAAATCATGGGTTCCATCGGTTTACAGTTCACTTTTTAAAAATCTGAATAATTATGAAACTAAAAAATATAATTGTAGCTTTACTAATCGGAGCTAGCTTACACTCTTGTGATTATCTGGACATTGTACCCGATGACACCCCTATTTTGGCTGATGCGTTCAAGAACGAACAGACTGCCGAGAACTTTGTCTTCGCCTGCTATTCTTTCATTCCCAATTATCTGAACTTCCGTCAGAACTTCAGTTGGTGCACAACTCCGGAAACTGTCGGATCTGCCCACTGGACCACTACTTGGTTCACCTTTATGAGAATGCAACAAGGATTGTACAATTCTGCTGATCCGATCATTGATGTGTGGCAAAGTTCATACAACGGTATCCGCCAATGTTATACGTTCTTGGATAATATTGATGATGTAAAGCCATCACAAATCTCAGAGGCAGACCTCGCAGCCAAGAAAGTACTTTGGAAAGGTGAAGTAAAATTTCTGATTGCCTACTACCACTACCTGCTATTACAGAACTACGGTCCTATAGTCATACTGGACGAAGCAATCCCTCTTAATGCACCCAAAGAAGAACTTTTCAAGCCGCGTGTACCCTATGATGAATGCGTTAGCCGAATTGCTCAAATGTTCGATAATGCCTCTGCCGACCTGCCTATGACAGTGAAAGCTTCCAACTACGGTCGTGCTACAAAAGTCATTGCACAAGCACTAAAGGCAAGAATGTACTTGTACGCAGCTAGCCCACAGTTCAATGGGAATGCTGATATGTATAAGAATTTCAAGAACAAGGACGGACAGTTGCTCATGAACCTGACTTATGACAAGAATAAATGGAAAACTGCCATGGACGAATGTAAAAAGGCAATCGACATGGCACACCAAGCCGGAGCAGAATTGTATAAGTATACAAAGAAAGGTAATCTGCCGGAATTCAACCAAGCCATTGCCAATGCACGTAACCTGGTTGTAGACGCATGGAATAAAGAACTGATCTGGGGATATAGTGGCTGGAAAGAAACATGGGCCGATGGAAACTCTATTCAAACACACGTAATTCCCAAAGGTATCAGTACTTCCTCGGGAGCACCTTATGGAGCTTTAGGTGCAACGGCTTTCAGTGCGGACATGTATCTGACCAAGAACGGACTTCCGATAGATGAAGATCCGGAGTTTGATTATGCACATCGTTTCACAGTAGCCGAAGGGGATTCGGTATCAGTGCTCCACCGCAACCGTGAACCACGTTTCTATGGTTCTATCGGCTTCAACCGCGGGGACTACCGGATCAACGGAGACACCATTAACCTCAAAATGCGCTTCAAAGAGCAAAATGGAACACGTGATGCGGGAAGTGACCAATTATATGGATCGTATGCTATCGCCAAACTGGCTCATCCAGAAACTTTTGTTAGTGGTACCAGCAACTCTCTGGTAGCTTTCCCTTTCCCTATCATCCGCTTAGGAGAATTGTATTTGGACTATGCAGAGGCTTACTTTGAATACAATGGAACACTGGAAGGAGATGCACTTACTTACTTCAACCTGATCCGCCAGAGAGCCGGCATTCCTAATGTAGAAGTTTCCTACAAAGGACTTCCGTCCGGAGACAAACTTCGTGAGGTAATTCATCGTGAAAGAACCATAGAGCTGATGTTCGAAGGACATATGTCATACGACTATCGCCGTTGGCTGATTGCCCTGAAAGAATGGAGCGGTATGGAAAATGGTATGATCGGATTGAACTCTTACGGTACAACCAACGAAGAGTATTATAAAAATGCACGTTTGGATGCTCAACCATTCATCTTCAGGGATGAACAGTATTTGAGTCCGATCAAACAGGATTACCTGAATGTAAATTCAAATCTGGTCCAGAATCCGGGTTGGTAATTCATCTTTCCTAATAATATAAATTAGCCTGTATATACCTACCACCGGACAGGGATATACAGGCTATTTTATCTTACAAAAACAACACCTTATGAAAAAGAAGAAAGTTACTACTTATTGCTGCCTCCTGTTATTGGCAAGCTTTTTCACAACTGTCACGGCACAAAACACAAATACTCCCATGATGGGGTGGAGTTCATGGAACACCTTCCGAGTACATATTAATGAAGAACTAATTAAAGAAACAGCTGATGCCATGGTCAACCGGGGTCTGAAGGATGTAGGCTATGGATATGTGAACATAGACGACGGATACTTTGGAGGACGAAATTCGGAAGGACGTCTTTTTGCCAATAAGAAAAAATTCCCGAATGGGATGAGAGTCCTGTCCGACTATATTCATTCAAAGGGATTGAAAGCCGGTATATATTCTGATGCGGGCAGCAACACTTGTGGCTCCATCTATGACGCAGATACACTCGGTATCGGTGTAGGACTTTGGAAACACGATGATATAGACTGCCAAACCTTCCTCAAAGACTGGGGATATGATTTCATTAAAATAGACTGGTGTGGCGGTGAAGCAACCGGACAAAGTGAGCAGCAACGTTATACGGATATCTACAAAGCGATCAGACGGACAGGACGGACAGATGTTCGATATAATATATGCCGTTGGCAGTTTCCGGGCACTTGGGCTACCCAGTTGGCAGGTTCCTGGCGAATCCATACAGACATCAATCCACGATTCACAACAATCGACCGAATCATTGAAAGAAATCTCTACTTAGCACCTTACGCAAGCCCGGGGCACTATAATGACATGGATATGCTTGAAGTAGGAAGAGGGCTCACGGAAGACGAAGAAAAAACTCATTTTGGAATATGGTCTATCTTGTCCTCCCCGTTAATGATCGGATGCGATCTTCGTACAATTCCTGAAAAAACTTTATCGATCATTACCAATAAGGAAGTGATCGCATTAAATCAGGATTCATTAGGTCTGCAGGCTGAAGCCATTGAACGGGGAAAAGACTATCTGATTTTATCAAAAGCCATTCAGAAACGTGAAGGCAAACTACGTGCAGTAGCACTATATAACAGAAGCAATACAGATCAGCAGATCAGAGTCGATTTCGATAAGCTCTATTTATCAGGGGATGTACGAGTGAGAGATCTATGGAACCATCAAGAAATGGGAACATTCACCGATTACTATGAAACGCTAGTTCCTGCACATGGAACAGCTTTAATAAGACTTGAAGGTAGCAAACGTCACGACCGGACATGTTATGAAGCTGAATATGCTTTCATGCAAGAATTTCTGCCAGACAACAAACAGGCAGCTCATTTTACACCAAAATCAGGAGCCTCAGGAGAATATATTATGAAAAATCTTGGAAATTCACCTTCCAATTGGGCAGAATTCAGAAACGTGTATATTAGCAAAGGAGGAGATTATCAACTTAAGTTAACTTATTATTCAGGTGATAAACGCGATATCCAAATAGCTGTAAACGAAACAGAATATAAACAGTCTAACCTCTATTCCGGTACATGGGATCAAGCAGCTACAACAACGATCAAGGTTAAACTTCGCAAAGGCTATAACACGATACGTCTGTATAATTCGTACGGGTGGGCACCCGATATTGATAAAATGGAAATCATCAAAGGTCGTTAACAATAGGTAAACATATAATCCATACGAGTGTTACAGACTTCCGTAACACCCGTATGGTCTTTATGATTACTTTGTTATTCCAAGAACACAGCCGTCCCACTAGCAGTTACCATCAACATACTGCCACTTCCCCCAACTGTTTCGTAATCCAAATCAACTCCGATCACAGCATTAGCGCCCATTTGGCGAGCCTGTTCAGACATTTCTTTCAAAGCAGTATCTTTTGCCTCACGAAGCACTTCTTCGTATGAACCGGAGCGTCCGCCTACTATATCACGAATACTGGCAAAAAAGTCACGGAAGACATTGGCACCTATAATAGTTTCTCCGGACACAATGCCATAATAAGTGGTTATTCGTTTTCCTTCGATGATTGGAGTGGTTGCTAATAACATAATTCTTGTTTCATTTAGAGGTTTATATTAATATTAGACGATAAAGAAAGAAAAAGGTTGCAGGAATCCTTCATTTATTATCTATTTATACGGATCGGTCGTTGGAAGTAATACTGTACGGTACTTGCTCCGCCTTCCCTTGGTTGACGGAGGAAAAACAGACCTCCTCCCCAAAAAAGTTAAAGACAGAGCCCTAAAGTCATTCAACACATTTCAGCAAGCCCCTATCAAACATAAAAAAATGTCGCAAAAGCAACAACTTTCACGACACTTCAATATCTGTCAGAATACACATGCCTCAGAACATCTTACTGACCCGTTCGATACCAGCTACAAGAGCATCAACTTCCTCTTTTGTATTATACACGGCAAATGAGGCGCGAACCGTACCTTCAATGCCTAAACGACGCATTAACGGTTCTGCACAATGGTGTCCCGTACGGACAGCAATACCCAATCGATCAAGCAAGGTACCCAGATCCAAATGGTGTATATCGCCTACCAAGAATGAAATTACACTGCTTTTATGCTCAGCCTCACCAAAAATACGCATATTCGGAATTTCTTTCAGCCGTTGCATAGCATAAACTGTAAGCTCATGTTCATGTAATGCTATTGGGTCTAAGCCAATACCTGTGACATAGTCCAGCGCTTTGGCAAGCCCGGTAGTGGCAATATAGTCTGGGGTTCCAGCCTCGAATTTAAATGGTAATTCACCGAAGACAGTCTTTTCAAATGAGACAGACTGAATCATTTCTCCTCCACCCTGATAAGGCGGAAGACGTTCGAGCCAATCTTCCTTTCCATATAAGACGCCTATTCCGGTAGGCCCATATATTTTATGACCTGAGAAAACAAAGAAGTCAGCATCCAAATCCTGTACATCCACCTTCATGTGAGGAATGGATTGAGCACCGTCAATCATAACAGGTACTCCATGAGCATGTGCCGTGGCAATCATCTCTTTCACCGGATTGATTGTTCCCAGTACATTGGACACTTGGGTTACGCTGACAATCTTAGTACGTTCAGAAAAAAGATTTTCGTACTCTTCAAGTAACAGCTCACCTTTATCATTCATCGGAATGACTTTAATCGCAATCCCTTTACGGGCCGCCAACAACTGCCAAGGTACGATATTACTGTGGTGTTCCATCACTGAAACAATCACCTCATCACCCTCTTGCATGAACTCTTCACCAAAACTGGAGACAATTAAATTAATGCTCTCCGTTGTCCCGCGAGTGAAAATGACCTCACGAGTACTACGGGCATTAATGAACTGACGTACAGTCTCACGTGAAGCCTCATGCAGCTCCGTCGCCTGCTGAGACAAGAAGTGAACTCCCCGATGTACATTCGCATTGACCGAATAATATTCGTCTACAATCGAATCGATCACCAGGCGAGGCTTCTGAGTAGTCGCACCGTTATCTAAATAAACCAAAGGCTTGCCATATACCGTACGGCTAAGTATGGGAAAGTCCTCACGTATCTTATGAATATTCATTTTATCACTGATTATTTGCAAATAGAACATCCCTGGCACTTATTCAGTTCACCGCGGAAACGTTTTTCAACCAACAAATGCAGACGATCTTTCAACGCCTCCAGACGAATGGTATCAATCACCTCGTTGACAAATGCAAACATCAGCAACAGACGGGCCTCCTTTTCGGCGATACCACGAGCACGCATATAGAAAAGAGCGTTTTCATCCAGTTGACCTACAGTAGCTCCATGAGAGCATTTTACATCGTCGGCATATATCTCCAGTTGCGGCTGAGTATACATACGGGCATCACGAGTAGCACAGAGGTTACGGTTTGTCTGCTGAGAACTGGTATGTTGCGCATCAGGACGTACCAGTACCAAACCGGCAAAAGCTCCCACAGACTGATCGTCAAGAACATATTTAAACAACTCATTGCTGGTACAATTCGGCACGGCATGATCTATCGAGGTATTATTGTCCACGTGTTGGTTTTTATCAGCAATGGCCATACCACAAAGATTGATCTCGGCACCTTCACCGGCAAGGGTAACTTCTGTCGTATTACGGGTTGTCCCGTTATGAAGTGTCATTCCATTAAGCAATACATTGCTGTTTGCTCCCTGTTTCACATACAAATTACTGAAACGCACTGTACTGGTATGAGTCTCTTCCAATTCATAAAGATCGAAAACGGAGTTCTCTTCTGCAAACACTTCAATAACTTGAGTTGCCAAGAAGTTTACATTATCCATTGCATGATCGCAAATAAGCAAACGGGCCTGAGCCCCTTCTTCAAGGATAATCAACACACGGCGGTTTACCATGAAATTAACATCCGCACGAAGTATATTGACCAGTTTAATAGGTCTATCGACGATCACATTCTTCGGAACATACATCAATACTCCATCCTGTGCAAAAGCTGTATTAAAAGCCGTAACCGCATCTTTCGAAGTATCAGCCAACTTACCATAATACTTCTTCACAAGTTCCGGATGCTGTTCAGCCATATTTCTCAAACTACCGAAGATAACTCCTTCAGGCAATCCGGACTTAGGAAGCACCTGATTGTAGAATGCATCGTTCACTACAAAAAACAATGAAGTGCTCATGTTCGGAACATCACATTTAAACACTTCATAAGGGTTCACCGGAATTTCCAACCGGTTCAAGTTCAAGCCATAATCCGGCTCAAAGAACTTGCTGATATCCGTATATTTGTATTTCTCCTCCTTACGGGTGGGAAAGCCCAAGCGCTCAAAGTCAGCAAAAGCAACGGCACGCGGCGCATTCAGCACCTCGGCACTATGCCGGCATATCATCGCCTCCGTTTGGGAGAAAAGGTCTATGTATTGTTGCTCTACACTCATGTTTTCAGATTATGAGTTTATAATTCACCTGCTTCTTTCCTTATCCAATCGAAGCCACGTGTTTCAATCTCCTTCGCCAATTCCGGTCCACCGGTCTTTACGATACGTCCACCCAGCAGTACATGTACCGTATCGGGTTTGATATAGTCCAACAACCGCTGGTAGTGGGTAATGACCATAGCACTGGTTTCCGCAGTCTTGAGTTTGTTGAAACCGTCGGCCACAATACGCAAAGCATCCACATCCAATCCGGAATCCGTCTCGTCCAAAATAGCAAAAGTCGGTTCCAACATCGCCATCTGGAATATCTCGTTACGCTTCTTTTCACCGCCGCTGAAACCTTCGTTCACGCTACGGTTGGCCAGCTTGTTGTCCAACTCCACAATGGCACGCTTCTCGCGCATCAGCTTCAGGAACTCACTGGCCGACAAAGCAGGCAGATGGCGGTACTTGCGTTGCTCATTCACAGCCGCACGCATGAAGTTCACCATCGACACGCCCGGAATCTCTACCGGAGCCTGGAAAGAAAGAAAGATTCCTTCATGTGCACGGTCCTCAGGACTCATGGCAAGCAAGTCCTTGCCATTAAAGGTAATTGAGCCGCGCGTCACTTCGTAAGCAGGATGGCCAACCAACACATTACTCAACGTACTTTTACCAGCACCGTTCTGTCCCATCAGTGCATGTACTTCTCCATCACGTATGGTCAAGTTGATGCCTTTCAATATTTCTTTGCCATTGATGCTGGCATGCAGGTCTTTTATCTCTAACATCTTTATATTTACTATTTGACTATTTACAATTTACTATTTATAAATCACCCCACGCTTCCTTCCAGCGAAATGGCAAGCAATTTCTGCGCTTCTACGGCAAACTCCATCGGAAGTTTATTCAAAACTTCTTTGGCATAACCGTTCACAATCAGCCCCACGGCATCTTCCGTAGAAATACCGCGCTGATTGCAGTAGAATATCTGGTCCTCACTGATTTTGCTGGTAGTGGCCTCATGCTCCACGATGGCCGTTTCATTGTGAATATCCATGTAGGGGAAAGTATGCGCGCCGCATTTGTCACCAAGTAGCAAGGAGTCGCACTGGCTGTAATTACGAGCATTGTCCGCTTTCTGTGCCACGCGCACCAAGCCGCGGTAAGAGTTTTCGCTCTTTCCGGCAGAAATGCCTTTGCTCACAATGGTGCTCCGGGTATTCTTGCCCAGATGAATCATCTTTGTTCCCGTGTCTGCCTGCTGATGGTTATTGGTTACTGCCACACTATAGAACTCCGCTGTCGAATTGTCGCCGGAAAGGATGCAAGACGGATACTTCCAGGTAATGGCCGAACCTGTTTCCACTTGTGTCCAAGACAGTTTACTGTCCACCCCTTTACAATGGCCACGCTTCGTCACAAAGTTATAGACACCACCCCGGCCCTCGGCATCACCGGGATACCAGTTCTGCACGGTGCTGTATTTCACTTCTGCACGGTCGTGCACCACAATTTCCACAATGGCCGCGTGCAACTGGTTCTCGTCACGCATCGGAGCCGTACACCCTTCCAGATAAGAAACGTACGAATCATCATCCGCCACAATCAAGGTTCTTTCGAACTGCCCCGTATTGCGGGCATTGATGCGGAAATAGGTGGACAACTCCATCGGACAACGTACCCCCTTCGGGATATAGACAAAAGAACCGTCGGAGAACACCGCCGAGTTCAGTGCCGCAAAGAAGTTGTCACGATAAGGCACCACCGAACCGAGATATTTCTGTACCAAGTCGGGATGCTCGCGTACAGCCTCGCTGAATGAGCAGAAGATGATTCCTTTCTCCATCAGCGTCTCCTTGAAGGTAGTCTTTACAGACCCCGAGTCCATAGCGGCATCCACAGCCATACCGCTTAACGCCATCTGCTCTTCCAGCGGAATGCCCAGCTTATTGAAAGTCTTTATCAACTCAGGGTCCACCTCATCCATGCTTTTCGGTCCTTCCTTCTTCTTCGTAGGGTCGGCATAGTAGGATATGGCCTGATAATCTATTTCGGGAATGCGGAGATGTGCCCATGTAGGCATCTCCAATGTCAGCCAGTGGCGATATGCCTTCAGGCGGAACTCCAGCAACCATTCCGGTTCTCCCTTCTTCTCAGAGATAAGCCGCACTACATCTTCATTCAGCCCGCGCTCAATGATGTCTGTATGCACGTCGGTCGTGAAACCGTACTTATACTTCTCCTGAGTGAGTTCCTTTACATATTTATTGGGTTCTTCTTGTTGCATCACTTCTATAATTACAAATTATGAATTACAAAATCACGGTTCACGGTATCAGTCAAAGTCTCCGTTTACAATCTGCTCCGTAACCGCCTTTGCCGCGGGAAAGAATATCCCGGCAAACTCTTCCATAGGATAATATAACACTGATTCTTTCTTTTTTGTTTTGCTAATCAGCGTATTGTCTCCGTCTATAAATTCGATGACACCAATCAGCAGGCTCGTCAGCAGGAGGTACTTCAAAGCCCCTAGACCAGCCCCCAACCAATGATTGAGCCAGCCCAGCGAGACGGCCTCCATTGCCCGGGTCAGCAGAGAAGCCACCAGGGAGAAGAGCAAAGGAACAGCCAGCCAGATGAAGACAAATGCCAGTACTTGCGCCACTGTCATAGAGTCTGTCAACGTGGGGCACAGCTTCACTGCCAACGAGGCATACAAAGCCTTTGCCGCCAGCAGACCGACAATCAGCCCCAGCAGAGAGGCCAATTGCTTCACAAAACCTTTCATGAAGCCGATGATTGCGCCCAAGCCGAAAGCAGCCAATATGATGATATCTATAATTGCCATAAAATTAATGTACCAATGTGACAATATGCTAATGTACCAATATGCTAATGGGTCAATGAGCAAATAACTAATATGCAAAATGTGCCAATTGCCCTGCGGCATTTTCTGTACGCGCAGCCAATTGGCACATTAGCATATTTGCACATTATTCAATTATAATGTTTGCTTCACTTCTATTTCTTCGTAAGATTCGATAATATCGCCCACCTTGATGTCGTTGCAGTTTGTCAGGCTGATACCGCACTCGAAGTTGGTACCTACCTCCTTCACGTCGTCCTTGAAGCGCTTCAGGGCATTGATGGCACCCGTAAAGATTACGATACCGTCGCGTATCAAACGGGCCTTGTCGCTGCGTTTCACCTTTCCGGTCTTGACCATGGCACCTGCCACCAGTCCCACCTTCGTGATGTTGAACACTTCGCGCACCTCGATGGTTGCCGTTATCTGCTCCTTCAATGTCGGTGCCAGCATACCTTCCATGGCAGCCTTCACCTCTTCGATGGCATCGTAGATGACGGAGTACTTGCGGATATCCACACCCTCCTGCTCTGCCATCTTGGCGGCAGCACCCGAAGGACGTACCTGGAAACCGACGATAATCGCATCCGAAGCGGCAGCCAGCG
>ENA-OQLC01001232-OQLC01001232.1-human-gut-metagenome-genome-assembly--contig:-NODE-1232-length-12411-cov-4.183477_pt1 | contig 12411 bp, 13 predicted proteins | sample MGYA00242653_ERZ504807 | MGnify/ENA primary metagenome ERZ504807 (study PRJEB26092, sample SAMD00036381) | human gut metagenome | host: Homo sapiens | study: EMG produced TPA metagenomics assembly of... | reverse complement strand
TGAGCCGATGCCTCCGTGCCCCGCGCCGTGCTCGAAACCCTGCCCGCCCGCCGCACCAGCGTCTGCCGCATGGCCGCTGCGGCCCACTGCGACGTCGTGCCCGTCGATATGGGCATTGCGGGCGCACCCGTGCCCGGCGCGGCTGACTGCCGCATTGCTGCGGGCACGGCTGACTTTACCACCGGCCCGGCTATGACCCGCGCACAGGCCGTGCAGGCCATCGCCGCGGGCATCGCGCTGGTGCGTGCGCAGAAGCAGAGCGGCGCACAGCTGCTGGTGACGGGGGAGATGGGCATCGGCAACACAACGACGTCCAGCGCCGTGGCCAGCGTGCTGCTGGGCCGCCCTGTGGCCGAGATGACCGGGCGCGGCGCGGGACTTTCCGACGCAGGACTGAACCGCAAAATAGATGCGATTGAACGCGGCATTGCCCGCAACCACCCAGACGCCGCGGACCCGCTGGGGGTGCTGGCGGCGCTGGGCGGCTTTGATATTGCCGGGCTGTGCGGCGTGTTTCTGGGCGGTGCGCTCGAAAGGCTGCCCATCGTGATGGACGGATTCATCAGCGGCGTGGCGGCGCTGTGCGCGGTGCGGCTCTGCCCCGCGGCGGAAAAAGCCGTTTTCGCCAGCCATGTATCCAGTGAGCCAGCCGCACATATTGTGCTGGATGCGCTGTGCAAAAAACCGCTTATCACCGCAGAGCTGCATCTGGGCGAGGGCACGGGCGCGGTGGCCAGCCTGCCGCTGTGGGATATGGCGCTGGCCGTCTACAACGGCTGCTACTCGTTTGCGGAGGGCGGCATCACGCCGTACACCCCGCAGTGCTGACGCTGGTCATCGGCGGCGCGGCCAGCGGCAAAAGCGCCTATGCGGAGTCACTCTGCCTGCGCGCACCGCTGCCGCGCACCTATCTGGCGACGATGCAGGTCTGGGACGCCGAGTGCGCCGCCCGCGTGGCGAAGCACCGCGCCATGCGGGCCGAAAAGCAGTTCACCACGGTAGAGTGCCCGCTGCACTTGGATCGCTTGACCCTGCCCCGGCGCGGCACCGTGCTGCTGGAGGACCTGGGCAACCTGGCCGCCAATGAGCTGTATGACCCCGACGGTGCAGGGGCGGAAACCGCGGCGGCGATCCTGCGGGGCATTGACAAGATGCTGCTGCAATGTGATAATCTGATTGTGGTTTCCAACGATGTGTTCAGCGGTGGGGCAGACTATGCGGGCGATACGGACCGCTATCTGCGCGCACTGGCCGCCGTCAACAACGCTGTGGCGGAGCGCGCAGACCGCGTGGTGCGCGTTGTCTGCGGCATCCCCGTCTATTACAAAGGAAGTGAAGGCCCGTGACAGCTTTACAGACGATTGCGGTGGCGTTCGCCATGTTTTCGGCCCTGCCGATGCCGCAGTTCGACTGGAACGAAAAAAATATGCGGTACGCGCTCTGCGCCTTCCCGCTGGTGGGGGTGGTGTGCGGCGCACTGTGGTGCATCTGCGGCGTGCTGCCGCTGCCTGCGGCGGCCCGCGCGGCGGGGTTCTGCCTTGTGCCGGTCTGGGTCACGGGCGGCATCCATCTGGACGGCTACGCCGACACCTGCGACGCACTTTCAAGCTACGGCGATACCGCGAAGAAGCTGGAAATTTTAAAGGACCCCCACTGCGGCGCGTTCGCGGTCATCCGGCTGTGCAGCTACTTTGCGGCGTATTTTGCGCTGTGCGGCTGTGTGGCGTTCACCCCGCGGGTCGGTGTGCTCTGGACGCTGGCGCTGGTGGGGGAGCGGGCGCTGTCCGGGCTGGCCGTGGCGGCGTTCCCGCTGGCGAAAAACACCGGCCTTGCCCACACCTTTGCCACGGCGGCGGACCGCGTCCGCGTGCGGCAGGTGCTGGCCGTGCTCTGCGCCATGCTGGCCGTGGGGCTGACTGCACTGGGCGGCTGGGCGCTGGTGCTGGCCGCAGGCTGCGTTTTTGCGCGGTACTACGTTGTTGCCAAAAAACAATTTGGCGGTGCGACCGGTGATCTGGCCGGGTGGTTCCTGCAAAAATGCGAGATCTGGATGCTGGCGGCGCTGGCCGCCTGCCAATGGCTGGGGGTGCTGTAAATGGGGTTTGTGACAGGGCCGCTCTGCAGCGGCAAGCGCACCTTTGCGCAAAAGCTCGGCGGGCGGCAGGTGTACGACGTGCAGGATTTGGCCGCCGACGCCGCCAATTTAAACCGGCTGGCCGACGAGCTGGCAGATTATGATGTTGTGACCGCGGCGGAGGTCGGCGGCGGCGTTGTGCCGATTGACCCCGCCGCGCGTGCCGCGCGGGAGGCGGCGGGCCGTCTGGCCTGTCTGCTGGCCGCGCGGGCGGACTGCGTTGTGCAGATGTTTTGCGGTCTGCCGACGATTTTGAAAGGAGAACTTCCGAAATGCTGATTTATTTATTGCGCCACGGCCTGACCGAGTACAACGCCCAGAAGCGCTATCAGGGTCAGCGGGACATCCCGCTCTCGCCCGAGGGGCTGGCCCAGCTGCGCCGGGCTGATATTGACCCGAAGGTTGTCTATATTTCCACGCTGCAGCGTACAAGGCAGACGGCGGAGGTGCTGTTCCCGGACGCCGAGCTCGTGCCCGTGGACGGGCTGAAGGAAATGTGCTTCGGCAGCTTTGAAGGCCGCAATTATATTGAGATGGAGCACGATCCCGACTATCAGGCGTGGGTCGCCGCCAACTGCGAGAGCAGCTGCCCCGACGGTGAGCGCAAGGATGATTTCAGTGACCGCGTATGCCGCACGTTTGCGGCGCTGGTGGACAAGGCACTGGCCGACGGCGAGGAAATGCTGGTGATCCTGGCCCACGGCGGCACCCAGATGGCCGCGCTGGAGCGCTACGGCGTGCCGCGCCGCAGCTATTACCGGTGGTGCGGCCCCAACGCGGGCGGCTATGTACTGGACGCCCGCGACTGGGCGTCGCGGCATGAGCTGCGTTTGGTCAAGACCGTGCAGTACACGAAGGAGAGCACATGCTGATCTTTTGGGCGGTGCTGGGCGGTTTTTTGCTGGACGCTCTGTTTGGCGACCCGGCGTGGCTGCCGCATCCGGTGGTGCTCATGGGCCGGTGCATCTCGGCGCTGGAAAAGCACCTGCGCACCGCACTGCCCAAAACGCCGCGGGGCGAGCTGGCCGGCGGGGCCGCGGTGGCCGCGGTGCTGCCGCTGGGCACGCTGGCCGTTACCGGGCTTGCCTGCTGGGCCGCGGCAAGGCTCCATCCGGCGCTGGGGCTGGCGCTGCAAATGCTCTGGTGCGGCCAGGCGCTGGCTGCCAAGGGTCTTGCACAGGAGAGCCGCAATGTGTACAAGGAACTGGCAAAGGGCGACCTGCCCGCGGCCCGCAGGGCCGTGGCCCGCATCGTGGGCCGTGACACGCAAAACTTGACCGCCGCGGGCGTGACCAGAGCCGCCGTGGAGACCGTGGCCGAGAACGCCAGCGACGGCGTCATTGCGCCGCTTTTGTATATGCTCCTTGGCGGGGCACCGCTGGCGCTGACCTACAAGGCCATCAACACGATGGACAGCATGCTCGGCTACAAAAACGAAAAGTATCTTTATTTCGGGCGCTGTGTCGCCAAATTGGACGATGCCGCCAACTGGCTGCCCAGCCGCCTGGCCGCGCTGCTCTGGGTGGCTGCGGCGGCGCTGACGGGCAACAGCGCCCGCGGGGCGTGGCGCATCTGGCGGCGGGACCGCCGCCGCCACGCCAGCCCCAACAGCGCCCAGACCGAGAGCGCCTGCGCCGGGGCACTGGGCGTGCAGCTGGCAGGCCCGGCCTATTACTTTGGCGAATATTACGATAAGCCGACAATTGGCGACCCGCTGCGGGAGATTGAGCCGCGGGACATCCTGCGTGCCAACCGCATGATGTACGCCGAGAGCCTGCTGGCCCTTGTGCTGGGGCTGGCCGTGCGGCTGATGCTTGTCTTGTGAGGGAATGCAGAATGGAACTGGTACACGGCGGCGACTGGGCGGGCTATCGGGCCGAGTTTGGCCGGGACGCGCTGGATTTTTCGGCCAACGTCAGCCCGCTGGGACTGCCCGCGGGCGTGGCGGCGGCCATCACAGCGGCACTGCCCATGGCGGATCGCTACCCGGACCCGCTCTGCCGGGCACTGCGCACTAAGCTGGCCGCGGCAGAGGGTGTGGATACTGCGCAAATTTTGTGTGGCAACGGCGCGGCGGACCTGATCTACCGCCTGGCACTGGCCCTGCGCCCGCGGCGCGCATTACTGCCCGCGCCGACCTTTGCAGAGTACGCTGCTGCGCTGGAAACGGTGGATTGTGACGTACAGCGGTTTCTTTTGCGGGAGGAAAAGGACTTTGCCGTGACGGACGGCTTTGTAGACGCCATCGACGACAGCACCGATGCAGTGTTCCTCTGCCAGCCCAACAACCCCACCGGACAGGTCACGCCGCTCGTTATGGTGCAAAAGCTGCTGCGCCGCTGTGCCGACTGCGGCGCGGTGCTGGTCGTGGATGAGTGCTTCCTCGACTTCCTCGCCGCGCGGGATGCCCTGACAGCTAAGACAGTTTTGCGCGATGCACCGAACCTTATAATCTTAAAGGCATTCACCAAGCTCTACGCCATGGCCGGGGTGCGACTGGGGTATGCGCTGTGCAGTGACGCGGCGCTGCTGGACAAAATGCGCGCGGCGGGCCAGCCGTGGGCCGTGTCCGGCCTGGCACAGGCCGCAGGGCTGGCCGCACTGGAGGAGACCGTCTATGCCGACAGCGTGCGCACACTCATTGCCGAACAGCGCCCAAGGCTGGCCGCGGGACTGCGGGCACTGGGGCTGCGGGTCGTGGACGGACAGGCCAACTACCTGCTGTTCCGCGCACCGGCGGACTTTGGGGCAAAGCTGCGCCGTCACGGTGCGGTGGTGCGCGGCTGCGGCAACTACCCGGGGCTGGACGAGACGTGGTACCGCACCGCTGTGCGCACCCAAAAAGAAAACGAACAGCTGTTGAAAATTATGCGGGAGGTGCTGGCATGAGCCGGGCAGGGTGCATCATGGTGCAGGGCACGATGAGCGGCGCGGGCAAAAGCCTGCTGTGCGCGGCGCTCTGTCGCATTTTTGCGCAGGACGGCTACAAAACCGCGCCGTTCAAAAGCCAGAACATGGCGCTGAACAGCTTTGTGACCCGGGACGGCCTCGAAATGGGCCGCGCACAGGTCGTGCAGGCGCAGGCCGCGGGCGTCGAGCCCGATGTGCGGATGAACCCGATCCTGCTCAAGCCGAGCAGCGATGTGGGCAGCCAGGTCATCGTGAACGGCGAGGTCCGCGGCGACATGCCCGCAAAGGAATACTTCCGCCGCAAAAAGTCGCTGATTCCCGATATTCTGCGTGCCTACGACAGCCTTGCTGATGAATTTGACATCATCGTCATCGAGGGCGCGGGCAGTCCCGCCGAGATCAACCTGAAGGCGGACGACATTGTCAACATGGGGCTGGCAAAGCTCGTGGACGCGCCGGTTCTGCTGGCGGGCGACATTGACCGCGGCGGCGTCTTTGCGCAGCTGTACGGCACGGTGGCGCTGCTGGAGCCGGACGAGCGCGCGCGTATATGCGGGCTTATCATCAATAAATTCCGCGGAGACGTAGAAATTTTGCGCCCTGGGCTGGCGATGCTGGAGGAAAAAACGCAGCTGCCGGTGCTGGGCGTCGTGCCGTACCTGCGGGTGGACATCGAGGACGAGGACTCGCTTGCGCCGCGGCTGCAAAGTAAAAGCGCGGTCAAGCCGCTGGACGCAGCTGTTTTGAAATTGCCGCATATTTCCAATTTTACCGATTTTATGCCGCTGGAACAGCACCCGCTTTTGGGTGTGCGGTACGTGCAGTCCGTGCGGGAGCTGGGCGCGCCGGATCTGGTCATTCTGCCCGGCACCAAAAACACGGTGAACGACCTGCTGTGGCTGCGCCAGTCCGGGCTGGAGGCCGCTGTGCTCAAGCTGGCAGCGGGCGGTACGCCGGTGCTGGGCGTCTGCGGCGGCTATCAGCTGCTGGGCGAGACGCTCGACGACAGTCAGGGCACCGAGAGCGGCCACCCGCAGACGCTGCGCGGGCTGGGCCTGCTGCCGACGCGGACGGTCTTTACCGCCGAAAAGCGCCGTGCACAGGTCACGGCGACGGCTGCCGCGCCCTTTGCCGGGGCTGCGCTGACCGGATATGAAATTCACACGGGCCGCACCGCGGTGAACGGCGCACCGTTCTGCCGCTATGCCGACGGCACACCGGAGGGCTGCGTGCAAAACGCCGTGTTCGGCACCTACCTGCACGGCCTGTTTGACAGCGGCGAATTGACGGAGCAGCTGGCCGCGTACCTCTGCCGCCGCAAGGGAATCGCGCCGGAGACCGCCGCGCCGCTTGCGATGGCCGACTACCGCACACAGCAGCTGGACCTGCTGGCCGACGGTGTGCGCAGTGCGCTGGACATGGACGCCGTCTACGCGGCCATGGGTCTGCACAACCCCAGAGGAGGGAAAAAATGACACCGCAGCATCATCTGCCCGCCGACATTGAGCGCACGAGCATGGGCATTATCACGGCGGAGCTGGCCGCGCGCGGGCTTGCGGTTCCGCCCGAAAACGCCGCCGTGGTCAAGCGCGTTATTCACACGACAGCGGATTTTGATTACGCCGAGAACCTGCGCTTCACACCCGGCGCGGCGGCGGCGGGCGTCGCGGCCATGCGTGCCGGGGCAGTGGTCATCACCGACACCAACATGGCGCTGGCGGGCATCACAAAGCCCGGTCTAGCCAAATTGGGCGGACAGGCACTCTGCTTTATGGCCGACCCCGCTGTCGCCGCTGCTGCGAAGGCGGCGGGCTCGACCCGGGCCGCCGCCGCCATGCACAGGGCCGCGCGGGAGTACCCCGGTGCGGTGCTGGCCGTCGGCAACGCCCCCACGGCGCTGCTGACGATTGCGGACGAGATCGAAAGCGGTCTGCGCCCTGCGCTGGTCATCGCCGTGCCCGTCGGCTTTGTGAACGTGGTGGAAAGCAAGGAACGGCTGTTTGCGGTTTGCACGCAGAACGGCGTGCCCGCCATCGCCGCCATGGGCCGCAAGGGCGGCAGCAACGTGGCTGCCGCCATCTGCAACGCGCTGGTGTATTCCGCCGCCGAGATGCTCGACCCTGCGGCAAGAGGATGGCAGTAATACACTTTCTACCCCCGGTGTTTCCCTACAACCGAAAATTTGGCGCGGAGGAGGCGTTTTGCCTCCTCCGTTTTTTGTTTGTAAAGAGCTTGCACTTTGTAAAATAGAATTACGGAAATATCAGGTCAGGTCAGGGCCCAGGCGCCCATCAGAATGGCCAGAAACACTACATTGGAAATAGTAAACATCGCAAAATAGTGCCCTTTTTCAGCAGGTACTTCATTTGCAATCTGTCGATAAGAAATCAGGCTTGCCATGGATGCAATTAATGTGCCAAGGCCACCAAGGTTTGTGCCAATAATCAGCGCACGGAAATTATCGGTAAATCCGGAAAGCAGGATGGCAGCAGGCACATTACTGGTCACTTGAGAGGCCAGAACTGATACCAAAACCTCATGGCCAGCCAGAATATTCTGCAACCATCCAGAGAACGCTTCAAACCGACCTAAATTCCCGATGAAAATGAACAGTGCTACAAAGGTAAGAATCAGAGAATAGTCTACGCGGCCAAGAGTGGGGCGGTCGGCAAAGAAAGTGCACACCAAGATAGCGGCGAATGCAACACCGTATGGGAGAACACGCAATACAACCAATAAACAGGCGACAAACAAAATACCGTACAACGCAATGAGTTTTTTGTCGGGTTCTGAGTTTACCGCAGAATGAGTTACAACAATGTCGGAACCTTCACGGCATAGCCATACTGCCCATATAGCAATAAGCACTAATGATATGATGGAATAGGGGAGCATCAACAGAACAAAGGAGCTCATATCCATCCCGCTCTTGCCATACAAATACAGGTTTTGGGGATTGCCCAGTGGTGTAAGCATACTGCCAAGGTTGGCAGCTATCGTCTGCATACAGACGATAGGGAGGAGCAGTTTGCTGCGAACAGATGCGTTCAAACTATTCAGAACGACAAACGTAAATGGCACGAATGTTAGCAGCGATACATCGTTTGTTATCAGCATACTGCTGAAGAAGCACAGGCCAACGAGAACAACTGTTAGCTGCAAAGTGGTGCGGGTATGAGATAGGAGGGCATGGCCGAGTCTATCAAATACGCCTTGCCCCCTCAATCCAGCCATAACTGTCATTAGCGAAAACAGGATTGCAAGAGTACGGAAATCGATATATCCGAGGTATTCTGCGTCCGGGGGGACAAAGAAAGCGGAAATGATCGCCAAACAAGTGGCAATGCTCAGGACGGGTTCTTTCTGAAAAATGTGCTTAATCATCATAAATAAGATCCTCTTCCCGACCATTCGTTATCTCTTCCGGACGGCAAAACCAAAAGCTGTACCGCAAATACCACCGACAATGTGCATAAAGTTGGCTACATTATCTTGTATAAAGAAGATACTGTATACCTGCTGGCTTAAGTACAGCACGCCAACCAAGATGAAGGTGATAGGGATACCTCCATTCTTACTGCCGGCCAAACTGGAGAGCATGATGAGCATGAATACGATACCGGATGCACCAAGCAATGCAGAAGTGGGAAACAGCACACACTGCAATATGCCGGATACCAGCGCGGTCATAAGGATACCGCTTAGAAGTGTTCGGCTTCCGTATCGTTCTTCCAAAGGTGGAGCGACAACAAGGAAGAGGAGCATATTGTTTATAAAGTGATTCCAACCGCCGTGGCCAAGGACATGACCGAACAACCGGACATAGAATAGCGGATCCGTCATCGACGAGCGATACACGCTAAACAGGTGCGAGGTTGTCCAGTTGTTTGTTAAGTAGCCCAATACCAGAGAGGCGAGAGACAAAAAGAAAAAGGTCAGTGTGACGGGGGCATTGTATTGGAGTCGGATGCTGCGTTTCATAGAAGTTCCTCCATCATTATTGGATAGTATTAGTATAGCACATTAGAGCGAAATATGTTGCAGAATAGAAAATAATCTGGAAAAGTAAAAGAGAAAGTAAATAAAACCATTTAAAGATGATTGGATGTTTCACAGGGAAGATATGCAGCAGCGGTCAAATCGCAGTCAGAAAGGGCTGCCCCTGCAGGGGGATAATTTGTGTGCTTCCCCTTTTATAATACCGGACGATGAGAAAAGCGGCGATTCAATTAGATAAATATTTTTACCTAATAATATTGACATTCGGAGTAAACGTGGTATAATGACCTCATTGACAATTGCGTCAATTTATTTAGTTAAATTATGTGAGGTACGTAGTATGAGCTTTGAAGAAGTAAAAGAAGTATTTGTTGACACCCTGAACTGCGATGCTGATAAGGTCACAATGGATGCCAGCCTGACCGACGACCTGCAGGCGGACAGCCTGGATGCGGTAGAGCTGAACATGGCGTTTGAGGACAAGTTCGGCGTTACGATTGCCGACGAGGACCTGGGGACGCTCAAAACCGTGGGCGACATCTTCAACTATCTGGCTGCGCGGGCAGCTTAAAGGGTATTGCAGGATGAGTGCCATTGAAAAGCTGTTCCCGACCAGCCCGCAGGAGCGCAGCTTTCAGATGAAAGCCCGCCGCGATGCCGGTACGGCTGCGCCCGACTGGGTGCCGCCGCAATTTGTCGAGTGCAAAAAATGCGGCCGCCGTGCCACGCGGCAGGTTTGGGTCAAGAGCCAGTATGTCTGCCCCAACTGCGGGGTGCATTTGGCAATCGGTGCCTATTATCGGCTCAGCACGGTTCTGGACCACGGAACTTTTAAAGAGCTGAACCCGGACATTGCGCCCAACGATGTGCTGCATTTTCCCGATTATCAGGAAAAGCTGGCCGCTGCTTCGGTCAAGACCGGCCTGAAAGAAGCCGCCGTTACAGCAATCGGCAGGATCGGCGGCGTGCAGGCGGTGGTCGCTGTGCTGGACAGCCGCTTTTTTATGGGCAGCATGAGCACCGCTGTTGGTGAAAAAATCACACGTGCGATTGAGTACGCTGCCGACAAGCACCTGCCGCTCATCATTTTTTCTGCCAGTGGCGGCGCACGGATGCAGGAGGGCATTTTCAGCCTGATGCAGATGGCCAAAACCAGCGCCGCGCTGGAACGGTTCAACCGCAGCGGCGGGTTGTACATCAGCGTGCTGACCCACCCCACCACAGGCGGAGTCACGGCCAGCTTTGCCAGTCTGGGTGATATTACGCTCGCCGAACCGGGGGCACTCATCGGCTTTGCCGGGCCGCGCGTCATTGAACAGACCATCGGTGAAAAACTGCCCGGCGGGTTCCAGCGCAGCGAGTTCCAGCTGGAACACGGTTTTGTGGATCAGGTCGTACCGCGCACCGAGTTGAAAGAGGTCTTAACGCGGATCTTGCAGCTCCACACGCAGGGGAGGAAGCGCAGATGATCAAAGAAGTTTTGCAGCAGTTGGAACCGCTGGACGCGCAGATCGACGCGCTGTGCAGCCGTGCCGATGACGCCGAAATGGCGAGCACGACCACCCATGCGGCTGAACTGGCTGAGCTTTCCGCAGAGGAAAACACGCTTTTACAGCGCTGCACCGCGCTGACGCCGGAGGACCGCGTTTTTCTGGCCCGCCGCCCTGACCGCCCGCATATAACCGAAATGATCGACAACTTGTTTACCGACTTTTTTGAGCAGTGCGGTGACCGACAATGCAAAGAGGATACGGCCATTTTATGCGGGATCGCACGGTTCCACGGGATGCCCGTTACCGTTTTGGGGCACCGCAAGGGGACTACGCTGGAAGAAAACCTGCGCTGCAACTTTGGCATGCCGGGACCGGAGGGCTACCGCAAGGCCCTGCGCGTGATGAAACAGGCGGAAAAATTTCACCGTCCCATCATCACTTTTATTGACACTCCCGGTGCTTACCCCGGCAAGGATGCGGAAGAACGCGGCCAAGGGGAAGCCATTGCCCGCAACCTGATGGAGATGAGCGGCCTGACTGTCCCGGTGCTGGCCATTGTCACAGGCGAGGGGTCCAGCGGCGGTGCACTGGGTCTGGGCGTTGCCAACCACATTCTGATGCTGGAAAATGCCGTGTACTCAGTGCTGAGCCCTGAAGGGTTTGCCAGTATTTTGTGGAAAGATGCTTCCCGCAGCGGCGAGGCCTGTACCATGATGAAGCTGACGGCACAAGACCTGTACGCAGATGGCATTGTGGAAGAAGTCATCCCCGAACCGCTGGGCGGCGCACAGCGTGGACGGCAGCTGCTTTTCAGCCGGTTGGACACTGCCATTGCGGTGCACCTTGCCGCTTTATGTAAGATGAGCGGCAAGGCGTTGGCAGACCAGCGCTACAAAAAATACCGCCGCATCGGAGAAATGAGGGGCGCATGAAAGGCTTACAGCTGCTGGCTACCGGCGGGGCATTGCCCGGCCGTGTAGTGACGAACGAGGACTTGCGCCGACAGGTGGACACCAGCGACGAATGGATCACGACCCGCACCGGCATCTGCCAGCGCTATTACTGCACCGAAAACGAGGATGCCGCCACGCTGGCTATCACCGCCGCCCGTCAGGCCCTGACCCGCAGCGGTCTGGCGGCAAACGACATTGCCTGCTGTGTTGTGGCAACGCTCTCGGCCCCGACGGCTACCCCAAGCATTGCCTGCCGCGTACAGGCTGCCTTGGGTCTGCCGGAAAACCGGCCTGCCTTTGATGTGAATGCGGCCTGTTCTGGTTTTATTTATGCCGCCGCCGCGGCCCACGGGCTCCTGAGCACGCTGGGCGGGCGGTATGCGCTGGTCATTGGCTGCGAGGCACTCTCCCGCATGGTGGACCCGACTGACCGCACGACCTGTGTGTTGTTTGGCGACGGCGCGGGTGCGGCTGTTTTTGAGCTGGCCGAAAATGCACCGTTTGCCGTAACGTTAGGCGCACGGGGCAGTGAAGCGATCCGCGCGGGCGGCCCTGCGGCCTGCGATACCGCACCGATCACGATGGACGGCAGGGCGGTTTTCCGCTTTGCCGTGGAGGCTATGCCGCGCTGTCTGCAAGCCGTGCTGGACCGCAGCCAAAAGACATTGTCTGATCTGGACTGGGTAGTCTGCCACCAGGCCAACAGCCGCATAATTGACCATTGTGTCAAAAGTTTACACGCAGAACCGTCAAAGTTTTACAAAAACATAAGCCGTCACGGCAACACCAGTGCTGCCAGCATCCCGATTGCCCTGCACGAAATGGCGGAAAGTGATTTGCTGCGACCCGGCCAGACGCTGGCCTGCATCGGCTTTGGCGGCGGCCTGACATGGGGCGGGATGCTGCTGACGTATGAGGGGGG
>ENA-OQLC01001226-OQLC01001226.1-human-gut-metagenome-genome-assembly--contig:-NODE-1226-length-12473-cov-3.205147_pt1 | contig 12473 bp, 10 predicted proteins | sample MGYA00242653_ERZ504807 | MGnify/ENA primary metagenome ERZ504807 (study PRJEB26092, sample SAMD00036381) | human gut metagenome | host: Homo sapiens | study: EMG produced TPA metagenomics assembly of... | reverse complement strand
AGTTCGGCGGTACAGTTTCTATCCGCGATACGAAGAAGAAACGTGAAATCGTTATTACAAACGACGAGACCGGTGATTCCAAAGCATACCTCATCCCTTACGGTTCCCGTATCAAGGTTCAGGAGGGACAGGTACTTGAAGCCGGTGATGAACTGACAGAAGGTAGCGTCAACCCACATGATATTCTGAGAATCAAAGGCGTGCGTGCGGTTCAGGATTACATGATCCAGGAAGTACAGCGTGTATACCGTCTGCAGGGTGTTGAAATCAACGATAAGCACGTTGAGGTTATCGTTCGTCAGATGCTGAAGAAGATTCGTATCGAGAACAGCGGAGATACAGAATTCCTGCCTGGTACACTGGTTGACGTCCTTGACTTCGAGGAAATCAACGAGAACCTCAAGGAACTGGGTGAGAGACCGGCTGAAGGTGTCCAGGTTATGCTTGGTATCACAAAGGCTTCTCTTGCTACAAACTCCTTCCTGTCAGCTGCTTCCTTCCAGGAGACAACAAAAGTCCTGACAGAAGCTGCTATTAAGGGTAAGGTTGATCCGCTGGTAGGTCTGAAAGAGAATGTTATCATTGGTAAACATATTCCTGCCGGAACAGGTATGAGAAAGTATCGTGACATCAAGTTGAACACAGAGATGGCAATGGAAGACGAACTGGATTTTGAGGACGATTTTGATTTTGAATTCAAAGATGCAGATGAGATGAATCAGGAGATTACTCTTGATGAAGGAACAGAAGATGCAGTAGAAGATATTGCAGAAGAAACAGTTGCTGTATCTGAAGATGAAGAATAAAATATAAGTCAAATAAAAAGAAAGTGTTCACACTGAAAAGTGTGGACATTTTCTTTTTTAGTGAAAAATAAGATGATATCGCTAATGTTTACTGTTATTTGTATATATAAATTGACTTTTATATTCAAAAAGTTTATAATAATTGTCAGTGAGAATCGGCGAAAATAGTAACAGATTCTGTCAACATTTTAAGAAAGGTTGGGGTTCTATTATGGATCAAGGTAAACTTACAAGAATATTAAAATCAATGGAGGAGCATGAGGTTCCGCAGATGATCGTTTCTGACCCGGTTGCGATCTTCTATCTGACAGGCAAGTGGATTTTTCCGGGAGAAAGACTTCTGGCATTGTATCTGAATGTGAATGGAAATCATAAAATGGTAATCAACAAATTATTTCCACAGGAATCAGATCTTGGCGTAGATATTATCTATTATGATGACATTGAAGACGGAGTAGAGATCTTAAGCAAGTATGTAGATAAAGATAAGACAATGGGAATTGATAAAACATGGCCGTCAAAATTCCTTATTCGTCTGCAGGAGTTAGGCGGAGGAAGTAAATTTGTAAATGGATCTCCGATCATCGATTATATCCGTATGGTAAAAGATGAGAAAGAAAAAGATCTTATGAGAAAATCTTCTAAGTTAAATGATATTGCTATGGAAAAGATCATTCCATGGGTAGCAAAAGGATTAACTGAGAAAGAATTAAATGCAAAAATGCGTGAAATTTACAAAGAAATCGGATGTGAAGATGTATCGTTCGATCCAATTACAGCATACGGACATGGCGCTGCAGATCCACATCATGTAACAGATGATTCCAAAGGAAAACGCGGAGATTGTGTAATTCTTGATATCGGTGGATTTAAAGATAACTATGCATCGGATATGACAAGAACTGTATTTATCGGTGAAGTATCTGACCGTGCAAAAGAAATTTATGATATCGTAGTTGAAGCAAACAGAAGAGGTATCGAAGCTGCCAAACCGGGAAATAGAATGTGCGACGTTGACCTTGCTGCAAGAAATTACATCGAGGAAAAAGGATTTGGCGAGTATTTCACACACAGAACAGGACATTCTATCGGACTGGAAGATCACGAATTTGGTGATGTATCATCTGTTAATACTGACATCATCAAGGTTGGACAGTGCTTCTCAGTAGAGCCGGGAATCTATCTCCCGGATGAGAACATCGGTGTTCGTATCGAAGACCTTGTAATCATCACAGAAGATGGATGTGAAGTTCTGAATGACTTTACAAAAGACCTGATCGTTGTACCGGAAGAGTAAAATATCAGAATACATATTTCGCACAGAAATGGAGAAAATGCAGATGACAAGAGATCAGGCGTATGAAATCTTAACAAAATACATGAAAGGTGAGAATTATATTACACATTCTCTGGCAGTTGAGGCTATTATGAAGGGATTGGCCAAACGTCTTGCGCCGGACGAGGTGGAATATTGGGGAATTGCAGGATTGCTGCATGATCTGGATGAAGAGCAATGTGACTGGGAGCATGACTTAAGTGTACACGGACCGACATCGGTAGAAATCTTAAAAAAAGAAGGGATTGATGATCCTGTATTATTTGGAGCGATCTGTGCACATAATCCGAAAAGTGGCGTGAAAGCGAAAACAAAAATCCAATATGCACTTTTGGCGGCAGATCCAATGAGTGGTTTCTTAAAAGCGGTTGCGCAGATTTACCCGGATAAAAAGATTGCAAGTGTAAAAAGAAAGTCTGTTATAAAACGTTTTAATGAAGCACGATTTGCGAAAGGTGCCAATCGTGATTACATGGAAAGTATTGAATTTACAGGGCTGATGCTGGAGGACCTGATTGATATCGGATTGGAAGAAATGTGTGCGATCTCTGATGAATTAGGATTATAACAAAGTATAAAATGGTGTTGTAAGAAATATAGATCTTACAACACCATTTATAATATATCATTAATTATTCATAACGCTCATCGATGACACGTTTTGTCTTCTTTTCGCTTCGAGGTAATAATCCGATTTCAACAACTTTAACTAACGGTGTAAAGCCTATGCGGCTTTTGACGGTAGCTGCGATTCGTTTGGCAAGATCAAGGAAGTCAACCGTTCCATTTGTTTCAACATAGATTCGCATGGTGTCTTTTCCGTCAAGATGAGAAATGCGGATCTGATATTCACTGGATACTTCAGAAAATCCTTTTAAGATTTCCTCAATCTGAGCTGGGAACACATTTACACCCTTGATCTTCATCATATCATCAGTACGTCCCATAATAGTATCGAGCCGTGGGAATCTGCTTCCGCAAGGACATTCTCCCGGAATGATGCGGGAAAGATCATGTGTGCGGTAGCGGATAAGAGGTGCTCCTTCTTTGACTAGGGTGGTAATGACGATTTCTCCGAGTTCTCCGTCCGGAAGTACTTCACCGGTTACAGGGTCGATGATCTCAATGTAAATATAATCATCCCAGTAGTGCATACCACAGTCATGGGAACAGCTGATTCCGATTCCGGGTCCATAGATTTCCGTCAGGCCATAGATATCATAGAGTTCAATTCCAAGTTCTTCCGTGATACGCCGGCGCATTTTTTCACCCCAGCGTTCAGAACCAATGATTCCTTTCTTCAGATGGATCTTGTCTTTGATTCCTCTTTTTTGGATTTCTTCTGCAAGAAGCAGGGCGTAAGAAGAAGTAGAACCGAGAACGGTTGTCTTCATATCCATCATCATCTGAAGCTGTTTGTCGGTGTTTCCGGGTCCCATAGGAATAACCATGCTTCCTAATCTTTCGGCACCTGCCTGAAATCCGATTCCGGCAGTCCAGAGTCCGTATCCGGGTGTGATCTGGATACGGTCCAGATTTGTAAGACCGGCCAATTCATAGCAGCGTTGAAACATGATTGCCCAGTCGTCTACATCTTTCTGAGTATATGGAATGATGACCGGCAGTCCGGTGGTACCGGAAGAAGAGTGGATTCGGACAATCTTTTCTTCCGGTGCGGTCATCAGACCAAGAGGATAAGCATTTCTTAAATCATTTTTCTCAGAAAACGGAAGCTTTTGAAAATCTTCCGCTGACTGTATACTGGTAACACCGGCTTCTTCTAATTTCTTTCCATAGAAACTTTCCGCTTTCAGGAGCGCCTGTATCTGATTATTTACCTGTGCGATTTGTGTCTCTGTAATCTGCATATGTCGTGTTCCTGCCTTTCTTTGTTATATGTTATAGTTTAATGCCCGGAGATTCATTTCATGGAATTTCTCGGGAAGTGTATATTTCATAATGTCTTCAATTTCAGAGATTGTAAAGTCCAGTACTCCAGTCCGTATGGCTGCGCCAAGAAGCACCATGTTCAGTACTTTGGAAGAACCAATGTCTGCACATGCCTGATCTGCATTTACAAGAGTCAGATTAGGAACAGCCGCTTTTAGATATTCAAGCATCTGAGGTGCATCATAATCTGATCCGCTTAAGGTAGCAGTAACTGGTTTAACAGCTCGGGTGCTGACAACAATATGTCCGTGGTCTTTGAGATAGGGAAGCATACGGACTGTCTCACCTGGTTCGAAGCCGATGATCAGGTCGGCAGTTCCTGTTTCGATCATTGGCGAATAGAGATTATCACCCATACGAAGATGACTGAATACACTACCACCACGCTGAGCCATACCGATGGTCTCGGCACTCATGACAGGAATATCTTTACTCATAGCTGCTGCGGCAAGAAGTTTGGAAGCGAGGACGGTTCCCTGACCGCCGACGCCGCACAGGACAATGTTTTTTTGATTATTCATGTTTTTTACCTCCTATAATAGCAGCTGCAGGGCATACCTGACTGCATAATCCGCAGCCGGTACACATCGTATCATCAATGCAGACATTACCGTTGTCAAGTACAATGGCAGGGCATCCAAGTTCACGGATACATTTTTTACATCCGATACATTTTTCGGCATCTATATGAAGAGAAAACTCCGGCTTGGTGATGGCTATACATGGTGATTTGAATATAATAGCTTTTACACCTGTCTTATCAGCCATTTCCCGGACACATGCTACAGATGAGTTCAAATCCAGCGGATTTACAGTCTTAACATCTGTAACGCCGATTCCGCGGAGGACTTGTTCGATATTAATCTTTTGCACGATCTCCCCCATCACTGTGCGGCCGGTTCCAGGGTGTGGCTGATGTCCGGTCATGGCTGTGGTAGAGTTATCCAGAACGATCAGTATCATATTCGCCTGATTGTACACGGCATTGACAACACCTGTGATCGCAGAGGCGAAGAAGGTCGAGTCTCCGACAAACGCAAAGCATGTGGTGTCAGGTTCCACTTTTTCGATACCTTGTGCGATATTCAATCCGGCACCCATACACAGACAGGTATCAACCATATCGAGAGGAAGGGCATTTCCGAGCGTATAACATCCGATATCCCCGCAGAAAACGGTTTTCTTTCCTTTCATAGCTTTTTTTACGGCGTAGAAAGAAGCTCTGTGAGGACATCCGGCGCAAAGTACCGGCGGGCGGACCGGCAGTGCCGGCGGTTCCGGAAAATCAGTGGTGACAGGGGAGGTAAGACCAAGAAATGTGTTAATATAGGTAGTTATAGTGTCACGGGTGTTCTCTCCGGCACAGGCAGTATGACCACTGAGTTTTCCGTTAATTCTGGTTGGAAGATGATATTTTCCGCATATATAGATCAGCTCACGTTCGATGACCGGATCAAGTTCTTCCAGGCAGAGAACTTCATCAAGTCCAGAAAGGAAATCTACTGCTAATTTTTCCGGAAATGGATGAGGCGTGGCAATTTTTAAAGTCTTTACCATACCGGTCTTTTTTAATGTTTCCATCGTGTAGGTATAGCTGATTCCTCCGGTGGCGATTCCTTTTTTTGAATCCTTGAAAGCATCGCAGGATGGATGAATCGTATTTTTCTCATAAGAAGAAAAGATATCGGATAATTCCTGGTTACGTGCTTCGATTTTTTTGTGATTCATGAAAGATAATCTAGGAAAGATAACCCAGCGTTTGGAATCTTTGATAAAACCTTCCGGTTGGTGGTGGGTATATTCTGTCTCATCTTTTACCATGATAGACGCGTAGCCATGACAGACACGTGTGGTTGGACGTAAGAATACCGGAGTACCGTATTTTTCTGAATATTCAAAAGCTTCCTGGATCATCTCATAAGCTTCCTGTGCCGAAGATGGGTCAAAGCAAGGCAACTTGGAAAATCTGGAAAAATGTCTGGTATCCTGCTCTGTCTGAGAAGAAATCGGACCCGGATCATCTGCTACGAGAATGACCATTCCGCCTTTGATCCCGACGTACTCGAGACTCATCAGCGGATCGGAAGCAACATTTAATCCGACCTGCTTCATGGTTACCATGGATCTTGCACCGGCATAAGAAGCTCCGGCAGCCAGTTCCATGGCCGCTTTTTCGTTCACGGACCATTCCACATACACATCATCCGGCCGGTGTTTTGCTATAGTTTCCAGAACTTCCGTAGAAGGGGTTCCGGGATAACCGGCTACGACATTAACTCCGGCAGCAACTGCACCGAGGGCAATTGCTGCATTTCCCATTAAAAATTCTTTATGCATAATCATATCACCTCTAATTGTACGAATTCGTTATTTAAATAGTATAATATGTCTGATAAAGAAATGCAATCTTTTGGTAACGTGATAAAGTGGAATAAAGCAAGGGAAACGAAGAATGTCTTTTCGGGAATACAAGGATATGATAGAATAACACTACCAGATAGATTGTGACAGGTATCAGAAAATAAAAAGAGGTATACAATGATGAAGAAATATGATTATTTAGTAGTCGGGTCAGGATTATACGGGGCAGTGTTTGCCCGTGAAGCGAAAAAAGCGGGAAAATCAGTGCTAGTAATCGATAAACGTCCGAATATTGCGGGAAATGTATATACAGAGGATGTAGAAAAAATTCATGTACATAAGTATGGTGCACATATTTTTCATACAAATAATAAGAAAGTATGGAATTATATCACGCAGTTTGCGGAGTTTAACAGATTTACGAATTCACCGGTAGCGAATTATAAGGGTGAGTTATATTCACTTCCTTTTAATATGTATACATTTAACAAGATGTGGGGAGTGGTGACACCGGAAGAAGCAGAGGCGAAGATAGAAGAGCAGAGAAAGGAAATTACGGGAGAGCCAAGGAATCTGGAAGAACAGGCAGTTTCACTGGTTGGAAGAGATATCTATGAGAAATTGATCAAGGGTTATACAGAGAAGCAGTGGGGACGTGACTGCACAGAACTTCCGGCATTTATTATCAAGAGACTTCCGGTGCGTCTGACATTCGACAATAATTATTTCAATGCAATGTATCAGGGAATTCCTGTGGGAGGGTACACGAAGATGGTAGAGAATCTTCTGGATGGCATAGAGATCTGTCTGAACACAGAATATCTGGAGCATAAAGAGGAATTAGATGCGCTGGCAGAAAAAGTAGTTTATACAGGACCGATCGATGCTTATTTTGAATATAAACTCGGAACGTTGGAGTACCGCTCTGTAAGATTTGAGACGGAACTTTTAGACAAGCCGAATTTCCAGGGGAATGCAGCTGTAAACTATACAGACAGAGAGACCCCTTGGACACGTATCATCGAGCATAAGTGGTTTGAATTTGGAAAGGATTCAGAAGGAAATGATATTCCAAAGACTGTGATCAGCCGGGAATACAGCTCTGAATGGAAATTGGGTGACGAACCATATTATCCGGTCAATGATGAAAAAAATGGAGCATTGTACGCAGAATACAAAAAATTAGCGGAAAAAGAAGAGAAAGTGATCTTCGGAGGCCGTCTCGGGGAATATAAATATTATGATATGGATGCTGTCATAGCATCAGCGTTAGAACTCTGTGAAAAGGAACTTGGAATTATAACCGGGTAATAATGAAAAAAGTATGCATAGAAGCAATTGTCTTTGCACATATGCATACTTTTTTGCCATTTTTGCTTGAACTTGAGTCTAATACCAACTATAATGGGGGCAGTTGCTTTGTGAAAGATAGACGATATATTATTTTAGGAGAATAGATATGGGAAGATATTTCGGAACAGATGGTTTCCGTGGCGAAGCCAATAATAACTTAACAGCAGATCATGCGTACAAGATCGGAAGATTTCTCGGATGGTACTATGGAGAAATAAAACGTCAGAATGGTGATGATACACCGGCACGTATTGTAATTGGAAAGGATACGAGACGTTCCAGCTACATGTTCGAATATACATTGGTAGGTGGACTTGTTGCATCGGGAGCAGATGCTTACCTGCTTCATGTTACAACAACACCATCTGTTGCTTATGTGGCAAGAACGGATGAATTTGATTGCGGGATCATGATCTCTGCAAGTCATAATCCGTATTATGACAACGGAATCAAACTGATCAACGGTAATGGCGAGAAGATGGATGAGGGAACGATCGCACTGGTAGAAGACTATCTGGATGGCAAACTGGAAGTATTTGGGGAAAAGTATGAGGAGATTCCATTTGCACATACATCTAAGATCGGACGTACGGTAGACTATGTATCAGGAAGAAATCGTTACATCGGATATCTGATTTCACTTGGACTTTATTCTTTCAAGGGTGTGAAAGTCGGACTGGATTGTGCGAACGGAAGTTCATGGAATCTGGCAAAGTCTGTATTTGATGCACTTGGAGCCAAGACATATGTGATCAATGCAGAGCCGGACGGAACGAATATCAATAACAATGCAGGATCTACGCACATCGGCGGCCTGCAGAAATTTGTTGCCGAGAATGGTCTGGATGTTGGATTTGCATATGACGGAGATGCTGACAGATGTCTCTGTGTAGATGAAAAAGGGAATCTGATAGATGGAGATGCGATTCTTTATATTTATGGAAAATATATGAAAGAACGTGGCAAACTGGAAAACAATACGGTTGTTACAACAGTTATGTCTAATTTTGGATTATACAAAGCATTCGATGAGGCAGGGATTGATTATGCAAAGACTGCAGTCGGAGACAAATATGTATACGAATATATGACAAACAATGGATGCATTCTCGGAGGGGAACAGTCCGGTCATATTATTTTCTCAAAATATGCTTCCACAGGAGACGGTATCCTTACCAGTCTTAAGATGATGGAAGTTATGATGGCAAGAAAGAAGAAAATGAGTGAACTCATGGAAGGGCTTCATATTTATCCACAGGTTCTGGAGAATGTACGTGTGACAGATAAGAAAGCAGCGCAGGACGATGCGGATGTACAGAGCGCGGTACGGGCAGTAACAGAAGCCCTTGGAGATACCGGACGCATCCTCGTGCGTGAATCCGGAACAGAACCACTTCTCAGAGTTATGGTAGAAGCAGAGACAGAAGAGATCTGTAAAAAATATGTAGATCAGGTTGTAGATGTAGTTAAGAAAAAAGGATATGTGATCGGCTAAAGCAGCGGACCTGAGGCAGAGATAAGATACATAAATACCAGAAATGGAATAGATTATATTAAGAATAATACAGGGAGAAAAATCGAATTATGTGTGGAATTGTAGGATTTACAGGTGAACACCAGGCAGCACCGATCTTGTTGGATGGTTTGTCAAAACTGGAATATCGTGGTTACGACTCGGCAGGAATTGCTGTACGTGATGGCAGTGCAGATGCAGAGATCATTAAGGCAAAAGGCAGACTGAAAGTTCTGGCTGAGAAGACGAATGATGGTGAATCCGTAAAAGGAACCTGCGGTATCGGTCATACAAGATGGGCAACACATGGAGAACCATCTGAGAATAATGCACATCCTCATGCAAGTGATGATGGAAATGTTGTGGCTGTTCATAATGGTATTATTGAAAACTATCAGGAATTAAAGGATAAACTTGTCCGTAAAGGGTATACATTCTATTCTGAGACAGACACGGAAGTAGCAGTAAAACTGATCGATTATTATTATAAAAAATATGAGGGGACTCCGGTAGATGCGATCAATCATGCGTTGGTACGGATCAGAGGCTCCTACGCATTGGCAATTATGTTCAGGGATTATCCGGAAGAAATCTACGTAGCAAGAAAGGACAGTCCGATGATCCTTGGAGTTGCGAACGGAGAATCCTATATTGGTTCCGATGTTCCTGCAATTCTGAAATATACGAGAGATGTATACTATATCGGTAACCAGGAGATGGCACGTGTCCGTAAAGGTGAGATTACATTCTATAACCTGGATGGAGAAGAGATTGAAAAAGAATTAAAGACGGTTGAATGGGACGCAGAGGCAGCAGAAAAATCAGGATATGAGCATTTCATGATCAAGGAAATACATGAGCAGCCAAAGGCAGTTTCAGATACACTGAATTCTGTTATAAAAGACGGAATGATTGATCTTTCAGAGGTCGGACTTTCGGAAGAAGAGATCAAAGAGATCAGCCAGATTTATATCGTGGCATGTGGATCGGCATATCATGTCGGAGTGGCAGCACAGTATGTCATGGAAGATCTGGCAAGAATTCCGGTACGTGTAGAACTTGCATCAGAATTCCGCTATCGTAATCCGATTCTTGATCCGAAAGGACTGGTAGTCATTATCAGCCAGTCAGGAGAGACCGCAGACAGTCTGGCAGCACTCAGAGAATCAAAGAAACAGGGAGTAAAGACACTTGGTATCGTGAATGTAATCGGTTCTTCTATTGCCAGAGAGGCAGACAATGTATACTATACACTGGCAGGACCGGAGATTGCAGTTGCGACAACAAAAGCATACAGCACACAGTTGATCGCAGCTTATACACTTGCAATTCAGTTTGCAAAGATCAGAGGACAGATTACAGAAGAACAGTATGCCGGATATATTGAAGAACTTCAGAGCATTCCGGAGAAAATTCAAAGAATTATCGAGGATAAAGAGAGACTTCAGTGGTTTGCATCCAAACAGGTGAATGCGAAAGACATTTTCTTTATCGGTCGTGGAATTGATTATGCGATTTCCCTTGAGGGAAGCCTTAAGATGAAAGAAATCAGCTATATTCATTCGGAGGCATATGCAGCAGGAGAATTGAAGCACGGAACGATTTCCCTGATTGAAGAGGGTACACTGGTTATTGGAGTACTGACACAGCCAGAATTATATGAAAAGACACTGAGCAACATGGTAGAGTGTAAGAGCCGTGGCGCATATCTGATGGGACTTACAACATTTGGACATTATAATATTGAAGAAAACGCAGATTTTTCTGTATACATTCCAAAGACAGACCCTCATTTTGCAACATCACTTGCAGTTATTCCGCTTCAGTTACTTGGATATTATGTATCAGTAGCAAAAGGTCTGGATGTAGATAAACCGAGAAACCTTGCAAAGAGTGTAACAGTAGAATAGAAATGAACAGGGTGGGATATGGCATGATAAACAGTCATGGTATATCCCGCTTTTTTGTGCTATACTGATTTTAACTGTAAAAAAGACAAATAAACAAAGGAGAAAGAGAATTATGAAAACAGCATTAGTCATCATGGCTGCAGGAATGGGTTCGCGTTTTGGCGGCGGAATTAAGCAACTGGAACCGGTAGGCCCAAATGGGGAGATTATTATGGATTATTCCATTCATGATGCAATAGAGGCCGGATTTAATAAAGTAGTATTCATCATTCGTAAGGATATCAGAGATGCATTTCATGATGCGATCGGAAAAAGAATTGAAGGAATTTGTAATGAACTGAACATAGAATTTGCTTATGCATATCAGGAGTTGGATGATCTTCCGAAAGGAATTGAAAAGCCGGCCAAGAGAAGCAAGCCGTGGGGAACAGGACAGGCGGTACTGGTATGTAAAGATATTATCAAAGAGCCATTCGTAGTTATTAATGCAGATGACTATTATGGAAAAGAAGCATTTGTAAAAGTGCATGATTATCTGGTAAACTGCGGCAATACCAAATATCAGTATTGTATGGCAGGATTTATTCTGGACAACACGCTCAGCGATAACGGAACCGTTACCCGTGGTGTATGTCAGGTCGATGATGAGGAGATGCTTCAGAAGATTGTTGAGACCAGCGGCATTGCCCGTGATACAGATGGTATTGTAAAAGATGAAAATGGCAGCGAGATTCCGGAAGGAACGCATGTATCTATGAATATGTGGGGCGTGACACCGGAGTTTCTTGATGTACTTGACAAAGGATTCGCAGAGTTTCTGGCAAACTTGGAGCCGGGCAACATCAAAGCAGTGTATCTGCTTCCGACCATCATCGGCGATATGCTTGCAAATGGTGAAGTAACGGTCAAAGTTCTGGAGACACAGGACAAGTGGTTTGGTGTAACCTATCAGGAAGACCGACAGACGGTAGTAGATGCATTTGCACAGCTGATCGCAGACGGCGTATATAAGACACCGCTGTTTTAAGGAATCCGTCAGACAGAAAAAAGAGAACTTCTGATCTCAGAAAATTGAGAGCGGAGGTTCTTTTTCTATTAAAAAAATATTAAGAATTTTGTGTCAGAATGATTGATGTCGACGCAATGGATGTGCTATGATAAGAATAAATTCAAGTCGAACGCACGTGAGACTTGGTGCGTGATTCTGGTCAGCGAAAGCTGACATATTCTTCTCAGAATCACTG
>ENA-OQLC01001223-OQLC01001223.1-human-gut-metagenome-genome-assembly--contig:-NODE-1223-length-12499-cov-3.981001_pt1 | contig 12499 bp, 14 predicted proteins | sample MGYA00242653_ERZ504807 | MGnify/ENA primary metagenome ERZ504807 (study PRJEB26092, sample SAMD00036381) | human gut metagenome | host: Homo sapiens | study: EMG produced TPA metagenomics assembly of... | reverse complement strand
TAACAAGTCCCGTCACACCTACCGATGTTGTTGATGTAAATAACGCATCCAGGAAGCTGATTGGTTTTTCATTCGAAACCGGAAGCCATAAAAGTACTGCTCCCAGAACAATCACACTCAGAAAACCAATTACCAGAATTTTCATGGTATTCCATCTGATATTTTGCTTTCTCTTCATTTTTATTTTGCCTTTCTTATCTGTATTTTTTCTTCTATAACGACTATAATTTACGCTTGCACCTTAAAGAAGTCAATAGTTATTTTCCAGCAAAAACAAAAAAGCCAGAAAAGCTTATAAACAAAGCATTTCTGACTCTTTCAGGAGCAGGGGATGAGAGAATCGAACTCCCTTGTAAAATTCTTATAAAGCCCATATTTTGACGCCACTGAAAAAGTCCTTATTTTACGCAAAACGGTACAAGATAAAGTATACTTATGTGTTTTGCGCTACTATATATTGTATGTAAAAACAGTTTTTCAGTAGCGTCTATTTTAAGGCTTATAGCTAATTTTACAAGAGTTACTTTGAGTTACCTTGAGTTACCTTGAGTTACCTCGTAACATATTCCCAAAGCATAAAATCTTATTAAACAAAAAAGAAAGGAGCGTGTTTCCAAGCATCCTTATCTTCTATACACCATAATATCTTCAACTTTGCAATCCAAAATATCACACAATACTTCAATCGTATGCGTAGATACATAATTATTCTTACGCAAACGAGATAATTGTCCCGACGAAAAACCGTATTCTTTAATCAATTGATATTGACTAATATTCTTTTTCTCCATAGTTTCCCACAGCGGCTTATATGAAATCATACTAATTATCTCCTCCGATAATTGAATGTTATCAATATTCGGGCTATAATAGTATTAGCCATAAATGGACAATATACTCAGAAAGGAATCTCATGAAAAAGAAACATTACTTAATGATTATTTCTATTATTTTTCTATTTTCTATCAGCCTATTTTATTTGCAACATGGACGGAAACTTATAGTTCATAACAGTAATATTTATACCTCAAAAAATAATACCGAAACAGAGATAAATATTATAGCTAATAAGCTTTATATTCCAAACAAGAAAGCATATGCGCAAGAACTTGTAGAACAGGCAAGAAGTAATCAATTACCTAAAATACGACTGTCCAACACGACTCCAGACAAATTCGTAATTAACATCTACAAAAGCAATTATACATGGGGAAAAAGCAAAATTTTTTTTACCATCTTATATTATCCAAAAACAAATAGAATAATACTTGAAATGTAAGCCTTGCATCTTCTTTTATATTTTTCATAAACTTTATACGCTTTAACTATAAAGAACGCCAGTATTTAACTGACGTTCTTTATATGCATATTAACTTTTTCTATTATTGAATATAGAAATTAATACCTCTCCTACTTTCTCCACATCAATTAGTTTGGCTATGTGATCATTCATTCCTTTTGAAAGTGTCATCTTTCTATCTTCTTCAAATGCATTTGCTGTCATTGCAACAATTGGAATATTTGCTTTATTTTTATCCGCTAAGTTTCTAATGCTCTGTGTTGCCTTATATGGTTATTTATCATTTTACTAGCTCTACTCCATTTATTCTTTTTCATATGTACCCCCATAACATTATCCTCTTCTCTCATAAAGTAGATTTACCTTCTTTTACGCATTAATTACAGTATCCCCCCGTATACCATCGTCAATAAAGTGATTTTATCCTTTTCATTCTTTCTTTATTTAACTCATCTTTCTTTTTATTTATGCCTATATTTATATTCATAAATATAGGGCATTTAGGAACCTGTTTTATTTTTTACCAATGCAGTATACTCGGTTCATCACTTAACAGAAAGGGTACTAATAAAAAGAAAAAATAATTTTACCCATTTAATTTCAAGTGATAAATATAAAAAATTATCAATAAGACAAACAGAAAGGGAAAAAATTATGAAAACAAGAAAAACTAAAAAAACAACAATGAAAAATAACAATAACCAAAATTCAAACGCACCAATTACAGGAAATACAGACTACCTGATCTTTCATGACCACGTGGAAGGCATTATGTATATTGCTACATGTTCCGAAGGAATAACAGAACTCATAAAACAAAATATTGATTTCATCAATATCTTAAAAACATTTTGTTGTGATGTTATTCTTTTTAAACCATTACCATTGTTTAATGTCAATTATGTTGATGAAAAAACAAGCAAAGAAATTTCATTTATCGTGAAACATATTAACGACTCAGGTATTCATGTATTTTTTATTTGTATGGATGATGAATCAGATTTTCTCGCTGAAATTCAAGATTACTAGATATAACACACACATCACTGGTAAGTGCGCAATAGCGCATTTACCAATAAAAAAGAAAGGGATTTTATTTATGGAAAAAAATATCAATACAAAAGAACTCAACAACTTATTAATTAAAGAAAAGCTTCTTCCTAATTTACCTAAGGGAACACTAGTTTTCCAAGAATGCTTAAAAAATATTCCTTGCATTTACAATGTTCCTTACATTTGTGTAGCATCGCCTAAAGTATCTTTACTTGCACATGAAGCTATGAATCTTATTGAAGATTTAAAACTAACATGTTCAAAAATTATTCCTTATAATGATGAATTTAAAGATCAATATCCAATCGTCTGTATGACTGAGCTTGCTGAAAAGCCAGTAAATTTGTGGCTAGAAATTTATCCTATTATAAACAATGATTTGCTTATTTATTTTTATACATCTAGCGAACTAAGTTTTTACGATATGTTTTAAATACTGTTTTTCTCAAAGAGGTAGCATAAAAAGCTACCTCTAATTTTATTTTTTCAGACAGCTTTTATATTCATCCAAAGCTTCTCTAAAATCCCAGTTCAAATCTCTATTTTTATTATAGAATACACTTCCTATTACATTTTTCCGTTCCGAGAAATCATATTGTACAGAAGAACACACTATAATCGGAATCTGAATCTCCTTACGCTCCAATTCTTCCATAACAAATATTCCCGCTTTGGAATTAACGACACCATTCACAGGAAATTCCATGTCCGTAATTAGTAATTCGTACGGTTTGCCCTCGGCTAAAGCATCTTCAATCATCCTTAGACCTTCTTCTGCATTCTTTGCATGTTCTGCCCCTGGATAACCATTATATTGTAACGCTCTGTTGATTTCGCAATGCTTTATCATCACATCTTCGATATTGATAATTTTAGTCATTACGTTTCTCCTCTCAAAAAAAATTACTTACTCTTTAGTTTCTCGTAAATAATATATAATATTATCATAATGTATTCCTGCTTGGATTGCTTTCTTGATGTCCGACATCGGGACTGAATTTACATGCTCACACGGAGAATTTAATGATATGCCGAAACAATTTAAAAACTCTTCTACCGAATCAATTCCAAGATAGAATGCAAGAAGCAATGCTATAAATACGTCATCTTTCAATGCCTTTTGTCCATTGACTATTTGGGTCCATCTCTTGCCACCAGAGATATGAGCTTTCTCTCGACAGTGTGTAAATGAATATGATTTTTCCGTATATCTAAAAGTTAAATCCACTTCTTTGGTTAATCCATTCTCCATTACTTCGTCGTCCATTTCTACATAGCCATTTATCAATCCACTCTGCTCCGCCATTTCTATTACTTTTTGATATTTTATATATGGCAACTCATAATCACTACAATTTTCTACAAATGCATTTACATCTTTATAAAAAAATTGTGTGTTTTTTTCCCTTGTATCAATTATTTTCTTGAGCAATCGCACTTGGGATACTCGCGATCCTTGCAATCTTCCTAATGTACTAACATCTCCATCCGTTTTAAACGAATAATCAATCTTACACGCCTTTTCTTCGTCATCATTAGCATAATCCGAATAATCAGGTTTCCATTTAACAAAATCATCTAACATATCTTCATATTCCTTGGAATATTCCAATCCTTCATTTTTCCTTTGAAGTAATTGCAATCCATATTCACCCAGTATATTTAACACCTGTTTATCTTCTTCTAATTTACTAAAAACATATGATAAATCGGGTGTTTGATGTCTATATTCCCTTATCTGTTCCTGTGTGATATCTGAGCGCATCAATTCTTCCAACTCTTTTTCATAATTACCTACAGTTGCCAAAGATTCCTGTGCACGCAAATTCAGTTCAATTAGCTTACTATTCATTCACTGTTCTCCTTCCTAATAATTTAGGTGCAAATTAGAACCTAAATTTTTTTCTTCATTTGTTTTATGATTTACCTACAATCTTTTCAATGATTGTGTAAATAACTTATTAATTTGATAATAAATGATTTTTACAAGAAAGGAAATATTAATATGGAAAATAACCAAAAAAATAAAACAGAACTTAATACTCAAAATACCTCATCGGTTCCAGAGACTTCAAAAAGTCCTAAAATAAAAGTATGTGAAGTCTGTCAACGTTCTAAATACCTATCAGAAGCAACGATTCAGCAAGTTTTAGCCGACCGTAGCAATTGTATAGAAAAATATGCATATATTTTACATGATAAAGATATTGATGAAAATGGAAATCCTGTAAGTCCACATTTTCATATTATCTTAAAGTTTAATAAAGATGATGGCAGAACGCTTAAGCATGTTGCAAGTTGGTTCGGTGTCGAAGAGCAATATGTCTCAAAGAGCACGTCGAAATCCAAAAACAAATTTTTGGATATGTGTAAATACTTGATTCACTTTAACAAAAATAAGTATCAGTATGACCCATCATTAGTACATGCAAATTTTGACTACAATAATTTCATAACACAAACAACCAGAGCCAAAAGAAAACAGGAAATTATTGATCTTATTATGGCTGGTACAATTACTCCACTAAATTTTACCACTTTAATTTCTCCATCCGATTATGATACCTTCAAACGATCAATCAATAATGCATTTGAATACAAAAAAAATATGGATACATCTATTGAAAGACACATGGATGTAATTTATATCTATGGCACAAGCGGTACGGGAAAAACTACCTTCGCCAAACATATTGCACAACAGCGAAATCTTACTACTTTTATTTCAGGTTCAGGAAATGACTTCCTAGACGGCTACACGCAAGAAGAATGCATTATATTAGACGACTTCCGAGGCGAAAACTTGAATTTCTCTGAAATCCTGAAATTATTAGATAATTTCAATAATTCCAGTGTTGCCTCACGCTATGCTAATTGTGATATTGGACATTGTAAATTACTTATCATTACATCTGTTTTTGACATAGATTTTTTTTACCAGTACACTTGTCCATCAGGTATGGAACCAATTTTACAGCTTAAACGCCGTTGCGGAACTTATATGCATGTTGAAAGAGACATCATCCATGTTTATCGCTTTGATTCAACTTTGCAAGATTATTCCTTTGTTGGTGATTGTCTAAATCCATTAGAAAAATTTTTACAGGCCCAACCAGCTTCTCCTACTTTTACAGATGATGAATTACTTACTTCCTTAGGATTAAGTAGAAAACCTATTTTACCTAACACCCAGAATGCAAATAACGATTCCGACGATGATTCTGAAAATTTATGTCCTTTTTAAAACTTCCTGTTTTTTATGGGGAATGGGGAATATCCCATTCCCTAGTTTTAAAATACTGCTTATTCCTTATTTACAAGTATGATTTGGCGGAAGATGGGCTTGTCTCCTTCCGCCAAATTTTTTATGGGGAATTTGGGTGTAATAAGCAGTATTCTTAAAACTACGAAAGGATTTTTCACTAGACGCTTAGATTGTTTACGATCTAAGCGTCTAGTGAAAAATTTTTTAAATTTATCCATTTTAGTTATATATTTTTTCATACTGCTTATAATTTTCCTAAATATGTGAATGAGATAGTATTCTCCCTTCCATCTCCATGTACAATTCACATATTTTACATAGCTTCTCATATAAAGACACCATTCATGAGGAAATATTGCTCGCCGCCATGTTCTCTCAGCAAAGAGATAACATGCGCGCTCACACCAGACTTCGCGATGCTGCGACCCTGTTGCAAGACAACAGGGCAACTGGATGTGAGTTCGCTCGCAATATTTCTACTTCATCGAGGAGAATTATTATGATAAAGAAAGATTTTTCCACAGTCTTAGCCTTAAACGGTTTTCGCATTTGCGGAAATGTGAGTCACGCATCACTTACAACAATCATCTCAGCATCACGTGTAAAGCGTTTACTAAAAGAACACATTATTGAAAAAGTAAGTTATCAAGACAAACACATTTCAAAAGACAGAAATCAAACCACCTACCGTTTAACCGCACATGGAAAAGATGTCACAAGAAATTTTCTTGGTAAAGGAAACTTTCAATCTGGCAGGGGAAATGAACGACACAATACAGCTCTAGCAGAAGCATATTCTCAATTGTCAAAAGACGAACAATACTCTGCAATGAATGAATTAGATTTAAAAGAATATCTCGACCAACAATATTACACTTTATTGGCTACGGACAGGCTGTCTGAAGCCGAGGAACTTTACGAAAACATGAAACATATGTCTTTGATTGATTTAACCTATTGTAAAGCAAACACTCAAGAATTATGTTGTATAGAAGTTATTACAAAGAACTACAGTACCGAAAAAATTAACCTCAAAGAATTTACTGCTACTGAAGTTGTCCATGCCACTTACAACGAAATCAATATTTATTAGAAAGGATGTTATATATGAATACACAACTAACACAGTCCGCTAAAGATTCGCTGTACGAAGACTGTAAATACCTGATTGATACGATCTATTACATCTGTAATGGAAAGGTTTTACACGCAGCGCTTATTGCCTTATTAGAAACAATGAATTTAAAAAACAAATCTACTGCTCAAATAAAATCAGATATTACTGCTCTTATCAAAGCAGGATTTTTAAAGAAAAAACAAGTTCTTTCTACTAATGCCAATATACTTGTTCTTACAGCATTTCCTATCTCAAAATTAGAAGGAAAACCTTCCCGTGATGTTTCCGAAATTCCAACATCAAAGAAAGCAATTTTAGAAAGTATTTGTCGTATCGAATTTATTATCAATACATTACATGAATATCGTTTAAAACAAAAAACAAGCGAACCATTTGATGTAAAAAGAATACTACGAATCATGCAATTTCGCAACAGCACCGTATGCGTTCCTTTAAAGGGGATAAATAACTACCTACTTACTTTACATAATCGTTATGATTCACTCCTCTCAGGTGATTTTCTCGATGACTACAAGTATTTGGAAGTAATTCGCATGGAACGCTGTAACAATTTATCCAAAAGCGACAGCTATACAATTGATCCTGATTGGCAAGCAATCAAAGATACACATATTGATCTCCAAGAAACTATGACTACAGATGCACAAAATAAAGCTTTGTATAACATCTACAATTTAAAAAATTCTAGTGCTGATATTAATTTTCTAATCATTGAAGACAATGGACAAATGCACATTCGAATCAATATATATGACAATGGTAATCTTTCCTTGGAACGTATAACAGCACTAACAACATATTTCTTTCTGATGTTTGATAAATACAATATCAATTATGAAAAACCATTCCTTTACATCTTTGTACAATGTAGCAATGAAGATATCAAAACCGAACTTGAAAATGAAGCTTCTAAAAGGGTTCCCAATTTCTACGGCATGCGTGATGCCACCAAGCTTACACAAGGATTGGTTACGAGTGGAATTCGTGTTCAATATTTGGACAATATAGAAGTTTCTTTTATCAATTTACATATTGATGAAAATTATCATATTTTCTATTACTAATTCTATAAGACAAAAAAATAAGGCTTCCTGTTAGAGATGCCTTATTTCTTTTCTATCCGCATATATACATGATAACGAATATAAAAACTGAGTAAAGGGATAAACCCTTGACACAGTTTTTATTATCCGTTAATTTACAATCAAGCGGATGTTAGATATAGTCTTCCTCTCGGAGGACTTATTCATTTTATCATAATTAATTTTTCTCCTCTTAAACAAGCTTCTTTACTAATCTTGTTTCATGTTCGTAAAAATAAACTGAATCTGTTAATTGATCTTCTCGATCAACACAATTAATGTTTGTTTGCATAACTATAAATTGTAGCATTTGCGCATCATAGTCTGGATAATCACGCTTAGGTACTATTATCAATTCATCTATACTACTTGGCAGAATAAAAAAATTACGGCATCCTACTTTTTCATATGTATCTTCCATTACTTGTGTATTTAAAATTGCACATGCTCCATACACCCCTGATTCATTTGAAAGAATGTATATTGGATCTGGATCTATGTATACAATTCCCGTATTCTTCTTTTCTTTCTCGATTCCCATAAGTTCTTTTATCCGTTCATTCAAATTTACCAGTTCAAAACTGCTATTTACTAAATTTTCACCTGCCACTGCAATCAATTCATTCTTAGTAATGCCCCATTCTTTTAAGTGTTCATTCGTAATATCCATTGTCATCTCATTGTCATCATTAATTTGCAAATAAAATGTAACTAACAAATCCAAAAAGCAAAAACATGGAATCCCATTTTTCATTGCATTAATTAAGTTCCTGTTTTTTGAGTACACTTTGCAACGCACCCGTGATTTTACTCGATTCCATTGATTTATTCCAACTGGTGTTACATTACTATTTGCTTCTTCAAATTCAATAAGCTTAGACTTAATTTCTCTGCAAATCTCTTCTATTGTTTTTCCTTCTGAATACGCATCCCAAAGAAGCTCAACCCTTACTTGCATATCGGTCAATTTTCCTTTTACTACTAACAACTTCTGTTCCTCTTGGTTTAATTTTTTCGATTCCTTTATCAGTGTCTCATTTCCTCTCTGATATAATCTTTCAACCAATGTTGCAATAAACTCCTTCTTATCCATTCATTTTCTCCTTTCTAAAAAACATCCTTTTTATCGTTTGTTAGAGACCAAATCTCTTATTTAATAACTTCCATTTAGTATAGATAAACAATTCTTTCTTATAACCACTTTAAACAAATAGTTGTATTTTTTAATATAATTATCTTAATGAATATACGGTCATATGGAACCTAAAAAACTTTCAAAAACTTTTGTATCTTATAAGTGTAATTTAAATCGAAGAGCTCATTAGATAAAAATACATCCAAAAATAATCTACAAAATTTAAGATACAAACAAGAAAGGAGGTGTATACCTGTGGAAGATTTTTTGCGCGAAGCACTAAAATATGGTATGCTAAAAAAGGAAGATTTAGAGTGCTTGGAACACAACATAGAAATGAAAAAGCGCGAAGAAATATTAAACCAACACCCATACAGTATATGGCAAGGGAAAACTAACGGAAGCTGGTATACAAAACTTCCTGATGATACAAAAGTAAATCCACGTACCATTAAACGGAAAAATAAAATAGATATTGAAAATATAATCATTGATTTTTGGAGGGAGAAAACAGAAAACCCTACAATCAGGGAACTATTTAAGCAATGGATAGAAGAACGTAAGACGTACGGCGAACTTAGAAAATCATCAGTTAAGAAATATGAAAACGATTATATTCGTTTTATTGAAAATACCGATTTCGAAAGAATTCACATTCGCTCTCTTAGTGAAGAACAATTATATTCGTTCATAAAAGAAACAATTATAGAAAAAGAGTTAACAGCAAAAGCATTCTCTGGGTTGCGGATAATATTAAAAGGCATTTTAAAATATGCTAAAAGAATGAAGTATACTACAATAAGTGCCAGTACTTTTTTTGAAGATTTAGACCTTGGCAAAAACATTTTTAAAAAGACAAAAAAAGAGCCTAAAGCAGAACGCTTTACAGATGATGAAGCGCGTAAGATTATGGATTATATTTCCGACAATCTTACCATAAGAAATCTTGCTATTAAACTTTGTTTTCAAACAGGTGTACGTGTTGGAGAACTTGCAGCATTAAAACCAGAAGACATTAACTATCAAGAAAAAACGATACATATACAAAGAACAGAAATCACCTACAAAGATGACAACGGAAAAAGTGTAGTAGAAGTAAGCAATTATCCAAAAACAGATGAATCTGATAGATATATTATTATTACTGATTCATGTATAGATACTATTCGGCGTGTTAGATCAATGAATATGAAAGGTGAATATCTATTCCAAGAAAAGAAAAAAAGAATTCGCTCTAATGCTCTAAGAAGAGCCTTGTATCGCATTTGTGATAAAGTTAGCATTCCACGAAGAGGTCCGCATTGTATTCGAAGGACATATGCTTCAACATTATTAGATAACCACACTGATGAAAGCTTGGTTAAAAATCAAATGGGACACACGGATATAACGACTACTATTAAATATTACAAATTTTGCACTAGAAATAATTCAGAACAAAGAGAACAGATTTTAAACGCAATCAACTATTAAATTTAATGGAGAGTTACCTATAAGGTTACCTTTCATTATTACCAGAAAGAGAAAAAGCCAGAAACCTTGAAAACTCAAGGTTTCTAGCTTTTCAGCAAGCAGGGGATGAGAGAATCGAACTCCCGCCAAAGGTTTTGGAGACCCCTATCATACCACTTGACCAATCCCCTATATTGTAACTCATTGCTGAGTGCTTATTATTTATACCATATTAGTTCCATATATGTCAACAGAATTTTTTATTTTTTTTATTTTTTTGCAAAATTTCTGTTTTTTCTTATATAATCTGTATTCTAAAAAACCTCCGGCTTTCTTTATCCGAGCCGGAGATTCCATCTTTCATCTATACATTTCCGATATTCATTTTTCTAAATACACCGATCAGAACTTTACCGATTGCAAGAACCAGAATTGCCGCTGCAATTGCCTCAGGTATTCCCGATGCCGTAACAGTTCCCATTACCAGTCCCCATACAGCACTGACTGCCACATCTTTTGCTTCTGCATATTGTTTTGCAAAAAGAATATAGATACTTCCCATTACCGTGATCGTGTTCACCATTGCTCCGGCGAATCCTACGACAGGAAGTGCAATGATATTGTTTACTTTCAGTTTTGATAAGAGAATCCAAAGCCATCCTGCTGCCACACCGATCAAAATTCTGCATCCTACTGAAATCCAAACTGCCTTAACCGCTCCGGGTATTCCTGTAGTGCTCATAAACGGAGAGAATGCGAATGATAAAAGCGTCGGTGCCATTGTATTACTGATCAATGAACAAATACCGAATACACCGCCCAGGATTGCACCTGCTGCAGGTCCTAACAAAATTGCTCCAATAATTACCGGAATGTGTACCGTTGTCGCCTTAATGATCGGAAGCTGTATCATTCCAAGCGGTGTGTTCGCCAGAACGATTACGATTGCTGCCATAAGTGCAACACTGACCATCCAGCTGGTGTTATGTTTTTTTGTCTTCATGTTTAATCTTCCTCCTTGTTATCATTCCCGGTATCCGGGATACAATACAATTACGAATCCGATTATAACATCGTTATCTATTACTTGCAAGAATGAATAAAAAGAGCTATAGTGATTGTATTATTTTAGAAATGAGGATGAATATTTATGTTAAAAGGAAAACACGTTCTCCTTGGCGTGACCGGGGGAATTGCTTCTTATAAGATTGCAACTCTTGCAAGTCTTCTGGTAAAAGCCCAGGCTGATGTTCATGTCATCATGACAGAGAACGCTGTCAATTTCATTAATCCGATTACGTTTGAGACTCTCACCGGACATAAATGTATCACTGATACATTCGACCGGAACTTTGAATTCAAAGTGGAACATATTGCACTTGCCCAGCTTGCTGATGTCGTTATGGTTGCTCCCGCAACTGCAAATGTGATGGCCAAGCTTGCTCATGGTCTTGCCGACGATATGCTGACAACAACCGTACTTGCCAGCCGTGCGCCAAAGATCATTGCTCCTGCTATGAATACAGCAATGTATGAGAATCCTGTCACACAGGATAATATAGAATTACTGAAGCATTATGGCATGGAAGTCATCACACCTTCCACCGGTCATCTGGCCTGTGGCGATAATGGTACCGGAAAGATGCCGGAACCGGAAACTTTATTCCAATATATCTGCAAATCTGTTGGATACAAAAAAGACATGACCGGTATGAAAGTACTTGTAACTGCAGGACCGACACAGGAAGCCATTGACCCGGTCCGTTATATTACGAACCATTCTTCCGGAAAGATGGGATACAGCATTGCAAAAGCCTGCATGCTCCGCGGCGCAGATGTTACCCTTGTAACAGGACGTACCTCTCTTGATGCACCGCTTTTTGTCAATACCATTCCAATTGTGTCTGCCAAAGATATGTACAGGGAAGTCACTTCCAGAAGCCAGGATATGGACATTATCATCAAGGCTGCTGCCGTTGCCGATTACAGACCATGCAATGTCTCTGATGAAAAGATCAAAAAGAAAGACGATGATACCATGTCTATTCCACTGGAGCGCACAGATGATATCCTG
>ENA-OQLC01001217-OQLC01001217.1-human-gut-metagenome-genome-assembly--contig:-NODE-1217-length-12573-cov-3.672055_pt1 | contig 12573 bp, 8 predicted proteins | sample MGYA00242653_ERZ504807 | MGnify/ENA primary metagenome ERZ504807 (study PRJEB26092, sample SAMD00036381) | human gut metagenome | host: Homo sapiens | study: EMG produced TPA metagenomics assembly of... | reverse complement strand
CCGGAGATGGCAGTGATTTTCCCTTTGAACTCTTTGCCGCTGATGGCATCAACGGTAATGGCTACTTCTTGTCCCAAGTGCAGATTCTCAATTTGGGTTTCCTTGTAGTTGGCTATAATCCACTTTTGTGTGTCAGGCAGAATGTAGGTGATGGTTTGTCCAGCAGTAATGAATTGTCCTTCTTCAAGAGTACGCCGTCCCAATTTCCCATCACAAGGAGCTACTACTACGGTGTAGGAGAGGTTCAGCCGTGCCATTTCGAGTGCGGCTGTTGCCCGTTGTATGGCAGCTTCTGTATTTTCACGGCGATGTGACACTTCGTTCACACCCGACAAGGCAGCTTTCTGTTGCCGTTTCACAGCTTCCAACTTCTTGTGGGTAGCTGCATATTCGGTTTCTATCTGTTCCAATTGAATGGGGGTGGCAGCGTTTCTCTTCACCAAGTTCTGGTATCGCTGGCGGTCTTTCTCCAGCTTGGTAAGGCGGATTTCTATCTCTGCTATGGAGGCGTTGTAGACAGAGGCTGTAGTTTGCGTGGTTTGTAGTGTAGCACCAATGACTGTGGCGCCGGCTTGTGCATCCTTGAGTGCAGCTTCAGCTTCCATGACTCTGATTTTATATTCCCGGTCGTCCAATATAAGTAAGGTATCTCCTTTGTGTACTTCTTGGTGTTCTGTGAAACAAATTTTCTTGATATATCCTGATGCGCGCAGATTGACGGGAGATATGTATTGTTCAATCTGTGCATCATTACTGGTTTCCGTCCGTTTGTAGTTCAAAAAGAGGCAGGTCACTTGAATTATTCCCCAGATAAGGATAGCTATTCCTAATAGGCTGACAACGATTTGCCAACGGCGAAGCTTCTTCAATTTCCGTGCTTTCTCTTGATGGGTACTTGCGGTGTTATTGTTCTCTTTTGTTTCCATATCTTCTATATTATATTGTTTACTCATTATTATATATATATCCGTCCTTGAATACGGACTCTATTCATCTTCCTCTTTAAGGAATTGAGGGGCTCAACGTCTCCAGCTGTCCCGTCAGCTTCAGCAAAGTCAGATTGGTTATCCGGTAATTGTAGTGGGCACTGATATAGTTGTTTTGGGCTTCGCTCATCCGCATTTCGTCCTGCAATACTTCGGTCATTGAAGCGATTCCTTCCCGATAACGGTCCATAGTAACGGTATATACATCTTCAGCAAGTAGATAATTGTCTTTCTGCTTCTTAAAGTTACGCTGACTGTTCATCAGGTCATTGGTAGCATTCAGATATTGTGTCTGAAGATTCTTTCTGGTATTCTCTTGGGCGAGCTTGATGTTCTCTATGTCGATGGTTGCCTTACGCATCTTGTAGCGTTTGTCCAGTCCGTCGAAAATGGGAATGCGTAAGGAGAGGCCCACTCCATAGGAGCGATACCAATGGTTGGAAGGGCCGGAATGGAACCAATGGTAAGCTTTGTCTGTATAGGCGGAGAACATCCAGCTTCCCGTCAGGTTCAAGGAGGGGATGTAACCGTTGCTGATTATTGTTTTCTGTTGTTCAGCAAGTTGTTTTTGTGATTGCAATAGCTGGAGTTCATATAGTGTTTCGGATAGCCCGGTGAGTGCTGCGGGCGTAATCGTTTCTGTATTCACTGGTACCAGTGCTATTCTTTCTTCCGCCGGATAGTCGATAATGTATTTAAGTAGATTCAGTTGCTGTTCCATCATGGCTTGTGCGTTGTCGTGCTGCACCTTGAGGTTCTCCAAGTTGATGTTGACGCGTTTCACATCTACTTCCATAGCCATGCCGTTGTCATAGAAGGCTTGAGTGATATCTCTCAACTCTTCCAGGCGAGTGATGTTGGCTTTTATCAAAATAATCTGTTCAGCTGTAACCTGTCCTAAATAGTACATTTGACTAATTTGGAGGATGAGGTCTTCTCTTGCCTTTCCATAAGAAAGGCGATTCATCTCATCCATGGTTTTGGCTATGGATAGAGTGGTGTAGAGTGTCTGGTTATAAAGTGGTATCTGCAACTGTAATCCAAAGTTGGCGTTGTATTGCAAGGTTTGGGTTACATTGTAGGGATTGCCATACGCTGAACCGTCGGTAACGGAGACGGGTGGATCGATATTGTCGTTATAGTTGGCAAAACCATTGATTTGGGGCAGCAGTTTGGCTCGATTCTCAGAGATGCTGTATTTCCCTTTTTGTATTTCCTTCCGTTTGCTTTGCAAGGACAAGTTGTTTTCGATACCTATTTTGAGGCAGTCCTCCAAGGTTAGGGTATTTTGTGCTCTTGTACCTAGTGCAAGCAGACACAGAAAGGAAAATGTGAACAGTTGTCTTTTCATAATAGTCACTTGATATTTGCACACAAAGTTAGTGGCTTAAAATGCAAGAGGACTATCCATATATCAACTGTTTGTATTCATATTTTCCTTTTTACTATAATTTGAAAACAAACCATAGTAAAAAATGAGTATTAAAAACAAAAAAGACCGCCAAGAGTGGAAGCCTCCTAACAGTCTAAATCTTCTTTGTAGCGGGACCCGGGATTGAACCGGGGACCTCATGATTATGAATCATGCGCTCTAACCAGCTGAGCTATCCCGCCATCATTTCTCGATTGCGGGTGCAAAGATATAGCTTTTATTTAAATTGCCAAAACTTTTATGGATATTTTCTGCTTTTTCTTTTGCTGATAGGGTGCTGAAGTGGTTTGCAGTACTTTTTATTAAACGTCTTTGTATAACATTATCAATGAATTAGGGGTGTATGGAAAGGGAGGTATAAATAAATTTGATGATTTATTTTCTGTAATTAGAAAAAAGTATTTATCTTGGCTGGCGCAATAAAAAGCAGAATAGACTATGGAAAGAAAGAAAATACATTTGGAATATCTCTTGAATGCGACTTCTAAAAGTATTCTTTGGGCAGCGATAAGTACCCCTACTGGTTTGGAGGGCTGGTTTGCTGATAGGGTTCAGTCAGACGATAAAACAGTAACCTTTTTTTGGGGAAAAACAGAAAAACGTGATGCCGAGATTATTGCCGTGCGGGCGTATTCATTCATCCGCTTCCGCTGGCTGGACGATGAGAACGAGCGAGAATACTTTGAACTGAAGATGACAAACAATGAGTTGACCAATGATTTCGTATTGGAGATAACAGACTTTGCCGATATAGACGAGGTGGGTGATTCGCGTGAATTATGGGAATCGCAAGTGGATACTTTGCGAAGAACTTGTGGTTTTTAGTTAACTTTAGATTAAAAATTTCCCGTACTCCCTTTTTTGTACTACTTTTGTGCTCTCATTGCATGAAACGAGTAAAATGCTGCGCATAAAAAAGTTAGATATATTTGTTTTGAAGAGCTTTTGCATGCTCTTTATGGGTACTTTCTTCATCTGCCTCTTCATCTTTATGATGCAGTTTTTATGGAGGTATGTGGACGAAATGGTAGGAAAAGGATTGGAGATGACTGTCCTTGCACAGTTTTTCTTTTATTCTGCGCTTTCGTTGGTACCTGCGTCGTTGCCGCTGGCTATTCTGCTGGCTGCCCTTATCACCTTTGGAAATTTCGGAGAACGTTTTGAATTACTTGCCATGAAGGCAGCCGGTATTTCTTTATTGAAAATCATGCGGCCCCTGATTATCTTTATTTGTTTCATCTGTTGTGTCTCTTTCTATTTCCAAAATGTCATAGGACCAAAAGCCCAAACAAAATTATGGACTTTGCTTATTTCCATGAAGCAGAAATCTCCCGAAGTGGATATTCCTGAAGGTGTGTTCTACGATGAAATAGATGGTTATAATCTGTATGTGAAGCATAAGAACCGCAAAACTGGTATGCTGTATGACGTACTGATATATAATTTTGAGAAAGGTTTTGAGAATGCTCAAATTATCAAGTCTGATTCGGGACGTCTGGAGATGACGGCTGACAAACAGCATTTATATTTGCATTTATACAGTGGTGAGCAGTTTGAGAATTTGAAATCGCAGAACATGAACCAAAGGAATGTGCCTTACCGGCGTGAGACATTCCGCGAAAAGCATGCAATCATTGAGTTCAATTCGGATTTTAATATGGTGGATGCAGGTATCATGAGTAATCAGTCCAACAGTAAGGATATGAGAATGCTGCAGGCGGATATTGATTCCATGAAATTGCAGAATGACAGTGTGGGACGTGGTTATTATAAAGAAGCTATGGCAGGAACTTATAAGGTGACAGCCAGCTTGTCTAAAGAGGATACATTGAAGATTGAAAAGGCCTATTTAGGTGAGTACAATGTAGACAGCCTCTACAATGTGGCTACACTGATGCAGAAACAGAAGGTTATATCCACAGCCGTCAGCCGTGCAGAGAGTGCGGGAAGTGACTGGAGTTTTAAGAGCTTTAATATATCGCAGACTGAAAGCAGCCTTCGACGGCACATGACTTCCTGGCATGAGAAACTGACTCTTTCTCTGGCATGTCTCATCTTCTTCTTTATTGGTGCGCCACTCGGAGGAATTATCCGTAAAGGAGGCTTGGGAATGCCGGTGGTGGTTTCTGTATTGATTTTTATTATCTATTACATCATCAACAATACGGGGTATAAGATGGCCCGTGACGGACAGTGGGTTGTCTGGATGGGTATGTGGACCAGTACTGCTGTCTTGGCTCCATTGGGTGCGTTCTTGACATATAAATCCAACAATGATTCAGTGGTATTGAATGCTGATGCTTATATAAATTGGTTCAAGAAGGTTGTGGGTATTCGCAGTGTACGCCATCTGTTCCGTAAGGAAGTAATCATCCATGATCCTGATTATACACGTATTCCGGAAGAGCTGAAGGCTTTGTCCGTAGACTGTCGTGAATATGCTGATAGAAAGGGGTTGAAACGTGCTCCCAATTACTTTAAATTGTGGATGACTGATAGCCAGGATGAGGCAGTGGAAGATATTAACGAACGTTTGGAGAGTCTGATAGATGAGATGTCGAATACAAGATCCGTTACTTTGTTGACAGCGCTGAACACCTATCCGGTCATCCCCATCCATGCGCATGTCCGTCCGTTCCGCAATTATTGGTTAAACTTGCTCTGCGGTATTGTTTTCCCGATAGGCTTGTTCTTTTATTTCCGTATCTGGGCATTCCGTATCCGTCTGAATAAGGATATGGAGCGGATTATCAAGACAAATGAAGATGTGATTGGAATTATAGAAAGGGATCAGAATAAATAAAAACAAAATAGATTATGGAAAATGTAAAGTTGAATACGATAGAAGAGGCCATTGAAGACTTCAAAGCCGGTAACTTTGTGATTGTTGTGGATGATGAGGACCGTGAGAATGAGGGTGATTTGATAATTGCAGCTGAAAAGATTACACCGGAGAAAGTAAACTTTATGTTGAAGCATGCCCGTGGTGTGCTTTGTGCTCCAATTACAGTTTCGCGTTGCAAGGAACTGGATTTGCCGCATCAGGTATCGGATAATACTTCTGTATTGGGTACTCCCTTTACGGTGACTATTGACAAGTTGGAAGGTTGCAGTACCGGGGTTTCTGCGGCAGACCGCGCTGCTACTATCCAGGCGTTGGCCGATCCGGCTTCTACTCCGGCCACTTTCGGGCGTCCTGGCCACATTAATCCATTGTATGCTCAGGAGAAAGGTGTGTTGCGCCGTGCCGGACATACGGAGGCTACTATTGATATGGCACGTTTGGCTGGACTTTATCCGGCGGGAGCCCTTATGGAAATAATGAATGAGGATGGTACAATGGCCCGTTTGCCCGAATTGCGCAGAATGGCAGATGAATTTGGCTTGAAATTGATTTCTATCCGTGACTTGATTGCCTACCGTTTGAAGCAGGAGTCTATTGTAGAAAAAGGAGTGGAAGTGGATATGCCTACAGACCACGGTCATTTCCGTTTGATTCCTTTCCGCCAGAAGTCGAACGGTTTGGAACATGTAGCTTTGTTCAAGGGTACTTGGGAATTGGATGAACCGATTCTGGTGCGTGTACATTCTTCTTGTGCCACTGGTGATATATTCAATTCCAAACGCTGTGATTGTGGCGAGCAGCTGCATAAGGCAATGGAGATGATAGAGAAAGCCGGTAAGGGGGTAGTTGTATATCTGAATCAGGAAGGTCGCGGCATTGGCCTGATGGAAAAAATGAAAGCATATAAATTGCAGGAAGAAGGCATGGATACTGTGGATGCTAATATTTGCCTGGGACATCTGGCAGACGAGCGTGATTATGGTGTGGGTGCCCAGATTCTTCGTGAGATAGGAGTGCACAAAATGCGGCTGATGACCAATAATCCCGTGAAACGTGTGGGCTTGGAGGCTTACGGTTTGGAAATAACGGAGAACGTAGCTATTGAGACTACTCCGAATCCATACAACGAGCGTTATCTCCGTACCAAGAAAGAACGTATGGGACATACACTTCATTTCAATAAGTAACTGTCTTTTTGTTTTCTTATATCAAAGAAAATCGCTTATTTTGCAACCGGATTTGCGTAACAATCATTAAATAGTAACAAAATGAACCAATTATCAGATCGTTTAAACAGTTTGTCGCCTTCTGCGACACTGGCTATGTCTCAAAAGAGCGCAGAGCTGAAGGCTCAAGGCGTAGACGTAATTAACCTGAGTGTGGGAGAACCGGACTTCAATACTCCCGACCACATTAAAGAGGCTGCGAAAAAGGCGATAGACGATAACTTTTCTCGCTATTCTCCAGTGCCGGGTTATCCTGCCTTACGTAATGCAATTGTAGAGAAGTTGAAGAAGGAAAACGGTCTGGAATATACCGCCGCACAAATTTCTTGCGCCAATGGTGCCAAGCAGTCGGTTTGCAATGCAATCCTGGTATTGGTAAATCCGGGTGACGAAGTAATTGTACCTGCTCCCTATTGGGTCAGTTATCCGGAAATGGTAAAGTGGGCGGAGGGTACGCCGGTTATCGTACCTGCCGGTATCGACCAGGACTTTAAGATAACACCTGCACAGCTGGAGGCTGCCATCACCCCGAAGACAAAGGCGCTGATTCTTTGCTCTCCCTCTAACCCTACGGGTTCGGTGTACAGCAAGGAGGAGTTGGCAGGCCTGGCCGCAGTATTGGCAAAGTATCCGCAGGTTGTTGAGGCTGCTTATACGGGTACACAAGTTCCGGTGGAGGAAATGCGCAAGGCTTTCGAGCGTCGTCGTGATTTGATTGTAAAGTTGGCCAAGGAAGTTCCGGGTTTCGAGGTGAATGTACCGGAAGGTGCTTTCTATCTGTTCCCTAAATGCGATTCATTCTTCGGTAAATCTGCCGGAGAACGTAAAATCAATGATTCAGATGATTTGGCCATGTATCTGTTGGAAGTGGCTCATGTGGCTTGCGTAGGTGGTGCTTCTTTCGGAGCTCCCGAATGCATTCGTATGAGTTATGCAACCAGCGATGAAAATATAGTTGAAGCTATCCGTCGTATAAAAGAAGTACTGGCTAATCTGAAGTGATTCTAACTTCTTCTACAAACTTATTTTAGCAAGACATCTGTCATGCTGTCACGAACAGTTCGTTTCATCAAAGCGGACTGTTCGTTTTGTTATGACGAACACTTTGTTTTGTTATGACGAACACTTTGTTTCATTATAGCGAACACTCTGTTCCATACAGTATAAACACTTTGTTTTATATTATACGAACATTTTGTTTTCTACTATATGAACACTTTGTTTTATACTTATGGAACAAAGTGTTCATGTCTGTGAACTAACGTATTATCCGTATATAGAAAATAACAATGAGGGGGGTGAAGGTACTGAATTTCACGTGGGGGATATAAAAAAGCGCAGGCAGTTTATCTACCCACGCTTTTGTTTTTGATACTGGGATTGTATTATTCTCCCGGATGAATTGCTTCAGAAGGACAAACATCTGCACAAGTACCACACTCTGTGCAAGTCTCAGGGTCGATATGATAGATATCACCTTCAGAGATAGCGCCAACCGGACACTCGTCGATACAAGTTCCGCAAGCAATACAATCGTCACTAATTACGTAAGCCATTTTCTTTTAGATTTAAATTATTATTAGTACTAATTCGTTCGGCAAAAATAGTGGTTTTCTTTATTACTTGCTATCAATCTTGATTAAAAACGTATAATTTGTATGTCGTCTAAATAAGGAGTCGAGAAAGCGACACAGCATACCGCAGAGACTGAAAAATGTTCGTTTTTGAATTTCGTAAACGAATTGCTCTGATACTATTGGCTTTAGCTGGAGCTTAAGCCGATTTTCAACTTTTAAGAAAGAGTCGGATAGGTAAAAGTAATCACTGCGATTTCTCCTTCTTCGACATTCTCGGTTTGATAGGTACCTTTGAAATGTTCAAAGAACAACTGGTTGATTTTCTGTTGCACTGATACTTTTTGAGAGGCAAACCTGGAATCGGCTATAGGACTGTTCTCTATCCGGCATGCGATGATGTGTTTGTCCGGATGGTTGACCAAGAACATGCTGACTTTGCGCGTTTCTTTGCAGTCGTTCGGATAAAGCAGCATACTTGTCACTATTTGTGTAAGGCGGTTGACGTCGGTATGGATACGCACATCTCCCACCTCCACTTGTAGTTCCAGGAGGATACGGCCTTCACTACGCATTTGTATTAGACAACCTAGTTCGTTGCACCATTCTTTTACATTACAATCCTGCAATTGAAATTTCATCATATTCGCTTCCAGGCGTGAGAGGTCCAATACGTCGTTTACCAGTTGGATAAGCTCACCCGAATTGGTCTGGATAATACCGGAATACTCTTTTCGCTCTTCTTCATCCAGTTCGTTGTCGGTGGAAAGCAGTTGGGAGAAACCGACTACATTGTTCAGTGGAATACGGATATTATAACTCATATTGGCAAGGAAACGGCTTTTTATTTCGTTGGCTTCTTCGGCAATAATTGCCAATTTACGCATTTCCTTCTCATCTTGTTGCAGCCGCTTCCTGCTTCTATACATATGTAGGTTGAAAAGTAACAAGGCTATAATGATGATGATGGAGGTAACGAGACAGATACGGTGAAAAGTGGCTTGCCGCTGTTCTTTTTGGAAAAGCAGTTGGTCCATATTATATAGGCTTTGTATCTGTTCTATCTGTGAGGTGGAGAATACTGTATATAACGAATCTTTTGCCTTGGTTATTTGTTTATAGACAGGAAGTGCGTCGTCCGGAAACCCCATCTTTACTAATATATCCGCTTTCTGAAGTCCATAAATCATGGCATCATCCAGTGAAATAGGGGTTACAAGTTCAATGGCGTCTTCTAAATAAACCAAAGCTTTGTCGTATTCTTTTGTCAGTTGGTAATATTCGGCATATGCTGCCAAACGTATCAACCGATAAGGAAGAAATGAAGATGTACTGAGATGCCGCTCTGCTTTCTGCAAATATTCCCATGCTTCCGCAGGACGTTGAAGGCGGGTATAGTAAAGGGCGTATTGTAAATCTATGAGCAGATACAAATTGGTATAGCCGTTTGTCAGTACGGTGGTGCCTTCTTCCTGCAATCTGTTTTTTGCATTGTTGAGTTCCTCCAGATACCGGAACATGTTGTCATTGTCATGCAGATATGAGTAAGCCAGTACCGCTTTTGTCAATAAATCAATCTGAGTGGCAAGGGAGGAATCCGGACTTGTCAGTTCAAAAGCCTTGTTTAGGTAGGTGATTCCTTCTTTGTAACGTAAGGTATTGAAATATCCAGTCATCAGGCATAGGCATGCTTCGCGCATACCGTCATGGTTGCCAAGACTTTGAGCCTTGTCGTACATGTCTTGTGCTTGTTTGAGGGCTAATTCAATCTTCTGGCTGATGACATAGAATTCTATCATCATCTTTTTGCCTCTGAAGTAATGACGGTAGTAGTTGTGCTCTTCAGACAACTGTTCGAGCCTCTTCAGCCATTGTTCTGCATGTTTTTGGTCCAGTAGGTTGTAGTAATAAATAATGTGCGCATATATGGCCGCACTCTGGTAAAGTATATTTTTCTGGGCGATGGCCTCTTCCAGTAATTTGTTCTCGTAATAGATGAATGTCGGTGACAGTTGGTCAAGCAGTGCTATCTGATATAGGGTTTCCAATCTGGTGGTATCGGCTGGGGAGGCAAGATATATACGTAGCAGGCTATCCTTGGCTTCTGTCCGTCGCACATCTGCGTGTGCGGACGGTAACAGCCAGCATAAGGCAATGAGCAATGTAAATATCTGTTTCATTTCTTATTCTCCTTTCTGCCTTTCTGGCTTATGGGATGGGTGAAGCAGAAGCGTGAGCCTTCGGCATACTCTGAATCAATCCATATTTGTCCGCCGATATGCTCTATGATAAGTTGGCATATGGAGAGTCCCAACCCACTGCCTTGAGCATTCTCATTCAGCTTTTCAAAACGTTGGAAAATGTTGGCTTGCTTGTCTTTGGGAATGCCGCAACCGGTATCTGTTACGGTGAATAGTACGGTATCGTCCGTTTCTTTTTCCAGCTTTAGGACAATGCTGCCTTGTGGGGTAAATTTGGTAGCATTTATCAGTAGGTTAATCAGGACTTGCTGCAGGCGTGAGTCGTCAGTCTCGATGGGCATTTCTTCCAGCTCGGTGGTGAATGTGAGTTCAGCTTGTGTCTGTTTCACTTTATTCACGGTATCTATCACGTTTCTGCAGATGCTTACGGCATCATGTAGTGCAATACAGAATTGCAGTTTGCCGAATTCAAGACTCGATAGATCTATCACGTCGTTAATAAGCTTCAGCAATAGTTCTGAGTTCTGTTGGATAACTTCATTGCATTGACGGCGTGTCTCATCGTCCAGTCCCTCTTCCGTCAATAGGGATGAAAAGCCCGATAATGCATTGAGTGGGGTACGGATTTCGTGGCTCATGTTCGAGAGGAACACGCTTTTTGCACGCATGGCATTTTCGGCATTTATCCGTGATGTTGCCAGTTTTTGGGTGGAGAGTTTCACCTTTTCCCGTTGCCTTTTGAGTAGGATGGCAAGTAGAACAAATAACGTTACTAATGCCATCGTTCCTACCAATATGCTGGTTATGATTTTATTGTATTCGTTATTGCTGGCCGTCTCTGCCTTATCTACCTGGTATTTTGCCTTTATCGTATTGATTTGCCGGATATAGCTTTGTGAAGCGAGTGTATCTATAGGAGGATACAATTCCTGGTAGATTCGGCAGGCTTCCATGGCCATGCCTTGTATTTTACAGAGATAGATTTTTTCCAGCGAAGTCCAGCGGTAATACGTGGAGCGCTTATTACCGGAGTATTCTGCTTGCAATTTGGAGTAGATGTCCAGAGCTTGTTTCCAGTATTGTTTGTCCCAATTTCCCATGGCTCTATAGTAGGCGGCAGTGGTATAATCCAAGTGAAACCGATAGAACTTCTCTGGGTGCAGTTGGTAAATGGAGTCCATTTTGTGGAGCCAGATGTTTGCTTCATCAAGATAGTCTTGTGAGAGGTGTCCATGGGAAATGGCAAAATTCGTCTTTTCGATGCAGAAAAAGAAGTCTGTCGGGTAGTCAGGCTCCTGATATAATATTTTCTCCAGCTCTTCCAGGATTTTTTCCGCTTCTTCCAGACGTCCTTTCCGTTGCAGAACGTTGGACATTTTTAAAAGAAGCTGTGTCCTATATGGATGCTGGTCTGAAATGTTGGATAGTTCAGTCAAAGCATCCTGGTATGATTCCAGGGCTTTATCCCCCATGTTGGCTATTGTATTATAGGCGTCTCCGATGGCTTGGTTGGCCACTACCATACCAAATTGGTAGTCTGTTGCTTTAGCTTCTTCGTACATAAGTTGTGCCCGGTTCGTTGCTAAGCTGATATCGCCGCGCAATGTATAGGCATTGGCCAATTGAAGTTGTAATAGAAAATATGTTGTTCTATCTTCATTTGATTGTAGGATGGGAAGAAGTTGCTCACTCCACGCAATGACACTGTCTATGGATATAGAGTCATCATAGAGAACTTGTCTTTTGACCAATGATTGCAGAATACTCTGCTTTTCTTGATTGGCTATTGTATGTGCTGATAAGACAGAAGTATACAGTATCTGCCCCAATAGCATCCATATAATTGTTTTTGTTCTCAAATGTTTGTTTGCCTCTTTTGTTTATTATTGGCAAAAATAAATATAAATGAATAAATAAAAAATTAAATAGATGTTTTTTTATCCTTTATACTCAATTTGTTAGCAACTTTATGCAGGCGATTGGAAGGGATTAATAGAGTTCCAAACCAAACTCTTCTTTTAGTTGTAATAGTGCACTGTTCTTTTGTGCCATCATTTGGAATTTTTCAACGCGTCCATAGGCACGTACCTTTTCAGTAGGAGCACTAATCCGGACAGTCATGGTGACTTTGCGGTTCTTTAGCCGGGTACGTAGGTAATTTTGCAGAGTGGGTATCATGCCGGTAAATTCCTTGGCAACGATTTCATTGTCTACCACAGCCTCAAAAGTTGTGTCATTTATTAAAGTGATGCGCATGTTCTGCATGCGCTTGGCTATGGCTACTTGCTCCTTGGGCATACGTCCGGCAT
>ENA-OQLC01001201-OQLC01001201.1-human-gut-metagenome-genome-assembly--contig:-NODE-1201-length-12693-cov-5.306991_pt1 | contig 12693 bp, 7 predicted proteins | sample MGYA00242653_ERZ504807 | MGnify/ENA primary metagenome ERZ504807 (study PRJEB26092, sample SAMD00036381) | human gut metagenome | host: Homo sapiens | study: EMG produced TPA metagenomics assembly of... | reverse complement strand
AGCGGACGATGAACTGGCAATCATTGACTATAAAGAAGTAGTACAAATACGCTCTTGAGTTCTCAAACCACCACCGCACCAGCAAGCCGCCCCAATCTCCAGGAGCGAGGCCGCCGTGCTGAGCAGCAAGAGATAAACTTACACGAGAACCCGCAATCGCGCAACCCGCAGGGCGCAATGAAGCACGGAACCGTTGGAAATCCAACGTTCCATCGGCGTGTCGAAAACCGGGAAAATGCGTCCGGAAAGCGCCGATACCATCAGAATAGACCCCGAAAACCACAACCAGGTGAACGCAAAACCAATAGCTGTCGGCGTGTCGACCATCAACATGGTCAACCACATCCGCATTTTGCGGTCCAACCACGGTTCTCGCATAACAAAAGCCGGAAGCTCCGTGGTTAGCGGAGGCTCCCGGCTTTGTTGTTCGGCTACTGGATATTCAGCTTTGGTCATTCGAATCGCTGACCATTGCTAATGCTGCCTGTAGCCGACTGTTTTCAGTTATTACTTCAGTTATCGCTGATCAGGCAGCTCACTCGGCATTGGCCGGGCCGGCGGCAACCGGTTCTGCAGCCGACTCGACCGTGGCGACGGCCTTCTTGCGGTTCAGGTACCGCTTGATGGCCACAATCTCCAGGCCGATCACGAGCACCGCGGTCACGCCCCAAGCCACGTACATGGCGGTCTTCCAGATCGGGGTGGCGACCTTCGGCTCGCCATTCGCGTACTGCCAGCTGTTGGCGGCGGTGTACAGAATGTTGTGCGCGGCCTGACGCATGGCCTTCACGGAAGTGGCGGACTTATCGGTGATGTGGTTGGTGATCTTCGTGGTGGCGAGCATCGAGTCGTTGCCCGCACGCACTTCCTGATCGGCGTTCTGGTAGCCGTAGCCGCCGAAATAATCGGTCAGGACGAAGCCCTTGAAGCCCCACTCGTCACGCAGCACGGTCTGCAGCAGGTTGCTGGAAGCGCCGGCGTAGGTGTAGCCGATGTAGTTGAAGGAGCTCATCACGGCCTGGGCGCCGCCTTCCTTCACGCTCATCTCGAACGGCTTCAGATAGGTTTCACGGATGGACTGCTCGTTGGCCCACGTGCACACCATGTTGGTGCGGTTGGTCTCCTGGTCGTTGAGTGCGAAGTGCTTCATGAAGGAGTACACGCCCTTGGATTTGGCGCCGGCGATTTCGTTGGAGGCCATCGCACCGGAGAGCAGGGAGTCCTCGGAGAAGTACTCGAAGGTACGACCGGAGAATGCCGAACGGTGGATGTTCATGGCCGGAGCGTACCAACCAGCCACGTGCATGTCGTGAGCCATGTCGCCGATCATCTCACCGAACTGCTTGGCGAGATCACGGTTCCAGGTGCAGGCGAACGCGGTGGAGGCCGGGAAGCCGATGGAGCCAACACCGGTGAAGTTGTTGTTCAGCGAGGCCGGGCCGTCGGCGTCGGTCAGCTGGATCTTGCCGATGGACTTCACAGCCGGAGTGCCGTAACCACCATTGGCGATCAGGTTGTCCATATCGTCGAAGGTGAGCTGGTCGAGCAGCTTGTCCCAATCGGCGTCGTCATAATCCTTGCCATACATCTGGTACAACTTCAGGCCATTCTTGGCACCGGTGGTCGGCATCTCGTCCGAATCGTTGTCATACTTCTTCGGATCGTAGTTGCTGTTGTTGGTGAACTCGGCCTTGGCTTCGTCGCTCATCGAGAAGTTGGTCGGAGCGGCGGTGGCCTTGGCATAGTTCGCGAAGTGGCCCGCGCGAGACAGGTACGTCACGTCGCCGGCGGCGTAATCGAACTCGTTGGTGGCGGCCACGGCATCGCCGTTATGGGTGTTCGAGTCGGAATTGTAGGTGACGGTGTCCTTCACGGTGACCTTCTGATGGTCGATCATGTGGTGCGAATCGGACTGGATGGAAATGTCGTAATCGCCCTGCTCCAGCACGTACGCCTTAGCGTCCTTCTGGTCGTAGGAGGCCATGTCGTCATCGTCGAACTCGATCTTCACGGTCTGGGAAGCGCCCGGCTCGAGCTTCTTGGTCTTTTCGAACGCAACCAGGTTCTTGGATGCCTTCTCGATGCCGCCATCGGTGTACGGCGGGTTGTAGTAGACCTCGACCACGTCCTTGCCGGCCTTATCGCCGGTGTTGGTGACGGTCACATCGAACGAGATCTTGCCGTTCTTGTAGGAGACCTTGCCCATCTCCTGCTTGAACGTCGTGTAGGACAGGCCGTAGCCGAACGGGAACATGACGGTGTCGTCGTAGTTGATCAGACCTTCGTCGGCGGCGGTCTCATAGAACTTGTAGCCAACGTAGATGCCTTCGACGTAGTTGACGAACGTCGGGGTCACCGTGACCTTGTCGCCACTAAAGCCCATGTAGGAAGCAGCGAGATCATCCGCATTGTCGTAAGTGAACTTGCCGTTCGTGCCGACGGACGAAGCGTTGCCGGCGGCAGTGCCATCGGTGTTGTTGAACACAGCGGTCTTGGTCAGGTCCTTCACGAACGTGTCGGAGGTCTTGCCGGACGGATTCACATCGCCGGCGAGCACCTCACCCAGTGCGGAGAAGCCGGTCTGGCCGGCCGGCGGGCACCACAGCACGGACTTGATCTGCGGATACTGGGACAGGAAGTCGAACTGGAACGCGTTGGCGCCGTTGTAGACGAGCGTCACCTTCTTGAAGTTCTTGGTGACCAGGTCGATCATGTCGCGCTCGGTCTGGGACAGCTGCAGGAAGTGCTCGCCATCCTTGAAATCTTCGTAGTCCTTGGAATTGTTGTTGTAGGTGATGCCCTTCGCCTTCATGTTCGTCGGCAGGTCAGCGCCTTCGCCGCCGACGCGGGTGATGGTGATGACGGCTTCGTCGGAGAAGTCCTTGGCGTCGGAGATCAGCTTGTCGGAATACTGCTTGGCCGGAACCTCAGGCAGGGTCCAATCCTGCGACCACATAGCCACCATCGGGCGGTCCTTGCGGTAGTCGGTGTACAGCTTGGTCAGCTCGGAATTGGTTTCGATGCCGGCCTGCTTCATGCCGTCAAGCATGGAAACGGTCTCGTACTGGTCGGACATGGAGCCGGAGCCGGTGCCGCCGTAAACCGGGTTGGTGGAGCCCCAACCGAACACGTTGACCTTCTTGTTGGACAGCGGCAGGTTGGAATCGTCGTTCTTCAGCATGGTGATGGCTTCCGACTGCACTTCCTTGGCCAGCTCGTTGGCTTTGGAAACGGTGGTGTCGGACAGCATGTACTTGGTGGTGGTCGCGTTGTTAAGCAGCGTGGAAAGCGGGCCGGTCAGCATCATGGACACGGCCACGACGATGCCGACAAGCGCCACCAGCCAGGATTCGGAATGGACGATCTTACGGGTCGCCACGTCCTTGACCGTCTTCTTGTTGACGGCAAAAGTGATAATCAGCGCGAGCACGAATAGCACGCCGATCGCAATCAGATATGGTGTCAATGAACCGATGACGTTCATGACATCAGCCATGTTGATTTGCAGCATGGTCTGCCTCCTCCTTGATTCTCATAACCAAACGACACGTAGGCTCCGATGCCTTTATCGGAACCGCGAAACCATTCAACACTGCCCCGCATCTCATGGTTTCGGTGAAGTGGCTGCAGATGCGTGCGGCAAGTGAAGACACTTCTTCATGTCGATGATTCGATTTCATCAGACTTCAACGTGCGGCACATGGCGTTTTCCCCAGCCTGTCAATTCGCGTGCATAATCTGCACGCCAAGTACGATGGAAGTATGAGCGACTTAAGCGCATTGAATCTGGAAGCAGGCAGCCTGGTTGGCGGCTACACGTTGATTTCCCGGCTTGGTTCGGGTGCCATGGGCTCGGTATGGCGTGTGCGGGACGATGGCGGCCATCAATATGCGATGAAGATTTTGCGTGATTCCCTCTCCGACGACGATTCCCCGCAGCAGCAGCGCGACGAGTTGACCGCACGCGAGCGCCTGCGCAGGGAGGCGATGGCGTTGCAGAAGGTGCGGCATCCGGGCGTGTGCGGCATTGTGGATATGGAACTTGACGACGCGTTGGCTTTTATTGTGACCGAGTTGATCGAAGGCAAGAATCTGCGTGAGGATGTGCGCGTCAATGGCCGATATGTGGGCGACGATTTGGAACGGCTGGCACGCAAGCTGATTGAGGCGGTGCGTGCCGTGCATGCGTCCGGCATCGTGCACCGCGATATCAAGCCGACGAATGTGATGGTGTCGAGCACCGGCCCGGTATTGGTGGATTTCGGCATCGCTATGGGCGAAGGCGAAAGCCATGTGACGCGTACCGGTCTGGTGATGGGCACGCCGGGGTTCATCGCGCCGGAAATCATTGATGGCGCGGAATCGGATGAAATGACCGATTGGTGGTCGGTGGCGAGCGTATTGGCGTTCGCCGCTACGGGTGAGCCGGTGTTCGGCACGAAGCCGATGATGACCGTGTTGGAACGCGCCGCGGCCGGCAGCGCCAATCTTGCGGGACTTCCTGCGGGCACGATGGCCGCGTTCCGTTCGGCGCTTAATCCGGATCGGACGAAGCGGTGCACGCCGGACGATTTGCTGCAGGCGATCGCCGTGGATGCGTTGAATCCGCAGGCGTGGGTTGCGACCGACAATGGTGGCGCAGCGGATGGCGATACGGAGGCGATGCCCCCTTTTGTTGAATCGCCCGACAATCCGCGCACGTTGTGGCGATCGCAGGACGATATAACCGGCGAAAACGCCATCGGCACGCGCACGATGCCAAGGCTCAGCGAAGCAACGCAGGCGATCGGGCAGCCCGATGTGAGCGCAACTCAAGTAATCGGGAAACAAGTGACCAGCCAATCCGACGCGAGCGCAACGCAGGTGATCGCACCTGTTGACGATGCCGAGACCAGCGTGCTTTCCGACGCACTTCCCAACGTGGGCAGCACGCGCACGATGCCGCAATCGCAAGGCACGCGGGCGATGCCGACAGGCACGCAGGTAATGCCGCAATCCATGCCGTCAACACAAATGCTGCCGGCCCAGAACGCATGGAATCCAGCGGAAGCGCCGACGCAAGTCGACCCGACCATCAAACCCGCGTTGCAACGCATCGCCATGCGGCAGCCACCGTCCGTCATACCGCAGGCCACGGTGGCCGCGGCGCAGCAATCGCCCGCAATGTCATTCCCGCCGGTACCCGGTATGGATGGGCCGAACGTTGCGGAAGCACCCAATCCCGCCGATGTGAAGCGTGGCGCAATGTTGGGCCGGGGCATGCTCCCCTGCGCGCTGATGGCGATTCCCGTGGCCGTCTGCGGACTGTTCTCACTGTGGACGGCGATGGCAGCCGCGTTGCTGTTCGCCTGTGCGCTGGCCACTATCGGATTCAACACGGAGGCGCAGCTCGAGCGCGAAGGCAAACGTGGCGGCGAGAAGAAAAGTTCCGACTGGCTGCTGCGATTGGCGGGACTGCCCTGGCACATCGTGAAGGGCTTCGGCGTCGCCATCGTGCGGACGCTGATCATGTTGGCCGTGGCCGCGCTGGGTTTGTCGCTCACCACGGTCGTGCTGCAGCTTCCGTATGCCGTGATGGATACGTGGATATTTGGATTGACGATTCCGATGCCGACGCTGCTTGGCGGTCCGCTTTCCGAAAGCGGGCTGGCGCAGGCTGCGTTCTGCGCGATCGGCTGGCTTGTGGCCGTGGCCGCTCCGGGCGCGATCGTACTGCGATTGGGCGGCGGCGCACTGCGTAAACAGCCGTATCTGCGCCACTTGAGCGAGCTGCCGACGCAATCGCAAGGCAATACGGAATTCCCGGCGAATCGATAGCAAGGCATCGCTAGTATGGTGCCCAGCATAACAACGTGAGGTCGAAAGGAATATCGATGGCCCAGAACAGCAAGGATGCGCAGAAGCGTACCAGCCGCGCCGAGCGTAGGGCCGCTGAGGCCGCAGCGATGAAGGCGCGCGCCGAGCAGATGGAGAAGGAACGCAAGCAGCAGACGATCATCGGCGGCATCGTGGTGGCGGTGCTGGTGATTCTGGTGGCGATCGGCGCGTTCACCGTGTACCACAACATGCATAAGAAGGCCGAAACGAAGGCTTCCACCGAAACCGTGCAGGAAGCGTACACGGCGTTGCAGAAAGTGAAGAACACTCCGAAGCTCGTCGATAAGAAGGGCGGCCTGCTGATTTCCAAGAACGGCTACGGCAAGGCTGTGGAGGGCGCGCCGACCGTCGAGCTCTACATGGATTTCCTGTGCCCGGGCTGCGGCAACCTGCACCGCCAGTTGGACGCCGACCTGCAGAAGATGGTCGATGCCGGCCAGATCAATCTGGACCTGCATTTCATGGCGTTCATGGACCGTTGGTCCACCGACGAGTATTCCAGTCGCGCGGCGAACGCGGCCATCTACCTGGCCGAGCATGACAGCGACCCGAACCATCTGATCTCCTTCCTGGAGAAGGTCTACGCCGAGGATTTCCAGCCGGAGGAAGGCTCCGCATACAAGTCGGTGAGCGACGCCAAGATCAAGGAGCAGATGATCGCCGCGGGTGTTTCCAAGGATGTTGCGGACAAGGCGTTTGGCCGCGATTATCAGGAATGGCTTGATGCGATCGACACTTACACGCCGAAGCGTTCCGAACTGTGGCATCAGTCCGGCAGCTACAAGGGCAGCATGACCACGCCGACCGTGATCATCAACGGCAAGTATTGGGATATGGACCAGCTGACCACCGCCCAGACGACGGTTAAGGACGGTCTGTTGGAATCGATCGGCCTGAAGGACAGCGAAGTCGGCGTTGCCGGCAAGATGCCGTCCATCGGAGCCAAGAAGGGGCCGATTTCCGTCACCACGGGCGAATAACCCCTTACGGGCAGCCGGCGCGTCTCAACCCGCAATGCTAAGTTGACTGCGGTGGAAGCGCTGGTTATGCTATTCATCGTTCCTCTGTTGTTTTCATAGCAAAAGAGGACATGCCTCCTTAGCTCAGATGGCCAGAGCGGCCGCCTTGTAAGCGGCAGGTCGTCGGTTCGATCCCGACAGGAGGCTCGAACCCGTATGACGGGCTTGGACCTCTTACCATGGGTAAGTGCTCCAGAAGTCTTCCCCCAACTTGAGACTTCTGGCAAAGCGGACGAGATGTCCCCCAACCTGTCTCGTCCGACCGGGGGCAGGACATCCCCTTCTCTCCTGCCCCCTTTTTATTTTTCGCTTTTCGCACCTTCTTTCAAAAATGTGGCGGTATGGATAAAACCATCGGAAAGCACGGCGACCGTTCCAGCTGAGCCGTTACAATAACGGCGTTGTAGGCAGCGCTGAAAAGAGGATAAATGACGAGAAGGTGGACCCCTCGGAGATTCGTGACGCTTCGTCGTGTCCGCGTCATGGCATGCGTGGCCTCATTGACTTTGACTTCGGCGTTGGCGTTTGGTGTGGGCGCGCGCAAATCCGTGGCGTTGACCGTCAATGGGGAGACCACCACGGTGACCACATATGCGATGAGCGTGGACCGTCTGCTGCAGGAGCAGGGCGTGAAAGTCAAAACGCACGACCTGGTGGAATCGACCAGCCCGACCAGCATGCTGAAGAACCATGATGTGGTGAACGTGCAGAGCGCATACCAGACCACCATCACCATCGACGGCCAGGAAGTGCCGTTCTGGACGGTCGCGTCCAGCGCCGAGCAGTTGCTGGACTTCTTCAACCAAAACGAAACCGAAGCGGCGAAAATCACCGTCAATATCAGCAACGTCTACAACAAGTTCACCGGCGGTCTCATCATCAACCAGAAGGGGCCCGTCACCGTCATCGCGGACGGGAAAAGCTCGGTGGCGCCGAACGGCAAGCTGCCCGCTGCCTCCATTCTTGACGCCAAAGGCATCACGTTGGGCAAGGAGGATCGCGTCAGTGTCGAAAAGGACGGCAAGACGACCATTCTGCGCGTCCGCCGCGTGACGCATGGTGAGGAGACCCGCACGAAGGAAGTGCCGTTCGGCACGCAGACCATCATCGACCCGAACCTGCAGCCGGGCGAAGTCACGGTACGGCAGGAAGGCGAAAACGGCGAAATCCAGCAGACGTACGCCGTCACCTACGTGGATGGCGTGAAGGAAAGCGAGACGCTGACCGGAGAGAAGACCACGAAAATCGCCATCGACAAAGTCATTGCGGTCGGACCGGAAAAAACTACGGACGATACCGACAAATCCGACAAATCCGACAACAGCGGCAACGGCAACAGCAACGGCGATAACGGCGATTCCGGCAAGACGGACGACGGCAAGAACGATTCGGGTAAGAACGACTCGAATAAGTCCGATTCGAATAAGTCCGATTCCGACAAAACCGATTCGAACAAGTCGGATTCCTCGGATAAGAACAATTCGAACAACAACTCGAATAACAATTCCAACAACACCGAGAAGGACGATCCGGCACCGACCCCCACACCAACCCCTGCACCGCAGCCGACTCCCGCACCCCAGCCCAAACCGCAGCCCACGCCGCAGCCGAGCAATCCTTCCGCAGGCTGCCGCTTGTACCATCCTTCCGCGGCACAGGCACAGGCCTACGCTTCCGGCGCGGCGGCGCAGCGCGGCTGGACCGGCCAGAACTGGACGGATCTGGTCAAACTCTGGAATCGCGAATCCGGATGGAGCTGGAGCGCGGAAAACGTGTATTCGGGCGCATACGGTATTCCACAAGCGTTGCCGGGCAGCAAAATGGCCACGTTCGGCGCGAATTGGAAGGACGATGCCGCCGTGCAGATCGACTGGGGTCTGAGCTACATCGCACAGCGGTACGGCAGCCCGTCCGCGGCGTGGCAGCACTCCGAACAGACCGGATGGTACTGATCCGGCTAATCGCCAACGATTTTCGTACCGGCATGAACGGATAATGAGGGAATGACAGAAGAGGGAATGACGGAAAACGTGAACGAGCATACGCAGGGCCATTTGCTGGGGGCGGCCGACATCCGACGCATCGCCGCCGACGCGGGTATCAGCCCGACGAAGAAATTCGGGCAGAATTTCGTGATTGATCCGGGAACCGTGCGTCGCATCGTGCGCGAGGCCGGCGTGACCGCCGACGACCATGTGCTGGAAGTCGGTCCCGGACTGGGTTCGCTGACGCTGGCGATTCTGGAAACCGGCGCCACGATGACGGCTGTGGAAATCGACCCGCCGGTCGCCGAACGCCTGCCGAAAACCATCGCCGAATTCATGCCGGACGCCGTGGACCGCTTCCGTGTGGTCAACCGCGACGCACTTACCGTCAATCCGGAGAATCTGCCCGATTTCAAGGATGACGATTCCTTCACGCTGGTGGCCAATCTGCCGTACAACGTGGCCACGCCGATTCTGCTCACCCTGTTGGAACGTTTCGACAATCTGGGCACCTTCCTGGTGATGGTGCAGAAGGAAGTGGCGGACCGTTTGAGCGAAAAGCCCGGTTCGAAGATCTACGGCACGCCGAGTGTGAAGCTCGCATGGTACGGCACCGCGGAACGCGTGGGCGTCATCGGCCGCAACGTGTTCTGGCCGGCCCCGAACGTCGATTCCGCGCTGGTGCTGTTCAAGCGCTACCCGGGCGGTCACACCCCCGCCGCGGACAATGCGGACGGTTCCGTGGTGGATCGCGAAACCGTGTTCCGTTTGATCGACGCGGCTTTCGGGCAGCGCCGCAAGACCCTGCACGCCGCATTGAAGAAAATCGTGCCGTCCGAAGCGTTCGAGAAGGCCGGCATCGACCCGACCCGTCGTGGCGAGACGCTCACCATCGACGAATTCGTGGCGTTGGCACGCGCGTTGGATGAGGTGTTCGCGTCATGAGCCCCATTGATTCGCCCGCCATCGGAACGGCCACCATCAACGCCGTGAGCGTGGACTGCCCGGCGAAAACGAATCTGACCCTGCATGTGGGCCCGTCGCATGCCGAATGGGGCGGCCGTCATGAACTCGACACCATCTATTGCGCGGTCGGCGTATACGACACCGTCACCGCCACGCGCAAAGCGCCGGGAAGCGGCTTCTCGCTGAATCTCGAGGGCGCGTATCTGGGCGACCTGGCCTCTTCCGGCAGCGATATGCGCCGCAACCACGCCGTGCTGGCATTGTTCGCCATGGCCGAAGCGAGCGGCCATGAGCCGGACGTGGCGTTGAACATCGACAAGCGCATCCCCGTCGGCGCGGGCATGGCCGGCGGTTCCGCCGATGCGGCGGCGACGATTCTGGCATTGAACACGTTGTGGGATCTCGATTGGCCGATCGAACGCCTGCAGGAAGTCGCGGCCACGCTGGGCGCGGACATGCCGTTCTGTCTGACCGGCGGTTACGCGCGCGGCACCGGTTTCGGCGAACGCATCGAACAGCTTGATGACGATGGCGATATCGTACGCGATCTTACGGAACGTGGGTTTACCGGCCATCTGCTGGTCGGCGCATACCGTGCGGAACTGCGCACGCCGGAAGTGTATGCCACATTCGATCAGATCGGTGCCGGCGATGGCGATGAGAACCACCTGCAGAAGGCGGCGGTCTCCCTGCATCCGCGTAGCGGACAGGCGATCGAGGAAGCCTTGCGTGCGGGAGCCAGCCAGGCGTTCGTATCCGGTTCCGGCCCGTCCGTCATCGCGTTCGTGCCGACGGAGGATGCGGCGGACGCCGTGCAGCGGGCATGGCAGGACAGCCGTTGCGTCGATCGCATCATCGCCACGAACGCCCCAGCCCGACCGATTGTGCATATCACCGCATGACACATATCACCGCATGACAGTAAAGTTGATGGCAATTGGTTTGTTCAAAAGGAATTCGTAAATGACCCAGGCTAACGACGAGCGCGCCGCGCGCAAAGAGTACATTCGCCGCCGTCAGAAGACGGTGTTCAGCATCGTCGGAGCCGTCATGGTGGTCGCCATGGTGGTGTCCCTGCTGTTCTTTTTCCATGTCGGAGGCCTGGGCAACGTCAAGTCGGCCGCCGTACAGCCGAACTACGGCCAGCAGGCACCGTGCCCCATCAAGGAAGCCGACGGCAACAAGGCCAAGTATGTGGAGAATCGCAACATCACGCTGCGTGTGCTCAACGGCACGAAGTTCTCCGGCTTCGCCAAGGCGGTGAGCGACGCGTTGCAGAACCGCGAGTTCAACCCCCAGACGCCGGACAACTACACCAAGAAGGTGGATCGCACGATGATCGTCTTCGGCAAGAACGGCGTGAATCAGGCGTACACCGTGGCAAGCAATTTCACCGACGCCATGCTGGTTATGGACGACCGTCAGGACCAGCTGATCGACGTCATCGTGGGCGCCACATTCGACAATCTGCAGGATACGAAGAAGGTTCCCGCCGCAGGCAAGGCGATCACCGGCATCCAGGGCTGCGTCGCGGTGGACAAGATGACCGACCTGCCCAAGGCGCCCGAGCATGATGCGGTGAATCCGCAAAGCTGACCGCCAATCGAAATCGATATAGGCAATATGAAAAACCCGCGCTCCCCCAATCGGGAACGCGGGTTTTCGTATTCGAGCTGTTCCATGCATGCGGCGAAACCACCGCATGTCAATCGCTATTCGCCCTGCTCCTTGTACCAGCGTTCCAGCTCGGCAACGGCCACGTCACGCTCCACCGGACCGTTATCGAGGCGGTATTCCAGCATGTGCTTGTACGCCTTGCCGACCATCGGGCCTGGTTCGATGCTTAGCAGCTGCATGATCTCGTCGCCGTTGAGGTCAGGACGGATCGCGTCGAAGTCTTCCTTTTCTTTCAGGTCGCGTACACGCTGTTCCATCTCGTCCATGGCCGCCGAGAACATCATGGCCTTGCGCTTGTTCTGTGTGGTCGTGTCGGCGCGCGTAAGGCGGTTCAGACGCTCGTACAGCGGGCCAGCGTCCTTGACGTAGCGGCGGACCGCGGAATCCGTCCACGGCTCCTCCACGTAGCCGTGGAAGCGCAGATGCAGGTTGACCAGCTCGCTGACGTCCTCGACCATGTGGTGGTCGAAATGCAGTGCCTTCAAACGCTTGCGCGTCATCTTCGCGCCGACGGCGTCATGACGGTGGAAGCTCACCTTGCCGCCCGCTTCGAAACGACGGGTCTTCGGCTTGCCGATGTCGTGCAGCAGAGCCGCCAGACGCAGCGTCAGGTCCGGGGCCGGCACCGGACCGTCGGAACCGGTTTCGAGGGCGACGGCGCGTTCGATGACGATCATGGTGTGTTCGAACACGTCCTTATGGCGATGGTGCTCGTCGATTTCCAGCTGCAGCGCGGGAATTTCCGGCAGCACGATGTCGGCAAGACCGGAATCGACCAACGCTTCGATGCCGGCGCGCGGGCGATCGGACAGCAGCAGCTTGACCAGTTCGTCGCGCACACGTTCGGCGGAGACGATTTCGATGCGATCGACCATGTCGGACAGCGCTTCGGCGGTTTCCGGCTCGATGCGGAAGCCGAGCTGCGCCACGAAACGCACGGCGCGCATCATGCGCAACGGATCGTCGTCGAACGACTGCCGCGGATCGACGGGGGTACGCAGCACGCCTTTGGCCAAATCGTTCGCACCGCCGAACGGATCGACGAATTCGAGTTCCGGAACACGCAACGCCATCGCGTTGACGGTGAAATCGCGGCGGGAAAGATCGCCTTCCAGCGTGTCGCCATAATTGACTTCCGGCTTGCGCGAGTCGGGGTCATACGTGTCGGA
>ENA-OQLC01001193-OQLC01001193.1-human-gut-metagenome-genome-assembly--contig:-NODE-1193-length-12745-cov-3.326729_pt1 | contig 12745 bp, 10 predicted proteins | sample MGYA00242653_ERZ504807 | MGnify/ENA primary metagenome ERZ504807 (study PRJEB26092, sample SAMD00036381) | human gut metagenome | host: Homo sapiens | study: EMG produced TPA metagenomics assembly of... | reverse complement strand
TCAGCACGTGAAGGCAAGTCTGTTCCTTAGCCCCAAAAAATGTTTTCAGGTCGCTTACGGTATAGCGATAACCTGGCCCCAACGGCAAGAAAGTCTCTATCCGGTCATCACGCACCAGATATTCTTCAAATGTAGGAAGAATCACCCCCATTCTACCGGGAAGCAGCTCCATCAGCTTTCTTATCAACTCTGCCGCGCCATTCCCCACCGCGACAGCCTCCGCAGGAATGCTCCAGTGCTTCGCCACCAATCGCCTGTTTACATAACTCCCCGAAGGGTACTGCCTGAGCAGTTTATCAAAATTAGCCTTCAGTTCTTCCAGCATCCTTTCTGTCGGGAAATGTGGATTCACCAGATAAGCAAAATCAAGCAAGAAAGGGAAGCGCCAATACCCTCCATAACGTTTTTGGTAACCGGGCAAAAGCCCTTCTTTCTTACCAAATAGCGTTTCGGCAATATCTAAATCCTGCATGTCATCTATCTCATACCACTTTTCACCCTCAAGCGGCAAAGCCTTCAGCCCGGCTTTATCCAACAAAGACAAAACGGCCAGTATTTGTTCGTAATATGCACTATTATCAAAACATTTGCAATAGGCTTCCAGAAAAGGTACGTACTTACCTACAGAAAACTCCTTACTAAAACGATAGATATTCACCGTCTTAAAATAAGTAGAAGTTTTTTCGTACGAAAAAGTATGTTTAGATACAAAGTCCACAATAAACTGCTTTTCATCCACAGTTACCATAGTCCCGTCCATCCAACTCTTATAACGGTCTACTACTGCAACATCCGGATACGGTTCTTCGAGCACTCTTTCAAGTATTCTCTTCTCAAAAACAATATCCGATTCTAACAATAAAGTATCATCAGACGCTAAGTGGTGCCGTGCCAGAAACAGAGAATAAATATTATTAGTATATGCATAGTAAGGGTTTTCCAGATAATAAATAGGAATTCCGCAATATTCATTTCCCAGATACGCCCGTAGTTTGTCACCTTGAAAACCAATCACAAGCACAATCCTCGATAGTCTTGCGACTGCCAGGTTTGCCAGTAACCGATCTATGATCCGGATACCGTTCACCTCAATCATACACTTAGTGTCGTACCGGGTCAATTCTCCCAGACGCCTACCCATTCCTGCTGCCAATATAATAGCCTGCATATCTGACCCCTTTCAGCTCCCTAATTCAATATTTATTAATTCAATAGCTGGGAAAACATAGATTATAAAATCAAACTTACGACATACATAGATCTATTACTCTATGATTACTCAAATTTTACCTTACAAAGATTATATCTGCCAATAACCAACTCATAGTTCGAAATTGAGGGGCATAGGCTCTTATTGATACATTGGTTACACGGCTTTTCATTACTACGCACCTTTAACCACGCATTTCCTTCTGTCAATTCTTTTATAAACAAGTTCTTTTAGCGATGAATTCTGTATATTCCCAAGTGCCGGATAGTTTACATTCGCATACACCTCGCCCGACGGGAATATAGTCAATTTACCGAAAAAAATATCATTCAATGCCTTATGCCTGAATATTGTTTTCCTATCAATCGGAACGGCAAGTATATCCTGCAAATCAGTGAAAACAAAATCCTGAAAAAAAGATAAGTTATTTCCCGAATAAAAAGGACAGACCTGAATAAGTGCTTCTTCCGGGAAATTCCAGCTATCCAAACATTCCATATCCGAATATTCAGAAACAATTAAATTCCATTTGACAGTATCACATGAATAGTGTCGCATACTTTCAATTATCCGTTCATCTACCTCTGTCAAATGGACCTGTACTTCCAGAATTAAATTCGTTTGCTGCATAAACTCAATGTATTCATCAGACAGAAAACTAAAATCCAAGTAGAGATGCTTTTTAAAACCAGATTCTGCGAAATCCGATAGAAGTTGACGCACATAGCTGTTCTCAAGTGGATCTCCTCCCCCCGACAAATTCACACGCTGAATACCACAGGTATGAAACTGATGCAGCAAACGAGTATAATCAGTCTGATTCAATATCCCCTCACGACAAATTGTACAATGGTTGAACTGCTTACAATAAGAAGTACATGCTGTACAGTTACGGCTACAGGAAGCTGGCAAATAGACCGTTACCTCATGAAGGTTCTGCAAAATTCGCACTCCTAATGAAGTTTTCTCTTTTTCCTGTTTTATACGGATATCCGTATTTAAAAACAAGTCGGGTTTGAACAAATAAGGCTTAGGCCGTTCCGAATCATATTCCACACAGTCACCTGCAAAAGATTCTCTGACAGTATTTACAAAGTCTTTTACCACCCTGTTTTCTAAGTCCTTTTCAGCAAGCACAGCTCCATAACCATTGCCCGCATTTTCCCATTGCTCTAAGATTTGTTCCACTACAGCATCGTTGGGACAGACCAAATATGCTGAATTAAGTGTGTTGTAAATCACTGTTTTGTGTTCATTGCGGAACATGAAGGTGTAAGGCTCCAAATAAAACCAATAGTTCATAATGTTTGAATAATGTTAGGCAACAATAATAGATGATAGTAATCTCTCGTAATCACCCGGATTATTTTCTGCATAAGTTAAAAATGCAGAAAAGTTCTCTCGTAATTTAGCATCTGTTTCAATGCCCGGACATATCAACTGTCCATTCTTCTCTTTCAATAAAAAGAGGCACTGTCCGCAGCTTTTCTTCAGATTACAGTGAACGCAACTTTTTATTATCTTCTTATACAAAGAACTATAATACTTAGCAACTGCAGAACAATCTAAGTATAGTTTCCCATCCGCCAATCGGGCTATAGCACATTCTTGCCCAATTCTTTCACAAGGCAAAATTTTTCCATTAACCGTCAGAAACAGTTTCCGCTCAAAAGGTCGGCAAGTTCCCGTTGGAACATACTTCCCGTTCCGATCCGAATCAAATAAATCCACATAATCGGAATATCGGTTTCCACCATAATTCATAATCATGAAATGATAAGCAAGCGAAGCATCATCTTCCATCTCAAAATCGTCCTTGATATCAGGGTCATGAGTCAGTGCAGTCTTAAAACTCTCTGTTTTATCATTAAACATCCGAACAAACTCTTCCACTCTTTCTGGTATAATGCCGCTCGTATTCAATTCCGAAACGCGAGGTTTTTTTCCAAATAGTCCGTAGATTGACTTATAACATTCCTCTACTGAATTTCGATCATGCAATACGGCATTGAAACGAACATTTTTCTCAAAAAACTCAGGATAGGTATCTTTCAGCTTCTGTATATTCCCCGCCACACGAGCAAAAGAAGATTTTCCATGTTTATCCACCCGATAGCCAGACTGATATTCATCTCCATCCAAACTGATTAAAAGAGTAAAATCCTTTTCGACCAAATAATCCATACATCGATCTAGCAGCATCGCATTCGTAGTCATATTGTAATCAAACTTCAAATTAGCTATATGCAAACCCTCGACATAAGTAATTGTCTCCCGTATCAATTTCATATTCAGTAGAGGTTCTCCACCATAAAACCCAATAGTAACTGTGTTGTTATGGGATATATTATAATCAGATCGCCATAAATTAGCCAGATAATCTATCAACACTTTGACATTATCAAAAGTCTGATTACGAGTTTCCCGCCGATCATAATTAGAATAAAACTCACCATAACCACAATATTTGCATTTGAGATTACATTTATCCGTAACCTCTATCAACAATTGCCGTAAACAGGCCATGTTTTGCTTGACTAAATCCTCTGTATACTCGATTTGAAAACAAACTTCATCCTTATCAAAAAAATGATGATCCTGAAGAAATTTGAGTTTACGCATATAATAGTCATCCACGTCCGCTACATCATAATCATTCTGGTTCATTACTATTCTCAACTTTTCAGGCACATACAAAAAATAACGCATGGCATCTGAATACATATACCAATGCTTATGTTCGGTTGTAATTGAAGTTTCCATTTTTTCTATTTTAAGGTTGCAATCAATAAAATTGGATTACTATCTTCTGTTACATTTTCCAAAACTTGGATTAGCTCCTTTTTCTTGGATTCATCTATTACAGTAGATGATTTTATTTGGTCTATATCAATCCAATTTTCATTATCACTAGAATCTAATACATCTATCCAGTATTTACCGGAAGAACGGCTGTCAACAGTAAAATCACCTCCACCTAAATCATTATCTAACACAAAATCACGTTTCATTTGGCGCAAAGGAAAGCTGAACCAGGGCACATCACGCTCGGTTATTGCGCTTTGTCGTTTCTGCAATCTAACACTTCCATCTTTTTTATTATAGCAATAGGTATATACCTCCTCGCCTTTACTACCAATCAGATAAATAAAATCCTTAGTCGGGTAATAAGAAAAAATAGAAAAATAGTCGAAAGCCTTTCTGTCTTTAAACCATAAATGAGTAGCTTCATAATCTCCTTTTTCTTCATCTACAAAAATTGCATATTGAGGCAGAAGTTCATTCATCGCATCATCATAGTAATAAATGGTATCAGTATCCGGATATTTAAGGGTCAATTGATCATTGTAAGTATCCACACTGGTTAGATACTCCATCCAATAATTAACCATCCGATCCATATTGGCACGATTAGCTATAATCTGTTCTTCTTTACCCACATGAACCGGATTTTTAAACAGTTTCTTTTTCTGAAAGTTATCGTCCAAAGAGACAAAAGACCACAATGAATCTTTATCCACAGATCTATATAAACCAAAATTCTGGATAGCAAAAAATTTATGATCATTTAAGATATATTGCTTATATATAGACGAAAACATTCCGACCATATTTTGGAAATCTGAAATTTTCTTTTTAAACCTACCCTCAAAATCATATACTAAAACACCGTTATTAGTGGAAAAAATATATACTTCTTTTTTATCTTCATCGACAAGAAAAGTTAAATAATTAACATATTCTCCCGGTCCTTGGCCTATACTCCCTATTCTATTCAGAAATTTTCCCGTACGGGAAAAACGATAAATATAGAATTCGCGTCCATGATCTATCCATATATTATGATCAGTTACTTGCATTTCCGTAATGTCACTTAATACAGATTCATCTGTCATCTCCAAAGGAACAATTTCCAATTTCTCAGCCACTTCACTCAAAAGAAGCGAAGGTACAGACGATACATTTTTAGAAAGATTAATCACGGGAATTTTTAACTTGGATGTCATTTCTTGTTTTTTATTGGAACTACATCCCAATAGTGTAATTACCAGCAATAATAATATATATTTCATTACAATTTATCTATTCAGAGGATATACTTTTTCATTATAGGAACCTGCTCTATAAATTATAGATATCAAATCACTTTAATAATAAAGCCTAGTAAATCAATAATTATAAAACAAGTTCCCAAAAGCTATTGAATTCATTATTCAAACAGACATAAAAATAAACACTTATTTAAAAGTGCCCAACCGCTGTACCGCCACCACCATCACCAGGGAATAAGCCACTCACACCACCCTTAACGTTAGCTTTGGAGTTATCATCAAAAGTAGCACTCCCCCTGTCATGACAGATACAACAGTTACTTCCCCCTAAAAGACGATTTAATTCTCTTTCACTAAGTTCAACTTTATTAAGCTGCCCCAGTTTGATTTCACTTAACTTTCTCATGATTAGATAAAATTAATTGTAAATACTATTATTATAAAAACTCTCAAGCCATAAAAACGGCCTTATAATGTTCTGCCATCTCCGAAAAATTGTACTTCTCCTTCAGAATACGACGTGCATTATTTTTTATTTTTCTTTGTTCTGCCGAATTACTCAATAACTTTAAGGTGCAATCCACCAAATTCTGTACAAATTCCTTTGGATTTCTCCTGTCCCCAATAGGAGCAACGTAAGCATTCAACCCAGCTGGAAACATACGCTTCACCCCAAAACCATCGGATGCAATTATCGGAAGTCCATAGCTCATCATCTCCAGACCTACATAGCAGCATTGCTCTGCATAAGAAGGTATTACCCCAATGTCAGCCATCCGATACCAATAGGATAGAAGTTCCTTGTCCAGTCTCCCGGTCAATGTCACTTTCGATACAGCCTCGCCTGCTGCTGCTAATAAATCCGGCGCATTACACAGATCTCCAATAACAACTAAACGGCAATTAGAATCATATTTCAAGACATTCTTGAAAGCCTCCAAATAAGCAAACATCCCCTTAGACTTACAGATACGCCCTACCATTACGATTAACTTTTCATCAGGATTCAAATAATATTTTTGTTTCCATTTTCGCTTCGTCATTTCTGAAAAAGACTTTCTTATCGTTCTCATACCATGAGAGATTAATGCAATCTTTTCTTTAGGAACCTGATAACATTCGTACAAGATATCATAGGTATCTTCTGACAGGCAAACCACCCGGTCAGCCATTTGACATTGTTCTGCTTCACGTCGATATAATTCTATTATCCCCTCATAACAGAAAGAAATCTTTTCTTTCGTCTTAGATATCAATTTCCTGAATAATGTAACATCACCCAGCAATGGAGTAGTCCAACTAAATTCATGTATAACACAAATTTGTTTCGACAGTGAAAAATAGTTGCGTGTCATGCGCATCAACTTATCACAAGGAACATAGTTAAATAGAAAAAAAGTATTATCTGAATCTGGAATATATTGTTTCAGCAATGAACAAATCTCTTCACATTCTTCGAAGGGATTGACACAAAATGTTTTAGGGAATAGAAAATATTCTAACTCTCCACGCATACAGATACTAAATTCCTCTACATTAGTGCGAAACATAATCATGCAGATATGCGTATCTTTCCACTGCGTAGCACATTGTGCAAAATCCTTTAAGAAGGTCCCCACTCCACTTCCGGATGATATAGAATAATCATCGTATATGCACACCGTCTTCATAACTCTTGCTCTAAAAGTTTAAAACAATGAAACTCTAATGATTTCCTACACTCTAAATATTGAGCTATTTGTTGTAGTTGTGAATCCATATCTTTATTAGATTTGTTTGCAAGGTATGCCCACCTTACTTCATATCCAAATATTATCAGAAAAGATGTACCGAACGTAGCCTTTTTTTATACCGAACGTCATATACCTATAGAAATAATCCTTATAAACAGAAATATATCTAAAAAACAGATATATTTGCCTCTGACAAATAATCCTTTTTAACCACACAAGCATGAAAAACACAATACCAATCTTCTTTGCAATCAATGAAGAATACATTGACCATAGCTGTGCCTCTATAGTATCTATTCTTGAGAATAATAGATATTTGAATATAAGCATATACATTCTGACAGATTATATTTCGTTAGAAAGCAAAGAGCTCCTTCAGGAAATAGAAAATGTATTTACCTGTGTAACTATCCAATGGGAAATGATAGATTCAGAATCATTCAAGAAACTCAAGAAAAAAGGAGGATACATCACCGAACACACTCTTTATCGTTATGCCATCGCAGATCTTTTTCCCAATCTGGATAAAGCCCTATATCTGGATGCAGATTTAGTAATCAATGGCAGCATAGAGCCATTGTGGGAACTGGATTTGGAAGGTTATTATTGTGCAGGAGTGGATGATATCTTTATAAGACGAATCAATTATAGAAAGATACTGGAACTAGCGGAAAAGGATGTATACATCAATGCAGGCGTACTACTGTTGAATCTGAAAGACCTTAGAAAAGATAAAATACAGGAAAAGCTATTGCAACACACATCAATTTATATAAACCGGGATCGATATCAGGATCAAGATGCAATTAATTGTATATGTAAAGGCAAAATAAAGCTAATTCCCAATATCTATAATTTCACTACCAGTGAAACTTTGCATACCCCTGAAATGTTATCCGACATCATCATCATTCATTATACCGGAAGTATAAAGCCATGGCATCAAGAGTACACTTGGCAAGTATTAAAAGAGCTATATTGCAAATACAATAGCTCTATGAACAAAATCAAAAATCGACTTTTATCAAGGTGGATGGAACGAACGATTGAGCTTTTTCAATTAAGCCAAAAAACGAACGATACAGAATTAGAAGAGGAGGCAGATAAATTACTGAACAAGATAATAGACCACTGCTCTCTGGCTGTTCCTATCACTTACGAGAATGGGTTATGTGGCATTGGAACGGGAATTGAATATTTACTGCAAAAGAAACTGGTCGAAGGCAATAGTGATGAAATACTACATCAAATAGACTCCGCTGTATATTCAGTCATTGAACAAAAGTCTTTGACTGACCTCGGATTAGGAAAAGGAGTTTCGGGCTTAGCTTACTATTTCTATTCACGTCTATGTACAAGAGAAAACTTCAACACTCCCACAGCCTTAAAAATAAAAGAATATCTCTTCCACCTGATAAATTGGATAGCAGAGTTGCTTCCGGATACAAATAATCGGCCTGTATTATGCGAAGTTTATCTGGTTCTTAGCCTGTTACACGAACTAAACATCCCTCAAGCACCAATAGAGACATTAATGCGCAATAGCCTGTCCCAAATAACAGGCTATTAGTTCCGCAGCTACTAATACTTATATAATAATCAGAAATCTATCAGTGTCTGACCACATTCATTATTTCAGCTTCACTACAATCAACGCAGGATTCAATTCTTCTTTTAAAGGTTGAGTTCTGACAGAAATCAAATAATTGCCATCTTGGGAAATATACTCCGGGAAAAAAGTATCACCCTCCAGATAAGGAGGAAGCTTACCTGTAGGTTCACCAAAATAATCCATCTCTTTTTTTGACAATTTTAGTTCGAAAAGATCCGCCTGATGATTTGCCTTATCATAGAATGCAGTTAAGTAATATTGCTTCTTCTGATCTATGTCTACTGTAATAGCCCCTAAGACTAATCCATTAGCAGTCATACTGAACAAAGGAACGTATGGCATGTGCAAAAACAATTCTTCGTCCGGATTTTCCAAAGAGTAGCGCAATCTATCGTTAGATCTCAGCTTTCCCCAGTCGATTATATATTCAGGAGAAAGAGAGTGCTTTACCGTATCCACAGAGAAAATAGTGTCATTAAGCAACTGCTTAAAGTACAACTTATCATGTAAAGATGAAAATTGGGCTTCACGAGGGAAAAAACAAACTTTTTTTGCCTGATAGTTTTGTTGATATGGAATAGCCCCCCTCTTTTCATCCCGTCGATAGAACACAAGACGTTCTTTTTCATCTCCTCCACTCTGAGCTTTAAAACCTATAAAGTTCTTGTCCGACATTGGATAAATGGCAGAAAACATGTCCGGAAGTGCCTGATAGGATTCAATAAACTTCCCATTTAAGGAGTAAACATTAACTTTATTATTTAAGTCTGTAATCAAAACACGATTGTTTATATAAAGCAAATTCATCAACATTGTATATTCCTCCGGACCACTTCCTTTCTGAGCTATATCACAAACAAATTTTCCGGAATGAGAAAAAAGAGAGCACTTCTTACCATATCCTATGATAAAATACTGATCGGTCATTATTAACTGGCTCACGTATGGAATCAGTAACGAATCATTCGTCTCTAATTGCACGACCTCTACACTTTCCGCAATATCATATACAGATTTCTCCACCGGATTCTCGATAGCATCGGCTAAGTCTATTACAGGATAAAGACTATTTTCTTTCTTACTACACGAGTAAAAGAGAAATGTACTTAAACAAAAAAATAAAAGTGATTTCATAATATCGATAACTTTAAATGATTAATGTGATATAGAACCGAACAATCGGACAATCAGATGGCACCTGAGCTAACAAATCAATCTTCTCTGAATGAAAAGAAGAGCAACCGATCAGATGCACCAATATACCCAAATACAAGGCCAATCGAACTTTATTCATACCAATTTATATTTAAAACAACAATCCAACATTCTAGATTTCGATAAACAGACAAATCTATTTTTTCAAATGAGCTATTATAAGAATCGGATTATCATCTTCTCGCACGTGCTGCATCAAGTTCACTATTTGCGGAGCCACAGCCCGTCCGGCAGACTGTTCCTCTTCTATAAATTCTTTCAACTTATAAGGCCATACGGTGGCTAAAAGCTTTTCATTACACGCTCCCCAAGAAGGAAAGAAGGTCTTCATACCACCCAGATCATCTATAATCTGTTTCACTGCAAATGTCTCACCCGTACGTTTATTGTAAATGGCTGTTAATGGAGGAGTCTCAGGCAGTTTACGCAGCTCCCTGAATGGCATGCATTCATAGACAGATAAAAAAACAAAACGCTCTGTTTCAAAAACACCGGATACTATATATTTGTGATCCAGCATTTTAATCATTTTTGCATTTTCCAAGTTGCCCGATTCCCAACATTTAAAAGCATCAGAAAATAATCCATCTTCATATAGATACTGGGTAGGAAACCGTAATTCTTCATCCAACTCCACCACCCAGCGAGGTATCAGGGAAGTGGGGGTAACAGTAAAAACTGTATCCGTATAAAAATTATAAAATAAGGTCGTATCTTTATAGTAGCTCGTATACTTCACACTCCCCATGGACGGAGCGATCCCTTTCCTGTTCCACGGCATCATACTGCGTTTGGCTACAAACTCGTAATCCGTATTTATGAAATAAACCGTATCCGGAGAATTATAAAACATCAGGTTTTCTCCTGCCGGAGCAAAGCAGACCTGATTGACCAAATGTCCAACCGGTGCAGTGTCCATTGTTTTCTGGGTAAACCAGCTTAGCTCTTTCCCCGTACACTTCCCCCGGTCATCATATTCTATTATTTTAGAGGCATTCCCATAGAAATGATTATTCAAATACACTATATCAGCCACATGCACATAGATATCTTCACAAGCCCCTTGACCCTGGCTCCCAATACGGAACAAGAACTGCCCATTCCAATCAAAACAATAGTTTGAGTAAAATATGTATTGGGGAGAAAAGGTCAAACGCTGATAATTGCCTAACATACAATTCGGATTCGTTTCCAAAGGAATATAACTGACACTATCCACCAGCTCCGAAAGCATCATTTCCTCTCGAACATTCTTTATCGCAGTTGACAAATGAATAATATTATCCCGAACAACAGGATTAGTATCCACTGTTTTTTTGTTACTACAAGCCGTGAAGCCCAATACCATAACACCTAGTATCAATATCATTCGCATAGCTTTGTCCATCATTAAATTAGAAGTAAAAATACATAATATTTTTCACACAAGACCCAATAACGAACTCTATATTTAGCTATTTCTTTAAATGAGCAATTACAAGAATCGGGTTTTGCTCATCATCCAGTGAATCAGCAAGTGCAATAAGACGATCACTCACGGCTTCTCCTTTTGCTTTCTTCTCTTGAATATATTCTTTCAATTCAAACGGCCAGACAGAGTACACCATCGCACCGTCACAAACTCCAAGTGATGGATAAAACATCATTCCACCATCAATATCATCTATTAAACCATCTCCTGCCACAGCTATTGTCTTTCCTGATCGTTTGTCATAGAAAGCTAAATGCGATTCTTCTTTCAGACCTCTCCATCCGGAAAAAGCCTTCAAGTTAACCCAGGACATCAGTACATAACGTTCACTTTCGTAAGCATGATTGACCCATTTCTTATCATCAATCAATTGAGCTAATTCACTATTTTCAGCTTTCGACTTTACTACATTCTCATTCCCACTTGAAGAACGAACTATTTTAACCATTTCTTGCAAGTACAATCGATTAAGCTCATTTAAAAAACAACGATTGTCCGGTTTTAGCCCTTTCAAGTCCAAGTCCCACCGTTTTTGAAGCCCCGTATCAGTCACTGCATAAATGGCATCCGTAAAACAATTATAAAAGATAGTCGTATCTTTATAACGTGAGAATGTATATGACATTCCATTCGCGTCTCCCGGAGGATCAAGGAATAAGCTATCCGGAATAATCCGGGTATTATGTGTAACTTCTAAATCAGAGTCCATCCAAAAAATGGAATCCGGATAATTTACCAATAAATATTTTGTATCAGCTTTTAGCAAAGCAACCACATTTTTCAATCCACCAGCTACCTGCATCGCATTTCTTTCACGATAAGATATTCTAACTTCTTTTCCAGTAAATTTTCTATTACTATCAAACTCTATAATTTTATCCCCCAATGTATAGAAAACATTTCTCTGAAGATCATAAAAAACACTATATCCCCAACCATTGGTTTCCTCACCACGCCCTTGCCCTAATGCACCAATATTTGTTACAAATCGTCCTTCTTTATCAAATAAGCTTCCCGGATAAACGACCCAATATGGCTCCACATAAGAAATAAGCATTTTATCTTTTACATAACTTTTTGTTGTCTCCAAAGGAATATAAGTAATACTATCAACAAAAGCTGAAAGTTTCATTGGAACAGGATGCTCCATTGCATCGCCAATGCGAATGGTACGATCTATAACCTTAATTTGATCTTGCTTGGCACCTCCTGAAATACAGGAGGTAAGCAGGAAAATGAATAAAAATAAAAAGATCTGCTTCATTTTTATTACCTATTTTAATGAATAATAAGGTGAGTACGAATGCCCTAACTTTTCCATTATAATTCTTCACCCTTCAAGTGACTTTGCACAAACATATCCAAATACAAAACTAATCGAACTTTATTCATACCAATTTATATTTAAAACAACAATCCAACATTCTAGATTTCGATAAACAGACAAATCTA
>ENA-OQLC01001185-OQLC01001185.1-human-gut-metagenome-genome-assembly--contig:-NODE-1185-length-12829-cov-6.986277_pt1 | contig 12829 bp, 9 predicted proteins | sample MGYA00242653_ERZ504807 | MGnify/ENA primary metagenome ERZ504807 (study PRJEB26092, sample SAMD00036381) | human gut metagenome | host: Homo sapiens | study: EMG produced TPA metagenomics assembly of... | reverse complement strand
CGGTCTATGACGCTAAAAATAATTCCTAACGCATATTCTGAATTTCGTTCCACTCCAAGATCATCAATAATCAAAAGCTGATACGAAGCCAATGCATTGATATATTCCGTTTTGTCTGCCAGCGGAAATATATCATCAATAATGGTATTGAAATTTGTCATCTTTACCGTTACTTCTCGTTTAAGAAGATCATTGGCAATACACCCGGCAACATAACTTTTCCCGGTACCAACCGGTCCCCAGAATAAACAGCCTATATGATTTCTTTTCATTTTCTCCCAGTTATCAACATAATTTTTTGCCTTATGCATTACAGCATCTGACGTATCTGCATTTTCAAATGTCCACTCTTCCATTCTGCTCTCGTCAAAACAGATGCTCGTATTTCTGCTGACTAATTCCCGGTGCTCTTTGTCCTTAAAATATTTTTGTTCTTCTTCATATGCTTTTCTGTCACAGGCACATTGCCTGGAATGTTTCTTCATCCCCATAAAGCCACCCTTGGGGAAAAATGCTTCTTTCGCTTCCCCGCAGACTTTGCAGTATTGCAAACCATCACTGCCTACACATACGGTATCTTCTTCTCTCATCACAAACTCTCTCCTTCCCCATAGCAATAATTTACTTCATGATATTTATTTCTTTTATATTTCTCAGTTACTTTACTAGGTGCCACATTTCCGACTCCTGCACAGCCATTTTTACGACCAGATGATGGGTGCTTTTTCGACTCTATTACAACCATCTTTTCAACCGCCTTATCATCAACCATCTGTAAACTGATCTCATCAGATGGAATTTTTACATATAAATGATTGGGTTTTGAAAATCCACCGGATCTGCGAACCAATAGTCCCACATCATCCAATTCCTTCAACGCTGTTTTTACAGAAGATTTGCATTTGTCGATTTGAACAGACAATTCCTCTATCGGAAAAATCAGATAAACATTTCCATACTTGTCTATCCAGCTATTCTTTCTCGATATCCGTGCCCGGTCATACAAAATCATATAAAGAAATTTTGCATTTTGAGAAATTCGGAGCTTTAGCAAAAACTTCGGAAACTGGAAGTACTGAAGCATCTGCTCTGACTCCTTCATGTATTCATATTTCATTCTTTTCTCGCCTCATTTCTGTTTCTAACTGTTGTAAAAATCATTTTTATGCCGGCTAAAAAATGTCCTTACATATATTCAAAAGATGAAGGGCAAAAATACAGCCTCTTGACGAAAAATTTTTATTTTTCCTGCAAAAAATACCCTTTCATTAATACGAAACGCTGAGAGGCATTTTTACAGCCCCCTGATGAATTTTTTTATTTTTTCGGTTAATTGAATATTAGAAAACCAAAAAACACTCACCTATTCCAGGTGAATGCCTTATCAAAATTTCCTTATTTTGTTGTCTGTGACGCTTACTCAGAAACGCTTGCGTGTCTGCTAAAATGTAATTGCCAGCAATTATATTTTCACGTGGGTATGGGGACGTAATCCCCATCAAGGTCTGCTACTCGTAAGTAATACAAAATTGTCAAAACGACAATACTGTTTTACACGGGTGGATCTTGCTCTGGTTGTAACGTAATGATAAAAAATATCTATTTTCTGATAATTTGCATTATGAGAAGTTTCAGGATGGAACTATGAAATGTATTAAGGATGAGATACCGTTTGAGGTGCCGGAGGGGTGGAGTTGGTGTAGACTTCCTTCTATTACAATAGATATTTTCGCAGGTGGTGACAAACCTGATAGTTATGAAAAAAATCCAACCGAAATTTGCAACATCCCAATTTACTCTAATGGAATAGATAATAATGGATTATATGGATTTACTAATAAACCGAGAGTGATAGAGCCAAGTATCACGATTTCTGCGAGAGGTACGATTGGATTTTGTTGTATAAGAGAAACGCCGTTTGTTCCAATTGTAAGACTTATAACAATTACTCCATCGAGAGAATTTGAATTATCTTACTTAAAAACTGTATTCGAAGCATTAATTGAAACAGGAGAAGGTTCCAGCATACCTCAATTAACAGTACCTGGAATAAAGCCGAAATTAATTCCTGTTCCACCTGTTAATGAGCAAACTAGGATTCAAAATAAACTACATGAAATATTAAATTCTATAGCAGTCATATCTAGGGAAAAAGAAGAATTACGGAAACTGTTACAAACTATACAGTCCAAAATCCTCGACCTTGCTATTCGTGGCAAACTTGTACCGCAGAATCCAGATGATGAGCCTGCTTCTGTTCTTCTGGAACGCATCAGGGTAGAGAAAGAAGAACTGATTAAACAAGGCAAAATCAAGCGTGATAAGAAAGAATCCGTTATCTTTAAAGGTGAGGATAACTCTTATTATGAAAGAGTTGGAGATATAATAAACAATATTGATAATGAAATTCCGTTTGAATTACCTCCAAATTGGGAGTGGAGTAGATTACAAACAATCTGTTATCCCATAACTGATGGAACACATAAAACTCCTATCTATTCAGATAGCGGATACATCTTCTTATCAGCAAAGAATATAACTACAGGAAAAATCGATTGGAATGATGTCATGTATATCCCAAAATCTTTACATGATGAGTTATATTCAAGAGTATCACCTAAAATGAATGATATTTTGCTTGCAAAAAATGGAACTACAGGAGTTGCGGCAATAGTTGATAGAGAATGTGAGTTTGACATTTATGTAACCTTAGCTTTGTTAAGAGTAGTAAACAACAATATTTCCTCACAGTATTTGCTAAAAATTATAGCAAGTAATACTATCCAAGACTATTTTAAAAGTTCTCTAAAGGGAATTGGTGTGCCTAATCTTCACCTTGAAAATATAAGAACCACGCTTATTCCTATTCCACCTATAAATGAACAAAAGAAAATAGCCGAAGAGATTTCTCAATATTATTCTTTGCTTGATTCCATAGGTCAAAATGTAGAATAACATCTAAGCCGCCCTCAATACGAGGACGGCTTAATATTTTTACCAAGTAACGATTTTATCTACAAGTTCCTGTTGTTCACTAGCAGTACGGCGAAGATAGATGCGAGTTGTTTCAATGCTCTCATGCCCCATAAGGTCGGCAAGAAGTGCAATGTCATTGTACTTCTCAAGAAAATTCTTTGCGTATCTGTGGCGGAATGAATGAGGATAAACCACCTTTTTATTAAGACCATATTTCTCGGCGTAGTTCTTCAGCTGTTGTGAAATTCCTCTTGTGGTAATTCTTTCACCATATCTGTTAAGAAACAAATAACCGGAGGAACGATGTGTTTCCTCCAGCCATTCAAGAGTTTCTTTCTTTAATTTTTTCGGTATGTATAATCGTCGAAGCTTTCCGCCTTTTGTATATAGGTCAAAATATCCGATTTCAATATGTTCAATCTTTATTTGGATAAGTTCGCTTACTCTTGCTCCCGTAGCCGCCAGATACCAGACAACAAAATACCATTCCAAATTACCATCTTTTTTAAGCTGTTTTTTCAAAAAATTATAATCTGCATTGCTAATGACATTTTCCAAGAAATTTTTCTGCTGTACCTTAACAGCCTTAAGCTGTAATTGCTGTTTTTCTAAATACTCTAAGTACTTGTTGATTGCCTGTATACGCAGATTAACAGTTTTAGGTTTAAAGAATTCCATTAAATATCCTTTGTATGCAAGCAGATTTTCTTTGCTGACAGCATCGTAATTCTCAGTGAAATAATTCACTGTCCACAGATACGAAGTAATCGTATTTTCTGATAAATTGTCCTTTCTCAAGTATTCTTCAAATGTTAGTTTGGTCTTCATAAAAAGACACCTCCGATATAATATTTTTGCGAGAAACCCGCTCTAATATTATACCGAAGATGTTTACACTCCTCTTATTATGAGAAGCTACCTGACGGGAAGGTAAATTGCATTGATGAGCAACTTCCTTTTGAACTTCCTGACGGTTGGAAATGGTGCAATTTATCAATGGTTGGTACAACAAATATTGGTCTTACGTATCGTCCTGCCGATATTGATACTCAAGGTATTATAGTTTTGCGTTCTTGCAATATTGTAAAGGATGAAATCAATCTTACCGATTTAGTGCGTGTAAAGACTTCAATCAGAGAGAATCAATTTGTTCAAAAAGATGATATTTTAATATGTGCCAGAAATGGCAGTCGTTCTCTTGTAGGAAAATGTACTTTAATTCCTGAATTTGATGAAAAAGTATCATTTGGAGCTTTTATGGCAGTATACAGGACACCATATTTTAATTATATTGTACATTTTCTACGTTCCAATTTCTTTAGAAGTGTATTTGATGACAGTAATTCTACAGCAATCAATCAGCTCACTCAAGATATGCTTAAACGGGCTGTTATTCCACTTCCACCATTAGCAGAGCAGTTAAGAATAGTAGATAAAATAACTGAATTGTTTGAAAGATTAAATTGTATTGAAGAGAGTCTCATTTGAGACTCTCTTCAATTACAGCAAGGCGACTAAATGCAGTGTCTATTGCATTTTCAATGTGTTCCTGTTCAGATAGCGGAGGAACTGCGATGAGCATTTCCTTTAATGTAAGCGGCTTTAATTCCTTTTGATTTGTTGAACCTTCGCCTTCCTTTTCAAGTTCGCTTTGATGAGCTTTCATGAACGCATATAGGTAATGTGAGCTGATGCAACTAAAGCTACGAATTACCGTAACATGAGAATCAGGAACAATTGATAGACCTGTAGTATTATCGGTATTTTTATAAATTCCGACTCGTCCAAGAGTGCCTGTTCCTGTAGAGTTGACTATCACATCACCATCTTGCATATATTCATCAGACGGATAACGCTTTAAGGTGGCTTCATCGAGATACTGTGCTAAACTTACATCAATGCCGTTGCATTTTGTATTACATTTTTGAGCGAATACAAGAACAGTGCTATTTTCTGTATACTTCGGAGACTTTCCACGGCGAATTTCCTTAACACAGCAGTTTTCTAATCGCATCCAAGTCCAAGTGTCAGGAATATCATACGGTATTTTTTCGTCAATACAGAACACCTCACCATCAATCTTCTCATAATAAGAGTTATCATCACCTTTGAAAATAACGGATTCCTTTTTATCACGCTTAATTTTGCCTTGCTTAATCAGTTCTTCTTTCTCTGCACGGATACGCGCAAGAAGAACAGAAGCAGGCTCCTCATCTGGATTTTGTGGTACAAGCTTGCCACGAATGGCAAGATTAAGAATTTTAGATTTAGCATTGGCAACAACAGTCTGCAAATCCAGCTTTTCCTGTTCGATGGATTTAATGGCTTTTATAGATTCTGTAATTTTTACTCCAATTTGTTTTTGCTCGTGTGTTGGAGGCACTGGGATGAACACATTTAGTACATTTGCAACTGATAATCCAGGCTGTGCTGCTCCAGTCGCATACTCGTTTAGCCGTAATGCCTCTAATGCATAATTGTTCCAATAAAAATCTATTCCATCAAATAGCGTTATGACCACAGCATGTTCGGTAGCATAGAATTTGCCTGAAGCAATTTTGACATTGCCACACAAAGCACCTTGACGGCCTACGATACTGAATGTTCCATCTTGGTTATATTCGTCCACATATCCTCTAATTCCATTACCACCAAAGCATGGATAACACCCCTCAAAAGGTTCCGCTTTAATTTGGTTAGTCTGCTTGGATTTTCCTGCTGCCATCATACAGACGTGCTTTAGTCTTGCCCACGCCCACCCCTCCGGCACCTCAAACGGTATCTCATCCTTAATACATTTCATAGTTCCATCCTGAAACTTCTCATAATGCAAATTATCCTCACCTTTAAAGATAATGGAATCGTTCTTTATGTCCTTCTTTTTTAATTTTCCTTCTTTAAACATTTGTTGCTTCTGTTCACGAATTTTCTCCAACAGAACCGATGCCGGCTCATCATTCGGATTTTGTGGAACAAGTTTTCCACGAATGGCGAGGTCAAGGATTTTCTGTCGTAATGCCTTGGTATCCATTATTCTTCCACCTTTCCAATTAACTGTTCCAGTTCTGCAACGGCTTTTGCTATGTTATTGGATTTCTCTTTAATCATATCGAGCAATTCTGTAAGAGTATAATCATCCGTTTCAGAATTCGCTTTCATCCATGAGATATCCAAACTTGTCTTATCACGAGCCAAAATATCTTCAATAGTGAATCTACGCCATCTTCCATTTGGATTTTCTTCACTGTATGTTTCTGCACGCTTGCTTAAATCACCATCTGCATAACATTTCACAAAATCATCGAAATGTTCGGATTTCAGAGGATTTGTCTTGCCAAAAGAGGGCATATCATTTCTCAAGTCATAAATCCAAACTTCTTTTGTGTTATGCTTATCGGTTTTTCCACGAGTAAAGAACAGCACATTCGTTTTAACACCCTGGGCGTAGAAAATACCGGTAGGCAGACGAAGAATCGTATGTAAGTTGCATTTATCCATTAAGTCAAGGCGGATTCGTTCGCCATCGCCATCAGCAAATAGAACATTATCCGGCAGGACTACTGCGGCACGTGCTTTGCCGTTCGCTTTCAAACTCCGGTAAATATGCTGAAGGAAGTTCAGCTGTTTATTGCTTGTGGGGAATGTAAAGTCATCACGTGTTGCACGCTCTCCGCCTTTTTTAGTACCGAAAGGCGGATTAGTTAAAACAACATCATAATCTTTCATGCTCATGCCTGCATTGGACAGAGTATCCCCTAAAGTAATTTTTCCCTCTATATCATGTAGCATAGCATTCATCAAAGCTAAACGGTGTGTATCATGTACCAACTCACAGCCAGTAAATGCTTCTTCCCTTTCGAATTTAGCAGTATCAGCATCTAAATCAAAGAAATCATCTGTCTGAGATCGAACATACTGGCTGGCAGAAATCATAAAGCCAAAGGTTCCGCAGGCCGGATCATTACAGCGTTCTCCCGGTTGTGGTTTCACTAATTTTGTCATTATATCGATTAATACACGAGGGGTAAAATACTGACCTGCGCCAGATTTCTTCTCGTTAGCATTCTTTTCTAAAAGACCTTCGTAAAGATTCCCCAATCCCTCTTCTCTTGCAGAAAACCAATCAAGCCCATCAATAGTAGTAATGATTTTTTCAAGGTTTTTCGGTTCATCAATATTTGTTGCTGCACCTTGATAAATTTCACGTACGCGACCGGTGCAGTCTTCACCCAGATGTATCAATAATTCTTTATAGAATTTTTTCAGTTCAATTCCACTTTTGGATGAAAGATTATCCCACCGATATGCCTCAGGAATCTGTGATTCAGCACCAGTTTCCTTTGCCATTTTCAGGAATAAAATATAAGTTAATTCGGTAACATACTGATGATATGTGATACCATCATCTCTGAGTACATTACAAAGATTCCAAAGTTTTGAAACAATTTCTTGTGTTGTCATTATGCAACTCTACCTCCGTCATCATAAAGATATTCATTCAATTCCAATACGATCTTTTCTAATTGGTTTTGGAAAATCTTATTAATTTTTACAAATCCACCATTGCTTTTAAAACGGCTATCCTCGTCAAATACCTGAACATTCAGTACAGATTCTTCCATCAAATATTTTTCCATACGTCCTATCCAGCTCATTTCCTGTTTTGAAAAATTATGAGCTTTTTTCAATTTATCTACTGCTCTGCGTATTCTTGCTTCATGACTAATAAGCGCAGAACCAATGGCATACCTACGAATAAGGCTAATAATATCAGCAGCAATTTCTTCATTCGTAAGCTCCGATATTGCAGTATTCAACTGTTGTGTTGTAAATCCTTCTCTATCAAGAGTTAATCTCAATGCTTTTAGTGCATCCCTTGTCAAATCCTTTGGTCTGGTGCAAACGATGCTTAGTGCAGCAATCTCATTCATATGAGTTGTAACATATTCAGAGAAAGCGTCCAGATAGTCTTCGGGTTTATCAGAATTGCCGTAACCCCTTGTATGTTTTGTTAATTCATCTTCTTCCTCAGAAATAACCACTGGATTTTTACCGTTTGCACTAGTTTGCTGAATATACTCAAACATATCTCTATAAGCAAGCAGACGTTTTTTCGCATTTTCCGGAGTCTGCTTTTCGATTTCAACGATAAACTGAGTAGGATCCATTCCATCAGCCATACTGATAAACTGCTCCATCGTTTTTTCATCCATCCGACGCTTTTTACGCTGAAGTTTTGCAATAATCTGATTTATCTGAGCCTGAACCACATCTTTATCTTCCACTTCTTCTAATCCGTCCAGAAGTTGTGTAAAAGTAGTTGTGGGATTCGCCACAACAGGCTTCATGGTGTTCACCTGTTCTAAAGAATCATAAACACCTATCGGATCATAAATCTCAAAGTGGGTTTTATGAATTTGGGAACACAATCTGGTAGCTCGTCCCAACATCTGCTCAAAAAGAATACGGGATTTCACTCTGCGCATAAATACCAGTGTTGTAATTTCTGGTACGTCAATACCTGTTGTAAGCAAATCAACAGTAACAGCAATACTTGGAAAACGCTCATTTTTAAAACGTTTAATTGCCTCTGCCACCTTTTTAGGATTGCCACCGCCAACACTACCAGTAATTTTCATAATCGCATCATTATCAACGCCTGTTTCTGAATAAATTTCTTTCAGAATAGAAACGATCATGTCTGCGTGCTGATCATCAACCGCATAAATTAAAGTTTTCCCCTGCTCTTCCGGATTTTCCGGATCAATGTCTCTTGCAATTTCTGCCAGAACAGTTCTGTTGAAGTTCTCTGTAATAACCTGCCTGTTGAAATTCTCAACATCAAAATCAAGTTCATCGTTAAGCAATTCACTATTAGTTATTTCACCAGTCACAGGATCATATACCGTTACAGTGTCACCAGATTTATAATGAATGCCACCTGTACTGAGTTTTGTTTCCAAATGATGTGGCGCATCATGATCAACAAGATATCCCTCTATAACAGCTTCTCGGTAAGTGTATTTGAATATTGGCTGACCAAAAATTTCTGTTGTATGTAATGCCGGAGTTGCAGTAAGGGCAATTTTCACAGCATCAAAATACTCAACTACCGTGCGATATTTACTCTGGTAATCACGCTGATCACGATATAGAACTTCTACATCGCACATTTCTTTATCTAAAATATATCCACGGTGAGCCTCATCAATAATAATCAAGTCGAAATCTGTTACGGATGGCATTGCCTGTCCTTCGTTATAAAGAATACGTTTTACCATACTCTGAACAGTAGCAACCTGAATACGAGTTTCTTTATCTACAGTTTTCTCATCCAATCCCTTAATATTATAGATTTCATCAAGAGTCATCAGTTCTTCAAGTTTTACTTCCCTAAAAACATCTGAAGCTTGATCTCCCAAGGAGGTTCTATCAACAAGAAACAAGATGCGTTTAAAACGATTCGTCTTTAAAAAGCGGTAAATCATGCCAAGAACAGTACGGGTTTTACCTGTACCTGTTGCCATTGCAATCAGCACTTCTTTTTGTCCATCAATAACTGCTTTTTCAGCTGCTTTGATAGCTTTTACCTGATACTCTCGCAGATTCAAACCGTCCTTATCGGTCAATAAGTCATACGGCATTACCTGCAATGCATTATTACCTGCTTGAATGTCTTTTTCCAGTCGTTCCATAATACCATTCGGGCTAATCCATCCGTGCAATGCCACAGGAACATTAGAAGGCTCTCTTAAATCTAAAAACCAGATACCGGATTTTGTTTTAAACTGCTCAAGATATGGTCTGCCATTTGTCACAAAAGTAAACGGAACCTTAAACTCGCCCCACGTACCAATCTGATATTCAGCATCTTCTTTACGAATATTTCTTGGATAATCTTTACCTTGATAATCAACTACAGATGGAATATCCTTATGTTCAGCTTTCGCCTCAATAATACCGACAAGTTTTGTTCCCACAAACAGCGCATAATCTGCATAACCTTTTTTGCTGACAGTGGAATCTGTTGGCCATTCAGCAATCGCCATGTTACGACCTTTCGCAGGTCTTGCACCTTTTGAATAGCGGATTTCCTGCGTATTTGCTTCCCAGCCAACCTGACGAAGCTGCTCATCGATCATATATCGAGTTTCTGCCTCGGACTTCTGACGCTGACTTGCCATTTTATTAGCCTGTTTCAAACGAACCTTCTTATCTACCTGTTCAGCCTGTTCGGCATATGCAATAGCCGTCTTTGTAAGCTCTTCTTCTTTTTCTTCTTCCTGGGCTTTATTCAAAACAACAATCTTTTTTGTTTTATCTTCTTCCTTTACAGGCATAACAAAACTCTGATGCTGATAATTCCAGTCACCATAAGTCTGCATAAACCATTCGGACAAACTGTATGCCATTTGTAAAAAAACGGGACAATCTGAGCTTTCAGAATAATTTTCATGAACAGCTTTATTTCTTACTTTACGAAGTGCATGTAAAATATCAGTTAAATCTCTCGTTAAGAGACCTTCTGAAGATAATACATTGATTCGATTCACTGCAGAATTATCATAAGGAATAGGAATTTTATCGTATGTAAACATCAAGTTTACAATTGTTTCTCCAATCATTCCCAATTTCATCAAACACGAGTTCGGATCTGTGTAACAATACTGTTCAGCCAAATTTCCAAAATTCGCTAAAACCGGAAATTCTGTTTCTAAGAATTTAAAATTGGAAGCCATTTAATACATCCCCCTTTCGTTTATCGTATGTTCTGATAATAAAATATTATCAGAACATCATTGGTAAAAGTTAAAATCCTATACGAGCCCTAATATCATTTAACCACTCACCTTTATATTTAAAAAATCTTGGACCTGCAATTGAATATTTCTTTCCAGATATGAGTTTTGCAGCAGCCGTCAACGACATTTCTTTCCCTTGATACTCCACTTTTCTGTCCCCAACAACCTTGCACGTAATACTTGGATCATCATAATATTCAATTTCTTCTCCAACAGAAATCTGACATTTCGTAAAAGAAAAATTCTCCGCTTTTTCATGGCTCTCTGTGTCAATTTCCTGTGCCAACTGTTCCTCCTGTGCTTCTACATCACTTGGAACAACTAATTTCAGATTCTCCTTGCAATCGTGAATTTCTGCCATTGCCTCCAAAATTGCGTATGCTTCTTCTGGCTTCATTGCGTAGAATTCACGCACTCTTTTCTGACCATTAAATTCATCAACAGAACGTAAATCAGGATTCAACTTATCAATAATCGCATGTAACTTCAAATCTGACAATCTTGAATTCACTTCGTATGTAGCATATACTCGGAATGCGAACGGAATACATTCGCTGCGATTCAATTGTTTCAATCGTTTATCTATATCATCTGCATATCCTATTTTCACATAATCTGGAAAAGAAGGATTTGTGAGAATGTATATTACACCTTTTTTGTCATTCATATCCACTTTCTCCATTTATAATTCAACTCTTTGCTTGCCTTTTTCAAAATGCTGTTTTACCCATTGCACTGTCTCCAAAGTGTCAAAATGACACTTTGGAGCAAGCGTTTGATACTTTGGAAATCGGCTTGCTTAATACCCAATCCTAAAATAATCCAAATACGCTTTATACTTATCCTGCGCAGTCAGACAGGTATCTGTCAGATATCCTTTTTCGTTGTTCCATTCCTTCAATCCACGGTAATAGAACATCTTCAGATTATCCTCAATGATGAACGGAACAATATTGTATTTCAGGCATTCCTTAAACATGATCAATCTGCCCACACGACCGTTGCCGTCCTGGAACGGATGAATCCGCTCAAACTTCACATGGAAGTCCAGAATGTTCTCGAAAGTCTTTGCTTCCTTGGCGTTATATTCCGTCAGCAAGGCCTTCATTTTATCGGCAACTTCTTCCGGAAGGGCTGTATCCCCGCCATCAACTTCATTCGGAAGTTTCTTATAATTACCAACAGCAAACCCATCTTTTCTGGAATCGCTGGTGCCATTCTTCAAAACCAAATGAAGTTCTTTGATGAATTTCTCCGTCAAAGTTGCTTTCGCATAATCAATAATTATGTCAATGCAACGGAAGTGATTTGCTGTTTCGATCACATCATCCACATTCAGCACTTCTTTTTCTACACCAATAGTATTGGTTTCAAATATATATCTGGTTTGATCGTGTGTCAGGCGGCTTCCTTCCATATGGTTAGAGTTATAGGTCAAATCAATCTGTGTCTTATGATAAATCCCACCTGAATATTTACTGGCCTTCTGTTCTTTTAGAATATCCAGTAGCGTAATCGGTTCTTCTTTTTTCTTATTGATACGCTCTGGTTTCTCTGCGTTTTCTGGAATATTCCATGTCTTACCAGTAAGAAACGCACCGTTCACACGCCCCTGGGCACAGTAATTTCTAACACTGCGCTCTGACACATTCCATTTTTTTGCTATATCAGCAACTAAAAGGTATTTCATCTACCATCCTCCATCATAAATCAACTCCAAAACGTACTAATCTACTGATTAGTATATCACACTATCGGCAAAAACACCATTCTTTTCGCCCGCCACACTATTTGTTAGCCGATATAGCAATTATATCATCTATTAAATTTTACTTTCATTTTCGTACATGATCATGAGGCTTTTTCCGTTCAAATTGTGCAATCATATGTAAAAGTTGGATGTTCTTCATCAAAAATAAAAATGGCGAAGTGCTTATCGTAACACTTCGCCGAAAGCCTAACCGATTTGAGCTAAATGCTTGGTTAGGTCTGCTTTATTATTTTATGCAATTCCACTGCATTTATACACTTAAATGTTCTTTCCAATCCGC
>ENA-OQLC01001179-OQLC01001179.1-human-gut-metagenome-genome-assembly--contig:-NODE-1179-length-12907-cov-6.226578_pt1 | contig 12907 bp, 11 predicted proteins | sample MGYA00242653_ERZ504807 | MGnify/ENA primary metagenome ERZ504807 (study PRJEB26092, sample SAMD00036381) | human gut metagenome | host: Homo sapiens | study: EMG produced TPA metagenomics assembly of... | reverse complement strand
CCAAGAGGACATAGAGGAAATAAAGGGGGTGCTTGCGGAGATATGGCGGTTACAAAGATTAAGCCTATTAAAAGCACTCTAAGCAAAGCCCTTGACTATATCGAAAACCCGGACAAGACGGACGGAAAAATGCTTGTGTCCTCTTTCGGCTGCTCCTATGAAACGGCAGATATTGAATTTGAATATACCTTGTCCCAAGCACTCCAAAAGGGGAACAATTTAGCCTTTCATCTGATACAGTCCTTTGAGCCGGGGGAAGTCGATTATCAGAAAGCCCATGAAATCGGAAAGCAGCTTGCCGACGCGGTAACAAAGGGGCAGCATGAATATGTACTCACGACGCACATTGACAAAGGACACGTCCACAATCACATTATTTTCTGCGCCGTAAATTTCGTAGACCACCGCAAATATAATTCCAACAAAAGGAGCTATTACGGCATACGGAACATGAGCGACAAGCTGTGTCGGGAAAATGGCTTGTCCGTCGTCGTTCCCGGCAAGGGCAGCAAGGGAAAGAGCTATGCGGAGTACCAGGCAGAAAAGACGGGTACAAGTTGGAAAGGCAAGCTAAAGATTGCCGTTGACGCGCTTATCCCCCAAGTTTCCAGTTTTGAGGAATTGTTGCAGCGGTTACAGGCGGCGGGCTATGAGATAAAGCCGGGGAAATATGTGTCATGCCGCGCCCCCGGACAGGAACGCTTCACCCGTCTTAAAACCCTCGGCGCGGATTATACAGAGGAAGCCATAAGGGAACGGATAGCGGGCAGACGGGCAAAGGCGGCGAAAGCCCCCAGAGAGCAGCGCGGCGTTTCGCTGCTTATCGACATTGAGAACAGTATCAAGGCGGCGCAGAGTAAGGGCTATGAACAGTGGGCGAAAATCCACAATCTGAAACAGGCAGCAAAGACCATGAATTTCTTGACGGAACATAAGATTGAACAGTACGCGGATTTAGTCAGCCGGATTGAAGAAATGGCAGCGGAAAGCGGACAGGCGGCAGACGCATTGAAGGACGCGGAAAAGCGGCTTGCGGACATGGCGGTGCTTATCAAGAATGTTTCCACCTACCAAAAGACAAAGCCCGTCTATGACGCATACCGCAAGGCAAGGAACAGGGAGAAGTACCGCGCCGGACAGGAACAGGCGATTATCCTACATGAAGCCGCCGCAAGGTCGCTGAAAGCGGCGGGCATTGCAAAGCTCCCGAACCTTGCCGCGCTGCAATCGGAATATGAAGCCCTCCAAGCGCAGAAAGAAGCCCTTTATGCCGACTATGGGAAGCTGAAAAAGAAAGTCCGGGAATACGATATTATCAAGCAGAACATTGACAGCATTTTACAGGCAGACAGGCAGCCGGAACGGGAAAAGGGAACAGAGCGCGGATAAGGATAGCAAAATCCCCGCCGCTGTGCTATGATAGGGCTATCAAAAAGCAGAGGAGCGTTGAGCATGGAAAACCAGAAAATGCCGGAATATGAAACCATACGCGCCGCCGTTGCCGGGGAAAAATGGGCGGTGGAGAAAGTCGTGGAGTGCTACAAGGACGAAATCGACAGGCTATCGACGGTAGCGGTCAGACAGCCGGACGGAAGCACGAAACAGGAAATCAACGAAGATATGCGCCAGTCCATCACAAAGAAGCTGATAGAAGCCCTCCCGCAGTTCCCGCTTGAAGAAATGGAAAAGGGAAATGTCAGATAGGCAAAAAAAGAACAGGGCGCGGAAGCCAGTATATGACTTCCGCGCCCTGTCTTTTTATGGGTGCTGTTTTCGTGAATGTTACGCAGTAGAACGCCATTTTGGGGGGTAAAGGTATAAAGTATCGCCTATCCGATTTTCACGCCCGGAAAGCCCTGTAAATCAAGGGATTTTCCGCGCCTACTGCGTAACAGGGGCGCGTCTTTTCCTCATGCGCTCGGCGGCTTGTCTGCGGGTGATACGTTTCCGGCAGACGGGGCAGTATTTGACACTGTTAGAGGTTGACGCAAAGAACGCGCCGCACTCGGTACATTTCTTCTTATCCCCTGTCTGGTAAAGCTCCGCATAAAGCAGCCTGTCGGCGGGAAGCACCGCAACCCGGAACCACTTGCAGAGAAGCGAATAGGAAATGAGCTGCGGACATACGCACTCGTCCCCGTCGTCCAGTAAGATACAGTTCCCGTTATCATAATTGCAGCACGTCCGGCGCACAAGGGCGTTGACTTTCCGGCTCTGGGGCGGCGTCAGCCGCTTAACCCCGTTCATACTTCATCAGCGGCGTAAATGGGAAGCTCTGCAAATTCCGCTTCGGTCAAAGCGTCCACTTTGGAAAGGGTGCGCTTTGCAAGCTCCCGCATATCCGCGTCCATGTAGGGCAGCGCGGCGTTGACATTCTCAATCAAAGCCCGCTTGCCGCCCTCGTTGTAAATGCTCAAAAGGTTTGTTTCTTCAACAGTCAGTCTAATCATGCTCATACCTCCATATCGTGATTTTTTGTTTTTGCCGCCGCCTTTTTCGGGGCGGTCTTTGCCTTGTCTGCTTTAAGCTGCGCCCGGATAGAGGGGCGGGGCTTCCTTATCTCCCTGTCCCGGTTCTCCCCCTTGTCAATCAGCGCATACGTCCCATGTCTGCCCTCGATTTTGGAAAAGGAAAGGGTCTTGTAGGGCAGCATGGAGAAAAGGCGGTCAGTGTCCTTTGTGGCTGCAAGCCGCATGAACGCCGGGGAAAGCTCTACCATGAAATGGGTCTTGTTCGGGCTGTTCGGCTCGTAATGCCGCTTCATTTCCCGCACAATGCGCCGCGCTTCCGTTTCAATCAGCCCGTCCCGCAAAGCGGCAATATGCGCCTTGAAATCCCCCGGCGAAAGCTGCTCCCGGCTGCGCCGTTCTTCCTGTAAGAGCGATTGCAGCGCGTCCGGGTCGTTGGGTACGGCTTCAAAGCGTTCAAATTTCCCAAGCTGCGGGTCTGGGGTTCCGTCAAAATATCTCCCGGCTTCCTGTACCCTTTCCCCATGCTCATAAATCAGCTTCACCGTATCGGCGGGCAGCTCCTTTTCCTTGACGCGCTCATAATGTTTAGAGTAGTCCAGTTCGTACAGATTGCCCTTGATTTTCCCGCGCTCCTTTCCCGTCAGCTCGATTGCATAGGCAAGAACGCGGTCGCTTGTCTGCTCCATGTAGAAACGCCATGTGTTGTGGGGCGCGGTGTCTTTGAGGAAAACGTCGCGCTCCCGGAAACAGTGCGTCCCGGACGGGCGGCAGAACCACAAAAGTGTTTTGTCCTCCCTGTGGGGGCTTGCCGCCGCCTTTGCGATAATCTCTTTGTCAATGTCTAAGTCGCTCTGGTAAAAGCCTGTGTTCTGCTTCATAATCGCTTCAAGGGAAGCAAACAAATCCATGTTTTCAAATTTGCTCTGTTCCGGCATGGGTCAGCTCCTTTCCAAGTCCTGTGACTTCTGCTTTGCGTTTTTCTTCTGTGCCTTTTCCTTGTCGGCTCTAAGCTGCGCCCGGATAGAGGGTTTCTTTTCCGGCTTCGCTCCCTTGCCGCGCTCCTTGTCGGCTTTGACAGCGTTAGCCAGGTCAACAAGGGAAATCTGCTCGCCCGCCTTTACCTTTGCTTCCAGTTCGTCAACGGTGGGGGTGTTGTTGATGATACCGTCAATCATGTTCCCGTTCTGCTCTGTGGTCTGCTCGGCGGTTTTCAAGGGATTGTCCCGCTGCGCCTGTTCTGCGGCAACGGCAAACGCCCGCGTCCCATTCCCCATAATCAGATACTTTCCGTCGTCCGACTGGTGGTGAAAGCCATATCCGGCGGCTTCTATCTGCTCCCGGCTCATGGCGGTCACATGGAAAGTCCCCCTCGGTGTCTTGACCGTTTCGCCCGTTTCCAAGTCGTCCGGGGTAAGCTGCTTTTGCTCCTGTAAAAACTCCGGCACTTCCCGAAAACCTACACTGTCAACGAAATGCGCCGCGTCCTGTCCGTCCTGATGAAGCACTACCACGTCGGAAACGGAAAGGCTGTGTCCCTTAAAATCTTTGGGGTGGTCGATATTGAAACAGGTGTAAATATCTTCAAGGGAAGTTTCCGGCGCAAGGGGCGCGGAATAGACAAGCTCATAGTTCGCCCTGTCAACCACATTTCCCGCCGCCTGCAGGCGGTCGTATGGCTCAAAGCGGAAATCCCTTGTTTCGTCCCCGCCCTTTATCTGGTAAATGGAAAAGGTGTCTTTGTCCTGTCCGGCGGTCTGCGCCGTTTCCTGTGCCTTTGCGTAAAGCTGCTTCACGTCGCCCTCGGTCAGCTCGCCGCTTTTGAGCTGCCCCATAAGCTCGCGGCATTTCTCCGGCGTTCCCGTATAAAGCACGTCGCCCATTTTCGCCCGCCCGTTCTCCTGTGTCACATAGGCTTGCAAGAGGTAGCTGTTTTCCCGGCTGTCGCTGTAAGGGTTCCGGCGCACTCTGTAAATCGTTTCCGGGGTAAAGGCTTCTTTCGGGGCTGCGCCCGCTTTTTCCTGTGCGCCGGATTTTCCCGGTGCGGCTGCTTCCGGATCCGGCTTCTCCGGCGCGGCTTCCTGTCCCTCTCTGGTGGGCTGCTCCTGTCCGGCGGTCTGCTCCTTGTCCTGTGCCTTTTGCAGCTCCGCTAAGTTCTCGTCTATGGAATTGATAATCTCGGCGGCTGCGCTGCGTATCGTTTCAAGGGAGCTTTTCAGCTCGGACAGCTCCCGCCCGCTGCTCCACCCGGCGACATAGCCGAAAGAGTAGTCCGACGTGTCAAGCCCGTAATGTTGGCAGACAGTATAGGCGACGCTTTCCGCTTCGACTTCGCGGGTGCGGCGGTCAACGTGGGGCTGCTGCTCGTCCTTTGGCGCGTTGAGGTCAATGTCGTGCAGCTTCGCATGGGCGATTTCGTGAATAGCGGTCTTTAAGGTCTGTAATTCGCTCATGCCCTCGTTGATAGCAATGCGCTTGTCCTCCAAGTGGTAGTAGCCATGAGAGCCGCCCTCGATATTCTCAAAGGCGATAGGAACGGGGGAAGTCTTTTCAAGGGCTGCGAAAAAATCCTTGTAGCGGTCAACGTCGCCTGTCAGCTCGTCAACCGCAATGTCCGGCAGCTCCTTTCCCTCGGTCTGGGAAACGTCAAAGACGGATACCACCTTGTAGGCGGGTATGGTGACTTCCTTTTCCTCGGTGACGGGCTTCCCGTCCTTGCCGATAACGGGCTTCTGCGTGTGCGGGTCGATTTTCTGCATTTCCTGTTTGATTTTATAGGGTGACGGAGCAATGATTTTAATTCCCTTTTGCCCTTTCATCACGTTTCGTTCAAAGTTGTTCTTCCAAGCGGAAAAGCCCGCCACAAGGGAAGCGTCCGGCTTCTGCATGGCGATAAGGACGGTGTTTCGGAAGCTGTAATTATGGAATTTTGACATGACTTTCAGATATTCCCGGTAACGCTCGCTGTCAAAGAGTTCCGCAATACCCTGTTCCAGACGGTCGGTAATCTCTTTGAGCTTTTCGGCGGGCTTCTCGCTCGTCAGCACGATAGGGATAACCGGGCGCGGCTCCTGTGGCTGCTCTGCGGTCTGCGCGGTTCTCTGCCCCGGCGCGGCTGCGTCCATTTCTACCTTTTCCGGGTCGGGTCTTTCCGGCTGCGGGGGCTGCGGCGTTACCCGGTATTCCTCCGGCACGTCGCGCCCGTCGTACCATTCTGTAAAGGTGTTGCGGTTGTTGTAGATATAGCCCTTTTCGGTAAACATACCGTCGTCGTTAATGGAAGCGTCCCGCCCGTATTCCTCATACATGAAATACTTTTTCGCTTCTTCGGGAAGTTCCGGTTCTTCCAGTTCATCAACCAGATAACGCCCGTATTCTTCTTCATTGTGGACGGACGGATAAATCCAGTAGCAGTCAAGGTTCTGTGCAAGGTTGATAATGTCCTGTAAGCTGTCGGCATGGTCGCCGTATTCAATGGCTGCAATGAATTTCTCCCGGTCGTCGTCAAACTGCATTTCCAAGAGCTTCCCTAAATAGTTCAGCTCGTCGGGGTGGGAATACTCGCTTAAATGCTCCGTCAAGCCGGGGATAGTGGATTGAAATTCTGTGAAATGCCATTCCTCATAGTGCTTGAAGTCAATCCCGATACGGTCAAAGACTTCTTTCAGATGTTCGGCAGTCGTGGGGAATGTCACCCATTCGCCCGCGGGTCTGCCCTCGGTGTACTTCCCAAGATTGGAAAGATAGCCGCTTAAAATCGGTTCTGCCATTTGTTCGCTCCTTTCTTTTTCAATCATGCGGTGCATAAGCTCAAAATCCTCAATGCTCATGCTCCCGTCAAATACATAGGGGTTAAAATCCTCCCCGTCCCGGTAGGGCTTTTCGGAAAAGGGAAGCCCCGCTTCATGGGCGGCTGCCCTCGCTTCCTCGATAACCTCCGGGGGAAGCCTGTCGTCATGCGCTCCGATAAAACCGTCAATGTCGTTCATGCTGTTTTCGTAGTGGTAACGCACTCCGGCGGTCAGCTCGTCAAGGCTCATGTCCTCGCCTAAATGCCCGCAATAGTAGCCGTTTAAGATAACGGCGGCGGGGTCAATGCTTTTTATTTCCTCTAACCGGCTCCTGTCCTCCGGGTAGAGCGTATCGTCCATATCAAGATGAAAATATTCCGCGTTCCATGAACGCCCCTGTTTCCAGAACGCCACCCATGCGATACCGTCCCTAAGCTCGTCTTGATAGTCCTTTACGGTGTCCCGTAAACTTGCCATAGTGAAAAACCTCCTTTCTCTGCGGCAGCGTCATAAGCTGCATTTTTTGGCTGCATGGTCTACTACGGGTACGCCCGCATTTCTGCCAAATATTTTTGAAAATTTTTAGAGGGTGAAGCCCTCCGCAAAAGAGGGTTTGGGAAACTTCCCAACAAGCAAAATCCCCGTCCGGCGCGTCAGCGTCGCAACGGGGATTTACGGAAGTGGGTACCCGCTTCCTATGCTTGCTATTCAAGTTTTTAGTTCTTCTGCACTTCGATACGGTAGTTGACGTATTTCCCGCCAGTGTCAGCCAGAACGATAGTTCCGTCGTAGGTCTTGCCTGTTTTCGGGGAGTAGAGCTTCTTCACATTCGCCTTGCCGGATTTAAGGAGCGCGGCGGCAATCTTCGCGGAAAAAGCGGTCTTGCGTTCCTCGAAAAAGCGGTCATTCTTCCACATGACAAAGGCACATTCTTTGTTGCTGCAATAATAGTTTTTCTTCCCCTCATGGACGGGGGAACCGCAACGGGGGCATTTGCCGACAGAGGGCTTTTCCTCCCGGAACAAATCCTTTTTCCCGTCCAGTGCTGCGGCGTGTGTCTGCACAAGCTCCCGCGCCATAGCTTCAATGCCGGACAGAAATTCGCCGGGGTCTGCGGCTCCCTTTGCTATCTGCGTCAGATTGTTTTCCCATTCTGCGGTAAGCTGTGGGGAAGTGAGTATATCCGGCAGAATACAGATAAGGCTGTTCCCGTTTTTGGTAGGGATAAGCTGCTTCCCCTTGCGCTCCGCAAAGCCGCCCTTTACCAGTTTTTCAATGACGGCGGCGCGGGTGGCGGGAGTGCCAAGCCCCCGGCGTTCCGCGTCCGGGTCGGTGTCCCCGTTCCCGGCGCGTTCCATAGCCGACAAAAGGCTTGCTTCGCTGTGGGGCTTCGGCGGCGTTGTGGTATGCTCCGTTACTTTTGCGGCGGGGTTAGGAAAGCCCTGTCCCTCGGAAAGCTTCGGCAGCGTCACGTCTGCATTTTCCCCGTCCTCCGCTTCGGGCTTATCTTTCAGCGTCGCCCGGTATCTGCGTTGAAGCTCTTTCCAACCCTCCGCAAGTACGGTCTTTCCCCTTGCGGTGAAGTCTGTCCCGGCGCATGAGAAAACCGCCGTAACCGCTTCATAAATATGCGGCTCGGCGGTGGCAAAAAGCAGACGCGCCCCCGCAAGGGTAAGGATATTCTTCTCGCTTTCCGGCAGCGCGTCCGGGTCAGCCTTTGCAAGCTCCATAGTGGGAATGATTGCGTGGTGGTCTGATACTTTTTTACTGTCTAATACCTTTACAACCTCCGGCGTGAAGTCCGCGCCCGCCATAAAGGGGAGTTTTTCGCAAAGCAGCGCGATAATGCCCGCTGCGGTGCCGCCCATGTCGTCAGTAAGAAAGCTGCTGTCCGTCCTCGGATAAGTAAGGAGCCGCTTTTCATAAAGGGATTGTGCAAGGTCAAGGGTCTGCTTCGCGGTGTAGCCGAAAATGCGGTTCGCTTCCCGCTGCAAAGAGGTAAGGTCAAAGAGCTTCGGCGGGGCTGCGGTTTTCTTCTCTCTGGTGAGGGAAACGCATACCGCCGTTTCCGCTTCGCAAGCCCCTTTCAGCGCGTCGGCTTCTGCCTTGTCGGAAATCCTCCCGCTTGCCGCTTCCGCGCCGGATAAATCAAGGCGCACATGATAATATTTTTCTTTCTGGAAATGGGAGATAGCCGCGTCCCGGTCGGTGAGCATTTTTAAGGTCGGGGTCTGGACGCGCCCCACGTTCAAGGTCTTTCCATACAGGCAGGAGAAAAGCCGGGTGGCGTTAATGCCGATAAGCCAGTCAGCCTTTGCGCGGCAGAGGGCAGACGCAAAGAGCGCGTCGTATTCCTGCCCGTCTTTGAGGGAAGCAAAGCCCGCCTTGATTGCCCCGTCCTCCATTGAGGAAATCCACAAGCGGCGCATGGGCTTCTTGCAGCCCGCCGCTTCGTAGACAAAGCGGAAAATCAATTCTCCCTCGCGCCCCGCGTCACACGCATTTACCACTTCGGAAACGTCGGCGCGGTGCATAAGCTCTTTTAGGGTTTTGAATTGCTTCCCCTTGTCCGGGTCAACGGCGTACTGCCATTCCTCCGGCAGAATGGGTAAGCTCTCAAAACTCCATTTTTTATATTGCTCCCCGTAGGCGGCAGCTTCCGCAAGCTGTACCAAATGCCCGACGCACCATGAAATGAGGCAGCCGCCGCCCTCGATATATCCGTCTTTCTTTTCCTTAACGCCAAGCGCGGCGGCGATAGTCTGCGCCACGCTCGGCTTTTCTGCAATAATCAGTTTCATTTTCTGTTCTCCTTTCGGTTGTTTTAGGTTTGAAATTGGTTTATACTTTAAGCATTACTATAAGAAACAGGTGACAATATGAAATCAATACATACTTTCGATGTTTTTGCTCCTACTGATGAACAGGAAGAAGCAATGAATAAAAAACGTGGCGGGCATTACAGGCGCGGTAAAAACAAAGAAATGGATTACTTTATTGAGTGTGCTACTTCGCTATTTCCCAACAACCATTATTCAAGGTTCACACCTATATATGATACGACAAAAGAGTTTTATCAACTGATTACTTCTTCCGATACAACAGAAAGAGCTATACTAAATTGGATAGCTTCTAATCGTGCATGGAATTATTTGTTTGGCTTATTACGGCATTATTACAGAACAGGACACCATGACGATAATTATATCTTTCCAGAGTTCAAAATCGGGTCGGCTTATGTGGCTGATTATCTGCTCATAGGTAATAGTTCAGACGGTTATCAATTTGTCTTTGTGGAATTAGAAGCTCCCAACGGGCGGATAACAAAAGAAAAAGGTACTCGTTTCGGGGAAGTAATCAATAAAGGGATTGAACAGGTTAGGGATTGGCAAATGTATATTGCTGCAAATTGGAATGTAATTGTAGCAGAATTGGAAAAGCACTCATTCTCCAATACAAAGTTACCCAGACAATTATACAAATATTGCCCTTATCAAATCTACTATGCTGTGATAGCCGGACTCCGTAAAGATTTTGAGAATATTCGTGATAGAAAGCTCCAACTGCAAAATGAAAATAACATAACACTTTTGCATTACGAAAATCTCATAGATGTTGCAAACGAAAATTAAAAGTCCATTTTCAGCGTTCCGGCTCACTTGCCTTTTTCTCCTGTACCTGTTTCAGACAGTAGCCCACACAAGGGAGCTGCCCTTTGTACGGACAGGAAGCGCAAGCCGGGGAATGGGGAACGGGCGGCGCATTGTCACGCCGCCCGCCCGGTCTTTGTATCATCATCTTTTCAAAGGGATTGTCGGTAAACAGGGTCATGCTTCCTCGTCCTCCTGTTCTTCATCAGAAAGCCCGTCCCCCTCGTCCGGCTCGTCCTCGTCGTAGTCGTCAAAATCGAAATCTTCAAGGTCGGTGCCGCCCTTGACGTTTTGCTTCGGCTTCATAAACTTAAAATAATAGAACGCGCCCCCGCCGCCAAGAAGTGCCACGACAAGGAAAAGCACAAGCCCGCCCGCATTGCCTTTCTCTTTGGGCAGCTCCGGCGGTTCCTCGGTTTCCGGCTCTGCTTCCTTGCCGCTGCAAGCGGTCATGTTGTCCTTGCAGACGGGGCAGCTCACATTTACCTTTCCGGCTTCGCATTTTTCCGTACAGTTGCAGACTTCCGGCTTTTTCGTGGCTTCCCCGGTTTCGGTCAGTGCCATAAGGTCGGCTTCGTCCACTTGATTAAGGAAATGTACGGTCTGTTCCCCCTCGGCGGCGCGGTCAATGAGGATATAGAAGTAGTTGCCGCCTTTGGTGGTAACAGTGATAAGCTGCTTATTGCCGCCGAAATCGTCCACCAGTGTTGCGTTGCCCTTTGGGGTAAGGGGCGGCGTTTCCGGTTCTTCTACCACTACATTGCCATCGTTGGTCGCGTCCTCTGCGGGCGGCTCTGTGGCTGCGCCCTGTGCATAGGCAGGGACAGAAAAACCGCCCATAAGGATAAGGGCGGTACAAAAGGTAGTCATGGTCTTTTTGAATTTATTCTTCATCTGCATTTTCCTCCTGTTCTTCGTAGTCTGCCGCTTCATCAGAAGCAGGCGCGGCAGTCATACCGGGGATAGTATCGCCTTTGAGCATGGCGGTAAGCTCCTGCGGGGTCAGTCGCATAGCTCGTACAAGCTGTACGATTTCAAGGTTTTCCGCTTCGGTTTTCTGCGCTTCCAGTCCTTTCAACTTGTTCTGATACTCTGTGATTTTCTCGCGGGTCTTTGCGATTTCCTTATTGATACGGTCGATTTTGTTGTTTGCCATAAAATAAATTCTCCTTTCTTTTCGGGGCTGCTTACCAGTTCATCAGCCCGTAGCCTTTGATACATTGATAGTTGAGGTCATAGCTTTTAATCTTGCAGGCGTCGCCGGAATTGCCCTCAACGGTATAGACGCGGCTTCCGTCCCTGCCAAGCACAAGCCCCACATGGTCGGCAACGCCGTCTAAATCCCAGTCGAAAAAGATAGCGTCGCCCGGTGCGATATTCTCATAGCCGCGTGCGCCCCATTGTCCCCTTGACTGGAACCAAGGAACGCCCTGCCATTCGCAGCCCGCAAAGCGGGGTTCGCTTTTTCCGGCTTGATTGTAGCACCATGACACAAAGCAGGCGCACCATTCCACGCGGCTGTTAAAGCCGTACCAAGACCAATAGGGGTAGCCGCCCACATTTCCGACCTGCTGTTTTGCAAGCTCCATAAGCTCCGGGTTTCCGGGACGTGTGCCGTTTACAAACTCCACGCCGCTTAAATCCTCGGACGGGCTTCCGTCGGGAGAGCCGCCGCCAAAAATCAACGGTTTGTTGCCCTGTGTCTGTAAGTACACCTTGAACATTTCAAACTGCTGTGGGTTCAGCAGTTCTTCCGCAAGGGAAGCAATCGGCTTGTTTGTCAGCTTCACATTTAAGATACGGTATTCGTATTCTTCCTCGTTGCCCTCCTCGTCGGTGGTGGTGCGTATCTCGATTTCTTCCGTCAGCGTCAAGGTGTACTGTAAGCCGAACAGCCGCTTTAGCTCTGCCTGTGCGCTCTGCGGGGTGTAACTCTGCAAAAGGGCAGTCAAGTACGACGCTAATTCGTGGGGGTTATGCCCGATAGTGTCAAGGTCATAGCGGTATTCATCATAGCCGGGGTGGGTGCTTTCGATATTGTCAATTTCCTGTTGCAGCTCATTTTCCATTGCGGCATAGCTCTGTTCCGTTGCCACAAGGTCGCTGTCCTCGGACGTGTAGGAAGTCCCTAACACGCTGTTCATGCTGCCGGAAAACATTGCCCCACAAGAGGAAAGCCCTACGGATACCATGATGAACAGAAGCAGCGCGGCGATAGCGATTATCACGCCTGCCGGGTGTCGTCCTGCAAAGGCAGCCGCTTTCTTTGCTGCTGTTTGGGACGCTCCGGCGGCTGCTTTGGCGGTAGCTGCGCCGCCTTTCTTTACGGTCTTTGCATACTGGCGTTTGATTTTCTGTTTCTGCATGAACCGGGAAAAGGGATTGCTTGTAAGCTGCGGGTTTTCCTGCAAGGCTTTGTGATACTGGGAATTGACGTTTGCCTTAAACGCTGCCTGTTCTGCCTTTGCCGCTTCCCGGTAGGGTTTCAGCTTATGGCTGCGGTAGCCCTGTTTTAATTTTCTTGTCCCGTACCTTGCGCCGCGCTCGGCAAGTTCCTCCGATTTGTGCGCACCCTCCACGCCGGAATTGTCTTTCTCGACGCTGTGGATTTTGTTGTGAACAAAAATCCCCGCTTCCTGCGCGGGGCGGGATAACGGGTTCCTGTGAGCTTTGCCGCCGGGTATCGGCTTTTCCTGTTCCTCAAAGTAAAGCCGGGTCTTTGCCTTTCCGCTAGTTTCCTCAAAGGTGCGCTCTTTTACAAGTTTCTTCTGCTTCGGGAGAGCTGCCTTTGCTGCGTCCAGTCGGTCGGCGGCTTTTTCCGATTTTTTGATGTAGGGTTGTAGTTCCGGCGTTGCCAGTTCCTCGTCGGTAAACTGCAAGCGGGAAGTGGAAGTACGCAAAACAGTCGCTTCCTGCGCTTTCTTGACTGCCTTTTTGTTTACCTTTCGGGTATGGGCTGCGTCAAGGTGTTCCATAACGCGCTCGGCTGCGGCACTGT
>ENA-OQLC01001177-OQLC01001177.1-human-gut-metagenome-genome-assembly--contig:-NODE-1177-length-12924-cov-4.865805_pt1 | contig 12924 bp, 10 predicted proteins | sample MGYA00242653_ERZ504807 | MGnify/ENA primary metagenome ERZ504807 (study PRJEB26092, sample SAMD00036381) | human gut metagenome | host: Homo sapiens | study: EMG produced TPA metagenomics assembly of... | reverse complement strand
CTTCTGAAATCTTCCGGCTTCGCATCTTCATCCACACATTTCATAATTGTATAGGAACGTTCTGCTGCCGAAATACCTGTCGTTGTATCAACATGATCCACCGCAACGGTAAATGCTGTGCTGTGATTATCGGTATTCTCCGCAACCATCGGAGGCAAGTTAAGCCTTGCTGCAATTTCCGCACTCATCGGTGTACAGATAAGCCCTTTCGCATAAGTCGCCATAAAATTAATATTCTCCTGTGTTGCAAACTCTGCCGCACATACCAGATCCCCTTCGTTCTCTCTGTCCGGATCATCTGTAACCAGAATAATCTTTCCTTCCCTCAGGTCTCTCAGTGCCTCCTCGATTGTATTGTACTGATTGTTTTGTGCCATTTTTATTTATCCTCCTGTTCTAAAATCCAAATTCCTGCAAAAATTCCATCGTAATTCCGGATTCTTTTTTCTCTTCTTCACTCTTTTTGATGCCTAACAGCCTTTCTACATATTTTCCGATCACATCATTCTCCAGATTCACCGGATCGCCCGGCACCTTTTCCAAAAGCGTCGTTTCTTCTCCTGTATGCGGGATAACCGATACCTGAAATCCCTCTTCATCTACTTTTGCCACTGTCAGACTGATGCCGTCTATACAGATGGATCCTTTTTCCACGATCAGATGTAATATCTGCGGCGATGTTCCGATGGATACCCAGATGGCATTCTCCTCCCTGATCATAGACCGGATCACACCGGTTCCGTCAATATGTCCGCTTACGATATGTCCTCCGAATCTTCCATCTGCAGCCATTGCCCGTTCCAGGTTCACCTGACTTCCGGCTTTGCAGCTTCCCAGACTGCTTCTCCTGACAGTCTCTGCCATCACATCTGCAGTAAACCCATCCGGCTGGAGTGAAGTAACGGTCAAACACACGCCATTGACTGCGATACTGTCACCGATCTTCGTTCTTTCCAATACCTTCTTCGCCCTGACTGCCAGAACTCCCGACTCTCCGGTCAGCTGCATATAGCGGACCGTTCCTTTCTCTTCTACGATTCCTGTAAACATGGCTCCTCCTGTTCTTTTTCACATACCTGACAGATTATCCTGATATCTTCACCGATCCGGCAGATATCCGTACATTTCAGTTTCAATGCTTCTGAGGGAAGTCCGATGCCGACTCCTTCCACCGGCGTCTTACTGTTCTTTCCGCCAAATAACTTTGGTGCGATAAAACAGTGTACCTCTTTTACAATTCCTGCCCGCAGTGCACTGTCATTCAGCGTGCCCCCGCCTTCCAGCAGAATACTGTCAATGCCCTCATTTCCAAGATATGTCATCAGCTTTTTAAGGTTTATCTGTCTTTTTTCATCCTGACAGCAGACAGTATCCACGCCTTTCGCATGTAACCATTCTATTTTTTCTGTTATTTCTTCGTTCTCTTCCCGTCCTGCATAAGCCACGATTGTCCGGTACTCTTTTGCACTTCTTACGATCTGGCTGTCAAGCGGTATCCTAAGACTGCTGTCGCATACTATTCTGACCGGACTTTTCCATCCTTCTACCCGGACATTCAACATCGGATCATCCGCAAGTACAGTCCCGATACCGGCCATAATACCCATATACCGGTGCCGCATATGCTGCACTTCCTGTCGGGCCGGTTCTCCTGTGATCCACTTCGATGCACCCGTCTTTGTCGCAATTTTCCCATCCAGTGTCATGGCATATTTCATCACTACATACGGTGTCTTCGTCGTAATATAATGGAAGAACACCGGGTTCAGACGGTCACATTCTTCCCGCATAAAATCCTGAACTACTGTAATTCCCGATTCACGCAATATCTGTGCACCTTTTCCTGCCACCTTTGGATTCGGATCCCTGGAACCAATCACCACTTTTTTAATCTTCTGTTCTATGATCGCTTCCGTACACGGCGGTGTCTTGCCATAATGACAGCATGGTTCCAGCGTAACATAGATTGTCGCACCCTCTGCCGATTCTGTAAGCGATGCGATTGCATTGCGCTCTGCATGAAGTTCTCCGCATTTTTTATGATAACCTTCCCCGATGATCCGGCCGTCTTTTACGATCACCGCACCTACCATCGGATTCGGATTCGTCCATCCTTCTCCCTTTTTTGCAAGCTGGATTGCCCGGAGCATGTATTCCTGATCCGTCATTTCTCTTCCTTCTTTCTTAATTATACAAAAACCCCTGCAGGATACCTACAGGGGAAATGATCTGTTACATATAACTGACAAATGATCTGTTAACCAAAAAAGCTCTGAAATGGATCACCATCTCAGAGCTCAGACACTACATTCATCTATTAAAATAACTGTACCATCATCTTCTTTCATCCAGACTATACTGTCGGCTCCGGAATCATACCGGATCATGCCTCTCGGCTCGCGGGCTTTACCGCCGGTAGGGAATCACACCCTGCCCTGAAGATTTCGTTTTTTTTATCATAATACTTTATATATCATTTGTAAAGCAAAAGTTTGGAAATAGCAAACTCCTTTTCACATTGATTTCATCTGCCAATTTTGTTATTCTATACGTATAGATTATTGTCACCTGAGAATACGTAGAATCTAAAGGAAATCAAATTATGAAAATAGAGAAAAAAATATGGCTCTCGTTGATCGCATCTGTCTTATTTGCCGTTATCTTTTCCATCTGGATATTCAGACAGGATACTGTTCGGAACGAACTGCCTTTTGATAACACCACCTCACTGAAAACAACAAGTTTTAAAACTGACGGTGCGAAAACAGAATCTGTGATCCTGTCCGATGAATTCCACACGCAAAAAGCGATTCTTTTCCAGACTACTCATACCAATGCAGAAGTCTGGCTTGATGGGAAACTTATTTATCAATACGGAAATGAAAAACACACACCCAAATTCATGAAATCACCCGGCTCCTGCTGGCATATTGTAGACATTCCGGCAAACAGTGACACCAAGAAACTGACCGCCAAAATCATCCCTGTATATCAGGGTTATTACGGGAACCCGGTGCATCTTTTTCTGGGTACGAGGGGCGATTGTATTCTGAAGATTCTCAGCCAGAGTCTAGGAATACTGATCCTCAGTTGCGGTGTTTTATTTTTGGGATTTCTCTCTCTGGTATTGTATATTGCAGTGATTCGTAAGAAACAGGAGGATTTTTCCGAAGAAACATCTAAAATATTCCTGAATCTTGGAATCTTCTCCCTGTTGATTGCCTTATGGTCCCTGAATCAATGCGGTTTCCTGCAGTTTTTAGTCCCGGATGGAAGAACACTGTATTTTATTGACTTCTTTACCTTTTATCTCTTTCCTGTACCGTTTAATTTCCTTTTGTATGATATTTGCAAAAGTAAATTCAAAAAAGCTGCCCTGTTCCTGTCTGTTTCTTATCTGATCAATATGGGCGCAGCCGTCCTTCTTCAGTGTATGGGAATTGTCGATATCTTCCTGATTCTTCCGATCACGCATCTGATCATGCTTGTGAATGCAGCATATACGATCGGACTGATCCATTACGAAGCAAAACAGCTTGGAAACGAACTTGCCAGAAAGTTCAGATATCCAATGTACCTCATTATGTGTTTTTCCTTATCGGAACTATTGATTTATTATATCCGCAGATTCCAGCAGACATCTGTATTTCTTCCGCTTGGGACCCTGCTGTTTATCCTTATGCTGATCTGGATCCAGGTATCGCAATATTATGAGCAGTGTATCCAGAAGCAAAAACTGATCTACTTCCAGAAACTGGCAAATATAGATATGCTCACCGAAGCCATGAACCGGAATGCCTATGAAAATATGATCCGTTATCTGGACGAACAGGAGTTGGAATTACATACAACCGGAGTTGTCTTATTAGACCTTGATAATCTGAAGGAAATTAATGATAACTTTGGCCACGAAAAGGGAGATGAAGCCTTAAAGCTTTGCTATCAGTGTATCCGCCAGGCTTTTCCATCGGAACAGAATTGTTTCCGAATCGGTGGAGACGAATTTGCTTATATTTTCCATAAAGATGAAAAAGAGCTGATTGCCGATAAGATCCATAAACTGGAGCTGCTTCTAAATGAAAAGGATCAGGATCTTTCCTATTCTCTCAGCGTCTCCTCCGGATATGCCTATTATCAGCCTGACACCGATATGGATTTTAAAGATATCGTAAGACGCAGTGATACTATGCTTTACCGTGAGAAACGAAGAAAAAAAATGTCACATTCCGCTTCTTCTCATCCGATGCTTTCTTCCGGAAAGCAATCTCGTGCACAAGGGATCACGGATGAACTGATCACGCAGGAGAAAAAATACCAGCATATTTCACCGACGGAATTATGCGGGATCATTGACCTGCTCAGTCCAAGTACCGATGACTATCTGTACTTTATTGATTTCCGGACCGACTTTTACTATATTGCGCCACAGTCACTGGAACGTTTCTGTGTTCCTCAAAATGCTTTTTACAATGTTATGGAAACACACCGGGACTTTGTGTATGCCGAGGATTATCCGCTGCTGACCGACGAATTCCGTGATCTGCTTACTACCAACCGTTGTATCCATAATATGGAATACCGCTGGCTGGATCTGAACAGGAATCCGGTCTGGATCAACTGCCGCGGATATCTTGTACGGGATGATCATCAGAAGCCTCTCTACATGGTTGGATGTATTAATGAGATCGGCAAAAAACAGAAAGCAGATAATGTCAGTGGACTTTTCGGTGAGAATGGTCTGATCGAATACCTGAAGACGCAGGAGACTCCTCTGGAAAATGGATTTCTGTTACGCCTTGGTATCGATAATTTCAAATCGATCAATGAAAAATTCGGATGGGATTATGGTGATTATATTCTCCGGAAAACTGCAGAGTGTATTTCGCACTGTATTTCAGGGGAACAGCAGGTATACAGATTATCCTCTGATGAATTTATCATCGTGGATATTACTTCTGACGATAAGCAGACAGCAGTACACCTTTACAATAAAATCAGGGAAAACATCAACCAGTTTATTAAAAAGAATCATTATACGGCAATCTTTACGATTTCCGGTGGGATTCTCCCATTTTATAATCTTCTGGAAAGCGAATATGATGAAATGATGAAGCGGACAGATTTTTCATTGAACACAGCTAAAAAACGGGGAAGAAACCGTTATTACATTTTCAATGAACAGGACTATCAACGGTTCTTACATCTGAAAGATATCAGCGATGTCCTTCATGCGGCAGTCATACATGACTTCCGTGGATTCTCTGTTGCCTTACAGCCATTGGTGAAAGCAGGCTGCAGACAGCCTTTTGGTGCGGAAACCTTGATGCGTTTTTCTTCCGGACAGTTCGGAACTATCTCACCGGCAGAATTTATCCCTATCCTGGAAGAAAGCGGACTCATCATTCCGGCCGGCCGCTGGATCATAAGGGAAGCTCTACAGGCATGTAAAAAGATCCGTGAAACAATTCCGGACTTCCAGGTCAGCATCAATATCTCACAGATACAGATTGAAAAGTCTGATGTGATACAGGATATCTTTGCTGAACTTGAAAATGCCAAACTTCCTCCGGAAGCATTGATCGTGGAATTAACAGAAAGCGCTTTGCTGGAAGACAATTCCAATGCGCGGCATTTCCTGAAGGAATTAAGAAAAGCCGGCATACGGCTTGCACTGGATGATTTCGGAACCGGTTATTCGAACTTCCATTATCTCAATGAACTTCGTCCGGATATCATTAAAATTGACCGTTCCTTTACCGCAAAAGCTATAAAAGATGCAAAGGAATATGATCTTTTAAAACGATTCTGCACTATGATACACCGTCTGAACATAAAAATCTGCATAGAAGGTGTGGAGACTGAGGATGAATGGGAAAAGATCCGGCTGATGGATCCTGATTATAGTCAGGGATATCTGTGGGGAAAACCTTGCTCTTTCGATGAACTTCTTCAAAAAGGACTCCGGTTTTAGTAAAACCGGAGTCCCTGAAAATCAAATTTCCCTTACGTCTTTCTTATCTACACTGATCACGACAATCGCTATCACAAATGCTCTTGTACTTTTTATGCCTTTATCTCTATTTTTTTGAATTATAATCCCTCCGGCACCTAATACATTTTTATAATGCCTTGTCCATGAATGCAATAATACCCGATTCGACTTCGTTCTTAATCTCAGCATAATTATGTATCTCGTGGCGGTATCCCGAGTACAGCTTCGTCGTTACGTTATGTCCGGTCTGTACCAGCCAGTTACTTACCTGATATACACCGACACCATACTCACCTACCGGGTCCTGATCTCCCGCAATATTATAGATTGGCAGGTCTGTCGGCACTTTTTCGGCCCACTCTGTTCCCTCGATCTGTAACATCATCTGGATGAAATCATATACCGAACGGTTGCTGGTCGGTCTGGTAAATGCATCAAACGGATCATCGGCATGATCCCGCTGTACATACGGATCGGCACAGATCCACTCATTTCCGATGCTGACCTCTCCACAGCGCTCACACATCCATCCCATCAGTTCTCCGGTATATGACGGATCGGATTCTTCTCCATGTCCTGCATCGATCGCTTCTTTTAATTTCTTTCCCGTCTCTTCTGCCCCGCGGAAGATTCCCGTTGTTCCGCAGATGGTTGCCCCGGCCAGTTCGTCCCCGTATTTTGCAATGAAATCTCTTGTGATAAAAGATCCCATGCTGTGTCCGAATAAGAAATATGGCAGATCCGGATATTTTTCACACACGATTCCTTTCAATGTATGCTCGTCTTCCATCATTGTATGCGGTCCTTTGTCTCCCCAGTCGCCCCACACATTATTGACCATTGCTGTCTTCCCATGTCCTACATGATCGTCTGCTGCCACGATATAACCCGCATCCATGAAGGCAGATATCATATGCAGATAACGTCTGGAATGTTCCCCAAATCCGTGGATCACCTGGACAATTCCCTTCGGTTTGCAAGCCGGAACATAGATCCATCCCTGGACCTGGTCACGTCCGTTGTAGGACGCAAAAGATACTTCGTGTAACATAATGTATTCCTCCTTTTCTATCTTATCCGTACGACTTTAGATTCTTTTATTCTGTACGGTTATAAGCTGTTCTTCAAAAATCCTCCGGTATTCCTCTTCCACCTCACCAAATGCTCTGACCTCATACCTCAGATCAATATGCAATTCGGGCGCTTCGCTCTCCTGTTTCTCTCCCAGAAGAAACGTCAGATCATACCATAGCATTGCCTTATCAATCGCATTCAACTGCATCTTCTCTTCCGGTGTCAGGTCCGAACCGAGAAATTTTTCATAAATCATAGAAAGCATACGTTCTTCGCGTTCATTATATTCCGGCAGTTCCCTCTTAAAAGGCGACGGAACATCCGACATATAACACTCGCTTGCATCGTGAAGCAGGCATGCAAGCACCATCCTATCCGACAGACCTCTCGCCTTTGCCTCTTTTGCACAGCAAATGCAATGTTCCCCGACCGACCAGAACGTCTTCACATGACCATTTCCTCTGCATATCAGTGACAGCGCATGTGCAATATCTGCTATGTCAAATAACTCCGGATCCGGTTCTGTTGGTTTAAAATGTTTTCCTGTGTAGGTCGTAATGTATTCACTCATTTTCTTTTTTGCTCTTTCACATACTCTTCCAGAATCTCTGCCGCCCTTCTGCATGCTTTCACACAAGGTCTGCTCTGATAATACTCTTCCGTTCTGACCGCAGGCTCTTCCAGATCTTCGCCCTTCTCCAACCCAAGAAGTTCCCGGCAAATTAGACTTCCTTCCGATTCTTCAAATGCTCCGCAAAGCTTCTGCACAAGTGCATAAAGCTTCTTTTTCCCCGCCGCATCTTTCGGATCATCGTATCCGTACAGATCACCGATCACCATGACCATCCCCGTCACAGCACCACATACTTCACGAAGCTTGCCGAATCCTGCTCCGAACGGGCTTGCCTTCTTCGCTGCTTCTTCTACTGTTATTCCCAGCTCTTCCGCAAATGCTGCGTAGACTGACTGGCTACAGTTGTAGCCTGTACGGAAGAGAGATTCCGCTTTGTCTGCTTTGTTCATTGATTTTCACCTCCGGTTGTAATTACCTCTTTATCATTCCATTTACATTATCATCAATGAAAGTTATATATTTTCTTTAACCGTTCCCAGATCTCATATGCTACAGGACACACCGCTATCGCATCAAGCATACCATACAAACTCCCCAAACGTCCCGGTTGATCCGTATATGGATACTTCTTACAGCCATCCGGCTTGCACTCCTCTAAAAGGCATTCTCCATTCTTTTGAAGAAAATCACATGGTTTATTTTTCGTTAAATAAGTCCCTTCCGTCTCATCTTTTTCCAGATATGTCTGAACAAATTGCGGCTCTTCCATCTTAAGATACTCTGCCACTTCCTTCACTTCATCTGTCGTAAGTTCCGCACAGTACTCTTTACAACAGTTACGGCATCTGCCGCAATCGAAGTTTTCAAATAATTCTTTGTGCAGTTGTAAAAATTGCTGGTCCAGTTCTTCTTCATCCGCATTGCATTTTAAGAAGCTTCGGAATCTTAAGTTCTCTTTTTCTTTCTTTTTTGCTTCAAAATGTATTTTTCTTGCCGGGAGCATTTTATTCACCTCTACTATGCTTTCATTTCACTTATATGCCTGACGAAACACTGTTATTTTTTCTTATACGCCTTAATAACACACTCATGTTTCTTATCTTTTTTACTATAATTAATCCCAACCAGCAAAATATCACCTGTATAATCTTGAATAGAATCCGGATATTTTCTATCCTTTATCTGCTGCAATGCACTCACAGCACTTTTATTCCATTTCAATTCCACAACAAGCGCCGGATAATCACTCTTATATTCCGGTTTTGGAATAAACACAAAATCCGCAAAGCCTCGTCCTGTCGGTAATTCTCGAACTGGTTTAAAATAATATTGCATCGCACTCAGATATGCCAATGCCAACACACTGCTAAGTGAATTTTCATTATTGTATTGAATTGTTGATGCATATTCCTCATGTATTTTTTCTATCCGTTCTGCAACCGCTTCACCATCCATATCTAACGTTGCATCTAATAACAATTCGGATTCCTGCTGGAAAAGTAACATCTCGTTCCACCGTTTTCTCCGCGTCGCACGAATCAGTTCCTGCCGGATCTCCTCGTTCGGTACAAACGCCATCCTGGAAGCACCCGAATATCCCAAGTAACCCATATGAATCAGATACGTCAGAACATCGTCCTTATTCACAATATTTGCAATGTCATTCTGAAATGAAGCAACGTCCACTTCGACCGCTGCCCCCGACAACATTTCAATAATTGCAGTCTTTAATCCATCAAAATCCATATTAATCAATGGAACGATCGAATCATAGGAAGCCGTTCCAGACCAGTAACTCTGAAAATTTCCATCGGTCATCAGATTTACGACTGCGTTTGGATTATAGACATGATATTTTCCTAATTGATAGCCATCATACCAGCGCTTCACCTCTGAAAAATCCTTTTTATATTCCTCACAAAGTTCTTTTACTTCTTCCTCTGTGAATCCAATATAAGAGGCCAGTGGTCCCGCATTCAGCATCGAATATTCACGGAAATTATTAAGTGCCGATTGTGTTCTTTCTTTTTTTATCGGTAAAATTCCTGTAAGATAGGCGAGCTGGATATATTTCGTAGGTTCCGTTCCCTTGAACATACTTCTCAGGAAACGGATATATTCATCCTGTACTTTCTTATTTGCCGACTCATCCCGGATAAGCACATCCCATTCATCAATGATAATGATAAATTTCTGTCCTGTCTTATCCTTAACCCGTGAAAGCCCATCCGGCAAAGATCTTACATCCTCAGACAAAATTTCCGGATAAATTTCCCTCAATTCATCCAATACTATCCTGGTAATATATGCTACAACATTTTCTGCTTCTTCACAATTGGTCAGAAACCATTGTACATCTATATGGATCACATCATATTTATTAAGATGCTTCTTAAAATCTTCTGTTTTTCCTATCTCAAGATCAAAAAACATCTCTTCCGAATCTGCACCTTTGCTATAGTATGCTGCAAGCATATTCGCCGCATATGATTTTCCAAACCGGCGTGGACGACTATTGCAAATATATCCGTCTGTTGAGTCCAGTACATCATTCATGCCGGCAATTAAGCCCGTTTTATCTATATAGATTTTTGAATTCAGTGCTACTTGAAATGCACTGTTATCCGGATTCACAAATCTTCCCATATATTACACCTTCTAATCTACTTCTATACTGATTATGATACCATGAAACGTTAACACCCTCAACTTATATTATAAGCCACTTTTCACTCCAAACATCCATTTCACGCCCTTAGCCAGCCTTTTCCCCGCATCTGCAAAATGCCCTCCCGCATTCCACTCTAAAACCACGGATTCCACCATCGAGTCCTCCTGTAACAGCCCTTCCTGCGCCCTGGTCCTGTCACCGACCGCTGCCATTACTTTGTTCTTCGCCTTCTCTTCCTTTCCGCCAAGGCTCAGATACACGCTACATTTACTCTGAATCACATGATTCCTCACATAATGGTCCCAGTCTGGGAACCACAACGAACCCGAACAGCATACAATTCCAGAAAACACGTCACTTTCATAAGCTGCCCATAGCGCGAATAATCCGGCAAGCGAATAGCCCATCAGCCAATGTTCCCTGTCTTTCACATCAAAAGTCCGGTCAATATGTGGCACACATTCCTCTGTCAGCCATCTCAGCGTCTTCAGACCTTGTCCGGCGAAGCCTTCCTTTCCGAATACAGCCGATGCTTCCCACGGTGAAAAGTCCCGGTTCCAGTTCTCCACCTGAAATGCAACGAGCAGGAAATTTTGTTCTGGTACAAGTTCCAGTAAAGACTCCCACAGATGTTCTACTTCAGTCGGTCATTTTTTGCGGACAGTTCATACATGCTATCCTTTTCTGTTCTCTGCTCCTGCGTTTGCTCTCGTTTGATTTCTCCCTCCGTATCTTCTTGGCACAAGCAGGACAATACCTTGATGCACCAGAGCCCGGGACATATTCAACGCCGCACACCGTACAATTTTTAGCGGGCATTGCTGCCCACCGTTTTGTAGGTATGATATGTAATTCATCGACAAAGCCGATGAATTTATAGTAAATCTTGATTTCCTGCTTCACTGTTCCGTCTGCCATCTTCTCACGCTCCGAAACAAGTATCTTGTCTATGAGTGCGTTTATAACTGTTGCATCCAGTTCTTTTAAGCCTTGATAATTTCGGATAAGGGCGAGGAAGTCACGGATTCCCCGTGATTTCTCGTAGCTTTCATTAAGAGTTTCCGTCACCTCTTTCAGCCTTGCTTCAATTTCAAGCTGCTCTTTCTGGTATTTCCCCGACATCATCTCAAAATTCCGCTCGGTAATACGCTCCATGACCTTATCCTCGTAGAGAGAGGAAAACAGCCTGTCCAGTTCCGCAAGGCGTTTGTTCAGCTTCTTACGTTCTTTCTCTAATGCTTTCGCCCTGCTCTGGTCTGTTTCCGTGAGCCGCTTTTCTATGGCCCTGACCGCCTTTTCATCATTCACTGCCATATCCGCAAAACAGTTGATGTCGGCAAGAACGGCATTGAATAAATCCCTTGCTTCTATATTGTGGGCACTACACTCGCTTCTTCCGTTTCTTGCATAATTATTACATGAATACTGTACACAGTCGATAATCTCTGGGCGTTTCCTCCTGTGTACGTTCATTGCCCGCAGAGCACATCCGCAGTCCACACACTTGATAACGCCTGCAAAAATATTTACAAATCCTCCCTTGTTCTGTGGAAGCCTACGACTTGTAATAAGCTGTTGGACAATATCAAATTCCTCCTGCGTGACTATTCCCTCATGGGTATTGGGTATCACTTCCCATTCTTCGGGCAGCTTAGAGGGGCGTTTCTTGCTTTTCATATTGGCGGCAATCCGTTTGTAGCCTACAAGATTTCCCGCATATATCGGGCTTCTTAAAATGCTCCTCACGCTGTTCCCACTCCAAATATAGCGTTTGTCCTCGTTCCCCTCAAAATGACGTTCAAAGCCTGTTTCGCCACGCTCCGCCGCATAAGCGGCAGGGCGTAGGATATGCTGTTTATTAAGATGTCTGCAAATTTTGGCAACTCCATTCCCTTTTAATGCAAGGTCGAATATCTCTTTTACAACATGTGCCACTTTATCATCTATCAGCAGATGGTTGTGGTCGGCAGGGTCTTTGATATAGCCATAAGGGGCGGTAGTTCCCATGAATTTCCCCTGTTGAAACCTCGCCCGATATGCCGATTTTATCTTAACAGATATGTCAGCGGCATACATTTCGTTTAAAATGTTGCGGAAAGGCGTGATGTCCATAGCAGATTTATTCAAGGTATCTACGCCGTCATTGACCGCTATATACCTCACGTTATGCTCTGGGAAGAAAACTTCCAGATATAACCCACAATCAAGATAGTTTCTCCCCAGACGGGATAAATCTTTCGTAATCACGCAGTTTATCAGACCGCTTTCAATGTCTTTTATCATATTCTGGAAACTTGGTCTTTGGAAATTTGTACCAGAATAACCATCGTCCACATACGTTTTTGCTATGTGCCATCCCTGCTTTTTCACATAATCCGTGAGGATGGATTTCTGTGTCGCAATGCTCGCACTCTCGTTATCCGTACCATCGTCTTTAGATAAGCGGCAATAAATGCCGACTAAATAGATTTTCTTTTCTTCTTTGATTCCTGCCATACTGTAAAACCTCCGTATCTGTCCTATCTGTTTTCATGTCCCATTGCGTACATTCTAAGCGGACAGCCCCTCATTGTCGAAGGTGTCGCCCTCGGCAATCTTCTTCCGAATATCCTC
>ENA-OQLC01001154-OQLC01001154.1-human-gut-metagenome-genome-assembly--contig:-NODE-1154-length-13124-cov-3.234460_pt1 | contig 13124 bp, 8 predicted proteins | sample MGYA00242653_ERZ504807 | MGnify/ENA primary metagenome ERZ504807 (study PRJEB26092, sample SAMD00036381) | human gut metagenome | host: Homo sapiens | study: EMG produced TPA metagenomics assembly of... | reverse complement strand
GTCCTGCCAGGTACTTACCTACAGTCTGGAACATGAGGCAGATTATACAGCTACTGATATTACCTATGACGAGTTTGGACATGCATCCTTTACCGTGTGCCACAGGGGACAGGCTCTTGGTGTCTGCTCTCTCAGCGTTCCGGGAGTACATAATGTTTCCAATGCTCTTTCTGCTGTTGCCGCTGCCCGGCTTTTAAATCTTTCCTGGGAGGTGATCTCAGAGGGACTGCACAGCTTTACAGGCACAGACCGGCGTTTCCAGTACAAGGGGCAGATCGGCGGAGTGACCATCATTGACGACTATGCCCATCATCCTACTGAAATTGAAGCCACTCTCCATGCGGCTGCAAATTATCCTCACAAAAAGATCTGGTGCGTGTTCCAGCCCCATACTTACACCCGCACCAAGGCTCTTCTTCCTGAATTTGCAAAAGCCCTTTCTCTGGCTGACCATGTGGTTCTGGCAGATATCTATGCGGCAAGAGAAACTGATACTCTTGGAATTTCTTCAGAAGATCTGAGAGAGAAAATTGCAGAACTTGGAACTTCCTGCGAATATTTCCCGACTTTTGATGAAATCGAGAATTTTTTACTTGAAAATTGTACACAGGGTGACCTGTTGATAACTATGGGGGCCGGAGACGTTGTAAATATAGGAGAACAGCTTCTCGGAAACTAAGTTATCCACATTATCCACATGTTTATGCACATATCCCCCGTGCCGGACATGTGGATTTTTTATGCCCCTGTTATCCGACATTCTTCTACATCAATTTTATCTATTTTTAATGAAAAAGCAACAAAATACGCGGTTTCCGAGATTTGTGGCAAATATTCGAGATAATTCGTTGTCCACATTATCCACATTATCCACATTTTTATGTGGAAAGATTTCCCCGTAAAATACCCTATTCTCATTTGAAAAATCTTGTGCTATAATGCAGATGACTTAAAAGATTCAGAAAGCGGGAGATCGTTCATGAGCATGATTACACTGCAGAAGCCCTCCCAGTCAGAGGTTACGCTTCTGTCCAATATTTTTATAGATGACTACATGCCGGAGGCCAATGGTGAGTTTGTAAAGGTTTACATTTATCTTTTACGGGCGCTGTCCACTACTCCGGTTTCTTTCACGTTGGAACAGATGGCCGACCACCTGCTCTGTACAGAAAGGGATATTCTGCGCGCATTGAAATACTGGTCCAGACAGGAGCTTCTTGCCCTGGATTTTGCTGCGGATAAAACTCTGCGGGGAATCGCGCTTCTTTTGCCAAAGGCAAGATCCTCCGCTGAGGATGAGACGGCTGCTGCCACTGTCAGACAGCCGGTTCCTCCAAAAGCGGCTCCACTTACAGCGGACCGGGTAAAAGAACTGAAACAGAACGAAGATATTATCCAGCTTCTTTATATTGCAGAACAGTATCTGGGCAAAACCCTGTCCCCTACAGAAATACAGAAAATCCTTTTCTTCTATGACGGTCTGGGCTTTTCCGCAGATCTGATCGAATACCTGATTGAATACTGCGTCAGCCGCAGCCACAAAAGCATCCGTTATATGGAAACCGTTGCCCTTGCCTGGGCCCAGGAGGGAATCTCCACTGTGGCGGAGGCCAAAAAAGCCAACGCCCGGAACAGCAAGGATTATTATTCCATTCTGAAAGCTCTGGGAATCACCAACCGGAGCCCTGTGGAAACAGAGATCACACTGATGGACACCTGGCTGAAAACTTATGGTTTTTCCATTGCCATCATTCAGGAAGCCTGTACCAGAACCGTTCTCCAGACAGGTCAGGCTAGCTTCCAGTATACGGACAAGATCCTGGAAGGCTGGAAAAAGAAACAGGTAAAAACTCTGGAGGATATCCAGGCTCTGGATGCAGAGCACAAGAAACGGAAACAGGACAAAAAGCAGTCCAAGCCTGCCGCCCCTGCTTCCGGCAACCGCTTTAATAATTTTCAGCAGCGGGAATATAATTTTGACGAATATGAAAAGCGTCTGCTGAATCAGTAATTTTCAGGCAAGGAGGGATGACGTGTCTTTACAGAACTTTCAGTATGATATTATTATGAGAGAATACAACCGGAGACAGACCCAGGTTATGCACGATCTGGAAAAGCGACGCTCCTGCGCCTTTACAAAAGCTCCCCGGCTGGCAGAGATTGACCGTGAGGTTGCTTCTCTCAGCGCCCAGAAGGCACGTTCTCTTCTCTGCGGACAGAGCAGCACTGTAGAAGACCTGAAAAAATCTGTAGCCCGTCTGGCACAGGAACGTCGTTCTCTTCTCAGGGAAAACGGCTTTCCTGAAGATTATCTGGAGCCCCATTACCTCTGTCCCCGCTGCCAGGATACCGGCTACACAGACACAGGCAAATGCTCCTGCTTCAAAAAAGCAGAGATCGAACTTCTTTATACTCAGTCCAATCTTGCAGAAATTCTGGAAAAAGAAAATTTTGAGCACTTTTCTTTTGACTGGTATTCTGATACAATAAAAAACGAGGCAACCGGACTGACAGCAAGAGACACAGCAAAACATGCTTATGATACTGCTGTGAATTTTGTACGCAATTTTGATTCCGGCTGCCAGAATCTTTTTCTGTACGGCAGCACCGGAGTAGGCAAAACCTTCCTCTCCCACTGCATTGCCTGTGAACTGCTGAAAACCGCCCACTGCGTGCTTTATTTTTCAGCTTTTGATCTTTTTGACAAGCTGGCTCAGAATACTTTTGCCAGAAAGTCGGAAACTGATCCGGGAGAAGATTTTATTTACGACTGTGATCTTCTGATCATTGACGACCTTGGTACAGAGCTTACCAACAGCTTTGTATCTTCTCAACTTTTTTTGTGCATCAATGAGCGGCTTGCCCGCAGAAAATCCACGATCATCTCTACCAATCTGAAACTGGAGGATTTTTCTGCCACCTATTCCGAGAGAACCTTTTCCCGGATCGCAAGCAATTTTCAGATGCTGAAACTCATTGGAAAAGATATCCGCATACAGAAAATATTTTTAGGAGGAAAATAAAGAATGGCACAGTTAAGCACCAAAGATCTCACAACACTCCCTGTAGGAAGACTGGGGCTGATCCCTCTGGAAAGCTGTCAGTCCCTTGGCGCCAAAGTCAATGACTGGCTTGTAAAATGGAGACAGGAAAGAAATCATCAGGAGCTTAATTCCTTTGCTTTTGAGGGTTATCAGAGAGACTCCTATATTCTTGGTGTCCAGACTCCCCGTTTTGGTTCCGGAGAAGGAAAATCCGTGATCACAGAGTCTGTCCGCGGCGATGACATTTATCTGATGGTAGACGTATGCAACTACAGCATGACCTACCGCATCAGCGGCTTTACCAACCTGATGTCCCCTGACGATCACTTCCAGGATCTGAAACGTGTGATCGGAGCAATCGGCGGAAAGGCCAGAAGAGTTAATGTTATCATGCCTTACCTTTATGAGAGCCGCCAGAACAAACGTGTAGGACGTGAATCACTGGACTGCGCCACAGCTCTTCAGGAGCTGACCGGAATGGGTGTGGAAAACATCATCACCTTTGACGCCCATGACGCCCGTGTTCAGAACGCAACTCCTCTTCACGGCTTTGAAACTGTTCAGCCATCCTATCAGTTTATCAAAGCTCTTCTCAGAAACGAAGAGGGTCTTCATATTGACAATGAGCATTTTGCTATCATCAGCCCTGACGAGGGAAGCATGAACCGCGCCATTTATCTTGCCAACATCCTTGGAGTTGATATGGGTATGTACTATAAACGTCTGGATTACTCCAAACGTGTGAACGGACGTCATCCCATCGCTGCCTATGAATTCCTGGGGCCAAAGCTGGAAGGCAAGGATATGATCCTGATCGACGATATGATCTCTTCCGGAGACACTGTTCTCAAAATCGCATCCCTTCTTAAAAAGAGAGGAGCAGGAAGAATCTATATCTGCTCTACCTTCGGTCTGTTTACAGATGGTCTGGACAAATTTGACGAGGGCTTCAAAAACGGTGTATTTGACAAGCTTCTTACTACCAATCTGGTATACCAGACACCGGAGCTTCTTGAAAAGCCGTATTATATCACCTGCGATATGAGTAAATATATTGCTCTTATTATTGATACCCTGAACCACGATATGTCTGTCAGTCATCTTCTGAATCCGGTAGACCGTATCAAACGCTGCGTAAGCAACTACATGGATCAGTATAAATAATCACTCAGAAGTCTGCACGACAGACGCCTGAGCAATAACACTGACACCGCAGAAAAAGCCCCCTGAGCAGTCCCGTGACTGCCAGAGGGCTTTTCCTTATTCTTTCCTTATTCTTTCCTTATTCTTTCCTTATTCGTTTACAGCACTATCTTATTATAAGAGATTCCGTTCTTTTCCAGGATTTCCATTTCTCTCTGTCTGCAGCTGCAGATGATCACCTGACGCTTCTCCTTTGCCAGCCATTTCAGCACAGAGGTAAGTCTTTCCTCATCATACATTCCAAATACCTCATCCAGAAATACAGGAAGCTGTTCTCTGCCGCACAGAAGTTCTCCTGCTGCCATTCTCAGGGAAAAGTAGATCTGCTCCACAGTTCCTCTGCTAAGGCTTTCCAGAGGCACGGTACGCTCTCCTGTGTTCACTGTCATACGAAGGTCTGCATCCATGAGAATTTCCGTATATTTACCGCCTGTGATCTCAGAGAGGATGCCGGAGATCCTTCTTCTGAGTTTTCCTCCTACCTGGCGGTGGATATCTTTGGAAATCTGATCGATCACTGTCATAGCCAGATTCAGAGATTCTATCTCCATTTCTTCTGCAAGAGGAAAATATACATACTCTTCTGCTTCCCTGTACTCTGCCGCAGCATTTTCCAGAGCTGTCTCTTTTTCTTTCCGGGCCTCTCTGATATTTTCTCTGCTCCAGGACAGTTTCTCCTGCCGTGCAAGAAGACGGTTTTTCTGCCATTCCTTTTTTTCTATTTCCTCAGATACCCGCAGTCTCACAAGATAGGCGCCAACGCCTGCCGCAACGCCGATCACACCAATGACCATGGCAGTAATCAGGCTTTTTGTGATTCCGGCTACTGCCAGAGCTCCGCCGATTCCGAATATAAGAGCTGTCGTTATCACAAACTCCAGAATTTTCCGCTTCCTGTAAAGCGCTGCGATCCCCGTTTCCAGATCACCGATCCCGCTTCCGTCGCCGCCTATATAAAAGCTTTTTTCCTGTCCGGAAACCCTGTTTTCCTTTTCCTCAAGCTCTTTAAGCTCGCCTCTGATATATTCCATTCCGGAAGCTATTTTTTCTTTTTCCCTCTGGTTTTCTCTTTTTTTCTGTTCTGCCTGTACCTGATAGCCTTTTCTGGCCATTTTCAGCATCTGCATGGTCCGTCCCAGATCTACGGAGCTGTCCCCTGCTCCCTGGTAGCTTGCCATATAGTTCTGGACTTCTCTTACCAGCTCCGGGCCTGTGGTGCTTTTCAGCTGAGCCACTGAAACTGTGTTTTCATAAACCGTCTCACTGATACCGCCAAGCACAGCATCCAGATCTCCCTGAGCCACATCCAGGATCTCCCCGTCATCCTCACACAGAAATTCTGTTGTGGGATTTTCCTTATAAAAGTTTCTTGTAAGACGAAAATTCTTTCCGCCGTTTTCAAACCACAGTGTTCCCCCATAATCAGCAGAATTTTCCCATGGCAGATACAGATTGTAAGCATCCTTACGGGCAGCGCGTCCTCTCTGTCTCTGGATTCCGTAAAGCATGCTTCTCACAAAGGTATGCGTAGTCGTTTTGCCGCTTTCGTTGTCACCGTACAGTACGTTGATTCCATCTGAAAACTCCATGGTCCTGTCCTGAAGCTTCCCAAAATTTCTGACTGTAATTCGTTTTATGATCATAATTCTTTCCCGCCGTTAATTCAGTATGCTGGTTTCCAGCAATGCCTGGAGCCCGTGATACAAGGCCTTTTCCTCCACCACAGTCAGCTCTCTTCCCATAAAATATCCGATATAGTTTCCGATCAGAGTTCCTGTATACTTTCTGTACAGCTCTTCCAGATTGTAAGCAGGTCTGGATTCATCCAGAACCTCTACAATATTTCCCAGCTTTTTCAGACGCTCTGTAAGAAGAATAAATTCAGGAGCGCGTCTTCCCCTGAGAATCAGTCTGTAAATATTTTTTCCGCCCCGTTTCAGGATCTCTCCCTTCAGCATCTCCTCCAGAGAATACTGAGTGGAGGTCTCATCCAGGGTAAGAAGAAGATTCTGATAGCTTCTGGATGCAAAAGGAACAAATTTCAGACGCATTCTGCCATTGTCATAGCTTCCCTCAATATAACCGTGATCTCCTGTATCGTTGCGGTCAATGGGTTCCAGAGCTCCGGGATACAGGGCTTTTCCCCTTACCATTGCCTGAGGCTTATGAACGTGCCCAAGAGCCAGATAGGTAAAGCCTGAGGAAAGAATTTTTTTTGCATCCATGGGAATATGCTTTTCGTCTCCGCCGTGAGCGAGAAGTACATGGAATCCCGGCTCCTGCTCCGGCATCCAGCTGTCATACAGAGGTTCTTTTATCTCCTGATGCTCATAGCTCATTCCGTAAACAAAAGTCTGAAGCTCTTCAATATATGCGCAGCTCATTTTTTCACTATCGAAAAATGTCACATTGGGTTCCCATGCAAATCCCCTGTAAAAAGAATTTCTCTTTATATAGTCATGATTGCCTGCCATCAGGAACACTCTGGTTTCCGGTATGGTGGAAAAAAGATAATTAACCTCTTTCAGCTCCTTCAGAAGGGGCTGCCGGTGAAAAAGATCTCCTGCTATAAATAACAAATCCACCGGATCCCTGCGTACAGACGCAATGACCCGGCGGAAAGTTTCCCAGATCTCTTCCTCCCGCTCATGGCTCCACGGGCAGCCCCTGTCGGGAACCGCCCCCAGATGAACATCTGCAAGATGAATAAATCTTATCATTTATGACTCCTTATAAATCGCAGTTGTTTACTGTTCTCGGGAAAGGAATTACGTCGCGGATATTGCCCATTCCTGTCAGATACATAACGCAGCGCTCAAATCCCAGTCCAAAACCGGAATGACGGGTAGATCCGTATTTACGCAGATCCATGTAGAACTGATAGTCCTCTGCTTTCAGACCAAGCTCATCCATGCGGGCTTTCAGCTTATCGTAATCGTCCTCTCTCTGGCTTCCGCCAATGATCTCTCCGATTCCCGGAACAAGGCAGTCCATAGCAGCAACGGTTTTTCCATCCTCATTCTGTTTCATGTAGAAAGCCTTGATTTCCTTGGGATAATCTGTTACAAATACAGGTTTCTTAAAGATCTGCTCTGTCAGATAACGCTCATGCTCTGTCTGAAGGTCGCAGCCCCAGAATACCTTGTAGTCAAATTTGTCATTGTTCTTTTCCAGAAGCTCGATCGCCTCTGTATAGGTTACATGTCCGAACTCAGAATCGATCACATGGTTCAGGCGGTCCAGAAGTCCTTTATCTACAAAGGAATTAAAGAAATTCATCTCCTGAGGAGCGTTCTCCAGCACATAGCGGATCACATATTTCAGCATATCCTCAGCAAGATCCATGTTGTCATTCAGGTCTGCAAACGCACACTCCGGCTCGATCATCCAGAACTCAGCCGCATGACGGGTGGTGTTGGAGTTTTCTGCACGGAAAGTAGGTCCAAAAGTATAAATGTTGCGGAATGCCTGAGCATAGGTTTCACCGTTCAGCTGTCCGCTTACTGTAAGGTTTGTCTCTTTTCCAAAGAAATCCTGAGTGTAATCAATCTTTCCGTTGTCATCTACAGGCGGATTCTGAGGATCCAGAGTGGTAACACGGAACATTTCTCCTGCTCCCTCACAGTCGCTTCCTGTGATCAGAGGTGTATGGACATATACAAAGCCTCTCTCCTGGAAAAACTTGTGGATCGCATAAGCGCAGAGAGAACGGACACGGAACACTGCCTGGAAGGTATTTGTCCTTGGTCTTAAATGTGTCATTGTTCTCAGGTATTCCATGGTGTGGCGTTTCTTCTGAAGAGGATAATCAGGCGCAGACGCTCCCTCCACCTGTACTTCTGATGCCTGGATCTCAAAAGGCTGTTTAGCCTCCGGTGTTGCAACCAGAGTTCCCTTTACAATAATGGCAGCTCCCACATTGAGCTTGCTGATCTCCGCAAAATTATCCATGGTATCATGATAGACTACCTGAAGTGTATCAAAACAGGAACCGTCATGAAGTACAATAAATCCAAATGCCTTGGAGCCACGGACGCTGCGTACCCAGCCGCCTACGGTCACTTCCTGATCCAGAAAGGTTTCCCGGTCTGTGTAAATTTCTTTTACAGTTGTAAGTTTCATAATCTATTTCCTCTCTCTGTTTAATGATAACTCATGATATAAAAAGCGAAGCAGATGTACAAACATCCGTTTCGCTTTCTAGTATATCCCATTCACTGTGTTCCTGCAAGGTGTAAATGCAGGAGTTTTACGGAAATCCGCCCGGTTCCCGGGAACGGAACTCCTGCCTCAGAAAATATCAGAGTTTTTCTACAAAACGCATAAAGGCGGATCTGCCTTCCTCTGTGCATTTATAAACGCCGGCATCCTCCAGTACATGAACAAACACATTTCCAACTTCCTTCTGAAGGATCTCATGGATATTGTCTCTGTTCAGATCCTTATATTTTGGAAGGAACTGCTGTACCCATGAGGCATGTTTTTCAATCTTTTCATTGGAGGAAATGTCTTTTCCTTCCAGAATGTACTCTTCCAGAAGCTCCAGCTCTTCTTTCAGACGCGCCGGCAGTACTGCAAGGCCCATAACCTCAATGAGACCGATGTTTTCTTTTTTGATGTGGTGGTACTCTGCATGAGGATGATATACGCCCAGAGGATTTTCCTCTGTAGTAATATTATTTCTCAGCGTCAGGTCAAGCTCAAACAGATCATCTCTTTTACGGGCAATGGGCGTAATGGTATTGTGGGGTTCCCCGTCTGTTTCCGCAAACACAAAGGCTTCCTCATCTGTATATCCTCTCCATACTTCCAGAATATGAGAAGCAAGATCGATCAGACGTTTTTCATCCTTATGACGGATTCGAAGAACAGACAGCGGCCATTTTACAATTCCTGCCTCTACATCTTCATATCCCGGAATCTTGAATCCGATCTCAATCGGTGCTTTTGCCATTGCAAATGTATAATGTCCCCCCTGGAAGTGATCATGACTTAAGATAGAGCCTCCAACGATCGGAAGATCTGCATTGGATCCCAGAAAATAGTGTGGGAATAACTTTACGAAATCAAATAATTTCTCAAACGCTTTCTTATCAATCTTCATCGGAATATGCTGTCCGTTAAATACAATACAATGCTCGTTATAGTACACATAGGGTGAATACTGGAATCCCCATTTCCCTCCCGCAATCTCAATCGGAATGATTCTGTGGTTTTCTCTTGCCGGATGATCCAGCCGTCCTGCATATCCTTCATTTTCCATACAAAGCTGACATTTCGGATATGCTGTATTCTTTGCATTTCTTGCCGCTGCGATCGCCTTTGGATCCTTTTCCGGCTTAGAAAGATTGATTGTGATGTCAATCTCACCGTATGGGGAATCCACTTTCCACTTCATATCTTTCTTCACACGGTATCTGCGGATATAATTACTATCCTGACTTAATTTGTAGAAATATTCTGTTGCAGTTTCCGGCGATTCTTCGTATTTTTCTGCAAATGTCTTCTGTACCTGGGCCGGCCTTGGCACCAGGCAATTCATGATCTTTGTATCAAAAAGATCACGGAATCCGATACTGTCTTCGATGATTCCTCTTTTTACTGCCTCATCCAGTAATCCTTCCAGAACTGTTTCCAGTTCGATAGAGCTTCTGTCGATTTCTACATCTTCGTATGAATCTTCCTGAAATAATTCCAACAATAAATTCGTTGTGTAAATTCTCTCACATTCCGGTGTCAGTCCGGTCTGAATGCCATATTCTACCAGTTTCTTAATATTTTCATACAACATATTATGATCCTTCCGTTCCTTTTTCTATCCTGTGAATCTATACAATCTTTGCTCCGTCACCAATCTCTACTACATAGAATTCTGCTTCATGTCCGACTTTTTCTTTATATGTCTTTCCAATCTCTTCGATAAATCTGTCCACTGTTGCATCTTCAACAATGCTGACCGTACATCCGCCGAATCCGCCTCCGGTGATACGCGAACCAATAACTCCCGGCATAGCCTGCGCCAGATCCACTAAGATGTCGATCTCTTCGCAGGATACTTCATAATCATGACGAAGTGACTCATGGGATGCATTCATAAGTTGTCCGAATAATTTCACATCATTGTTACGGAGTGCTTCTACCGCACGGATTGTCCGCTGGTTTTCATATACTGCATGTTTTGCACGTTTCTGTCTGACCGGATCTTTAATCGCATCCTTGTACTGTTCGAATCCGTCCTCTGTAAGATCTCCAAGTGTCTTTATATCTGTAACCTTCTGAAGTTCCTTTAATGCAGTCTCACATTCATTTCTTCTGTCATTGTAAGCAGAATCAACCAGACTGTGCTTTACCTTACTGTTGATGATCACGATCTTCGCATTTTCAAGAACGACCGGTGCATATTCGTATTTTAATGTATTGGTATCCAGGAAAATTGCATGATCTTTCTTACCCATCGCACTTGCAAACTGATCCATAATTCCACAGTTACATCCATTGAAGTTATTCTCCGAATACTGTCCGATCAATGCAAGATCGATCATGGAGATATCTTCAAATCCAAATGTATCTTTTAACATCAGTCCTGTCAGTACTTCCAATGATGCGGAAGAAGAAAGTCCAGAACCATTCGGAATATTCCCATAGATCAGGATATCCATTCCATGTGTCAGTTCATACCCTCTCTTTTCGAATGCCCACATTACTCCCTTCGGATAATTTGTCCATCCGGCTTCTTTATTCGGAATCAGTTCATCAAGACTCGTCTCAATGATTCCAAGCTTTTCAAAGTTCAAGGAGAAGAAACCTAATTTTCTGTCCGCTCTGTTCCTTACTACGGCCCATGTCCCCATTGTCAGCGCACATGGAAATACATGGCCTCCATTATAATCTGTATGTTCTCCGATCAGATTCACTCGTCCCGGCGCAAAATAGGTACGAATCTCCCCGCCTTCTCCGTACAATTCCTGAAATTTTGCAATCAATTGTTCTTTCTGCATTTCATTACCTCCATTTTTATCATTTTTTCTTGCATACCTTAAGTTTCAATCCTTCTTTGACATCCACTTACATACTTTTTTATAGTTGACTGTATTCTGTTATTGCTATAATATAATCATAATGAGATATGCAAATTCTCACAATAAGAATATTGGCATATTTTATAAGAATATTGAGATTTTATTTGTTTTTGACTTTTATATACGGAGGATGATATGAAAGGTATTCAGATTCTTACAGAAAAAAACAAAAAAGAAGTAAAAGAACACGGAAGTTACACTTTCCCCGTTCAGGTATCCCCAGAGGCAATACAGTCTTATGAACAACATTCCTTCATGTGGCACTGGCATCCGGAGATCGAACTTACATGGTTCGTATCCGGACAGATGGAATACGTCGTCAATGACCAGCGTTATATTATCTCAGAAGGCGAAGGGATATTCTGCAACAGTAATGCTTTACATGCCGGATATATGATTGATGACCAGGACTGTAATTATATCTCTGTCACATTTCATCCCAAATTCATCTATGGCTACGAGAACAGTATCCTGCAGACCAAATATGTCGATTTTATCACTTCCAACGAATTCTGGTCTTCACTTGTATTAAAGCCAGAGATTTCGTGGCAGAATGAAATTATCGAATACATAAAAGAAATATATACATTAACCTGCCAGGTTCAATCTTCTTCCGATGCCTTCATTCCCGGATATGAAGGCATAGCGGAACAGCCGGAACTTCCTGACTATGAATTCCGTATTCATCTCCTGCTCTGTGAGATCTGGCACCGGCTTTATCTGCATTATGTCCAAATTGCCCAGGATACTCCGCATCCACAGAAGCATTTACAGCGTTTGAAAGACATTCTTTCTTATCTTCAGGAGCATGCTTCCGAAGAACTCAGTCTCGAAGATATCGCCGCCCACGCCGGACTGTGCAAAAGCGAATGCTGCCGCTTTTTCAAAAAATATATGCGGATGACCATCTTCGATTACCTGCTGTCTACACGGATTCAGAACAGTATTCCATTTCTTATGGACGGGGAGAATATTACTACGATTGCCGGACTTGTAGGATTTTCCTCACCGGCATATTATGGCCAGATTTTCAAGCGTTACATGGGCATGTCACCCAGTCAGTATAAAAAGAATGCCGCCCAGTCACCTTCCGGTGACTAAGCGGCATCTTTTATACATTTTTGCCCTCTCTGTCAAAGTATTCTTTCACAAGTCTGACCACAACTCCTGACAGCAGGAAGACTGCTATCAGGTTCGGGATAACCATCAGACCATTAAATGTCTCTGCAATATTCCACATCAGTCCCAGTTCCATAGTTGCGCCGACAATCGCTACCAGTGCATACAATATCATAAATGGTCTGTTTGCGCGGGTACCAAGCAGGAACTCCACACAACGTGTTCCATAAAGTCCCCATCCAATGATCGTAGAAAATGCAAAGCAGCACATTGCAATGGCCGTAAATATCGATACCCAGCTTCCGTAAGTGGAAGTAAATCCAAGAATCGTAAGTTCTGCACCGGCCGCATCTCCATATCCAACCGATACGCCGCTGCACAGAATGACAAGTGCCGTCAGTGTACAGATCACAATTGTATCTACAAAGACTTCGAATATTCCAAAGAATCCCTGTTTTACAGGCTTTCTTGTATCCGCACATGCATGAGCAATCGAACCAGTACCAAGTCCTGCTTCATTTGAAAAGATTCCCCTGGATACACCTTTTTTCATACTCATGAAGAAAGATCCTACTGCACCGCCGGTCACAGATGCGGGTGAAAAGGCACCTTTAAAAATAGAAGCGAATACTGTCGGGATATTTCTGTAATTCAAGATCACAACTCCGATTGCAAGAAT
>ENA-OQLC01001151-OQLC01001151.1-human-gut-metagenome-genome-assembly--contig:-NODE-1151-length-13152-cov-4.203595_pt1 | contig 13152 bp, 8 predicted proteins | sample MGYA00242653_ERZ504807 | MGnify/ENA primary metagenome ERZ504807 (study PRJEB26092, sample SAMD00036381) | human gut metagenome | host: Homo sapiens | study: EMG produced TPA metagenomics assembly of... | reverse complement strand
GGCACATCGGGCCCTGGTGGCACAGCTCGAGGCGCTCGTCAAAAATCTGCCAGAACTTATCAAAATCGCCGCCGCTGGACAGGGCCACGTCCACCAGATTGATGGTGACAACGCCCTGGTTAAAGCGGCCATAGTACTTCGGCTTGCCGTTCTCGTCGACATAGGGGGTCAGGAAGCTGCGGCAGCCCATGCAGGTGAAGCAGTGGCCCTCGCCGTTCTTGTCGACCTTGTATTCCAGCATCTTCTTCTCGCTGATGTAGTCGGGCACCATCCGCTTGGCGGTGCACTTGGCGGCGAGCTTGGTCAGGTAGTAGTAGGGCTGACCCTCATAGATGTTGTCGTTTTCCAGCACGTAGATGAGCTTGGGGAAGGCGGGGGTGATCCAGACACCGGCCTCGTTCTTGACGCCTTGGTAACGCTGGCGCAGCATCTCCTCAATGACGATGGCCAGGTCGGACTTCAGGCGCTGGTTGTCACCGGCCTCGTTCAGGTACATAAAGACCGTGATGAACGGGGCCTGGCCGTTGGTGGTCATCAGGGTGACTACCTGATACTGGATGGTCTGCACACCGCGCTTGATCTCCTCGCGCAGGCGCTTCTCCACGATCTCGGAGATCTTCTCCTCGCCGGGGTCAATGCCCAACTCCTTCATCTCGGCCTCGACGTCGCGGCGGATCTTCTTGCGGCTGACATCGACAAAGGGGGCCAGGTGGGTCAGGCTGATGCTCTGGCCGCCGTACTGGCTGGACGCGACCTGCGCGATGATCTGTGTGGCAATATTGCAGGCCGTGGAGAAGGAGTGCGGCTTTTCAATCAAAGTGCCGCTGATGACCGTGCCGTTCTGCAGCATATCGTCCAGATTGACGAGGTCGCAGTTGTGCATGTGCTGGGCGTAGTAGTCGGCATCGTGGAAGTGGATGATGCCCTCCTCATGCGCCTTAACGATCTCCGGGGGGAGCAGCATGCGCATGGTCAGATCCTTGCTGACCTCGCCGGCCATATAGTCACGCTGTACGCTGTTGACGGTAGGGTTCTTGTTGGAGTTCTCCTGCTTGACTTCCTCGTTGTTGCACTCGATGAGGGAGAGGATCTTGTCGTCCGTCGTGTTGTGGGTGCGCTTGAGGCTCTGCACGTAGCGATAGGTGATGTACCTGCGGGCAACCTCATACGCACCGGTGGCCATGATGGCGTCCTCGACGATGTCCTGGATCTCCTCGACGTTCATTGCGTGGCCGCGGGCATAGCAGACCTCCTGCACATGATCGCTGATCTCGATGATCTGCTGCTTCGTCAGGCGCTGGGCATCGGGTACGACCTTGTTAGCCTTCGTGATGGCCGCAATAATTTTGGTAATGTCAAAGACAGCCTCGCTGCCGTTGCGCTTGATGATCTTCATGGTGACTCCTCTTTACAAAAAAATAAACACAGTGCGTTCAATACGAACTGTATAGAATGCAGATGAAATGCCGATTCGTAAATCGCCCGATTTGCGAGCAAGACTATAATACCGCACCGGGGGCAAAAAGTCAACCCATAAAACCACAAGATATAGTGCCCGGTGAGCGAGCGGAAACAAAATGTTCCGTTTTCGTCGCCTCAACGTGCAAAAAAAGCCCTGCCAAAAATAAGACTGAAATTTTGGTGATTTTGAGTGGTTCTACACAGTTTGTCGATGCAGCGTGCAAATATCTTCTTCGAAAATCATGCTCCCCCTTGCAGTATGCCCCCAAAGCTGGTATACTATGTCAGGGTTTGGTGGCGGAACGCCCGCCCGGCACAAGATATGGGGATGCCCCCGCAGGAGAACACCATGAATTACGCAACCATTAAATATTGTGATATTGCCAACGGGGAGGGCGTGCGCACGAGCCTGTTCGTTTCCGGCTGCCGCCGCCACTGCCCGAACTGCTTCAATGCCGTGGCATGGGATTTCGGCTACGGTGCGCCGTTTACCAAGGAAGTTCGCAATGAAATACTGGAAAGTCTGGCCCCCGGTTACATCAATGGGCTTTCGCTGCTGGGCGGTGAGCCGCTTGAGCCGGAGAACCAGCGGGAGCTGCTGCCCTTTATTAAAAATGTAAAGGTGCTGTACCCCAACAAGACGATCTGGTGCTACACCGGCAACAATCTGGAGCACGAGATCTGGCGGCCCGGTCCCGGGCGATGCGAGGTCACCGACGAGTTTTTACAATATATAGATGTGCTTGTGGACGGCGACTTTGTGCAGGACCAGTACGACATCAGTCTGCGCTTCCGCGGGTCGAGCAACCAGCGCATCATTGACATGAACAAGACCCGCGCAGCGGGCCGGGTCGTTTTGTGGCAGGACGACCCGATTTTTGCGGATCACACGATGTAATGGAAAATTGCAAGGGCGGATTGCATATCCGCCCGCGGAGCGTCGAGGACGCCGCCCCCCCCCACAAACCGAAAGGCAGAACTGTAGGGTTCGCAGATGTGCGGCCCGCGGCTTTCCCGCAAGAACCCTTCTGCCTTACGCGCGAGGGCCGGGCATGCCCGGCCCCTACTGTGCAGTCACAATTAAAACAGGAGCAAAAACCATCCATCATGAGCACCACCTCAAAATCCAAAACCATGATTGAAGGGCCGCTGGCCAAACAAATTCTGCTTGTCAGCCTGCCGCTGGCCTTATCCAACCTTTTACAAATTCTGTTCAACATGTCCGACGTTGCCGTTGTGGGCCGGTTCGCCGGTTCCACGGCACTCGGCTCCGTGGGCTCGACGGCGACGTTTGTCACACTGTTCACCGGCTTTCTGATCGGCTTGAGCAATGGCGTCAACGTGCTGGTCGCCCGCTTTTACGGTGCCGGGCACCCCAAGGACGTCAGCAAGACCGTCCATTCGGCGCTGCTGGTCAGCCTGGCCGCCGGTGTGCTGCTGCTGTTCGTCGGCCTGTTCGGTTCGCCTGCGCTGCTGGAGCTGCTGAACACCAAGGAGGATCTGCTGCCCGGTGCGATTTTGTACCTGCGGGTCTACTTTCTCGGTATGCCGGCGCTGGCGCTCTACAACTTCGGCAACGCAGTGTTCAGCGCTATCGGTGAGACAAAAAAGCCGCTGGCCTACCTGTCGTTTGCGGGCGTGCTGAACATCCTGCTCAACCTGTTTTTCGTCATCGTCTGCAAGCTCGATGTCGCCGGTGTCGCGCTGGCCAGCACGATTGCCCAGTGCGTCTCGGCAGGGCTGATCCTGCACGCGCTGACAAAGGTCAGCGACTGCTACGCGCTGGATTTCCGCAAGGTAAGGCTGGACCTCAACATGACAAAGCGCATCCTGATGCTGGGCGTGCCCGCGGGCCTGCAAAACGCGATCTTTGCGATTGCCAACCTCTTTATTCAGGCGGGCGTCAACTCCTTCGACTCGCTGATGGTCAAGGGCAACTCCGCCGCAGCTAACGCCGACGCGATGATTTATGACGCTATGGCGGCGTTTTACATGGCCTGCGCCAGCTTTATGAGCCAGAACTACGGCGCGGGCAAGCTGGACCGCGTCAAGAAAAGCTACTTCATCGCGCTGGCCTACTCGTTTGGCCTGGGCGCGGTGCTGGGCGGCGGGCTGCTCGTCTTTGGGCGGCAGTTTCTGGCGCTGTTCACGACCGAGAGCGCTGTCATCGACGCGGGCATGAAGCGCATTATGGTCATGGGCTGGGCCTATTGTATCTCGGCGTTCATGGACTGCACGATTGCCGCCTCCCGCGGCCTCGGCAAGACGGTAGGGCCGACGGTCATCGTAATTCTGGGGTCCTGCGTATTCCGCGTTGCGTGGGTCTACACGATCTTTGCCCACTTCCACACGATCCCGGCGCTCTACCTGCTGTATCCCTGCTCCTGGGCGCTGACCGCCGCCGCAGAGATCGTCTATTTTGTGTTCAGCTACCGCCACGCCGCCCTCCGTCTGCAGGAGCGCGATGCGCTGGCGCATCTGTGAGAGCAGGGGAGAGGGCTGCTGTCATTCGCTGCATATCCAAAAAATTTGCTAAAACAGTCTGTCATGTATATTTTGTATACCAGATATACAGAAAATACTTTTTACATACACCACTCCCACATGTATAATAGTCGATGCAAGTAAAAGAGGAGTGGAAAAGTATGCAGTATACGGACCTGACAAGAAAGGAATTGCAGCGGGAGTACAGCCGCCTGACACGGAAGTACACGGACTTTATCCGCCAGCCGGTGGAGCTGGACCTGACAACGGAGGAACCGCTGCCGGGCTGCGCGAACCGCCGTGCGGTGAAGCATTTTGGCACTGTGCTGGACAAGGAGCTGCGCGATACCGGCGCAGCCCACCCCGCCCAAGCACCGGACGCTGTGGCGGCCCTGGCCACGATGCCCGGCTGTGCCCACCGCACGGTGGAGCTGTGCCGCAAAGCAGGTGTCCGCTTTGACGCCATCGACCACTGCACGGTGCTGGCGCGCACGATCCCGGAGGATATCCGGTCCGACGAGCTGACCCACGTTGCCAGCGTCTTTGCTGTCAGCGCCCGCATGGCTGCATTAGAGAGCCTGCAGGGAACGCTGATGAGAGCGTAAAGCCGTCTGCCGCCCCGTAAACCAAAAACCCGCATTGGCATTCAAAACCAATGCGGGTTTTTTATTGGTGCGCCCGGCGGTAGGAAGTGTCAGCCGAAGGCTGCGGAAAACCGATAAGAATGGAAATCCGCGGCTTTCCTTGCAATTTTCCGGCGAACATGCTACATTTAGTATAAAAACAAAAGGGGGCGTGCCGGGTATGATTCGTTTGGCCCTTGTCGAAGACGACGAGCTCTACCGCAGCCAGCTGCGCGAATATATTGACAAATACAGCGCGGTATCGGGCGAAAAATTTACCGTGACAGAATTTTCCGACGGCGACGAGATCGCACTTGGCTATAAGGCTGTCTATGACATCATCCTGATGGACATCGAGATGAAATTTATGGATGGCATGATGGCTGCCGAGGAGATCCGCAAGGTCGACACCGAGGTTATCATTATCTTCATCACAAATTCGCCGCAGTATGCCATCAAGGGCTATGCCGTCGATGCGCTGGACTATGTGCTGAAGCCGGTCAGCTACTATGCGTTTTCGCAGAGGCTTGGCCGCGCCGTGGAGCGCGTGGCGCGCCGCGCACGGCACTTTTTGCAGATCAACGCCCACGGCACGGCACATAAGCTGGACACCTCGGCCATTTATTGGATCGAGAACTGCGGGCATGACTTGGTGTTTCACACGGCGGAAGGGGAGGTGACCGCCCCGGGCTCCATGACGGAGACAGAGGAAAAATTGGCGCAGGACAGTTATTTCCGCGTAAACAAGGGCTGCCTTGTGAATCTGGAGCACGTTGACCGAATGGACGGCGAGGATGCCATCGTCCACGGAGACCGTGTGCCGCTGGCCCGAGCGCGGCGCAAGGCATTTCTGGATGCACTGAACGACTATATCAACGGGGCAGGGTGACGATATGCCGCTGAAAATTCCTTATTATGAGATGGATATTCCGCGCCTTGTCACGGCGCTGGCAGACTGGCTGGCCTGCCTTTTGTACCTGCGGTTTCTGCCTCCGCGCTACGGCGGGGTCAAACGTGCGGCGCTGTACGGCGGTGCATTGGCGGCATTGGCACTCTACCTTGTGGCTACCGACGGCTTTAACGGCTGGCGGTTCAATGTGCTGTACGCGGTTTCTGTCGCACTTATGCTGCTTTTTATGGCGGCGGCCACCCGTGCAGACCGCTGGCAGGTGGGGTATTTCTGCACGCGGGCGTTTATTCTGGCGGGTTTTGCCGGGGCGCTGACATGGCAGATGTATGTATATTTTGCGCGTTACATCGCAGCATTGCAAAGCCTGCCTGCGTTGGTGCTCTTTATTGCGGCGGGGTTCGGCATCATCTTCGGCCTGATGTGGCTTCTGGAGGATGGCGGCAGCACGGGCAGCATTCAGTTTGACATTCGGCCCCGCACGACCTGCATCGCGGCGGTCATGGCGGCGGCCATCTACATTTTGCCCAGCATCAGCTATACGCAGCTGAACACGCCGTTTTCGGCCCGCGGCACGATGGAAATTTACACAATGCGCACGGTTGTCTACTTCGGCGGCGTGGCGCTTCTGTTTGCATATCAATCGCAGCTGCGCGATTTATTGACACAGCGCGAGGCGGATGCCTTGCGGAACATGCTGCACATCCAGTATGAAAACTACAAAATCCGGCAGGAGAGCATTGACCTCATCAACCAAAAATATCATGACTTGAAGCACCAAATCGCGGTGCTTCGCGCCGAGAGCGGCGAGAAACGCAATGCCGTGCTGGACAATATGGAGCAGGAAATCAAAGCCTACGAGGCGCAGAACGACACCGGCAATAAGGTGCTGGACACGGTGCTGACAGGCAAAAGTCTGACCTGCCGCACCAAAAACATTCAATTGACCTGCGTGGCTGACGGCACAGTGCTGGACTTTATGGACGTGATGGACATCAGCAACCTGTTCGGCAATGCGCTGGACAACGCAATCGAGAGCACCGACAAAATCACAGACCCGGAGCGCAGGCTCATCCACCTGAGCGTGGCGAGGCAAAAAGGCTTTGCGGCCATCCGCATTGAAAACTGCTTTGACGGTGAGCTGAAATTTGAGAAGGGCCTGCCCGTCACGACGAAAAAGGATGTCTTGTACCATGGCTTCGGTGTAAAAAGCATACAAAACGCCGCCGCAAAATACGGCGGTACCGCGACAATTACGACCCGCGAGGGTTGGTTTGAACTGCGCGTGCTGATTCCGCTGGGGCAGCCGCAGCAAGAATAAAAAATGAAGTTTTACGCCCCCTGTATCGGCAAATGCCGTGCAGGGGGCGTTGTTTGTGCGGGAAAAGGCTATGTTTGGATGCCGCATTGAGCAATATGCACAAAAAGAAAGCGCAAAACCTTGTGAAACCTGACGGAACCAAAAACCGTTTGTGCGAAAAAGAGCGCATTTCGTGCAAATTATGCGCCGCCGCACGATTCTTGTGGTATGGTAGGCTTACAGAAAAAAGAAGAATCTCCGGACGGGCTGTCCGTCCGACGAAGGAGGAGAACACATGTTTGAAATCACACGCCTGACGGTGGAGCATCTGGCCGCCGGCTGCGTGACCGACTGCTCCACACCCCGCATCGGGTTTTCCCTGAGCAGTGACCGCCGGGGCGCACAGTTGGCTGACGCCGAGTTGACCGTCGGTGACTGGTCCGCCCATGTGACCAGCGGCCAGAGCGCTGCCTACGTCGGCCCTGCGCTGCTGCCGTTCACCACCTACAGCGTGCGCCTGAACGCCACCGACGACGCAGGCGAGACCGCCACCGCCACCACTGCCTTTGAGACAGGCCGCATGGAGACGCCCTGGAAGGGCCGGTGGATCAGCGACCCGAGCTACCACTTCACCGAGGCAAAGGTCAGCCCCGTGCCGATGGTTTTCCGCAAGGAAATCACAACGAACAAACCCATTGCCCGCGCGCGCCTCTACGCCACAGCCATGGGCATCTACGAGGCCGAGCTGAACGGCCAAAAGCTGGGCGAGCAATACTTCGCCCCCGGCTTCACGAGCTACAAGTCCTATTTGCAGTATCAGACATACGATGTAACGGCACTTTTGACAGGCGACGACACGCTGACCTTCACGGTTGCAGGCGGCTGGGCGGTGGGCAGCTTTGTGTTTACCCGCAAAAACCGCGTGACTGCCGACCGTCAGGCTCTGCTGGCCGAGCTGCGCATTGAGTACACGGACGGCACGACGGAGACCATCGGCACCGACGCTACATGGCAGGTCAGCGAGAGCGGCCCCGTGCGGATGGCAGATCTGTATGACGGCGAGACCTACGATGCCAGGCAGGAAATCAGCGATTGGCACAACGCCGCGCCCGAAACGCTGAAAGTCACCCCCGCCATCACGGCGGACTACGGTGCCCCGGTCAAGGCCCACGAGGTGCGCAAGCCTGTGGCCGTGATGACCGCCCCCGACGGCGAGACGATTTACGACTTCGGCCAGAACCTTGCGGGTGTTGTCCGCATCAAATTCAACGGCAAGGCCGGGCAGGTCGTGACCGTGCGCCACGCCGAGATCCTGAACCCCGACGGCAGCTTAAACACGACCTTCCTGCGCACGGCCAAGGCCAGCGCGACGAGCGCATGGGCTGGACCGGAGACATTGCCGTGTTCTCGCCCACCGCGCTGTACAACTTTGAACTGAGCCGCTTTTTGGAGAAGTGGCTGCGCGACGTCAAGGCCGAGCAGCTGCCCACCGGCGGCATCCCCAACACCGTGCCTGTGCAGGGCTACGGTTTCCCCGCTACAATGCCCGAGATGGCCGTGGACTGGTGGGGCGACGCCTGCGTGCTGGTGCCATGGGCTCTATACGAGGCCACGGGCAGCCTGGACGTGCTGCGTATGATGTACCCCACCATGCAGAAGTACGTCAAGGCGTGCTGCTTCTGGGCCGGGTTCGGCATCGGTAAGCACCGTTACATCTGGCACACGCCGTCGGTGCTGCATTTTGGCGACTGGGTCGCCCCCGATGTGCCGAAGATGAGTCAGTGGCAGGCCCGCAGCAAGTACACCGCCACGGCGTCCCTGTGCAACACCAGCGGCACACTGGCGAAAATTGCACGCATCCTTGGCAAGACAGAGGACGCCGCCAAGTACAAGGAGCTGAGCCGTAAGGTGGCCGATGCCTATTGCAGTGTGCTGACCGACGGCAGCGGCAAGACGAAGGAAGAATTCCAGACCGCCTATGTGCTGCCTCTGTACTTGAATATGTTCCCTGAAAACGTCAAGGCGAAGGCTGCCGAGAATCTGGTCAAGCTGGTTGAGAAGAACGACTACAAGATCGGCACAGGCTTCCCGGGCACGCCGTACATCCTGTTTGCGTTGGCCGACAACGGTCACGCCGACACTGCCTACAAGATGCTGCTGAACACACGGTGTCCCAGCTGGCTGTATGAGGTCCGCGTGGGCGCAACCACGGTTTGGGAGCGTTGGGACGGTCTGGACGAGAACGGTGAGTGCCCAATCGGCGACGACGGGACCGACATGATGATCTCGTACAACCACTACGCCAGCGGCGCGGTGGGTGCGTTCCTCTACCGCCGTGTGCTGGGTGTGGAGCCTACCGAGGCCGGGTACCGCAAGTTCAAGTTTGCGCCGGTGGTCGGCGGCGGCATCACCGAGGCTGAAGGCACGGTGGGCACGCCCTACGGCGTGATCAAGGCTGCATGGAAGATCGCGGACGGCGAGATGACGATGACCGTGGCGGTGCCCGTCGGCACCGAATGCACCGTCGTGCTGCCGAGCGGGGAAGAAAAGGTGCTTGGCAGCGGGGAATATACCGTTACGGCAAAGGCGTAAAGGCATAGCGTAAACAAATTGCTTATATATACAAAGAAGGAGTGACTCTCTATCATGTCAACCTCGAAATCCAACTTCTGGTCCTCGCCGCTGACGAAGTCCCGTATCACCAGCGACGACGTCAAGATGCCGGAAATGCTGCTGGGCTATTTTATCGGCCCCTTCGGCGCACTGCTTTCCTCGGGCATCTTCACCAGCATCCTGCAGAACTACTTCACTGATGTCCTCAAGCTTGATCTTGGCTTTTTGACGACCTTGCAGCTGGTCTCCACGGTGCTCATCGTGGCGTCCAACCTCATCGTTGGTCAGCTGATTGAGCACACCAAGGCTCTGGCCGGCAAGGCACGCCCGTGGATCCTGCTCTCCGCGCTGACCCTTTCCGTCGCCAGTGTGCTGATGTTTATCGTGCCGTTTGAGGGCATGGCCAAGATGGTCTGGATCGCCATCGCGTACAACCTGTACTACGCAGTCGCTTACCCCATCTACAACACCGCCAACTCCACCATGATCCCCGTTTCCACCCGTGACAGCAAGCAGCGCGGTGCGCTGGCTTCCTTCACCAACGTGGCGGGTCTGGGCGTTATGGGCTGCGGCTCGATGGTATTCCCGATGCTCGTTTCCTTCGCGCTGAAGGAGAACCAGCACCTGTGGTTCCTCACCATGCTGGCCGTCGCCATCTTCAGCGCACTGACCATCTACCTGCAGTTCCTCTTCACCCGTGAGCGCGTCACCGAGGAAGGCCGCGCCGACACCGAGACCCCTGCCAAGTCCGCCACGCTGGGCGAGCAGCTCAAGGCCGTTACCGGTGACCGCATGTGGTGGATCGTCATGGCGTTCTATATGCTGTTCCAGTGGAGCGGCGCGATGAAGAACGGCTCCATGAGCTACTTCTGCAAATGGGTTCTGGACAACACTTTCTTCGGCACAGCGGACGCATGGGGCGCCTCCCAGGGCCTGCTCAGCATCATGGGCGCTATCCCGATGGCCGTGGCTGCAGTCTTTGTGGTACCCCTGGCCAACAAGTTCGGTAAGCGTCTGGTCTGCGGCGGCTTCATGCTGCTGGGTGCCGCGGGCGGCATCATCGCAGGTCTGGGCGGCGGCAATATCGTGCCGGTCGCCATCGGCGTGGCCCTCAAGTGTCTGGGTTCTTCCCCGGCCTGCTATCTGATCCTGGCCATGATTGCCGACGTTATCGACCACATTGAGTACCGCACCGGCATCCGCACCGACGGTCTGACCATGAGCATCTACAGCTCCCTTATGGTCGCCGCCACGCCGATCTGCAACTCCATTTTCAGCGCCATGCTGAACGGCAGCGGCTATAACCAAGCCGCCGACGTCGCTCTGGGCACCGCCGCCCAGACCGCCAGTGTGCAGACCGCGATCTCTGTCAGCTATATCTGGGTCGAGACCGTCTGCTATATCATCGGCGCCGTCATCCTGATCCTGTTCTGGACGGTTGAGAAAAACCTGCCCGAGGAGCAGAAGGCTATCAAGGAACGCAGCAAGAAGTAACGCGCCCTACACGCGATTACGATATACACAAGGATACACAAGGAGGAAAAACATGAGTAAGAAAAAATCCGGCCGCCGCGTCTGGCGCGGCGTGACCACGGCCACGGCGTCGCTGCTGGCGCTCAGTGTCTGCGCCTCAACCGTCGTGGACGGATTCCGCACTGACATTGACAAGTTCCTGGGCACCAAGAGCACCAAGCTCGTGACCGAGAACGCCGCCTCCACCGTCGGTTCCTCCACCGGCAGCGCATGGAACTACGACGACGAGGTTACTTACCCGTTCGGTTACGGTCTGTCCTACACCACGTTTGAGCAGACCCTCGATAACCTGAATGTCGATCTGGAAAACGAGACCGTCACCGCGAACGTGACCGTCAAGAACACCGGCAGCGTCGCCGGTAAGGATGTTGTGCAGCTCTATGTCAGCCTGCCCTACACCGATTATGACAAGGAGCACGGTGTTGAGAAGGCTGCCATCCAGCTGCTGGACTACGGCAAGACCGCCGAGCTTGCGCCCGGTGCCTCCGAGACCGTGACCATCACCGCTGACATGCAGAATATGGCCAGCTGGGATTCCACCGCTGACAACGCCGCAGGCACCAAGGGCTGCTACATTCTGGATGCCGGTGACTACTACTTTACCATCGGCAACGGCGCACATGAGGCCGTGAACAATGTACTGGCCGCAGAGGGTCAGAGTGTGGATGGCAGCGCCGACAAGGCCAAGAGCTGGACGCTCGATTCCTTTGACGACACGACCTTTGCCACGACCAAAAACGGCACCGCCGTTGAGAACCAACTGGCCGACATGGACATCAACAGCTGGCTGCCCGGCACTGCTACCTATCTGACCCGTGCCGACTGGGAAGGCACTTTCCCCAAGACCTATAAGAATCTGACCGCCTCCGATGAGATGCTCGACATTCTGGACAATGACATCTATGAGATCAACGCAAACGGCGATCCGTCCACCGTCACCTTCGGTGCCGACAACGGCCTGACTCTGGCTGACCTGAAGGGTGTCGCTGACCTTGATGATGAGCGCTGGAGTCTGCTGATGGATCAGCTCACCCTGGAGGAGGGCATGATTCGTCTGGGCCTGGGCGGCACCTCCACCAAGGCCATCGAGTCTATCATGAGCCCCGAGACTATCCAGAACGATGGCCCCAACGGCATCTACAGCTATCCTCTCGGCCAGTATGCCAACACCGACAAAACCAGTACCGACCCCTGCGCCGTGGATGCCAACGACCCCAACCTCGCATACAAATTCGGCACGATGGTCAACGAGACCGTCATTGCCCAGACCTTCAACAAAGACCTCGCCAACGAGTACGGCAAGATCTGCGGCAACTACAGCCTGTGGAGCAACCTGACCATCTTCTGGGGCTGCGGCACCAACCTGCACCGCTCGTCATCATCATAGATGGCATCGTAGCCATCGTCATAGGAATCATACGTCTTGTAGGATTTTTTGCTGCTGGAGTAAGAACTGCTGTACGAAGATTTGGAGCTGTAAGAAGTGCTGCTCTTGGTGGAAGATTTGGACGGGCGATGTACCCAGCAGTAGGCAGAGCCCTTATCCGCTTCTCGCGTGCAGCCGTCCTTGATGCAGGTGTATTTATGCTTTGTGCTGGAGCTGCTGCCGGACGGTCTTGAGCCGCTGCCGGAGACGCTGGAATTGCTCTTCGTGGGTTTATGTACCCAGCAATAGGCGGAGCCCTTAGCCGCTTCTCTGGTGCAGCCGCTCTTGATGCAGGTATACTTGGCAGCGAATGCGCCGATACACAAAATGCAGGCAGTCAGCGTAACGAGCATTGCGCAAAGAATGCTTTTCCAAATAGTCTTTTTCATGGCCTTGAGCATACCATCCGCTATAAGAAAAACCTGCCGATAAATACTGAAATCGAAACTGAACTGAAAGAGTGCGCCGATTCCAGCAGAGAGTGGGATGGTAAGATGGAACATTTACTGCATATCATAACATAATGTGTCGAATATAAAATGAAAAGCACGCACTTTGGTGCTTGCCTTGGACTTGCCAGGGACCGCCTTATCCGCCTTGGGTGGGTGACCCCTGCGAGCCCCAACCAATTTCTCCGCTTTCTGGTTTTCAGGCATAGTCTTTTCTGCTTTCGGCGGACTGCCACGTCACAGCTTTTTCGGCTCCTATATTGTAAGGAACATGGCTTTTCGCTGAATGGAAAGCGAAGCTGACCCGGGCTGGAGCGGTCTGTGTTAAAACGATATATTTTTTTGGAAATTATCTT
>ENA-OQLC01001142-OQLC01001142.1-human-gut-metagenome-genome-assembly--contig:-NODE-1142-length-13271-cov-4.402228_pt1 | contig 13271 bp, 10 predicted proteins | sample MGYA00242653_ERZ504807 | MGnify/ENA primary metagenome ERZ504807 (study PRJEB26092, sample SAMD00036381) | human gut metagenome | host: Homo sapiens | study: EMG produced TPA metagenomics assembly of... | reverse complement strand
CTTCTAATGGCGGGGTGATTTTCTCTCCAGGAGTCTCTTCTAATGGCGGGGTGATTTTCTCTCCAGGAGTCTCTTCTGATGGCGAAGTATTTTCTTCTTTCGACGTCTCTTCCGACAATGATGTACTTTCCTCCGGAATAAAATCTTCTGTGTGCATTTCACCCTCTTGAGTACTATTTATATTTGGAATATTCTCTTCTTCCACTGAAACTGCCAAAACTGTCGTTCCTGCGCTATTCATGCACAAAACCAATAAAAGTGTCCAGGCTATCCATCTTAGCCATCTCTTTTTCCTCTTCACACAAATTCCTCCTAAAAACATATTTTCCTTTTCTCATCTATCTGCCTTTTTTATCCATTCCTTCTGCATTGCCGCTGCTATAAAGCACTGCAATAGTTTTTTTGAAAATACACCACATTCACCGTTGGCAATCATTCTTATGGCTTCTTCATGCTTTAATTTTCTTTTATAGGGGCGTACACTGACCAATGCATCATAAGCATCCACAAGGCCTACTACCTGAGCACAAAGTGGTATTTCATCACCTTTTAGTCCATCCGGGTAACCAGATCCATCATATCTTTCATGGTGATATCTACATATTTCATAGCTATACTTATTAAGTTTTTCTGTCGTAGTTCCTTGTGGAAACCGCAATGTCATCTCTGCCCCTGTAAGAGGATGCTGCTTTACAATTTCCATCTCATCAGCTGTTAATTTACCGTTTTTGTTCAATATCTCTATCGGCACACGGATTTTTCCAATATCATGAATTGGAGCCAGATGAGAGACATTTTCTATTTCTTCCTCTGTAATCCCATACTCCGGATAGTTTTTCTGTAGTTGAAGATACACTTGTTTTGTATAAAAACAGATATCATCCTGATGTTCTGTTTCTATAAGATTATTGTGATTCAACACTGCAGCCAGAAGCGAAACCATTTTCCAATACTGTTTTGTCTCATCCTGTGCTTTTTGTCTTAATTCCCGTTCCATATTTACAATTGTGTTAGGGATAACTTTTGCATTATGGAATGTAATAACAGCAGTTTTCTCATTTTCATCCACAAATCTTTTTACTTCCATCCAAACATAAGTCTCTGAGTTTTTCTCGCTTCTTCTTTGATAAACGATATCTTCTTCTGAACAGCCCTTTTTCAAATGCTCTGTCAACGAATCGCTTTTCAAAAATTCCTGCAGTTTTTCACAATCTTTTTCACATACATATTTTTCACAATATACTTTCAGAAAATCATCATATGTTCCTGCAGTTTTTACATCATCATAAATCCCCCTGTTATGAGAATAGATACATTCATAACTGTTTTCCGCTAAATTAACTTTCAGAATGATATAAAATCGCCCAAAATATTCATCTTTCCCAGGTCTGATAATATCAGAGATTTTCACATTTTCTAATCGGTTATTGTAAGTGTTCTGTAAGTCCAATAAGACTTGATGTACTTTACAGCAATCCGTATAGTTTCTAGAGCAAAATCCATCCTTTTCAAGACAGCGACTGATTGCCATTGTTGATTCCATACATGATATGACATCAAATAAAGAAATTTTTTCTGGATTTTTGGCAAGGGCATATCCTCCACTGATACCTTCAGAAGCTGAAATAATCTTCTCTTTTTTTAACTGCTTTGTGATTTTTGGAATATAGCTCTCCGGAATCTTTAATTCAGAAGCTAATTTTGCCGTTGTAACCCTGCGCTTTTTTATTGCCAAATAACAGACAATCCTGATTGCATAATCCGTTGTATTAGTAAGCTGCATAGGTGCTCACCTCTCTCTCTTTTCTTTGTTCCGTACATAAACTCATTGATTGAAAAAGGAAGAATCATACTTTCAGGTTCTTCACTTCACAAGCACAATCCTTCCCTTTGCCCTAACGATATTTTCTTTTTACTTTTCTGAAAAATACCACGCCGCTCATGCCAATAAGCAAAGCCACAATTAGCATCATAATCCAACTGCTATTCTGAATATCTCTTCCAGTTACTGGCGGTGCAATGGTCGATGTATTGGTAAACTGAATCGCTTCACTTCCTGTAGTTGCCATCGTAAATAATGCTTCCGCTCCATCTGTCACCGTGCCCCCATTTATGCTGTACGAAGCCTTGAAATTTGTTCCCGGCTCTGTCTCTGTAACGGTATATGTCCATCCTGTCGGCAAACAGCTGATATCCACATATTCATCTTTCTTTAATGTAAAAGTTGCCTGATTGTTTGTGAAAGTCAGTTTTTCTGCTGTTCCATTTTCTTTTTTGATGTAAACCTGGTCACTGCTAAGAGTTGCAGCATTTGTATCCGTTCCATCCGGTGCATTTGCCTGAATCGTAAACGAGAATGCCTTATCCTGTTCCAGATTATATCCGGATACAATTTTGCTGACTGTTAATACCGTCGGCTTATAATACAGATTTAATTCAATCGTGCCTGTAGACGCATCGTTGGTAACGGTCTTTTCTAATGTACTATCCTCCTTATCAAAAATGTATCCCGGAAATGTTCCTGCCGGTTCCGGCTTTGCAAATGCAGTAACCGTTTCATTATCTTCCGCAAATGAAATCGTACCTTCTGTTGTCTTCTCCAACTTTTCTGTTCCATCTGGTACTTTCAAGTAATGATTTACTTTTACACTTCTGGTTCCAATTTTTTGCCATTGAGCTACGAAACGGTATGCGTTATCATGACTATAACCACGTGTATCAACAAATTTCGTGTTGCCATATGCGACATTGGAAGTATCTATCGTGAAAGCAGCATTATTCGGATATATCTTTTCCTCATTTCCATTTGCATCCACTAATTTCCATCCAATAAATTTATAACCTTCACATATAGGTTCGGATGTCTTCTCCCCCACTTGAAATGTTTCGCTCAATGTTCTTGTACCAAACACAGGCTTATTCGTATATGGATTATTTTTATACTTATTACTCCTTGTTTTCATATCTGACTCAGGCATATTTGAAACAACAGATCCATTTGGCAAATCGCCTTCGTCATACATAGCATAGTAATCAATAGATTTTGCTACAAATTGTGCAAAGTATAAATCCCATTCAAAACCAGTCAGGCTTTCTCCATCGTGTCCCATTTCTCCTGAAATAACAACAAAATGTGTATATCCAGCGGCCTTCGCTGCATTCTTTGCATTTTCCCAGTTATCTTTTAAATTTGTTAAATTAGCCCCACTTAAAGTATTCGCAGTCAATTCGTCAATCGTGCCATCCGCTTCATATGTATCTTCCGTATTTTGTACACCTGATACATGTGTTCCATTATGAATCGAAATATAAAATCCAGGCTTTGCTTTTGCAAAAAAGAACTTTACCTGACGTCTTGTGATTCCCTTTGTTGGATCCATACTGAAAACATCATTATCTTTCACTTCAACTAATTGATCGCTTTGTCCATCAGAATAATCCCACATAGCCATTTGTAAGCCTTCATCACTACGGACCATATTTCCCTTTATGGAAGTATAAGCTTTTAATGTCAAAGACTGTACTTTTCTCTCTCCATATGTAGGTACAAAATTCAAGTCTTCCCAATTTCCTTTTAATTTCTTTATTGTAATTTTATACTCATAATCACAATTTTTCTCTGCTCCCAAAAGAGAAGATACATTTTCTACACTTATCTGTAGACTAAACTGATTACCATTTGGTGTTGTCAATCGTGGAGACAATGATGTATTACCCTCAGAAGGGACCTCTTTATGTGTGGTAGCATCTAAAACACCTGCCCCATTGACTTGCAAACAGATAATTCTTTTATTGTTACAGGTATGAAATACCGGTAATGTTATCTCATCGTAAATATTTACATTTGATTCTGTAAATGTAAAATCATTGATATATCCGCCGCTATAATGTGACTTATCCGTAGTAACACATTCATTCCCATTTACATCTGTTGTTTTAACATTAATCCGATATATTCCTTCACCACTGTAGCCAATCGTCAGCGTATCATCTGTTTGAAAATTGATGGTATATTTAGCACCATATTCATTTCCAGAATTTTGAGTGATTGTAGTCGTTGAAGCTTCTGCTGATATATTACTGATTTTGTATCTGACTTTATTTGCTGTAGCCGGTTGAACATTAATCGAATATGCCTCTCCGGCATCCACCCGAACTACACTGGAGGTATCCACTGTTTTACCATCGTGCGTAATCGTACCAGCCACACCATTTTCCGGAATATCTTCTTTAATCGTAATATTATAGTATTCCTGATAAGTCATGGTTAATTTCTGCCCATCTTCCAGCTTAATAGCTATCTTGCCATCCGTACTATAATAAACTGTATCCTCGTATTTTCCGATATACACACAATCTTTACCGTTTACTTTTGCACTCTTAAACTCATAGTTTTTCCCAGATCCACTAATCGTAAGTTTTTTGTGATCATCAATATTTCCAAGTTCAATGGTAGTCGGAGCTCCTTCAATCGCTGTTCCATTTACATCCACATATTCCACACGATCAGTAGTCTGTTCATCACCATTGGCAACACTTCTCTGCATTGCAATATTCAGACTCTGTACAGATATGGTATCTGGAAGCTGCTCATTACTTGCCTGTTCTGTAGATTTTTCATTGTCAACAATCTGCTCTGAAGACTTCTCTGATATTTCTGTTTCAGATTCTGTAGTTTCTGTAGTATCTATTTCCTGCTCCGGGTCTTCTGTCTTCGATATTTCGGACTCTTTTTCCTTTTCTTTCAATGCATAAGTCATAATCAATTTTTGTCCATCTGTAAACTTATTGGCATTGATATTATCGGAACTCCAATAAACCGTATCTTTATATACTCCGATAAAGGAACAGTCTGCATCATTTACTTTTGCACTCTTAAATTCATAATCTTTGTCAGGAATGTTTAATTCTGAATGATCGGATATCTTTCCCAGTTCAATGGTTTCCGGTGCTCCTTCAATCGCATTGCCGGACTCATCTACATATTCCACCAATTTTGTGGTCGGTACCTGAACATTTGAAGTTGCTTCCTGTATTTCTTTCTCCAGCTTCTCCACTTCTATGCTATCCGGAATCTGTTCCTCAGTTTCTGCCGATGTCTCAGTTTCTGTTTCTGATGTAAATTGCTCCGAAGTTTGCTCGGTTTCTGTCTGTTGTGCATCTGTCTCACTTGTAAATGCTTCTGTATCTTGTGTTTCTTCCTGCTCTGTAACCACTGATGTTTCATCTTCTGATGCACTTACGGTTTCCAAGTTCATAAAACAAATAGAAAAAATCAAGAGCCAGGAACATGCTATTTTCAAATATGTTTTCCAATTCTTATGCCTCATTTTTCGCATCTCCCTTCCTGTTCTTCTGCTTCTCCATGAGTAATCCGCAAAGGCAGACAACTGAGCCAAAGAATAAGAACAAATATCCTGCAACCGGACTGTTATCACCTGTCTTTACCGGCGAACCGTTATGAATGATATCTTTTGGTCCTGTAGAAGATGGGACTGGGGTTTGATTTTTACCAGTTTGACCGGTATATGAGTTTTTAAATGAAACCTTCGATACTTTATCTCCATTTTCATTTTTGACCACTGTTACCGCCATCAGTTCATTATTGGAATCAAAGAATCCTTCAATCGTTACATCATAGTTTTTTGAATCATATGTATAATTTTCTTTATTCTCTGTTGCCTGGTACAGCTTGTAATGATATTCTCCTGCCTGTCCGACATTCATAATCAGCTCTGTAGAAGAATTACCACTCATATTCCAGGTAAATGTTCTTCTATTGCTTCCCTCCGGCATTGGATTTTGTATCTGATCTGCTATTAAAACATAAGAGCCTGTTTTGTCAGCATCTGCAGAATTGTTTACTTCAAATATCTGTTCCACTGGTATTTTCACTGTTGTGTTTTTGCCAGCTGCCAGTACTGGTTTTTGAACACCCAGAAAGAATATCATGGACAGGAATATAACCATGGCTATTTTTGTTAAACGTGCTGTTCTCATGCTTCTCCCTCTCCTTCTTTCTTCTTGTTTCTTTTCTTTTCTATCTGTCTTGCTATCAGAATCAGTACAAGGACAATCAGGATAAACCATACAATAACTGGCACTTTTCCTACTGCATTTTTCAGTTCATCAATTCCTGTACCTACGTTTTTGGCTTTTTCTTTTTCCGGATATATCTGATCTGTTAAGCGTCCCACCAGGATATTTCTTCCATTTGTCATATCCGATGTACAGGTGGTCAGCAAAACCAGATGATCATCTTCCGTTATATTCATATCTCTTTTATATAAAACATTGTTCTCGATTTCCTGCAGATACTCCTGTTTCGCTTCTGGTGTGTCCAGACACACATTGAAAATCGTCTCATTATAAGCATCTACCTGTAACAATGCATAAATTTCGATTCCATGATTTTTACCATCAAAGAACAGATTTCCATATGGATGTTTGTTGAAATACTGTTCCTTCGTAAACTCACCAATATCTCCAAACATCATGTGTTTTTCCATATGGTGACCATATATAATATTGTCAAAATCCGAAAAATCCGGCTTATTTGCACAATGTAAAAAAATTGCTCCACTCAGGGAATAGTTTCCTTCTGCGTCTGTATTCATGTAAGTCTCATCGTTATCTGTCTGCACCAATGGGTAATTGATGTTGGTATCATTGACTCTTATCCATCCAATCACATCTGGATTGATTTTCTGTAATTCTTCAAATGATTTTGTATTCTTTTCTGTCGGAATATATGCTTCATAATTCTTTGCATCTGCCGTCTGGTATACCTGGTGGGAGTCCCACAGCATATAACCGGAGAGGAACATGGCTGCAAGAATCAGCGATAAGGCTGTGAAGTTTACAATATGGTCTAATCCTTTGATAATTCCTTTCAGCACTTTCTTCATCTGAAGCATATGTACAAGTTCCTTTCACCATTTCTGTTGCTTTTATATTTATCAAAGCTGGTTCATCTGACCAATTTGCTCGCAAAATTAGCAAAAAGGGATGCGGCGGAGCAGCGCCGCACACATCCCCTTTCCTGGTTGCTATATTTTATTATTTCTGTAATCTTCTGCGTTTGAATCCTACAAAAGCGATCAGTGCTACACCGCAAAGTGCAATCATCAGAACGTATGGAAGAGTGTTCATGATGATACCAGTTACAGGTACATCGTTGTATGTGTTGGTTACATCAACGGTACTCTGTTTCTGACCTAATTTTTCATTATTATTTACCGCTGTAAGTTCTGTGTTGTATGATGTTGCAGCAACAGGAGTCAGCTTAGTACCATTGATAGTGATTTCAGCACTACCTTTATAGTTTTTAGCTGCAGACTCTTTTACAGTAATTGTTGTTCCTACTGGAACACCAGTGAACTTCATGTTTTCATTTGCTTTCAACTTGAATGTGTATGTTCCGCCCTCAACAGATGTAACAGTATCTCCATTAGCAGCCTTGATTCCGCCAAGTGTGTTTGCATCTGTTCCAGTCGGGAATGCAAATGTTGCTGTGAAAGCGAACTCATCGTCAGGAGTTGTTGCTGTACCATTTGCATTAACAACCTTTTTAGACACATTCAAAGAACCAAACTTATTATAAGTCGGATCTGGATTTGTAGGATCTGTACCTGTACCAGCTTCCTGTACATAAGTGTTAGTGAATTTAAAATCATTATCATCTGTATTGCTAATGTCCACTTTACCAGTTGCAGTCTGTCCTGCATCATTCTTAGTCTTATTTACAACGATGTTAGAGATTTCAGGACCATTTTTTCCATCAGTAACATATACGTCCATCGTGTACTCAGCCTGTGACATGATCATTTTTTCATGATCACCATTTGTTACTGCCGGAGTTACTGTATCAGACTCTTTTACAGTATACTCATACTTACCGGCTTCTTGATATGTTGGAAATGTAATCTGACCTCTCTTAGACTTTGTTCCCGTTTCATCAGCTGTAAACGAAATCGTCGGCATCGTTACTACAGCATCCGTTGTAATGATACCAGTTCCTGTTTTAACCTGCTCTGCAGTAAAGCTAAATGTCTCAGCCTTTCCGACCTCAGTATTGTAGGTCTTAGTAATCCAAGCCTCTGTTGTCTTGACCCCAGGTGCCGCAAATGTTGGCATTGCCATTCCCATCGTCATGGCACCAGCAGCAACAACCGCGAGCACTTTTTTGAACATTTTGTTCATGCTCATAATGATTCCTCCCTTGTAAATAATATTGTTTGTTTTTATTTGATTAACGGAGGAGGGGATTAGAGTCCTCTGGTCCGAATAACCGCAATCGCTTTTCCTTTGACGTCTTTAATATTAATACAGCCATAGATTCTGCTGTCTGACGCTTCCGGTCTGTTATCACCCAGTACAAATATCTGACCTTCGCCAACAGTGATTGGAAAGTCAACTCCATTTTGAAACTGTGTGGTGTCAAAATAAATATCCTGTGAAATCTGCGTAGCACCGTTAATCATCAAACCGTCTTTTGTTATATCTACGGTATCACCTGCGACTGCTACGACCCTGCCTGTGGTTGTTCTGCCATCTTTCTTAAATACTGCAATATCACCGGACACAAAACGCTTGTCCAGTCGATAATACATGACCAGATCACCATCTTTTATTGCTGGTTTCATAGATACGTCATTGATTCTCGCCATCCCGTACATAAATGTAAAAACAAGGATGACCGCCAAAATGATAAGAACAATCTTCAATAACAGCTGAAAGATATCTTCTCCCAGTGTCGTTTCCTGTCTGGGAAGCTGTTTCTCATTATTCTTTTCTTTCTCAACCTGTTTCTTTTTCATGTTTCATTCCTGCTTCATATAAACTTAGATAATCAAGGTATTCTTTTATGTACTGGTTAAAGTATAGCACTTGTTTTTTGCAAAAATAATACAGAGAATAGGAAGATATTTTCACGTTTTGCTACAAAAAATTTGTAGTTATCGGTTTTTCGCAAAAAAAAGAAACCATACCGTAGAGATATAGTTTCTCTTTAAATTACAGTGTTTCTGCCATTTTGAATAAAACGATTCCATTTCTAACAGCCAGCATCTCAGCAGAATTCTTGAAATCAATGCCAGAAATATCTCTTATTTTTTTCAATCGCCCTGAAAGAGTACGATAATTTACATAGAGTTTTTCAGCTGCTTTATTCGCACTCTTATCACAGTCCAGATACGCCTGCAGCGTTTCAATCAGTTCTCCATCATGTTCTTTATCATACCAATATAATTTCACAAGTGACTCTGGCACATATTCCATCAATTCATCACGATTTTTGATTTTTTCAAAAATCTGGAAAAAACCGAGCTTAGAAAAATCGGCTACCGATATATTCTTATCACCATAGAGATATCTGAGCATATCCATATAGTCTATGATTTTCTTTGAATCATTAAAAGATTTTTTCAAATCTCCATATCCATTAACAATACCTCCAATGCCAATCTGAAAATCCGTTGTCTTATTTCTGTGAAAAATCTGCTTCTGTACTGTCTGATATAATTTTTCCATTTCTTCCCGGAACCCTGCTTGTGTTTCCCCAGGCTTAATTTCATGAATACACACAATCTGATTCAAATTCCGGTAAATATGTTCATCTGGAAGTAATCTCTGAATCTCGCCTTCTATCACTCCGATTTCTTCTAATTCTTCTTTTGTATAATAATCTTCGCTATTGCTTGAAATCGTATGAAAACTTACCACACAATATTGATCTGTATCTTCCAATTTTAGCATTCTTGCAGCTTTACTCAATTCATCGCCCGTTAATAAACCATTAAGCAAGCTATATTCAATATCTCGTTGATATTTTTTTTCTATCTCATTTCGAGCATATGTTTCCATAAAACTATACTGTAAAGTAATAACAGCATTTTCCAATGCCATATAGTCCAGTATTGTTAATGGCATATTCACTTCCGTGACTACCAAATAAATTTCTGTTCGGCCTAACACATGTATTTTTGTAATATATTGCGTATGCTCTTTTCTCTGTTTTTTGTATTCAAATCTGGTAACAATATCCGGTTTATATTTCTCAACATTTTTCTCAAATACAAAATCAGACAGATCCTGCGTTGTGGACGCACAGCAAGTTAAGTTACTATAATATAACGCTACCGGATTATCAATCATGGAAGACAATAGAAACAAAATATTTTTAGTTGGATCTTCAAAATCCTCTCCATCCAATAATATGTTAGAAATATTGTCGTGTGTCAATTTGAAATAAATCAACCGTGCGATATTTTCATCATAGATCTGCAGAATAACATATTTTATAATACCCCAATAATACTCATCTTCCGAAATTTCTATCACTGGAATATTACGTTCCGAACAAAACTTTAATAAAATATCATAATAATTGACTTTCTGTACCATGTCCGGATGCTGCTTTATAATAAATCCACTGACCTGTTTCTTCTCCAGTTCATTCAAATGTTTCCGAAACTCTCTGTCCGTTTCTCCGAAATACACTTTCATATTTGTAAGAAGAAGCTCTCCTCCAGTCAGATATCTTTCCATATCTTCTATTTCGATAATTCGTATACCTTTAATTTCCTGATTCAGATTTTCTTTACATGTCACTAATCTCATATCAGGAAATTGTTTCGATTCTAATAATTGTTTTACCGTATAAGCCATTCAGCACCTCGTCAAATTCGTCTTTTGTTGTCTACTTTGGTTGTACCAGCATCTGATGTTGTGTTTTCAAAAGTGGCATAAGTATACAGTGTAATTATACCCCCCCCCCGAAATTTTCTGTCAATTTCTTCATGCGTATAAAATGCATATTTTATATAGATTCAAATAAAAAAGACAGCTCGCATCTTTGTCGAACTGTCCATTACTTCTTCAGGCTGCGGATAAAAGTCATAAAAATTTCTCTTTCCTTCTCATCCAAGCCATCCCAAATCTCAAGTATTTCTTTTTGCTCATCGGTCAGATCTAATCTGCTTCCATCCTCTGAAAAAAATTGTGCGATTGTCACTTCAAAAGCATCACATATTCTTTCCAGATTAGCCATGGTTGGCATACTTTTCTGATTAAGTATGTTTCCCAGTGCTGTCTGCGTTATTCCTGTAAGCTGAGCTAACCTATATTTTGTATATCCTCGCTTCCGACATAATTCCGCAATTCTTAACGGAATATACTCTTCCACACACAAGTATATACACCTCTCTTCTAGTCTATGATACCAATATTGTACCTGTTGACCAGAAGATTTATTAGACATTTATTTATTGATTATATACTCTTGTACGCAAGACTATTCAAGTAAAAAAATATAGCTGGACAGTCCACGATATTCAGTTGTTGCATATATTTATGATACTTTCTACGAGGAAATCTGTTAAATACATGTTGTTAAAAAATGATATTATAACTCAAAAAATCCTGATAGATAACTTTATCTATGCAGTTACCTATCAGGATGGGAATTTTATCTTACACCACGATCAGCTCCTCTCTCCGGCTTCTGTTGATATTGTCAGTATAGCAAAATAAGCTTTTGCAATATACATCCATAATAAAAAATTAAATCTTTATAATTCCCATTTTTGAGGAATAACACATAATAAGGCCCAAAAGGGCACTTTCCCTTTTGAGCCTATACACTTTATCAACTAACGTATTTTGCTTTCATTTTTCCATGTCTACACATGACATTTTTCTCTTAAATCGCATCCTATGATAGTTCTTTCATCTTGCTGATATCCTTTGCCTGCATTTTTCTTGAAGTGCTATATGGTGGTACCAGTTTTAAAGACATCTTTATTACGCACATTATTGTTCATCAATACATACACTTCCTCCTCAGACACTACCTTTTCTTCTACTTTTTGTAAAGCAAATAATTTTTTACATGAAGGGCATCTCTTTTTGCGTCCTTGAAGGTAATATGCTATAAGTCCTATAACCACGCATATTCCGATACCGGTAGTTAAAAATTCTGCATCTCGATCATTAACTCCCAGAACTATCATGAGTATTGCCATTACAGCAAAAAAAATCCCTGCCTTTTTGGTTCTTGACATATCTCGTTCCTCTCTTTCTTATGTAATTCTATAATATACATATTAATGCATTGCATTATAAATTGCAATATGCACTGCATATTATTTTTATTTTGCAATGCATTAAAATTACGAACTTTCACGTATCATATAAGATGTATGGAGGTATTATCAATATGGCATTCAAACTAAAACCCGATAAGAAAGAATCAGAAAATAAAACGATACGTTTTCCAGTAGATCTAATCGATGAAATAAACACCGCAATCGCAAAAAAAGAGGTAAGCTTTTCTGGATTTGTTATTCAAGCCTGTCAATATGCTCTCAACGAACTTGAAGACTCTGATGAAGACAATTCCCAGAATTCGAAAAAATAGCAGATATTTTTATGCCTGCTATTTTATACTTCTTAACTTTTCATTTTTAATTACTGTTGATTAAACCACCAAGATATCTATTTTCTATCATTTTTAGATTTGTCTCTTATGTATTAATGTTATACTCAAAAAAGCAAGGAGGATAGAAACTCTCTTCTATCCTCCTTATATTTTTCTTACACTATATCGAGCATGTTCCCTCTATTGTTATATTATTAATATAATTTTGCTCCTGCCGGAATATGGTTATCAATCATAATAAGATGCAGTTCTTCATCCTCTGAATCTTTCAGATTATTAACTGCTGAAAGTAACATACCACAAGATTCAATTCCCATCATCTTTCTTGGTGGAAGGTTCGTAATTGCAATTAATGTCTTTCCAACTAATTCTTCTGGTTCATAGTATGCATGAATACCAGAAAGGATTGTTCTATCAACACCAGTTCCATCATCAAGCGTAAACTGTAAAAGCTTTTTGCTCTTCGGTACTGCTACACATTCCTTAACCTTAACAGCTCTGAAATCTGACTTACTGAATGTATCAAAGTCTACCTCTTCTTCAAATAAAGGCTCAATCTTTACATTAGAAAAATCAATTTTCTCTTCTTTGGTCGCAATCTGGTCGCAATTTTCTTTTACAGTGCTCTCAGATGCCTTATTCACCTTCTTATCAGCATCCAGTGACTTCATTGTCGGGATTAATTGAACGATCTGTTCCACCCTTGTCCACTAAGCTCCGTCAGGCACCATACACATCCAAAAACTGATTTTTTTGTCTTCCACTGAGGTCCATAGAGCCACAAGTTGGCTGTGTCATTCGTGTTGTACAAATTGTTTTGATATATAGATTG
>ENA-OQLC01001139-OQLC01001139.1-human-gut-metagenome-genome-assembly--contig:-NODE-1139-length-13297-cov-2.993116_pt1 | contig 13297 bp, 10 predicted proteins | sample MGYA00242653_ERZ504807 | MGnify/ENA primary metagenome ERZ504807 (study PRJEB26092, sample SAMD00036381) | human gut metagenome | host: Homo sapiens | study: EMG produced TPA metagenomics assembly of... | reverse complement strand
CTGATGTACTTCCAGATAACCTCTGCGTTACTGATCCTACACTATCTCACTAATCATGTCTTTTGTCGAACCGATACTGGTTCCGGTAAAGACAGTCCCGTCTTCTAATATAAGAAATGCTTTCATATATTCACCTTTTCCCTTCTGTGTTTCTTTTTCTTTTTTATGAAGCCATCCCGCCGTCCCTCAGGTATATTCCTATATTTGGGCAAAAAAAATTCGTTGTAACAAGGAATTTTTTCTTAAAAATATAGAACAAAAGGCAGTTTGTGCAAGCACAAAACTGCCCTGTTTTGATCCATCGGTACCAGACAATTTATGTCTTCACAAATTGTAAAAATTATACTACATAATCCGAGGATTTTCAACGGATATTTTTGTTTTTTTATGAATACTGCCAAAATATTACAATCTTGTGTAATCTCGGATCATCGATGTACTGGTACTTCACCTGTGATAACCCATAGTAGTCTGCCAGATTCTGCGCTGCTTTTGCAAGTTCTTTCTGGAAAATGTCATCATGCGCCTGTTGATAAACCGCATTGTCAGAGAACTTGAAAGTGGTCGCACTTTTCTTCGTCCAGATCGTCTGGTTCATGGCTCCCAATGCCTGTTCCGCATCATACTGCGTGTAATACATTCCATTTACCACATAATAATTGCAATCCATCTTGCTGCACTCCGGCATCTGCGTGTCTTTATCCAGGATATGTGTCTGGAACAGTTGTGTATCATCACAGCACATGTAATCATAACTGATATTTGTTTTATTCCCGGAAGTGTCTGTTTCTTGATTTGTATCCTGGGATATATCCTCGCCTTCTTCCTGCTGAAACACCGGATCTCCCCAGGTTGTGTCAACGTAATAATAATCGCCGTTGCACTTCACCAGATTCCATGCATGGTTTCCGCCTTCTGTCGTCTTTCCTGTCACATAAGTACAGAACACACCAAGCTGTTCCAGTAAGTATTGCGTTGCCTTTGAATATCCGGCACATACGGATTGCCTGTTGACAAATATGCTGTAAATGTTCTGGTTATCCGGTGCACTCTCGTCATAGTCCACTTCATCTACGATTTTTTCATACACATAGAGAATTTTTTGATACTCATCTGCATCAGCATCCAGACCTGCCAGCCACTTTGCTGCCGCCTGCGTAATCTCTGTCTGCATCGTCTGGCTTTCCTTAGCTGTATAAAAATATTTTGGTTTCAGAACCGTATAGCTTTCCGTTCCCTTATGCGTTGTAGCTGTCGCTGTTCCATCACACCAGAAGATATCCGGCTGATCTTTCATCAGCTTCCGGAATATCTGATTCGTCTCATCCGCATCTGTATCATGTACATAGATCTCCTCTGTATGATTTCTGACACCTTCCAGGATTTCCCGATAAACTTGCTTCTGTTCTTCCGGCAATTGCCGGTAATAGTATTTTTCTGTGTTCTCTTCTGCTGTTTTGGATACTTTCTGATAAGGAATCGCTTCCTGTTTATCGGAAATAAACTGTTCCATATCTATGTATCCGATTCGCTCTGCTGCCGCGATCCCTATGAGTAAGATGCATATCAGAATCAGGATGAGCGTTTTCTTTTTTCTTCTTTTTCTATATATTCGCAAATATCTTCTTTTCATGCTCTGTTTTTCGCTCCTGTTTCTATCATTCTTATGATTTCCTGCATAATGTAGGAATACTTTATTATACCGGTTTCTTTCTCTTTCCGCAATTCTCACATTTTTCTTACTTTTGCATACTCTGTCAGTAACAGAGTCTTAAAAGAGGTCCTATTATTATGAATGGAGCGACTCCAACCACTCAGGATACTCCTGATAAAGGCCGTCTGCAGATCAATCTTGTCTCCGACATCACTGCATATCCGATTCAGGGAGCCCGGATTTCCATCTCCTACACCGGTATCCCGGAAACTCCTTTAGAGCAGCTTACTACCGACAGTTCCGGACAGACCGATATAATCGATCTCGCCGCACCACCGCTGGAATACAGCCTGGACCCTGAAAATGAGATTCAGCCGTATTCAGAATACACCTTACAAATATCTGCTGCCGGATATGAATCCGTCAGCATTGCCGGAGCAGAGATTCTGCCCCACGTAACAGCCCTGCAGAATGTCAGCATGAAACCCGTCGATAACCAGGAAGAAAATGAATCTATATTCGTCATACCCGCTCATACATTATATGCCACATACCCGCCCAAGATTCCAGAGGATGAGATCAAGCCAACCATTGAATCCGGTGAGATTGTCTTAAGTCGTGTCGTCGTTCCTGAATATATTGTTGTCCACGATGGAAGCCCGCGGGATTCTACCGCAAGAAATTATTACGTAAAGTATAAAGACTATATCAAAAATGTGGCTTCCAGCGAAATCTATGCTACCTGGCCTGAAGATACGATCCGGGCAAATGTCCTGGCGATCATGTCCTTCACACTGAACCGTGTGTATACAGAATGGTACCGGAACAAAGGATATGATTTCACGATTACATCATCTACCGCTTTTGACCATAAATGGATTCCCGAACGGAACATCTATGATACGATCTCTGTGATTGTTGATGAATTGTTTGCCGATTATCTTTCCAGACCGAATGTGAAGCAGCCGATACTGACACAGTATTGTGACGGGCGGCAGGTGCAGTGTCCGAACTGGATGACACAATGGGGATCCAAATCATTAGGCGATCAGGGCTACTCCCCTATCGAAATTCTCCGCTATTACTACGGTGACGATATGTACATCAACACCGCCGAAGCCATCTCCGGCATTCCGTCCTCCTGGCCTGGTTATACTCTGAAGATTGGCTCATCCGGCAATAAGGTCCGGCAGATGCAGGAACAGTTGAATGTGATTGCCGGTGCTTATCCGGCTATTCCAAAGATCACTGCTGACGGTATCTATGGACCGGCAACTGCCGAAGCTGTCCGGGTATTTCAAAAAGTCTTTGGACTGCCTCAGACCGGAGAAGTGGATTATACGACGTGGTATAAGATATCAGAGATATATGTGGGGGTATCGCGGATTGCGGAATTGAACTAACAACCATTTTCCCCACATGGGAAAATGCTAACTTTGAGTTCTACGTCACCTAATGCTTTAAAAAGGCATGAAAAAAATGTCCATTCATTTTTCGCATGCCTTTTGATTATATAATCTGAATTTTTCAATTAGTGTAATCCTTTTACGAAGTCCACTGCATTTTTCATATCCTCTTCATCTGGATGCCCTTTAGCAATACCACCAACCAGTTTAAATGGACCGAATGTGTCATACCCTTTACAGCCAAATTTTCCAACCACACTGGCATGTTTTTTATTCAAAATCTGTTCTATAGATTTAAAATTTGCACTTCCACCATAAGTACAGATCAGAAATACCTTTTTGTCGTCTGCTAAATTCTTCTCAATAAATTTTAATATCGACTTATGGAATTTTGAATAATAGATTCCTGATGCGAACCCAATTATATCATAATCATTTAAATCTGCATTTTTTTGTTTCATAACATCTATCAAATCTACCTGACATTCTTCTGCTATCCTTTTTACTAATTTTTCCGTATTTCCATGATGCACAGATGCGTAAACAATCGCTTTTCTCATTTTTCTTCCTTTCTGTCTGCTCCGTCGATCAGATCATAGCTCATATCCAAAAAGTCCAGTGCCTTTTTCCTCTTCTTTTTCCACTTAAGTCATCATACAAATAAGCTCTGCTGTTCGTACTCCGCTTCTCGCTTCAGTTGAACTGGTACCTGATGCAAAATCTCTTCCATTTTCCTGTCATCAAACCAATCTGTCAGCTGTTCTTTTTCCAGTATCAACGGCATACGGTTATGTACTTTTGTCATAGAATCATTAGCTGCTGTAGTCAGAATTACAAAACGTCGTTCATTCTCAAACCAGTCACAGAATCCAGCCATATACAATACCTGTGCGTCATATCTTGAAAATGTATTTTTCTCTTTTAACTGATTCCATTCATAGAATCCACTTGCAGGAATTAAAATACGGTGATATTGAATTCCATTCCGAAAAGCCGGTTTGCACAAGACTGATTCCACTCTTGCGTTGACAACTAGATTCTTTCCTTGTGACAGGGAATACCCCATCTGCATATATCCATTTTCACTCCATGCTCTGATTTTTCAATAATCGGTGCAACATTTGTCGGACAGACATCACCGTTGAAATGTTCCTGTCGGATTCTTTGGTCTATGTCGTTCACTACCTTTTCAATTTCATCTGCTGTATCGGAATCAATATAATATCTGCCACACATAATTTTCTCTCTTTCATAATCACTCTATTGCAATATCTTCTTAATCTGCCCACCAAATACAATCGGACACTTCTCACATATATAATCTACAGTTTTCGCCTTGTCATATTATAAATGATTATTTATCGCAACAATCTTCAATGGTAGCTTGACCGTTCATTAACATTGGAAGTACCCAGTCTCGAAGAGTGATAAGTTGCTCATTTTCTTTAATGTTGCCATTGATAAGATTGTATATATGTGATATCGAATCATTGAATTGATTTAGTAGCAATTGTGGTGGAATAGGCACAAGCAAATTTTTCAAAGTTTCTTGACTCACATTCTTTAAAATAGAACCGCCAGTTTGCGTTGCAGAACTACCTTCAATCGTCTTAAATATAATGTTAAATAGTTTCGTAAGGTATTATCATATGGGGTGCAGCAAATAATAAATCCACAAAAAATAACATTACTACTTGGATTGCATAATATCCTTGTGGCCCCTGGTATTCCACTACGGGCAATAATAATGCTCTTATCAGACACACAGTATTTATCACCTTGTTGCTGTGGAAGACATATCTTATCAAAACTACTTTCGTCAAGAAAAAGCGTAGATGATGAGATGTTTCGTACATTAATAATTTTATATATTGTATCACCTTCAATATTTTTGTCGTAGTTAATCCCATTACGAAAAGAACATATTGTATCCATTGGCTTGACCTGCCAATCGGCTGGAATAAGGTGATTAATCTTTGCATTCCACACCATTAGCCCATTTGAAGCCTTATATGGTTGTCCGTGATTGTCGGGAAAGTTAAATTGCGTAAACCAATAATCATACAGCAATTGGAGCTGCTGGTATAAATAATCATTTATCTTTCTATTCTTCTGAATTTTACATTCAATTTTATAAAGTAAATCACCAATTCTGACCTGTTCATCATAATCTGGTAAGTGTACCTCCAAAAATGTAAAAATATCCTCATTAAAGCTTGCTCTTAAAGTCATAAACGCATTATTAGTTACAGCTTTTCGAAATAATGCACTTCTAAAATAAAATGCCATATACTTTGGATATACTATTCCTTCTCTTTTAGGTCGAAGACGTTTTGTAAAACCGCTATAAGTTGCATTCGGATAATCTTTTACCGCCACACAGCTCATAGCCAATTCGTCAATCGTCTCACTTGTTCTAGTAATAAGTACATCTCCTGCTTTTATAGAATATATCTCCTGCTCTTTTTCACTCGTGTCCATCAAATCCGGTAATTCTTCAGGCAAAAAATAATTATTAAAAACCGTTCCGAATGAAACAAAGGGAGCACCATGTCCAGCTTGTTCTTTCTTGGATGAAATTCCCGAGCTCATGTCGTATAAATCCGATAAAGCATATTTTGTAATCTTACTCATATTTCACCTTCTTCAATTGTTCCATGATCTCCGCTTGCAACGCATTGCTTTCAGCAAACAATTCTGTTAGTTTTTCCGTATATTCGTCCATTTTCTCCTTAAATTCCTCCTGAGTCAGTTCCACGTACTCGATCTTCACTTCAAAATATTGTCCGGCACTAAACGAACACTTTTTCTGTTCTATCTTCTCATAATCAACAACTACAGAAAAATCATCTTTTGATTCAAAGTTATTAAAAGTATTAATAATGTTCTCAATTTCTTCTGGCGAAAGTACTGTTCTCTGATTTTTTCCATCAACCTTAACCTTGGTTCCAAGTTTAGATGCATCCATCAAAATTGCCTGTTCGTACTTTTTAGTATTATCTAAAAATACAACAGATACGTTTGTTCCTGTTGTTGCAAAGATATTACTTGGCATCGACACAATACCTCGAAGCATTCTTTCCTTTACAATATGTTCTCTTATTTTTTTAGGAATTCCTGTGCCCGCTGTTAAAAAACCGGTTGGTACCACAACTGCAGCCTTGCCTCCATTCTCTTTCATTGAGAAAATAATATGCTGCAAAAACATCTGATAAATAGCCATGCTATCCTTTTTCTTATTCGGAACCTTTGGCACTCCTGCCCAGAATCTCTCCTTATAGATATCGCCTGCAAGAGTATCTCTGTTATCAGAAAAATCTACATTAAATGGTGGATTACTTACAATATAATCAAATTTCATCAACCCATTTTTCTGTCGATTCAAATGTTGCGGGGAAAGGAGTGTATCTCCATGTACCACATGTCCAAGTGAATGTACGAGATTATTTAAAATCAGATTCAATCTCAAAAATTCATTAGACTTCTGCGAAATATCTTGTGTATAAATTGTACAATTACTCTCACCGATCTCATGTGCAAGAGCAAGCACCAATGTTCCAGAACCCGCAGCTGGATCATATACCGTCACATTCTGCACTCCTTCCGGAACCATGATTCTTGCAATGATACTTGCGATAGAATGTGGGGTATAATACTCTGCATATTTACCAAAATCTTTGTTGTAATCTTTGATTAGATATTCAAAAATGGTTGCAAAGAAATCATATTTTTGTGAAAAAACATCAGCAAAACTGAATGTCACCAATTTATCAATCATTGCTCTACAAAAATCAGATCTACGATTTGATTCCGTAACATTTTGAGATAAATGTTCATCAAATAATCGAATCTTATCTCCTGAACCGGTACTCACAGAAAAAACACCCAAATTAGTATTAGAAATATCCCATAAAGTGGAATCAAATAGTTCATTAAATTTATCATCATTCTTATGATTAAACAGATATGATATAAAATGTTCCTTTTTGAGTTTTGCTGTTGCTGCTGGCAAAAGCATCATAAGCATTTCATAATCACCATCTGGCATGTCATTTAAGGCCTGTTCCACATTATCAGACTCTTTTAACGTTTCCTCTGCTTGCTGCACCTCATAGAGAAACTTATCATTTAAAAATTTATACAGAAAAATCTCTGTGATAATTTTATATTCGCTGCTTGCATTGCCAAGTCCAAAATTGGCACATACAGTCTTTAGATCATCAATCATTTGTTTTGTATTTGCTATTATCGTTTCAGTAGTCATCAGGATACCCAATCCCTTTCTAATATATATTCTTTTGACAGACAATTATCTATAAACAGAAGCTGCGGTTTATCTAATTTAACCTGTTCTCCCATACAAGCCCTCAAAATAATTGGTTGTAGAGATTTTATAAAATATTCCTCATTATCAAGAATATTTTCATTATGTGCAATCTGATCATCCGCCTTAGACTTAACTGTCATTAAAATTCTATGTATTGTAATTGCGTCTGTAATAGGTGACGGACTATTCATAATTCGTTTGTGTGTCCTCATGTACTTAATATCACCCAAATATTTTGCTGCCAGCATTCGGTCTGCAAGATTTCTCTTTTCTGCTTTCTTTTTCAAATCATTCAGATCACCCATCATCTGCTTCATTTCATCCGCTGTCAATTCTTCAATGTTTTTCTTTTTGAATATTCGCTTTAATTCCTCTAAAAGTGATACATACTCCGGATCTTTCGGATCAAGACATCGATCTACAATTTCTCTTCGTGTTTTCTCCAAAGTATCACGGAAAGCATCTGCTATGATTAACTCTTCTTCCTTTATTTTTCGAAATTGAAAATCAATCTGGTCTAATGCCATGTTAAGTACCTGAGACATATCTTCAGATGAATCAATACTGTTCTTTAAATTTATGATGCTAATTCGGTTATTAACCTCATTCAAACATTTAATTGCATTTTCAACATTAAAATGCATATACAACTCCTCATAACCATACAATCGAATCAAGTTATACATTGCCTTATAATTTTCTAATGCTTGACGCAAATGCAATAATTGCTTCTTATCATCAATCTCACTAATTTGATTGATGAAATTGACCACATTACTTGTATCATATAAAAAGAGTTGATTTTTCACATCATTCAAATCTTTTTCAATATCTTCTTTGCTTTTAAATATATTGCTGTAATTCTGTACTTCATCTCCATATTCTGATTGCAGTTCATCAAAGTACGCCTTATTTGTCTTATCGAATTCATCTTTAATGTTTGCGAAATCAACAACATATCCATAATGATAACCTTTATACGGGCGATTTACTCTTGTTAATGCCTGAAGCAAATTATGAGCTTTTATCATTCTTGCTAGATACTGTTTTTTCAATCGTGGAGCATCAAATCCTGTCAAAAGCATATTATAAACTACCAGGATGTCTATATTTCCCTTTTTAAACTCTTCCTGATCGTTTTTTCTATCCTGCTTTGTACCTTCATCATGAAGCACCAGTGCGTGTGTATAAGTAGAAAAGCGATTTAGCTGTCTGTCCACCTCTCTTGCCTGCTCTGAAGAATCACATACAATCATTGCTCCAATAGAAGAATCTAATGCTGTTCTTCCTTCTTCAAAATCCCGAATAATATAATCAACCATTTTTCCAACGAATTTAGGATGAGCATATAAATTCTTCTTAGCAATACTTCCCTGTCTTACTATTTGATCCAGCGTAGTATTTAGCTGATTTTTATAAGTTGTTTCTATCTCTTCACGAATCAACTTCAATGTATAACCATCGTCTATCGACTGGTTATAATAATATTTATGGATATAATTTCCAAATACATCTTTCGTATTATATCCATTTCCTATAAGCGGTGTACCTGTAAGCGCTATTTGCACTGCATCTCTGTCTGAAGCCATCAGATTAGCTAAAAATGAACCTGTTGGATTATAGCTACGATGTGCCTCATCCAAAAAGTATACCCTCTGCACATCCACATTATAATCCGATGGTTTTGTTACAGATTCCGTGGAAAATTTTTGAATATTAATGACAGTCATCGTCACTTTACCACTAGTATTTGATTCTCCTGGATTTGTAATATCTGCAATAAATTCTTCTTTATCTTTTATCAGCTTAACTTTAAGCCCTCTGGCCTCAAATTCATTTTTTGCCTGTTCCGCTAAGTCTAAACGATCAACAATAAAATAAAATTTGGCAATCTTTCCTTCTTCTTTGCTAAAATAATCAGATAAAAAACGTACATTTGAATAAGCCAGCGCAGTTTTTCCACTTCCTTGCGTATGCCAAATCACACCTTTTCTGACTCCTTCTCTCAATTTATCACGAATTGCCAATGTCGCAAATAGCTGAGGATATCGCATTATATGCTTCTCTATCTCCGTAATTCCATCTTTATTAGTTGTTGTCTTATAACAAATACCATACTTCAGTAAAAACAATATTCTCTCTTTCGTATATAAAGATGTAATTATTTGATTAGTAGGCGATTTTTCTGACAAGGAGAATACATACTCTGGCGTTCCTTTTATTGCAATCAGATTATTATCACTTAAAATAAACTCTTCGTTTTCCGTAACAATCGAATTCATCTCTGCCTTTAATTCCTCTTCTCTTTGCTCACGGAATTTGCTAAAAAACATTCTCTTATAGCTACTTGAAGCATAAAAGGCTCCTTGAATCGGTTCAATATCAGAATCATCGTATTCATTATTATTGGAAAATACCATAAACTGTGTAATTCCTGCGAAACGTCGATAAATTTTATTGCCAAATCGTCTCTCCATCCGGTTTCTTTCCGTCAAAATTCCTTCTCGATTATTCTGTCGTTTAACCTCTATAAATGACAAAGGCATACCATTAATTAACACAATAATATCTGGGCGAAAACTATCATCGCCATTTTCATACGGTAACTCAGTTACAACTGTATAATCATTCTTTGTTCCTGTTATATCAAAGAAATCAATCAACCTAATTCCATTAATACCCGATTGTAGTATCTTAAAAAAGGATTTTCCCAAATCGTCATTATCTAATTTAATCTTAAGTTCATCAATTATTTTCTTTGCATCTTCAATCGTCAATTCACTCTGATTAATCCGATTAACTGCAGCCAAAAATTGACTATAAAAAATATTGGTGTCGCCATCATAGTCAACATTACGTTCCTTATCTTTAATTGACATATAGGTATATCCAAGCCTTGTAAAGTGTACAAGTGCTGGAATCTTCACTCTGGAATCTTCCGGTCTTCCCATAAGCATTATAACCTCCAATACGTCATTTATTTTTCTTTCGAGGATCAACTCTGCTGTTGTTATGTACTCCATAGTTTTTCAACAAAAAATACGCCACCCTAAAGTATAAGTATATTCCTACATCGGAATAGTTTCAACAGAAATAATCCAACAATTCTCCCGCTTCATATGAACATTTTATATAATCCGGATTACTATAATACACATTTGAATTAAAATCTGATATTTCTTCACTAATGAACGAATTATATACATTCTTAATAGCCTCTACTACATTTACATCCTGTTCCATAACCTCTAATATTAGCGTTTGATATACCCTTCCAATAGATGTTACTGTTGGAACATTATATTTACAAGTTGTAATATTATCAAAATTTCCCTCTGCAATTTGATATTCTTCAATCCATTCATCACATATCTGTTCATAAGAAAGACAGTGATTTACACTCGCAGCTTTTAACTGATGCAATAAGTCTTCATCTGTCATTTTTCCAACTATATCTTTTACTTTGTTATGAGTTTCTCTTGCGACAAACTCAATCATTGAACATACATAAAATAAATCATCTTTATTCCACTGTATCGTCATCTGCGTTTTCACTCCCTTTCATACGCCAGGCATTCTAAGACTCTCATACCATGTCGAGTTCCAATTATTGTAACCCTATTGAATTTAGTTCATTCCCCAACTGATTTCCTATACTAATACATCTATCTGCAAGAATTTCATTTGATATATTAGAAAACTTCTGTTTTTATCAGAATATCACAAACTATTCTTTACATCAATAATGCTTTTTTCATAGTCTCAAAATGCTTTCATCCATTAGCAATGTACGCAGCCAGATACACAAAAAATCGGAAAGATCTCCTTTTTGATTTCTTTCCGATTTAAAAACAAAATTATAAAAATAATAGTAATTATTTCACCAAATCTGCAACGCAAATCTTAAGATCGTCAATAATGATTTCTTCTATCCCCCAAAGAATATCCGATGCACATCATTAAACATCACAAACACCATAAGCGCCATCAACAGCACGATCCCTGCGAAATGTACATACCCTTCTTTCTCCGGCGGCACACGCTTTCCTCTGATTGCTTCAATGATCAGGAATACCAGTCGTCCCCCATCCAGTGCCGGAAGCGGCAGAAGGTTCATCACACCAAGGTTCGCCGACAGCAGAATTGCCAGATTCAGCATCTCTACAATGACGACAAACAGACCATAGGAACGGCTCTGCTTATAGGTGGTATCTACCGTATTAACAATTCCGACCGGTCCGGAAAGTTCGTTCACTCCAATCTGTCTGGTCACTAACATCTTCAGACTGTCCAGTGTCGTGCAGATCCAGAATTTCACTTCATAGCCGCCATATTTGACCGCCGTCAGTGCATTGGCTTTGGTATAACCGGAACTGCCGATTCCGAGTCTCTTATATCCCAGTTCTTTGTCCATCTTCGGAGTCAGTGTAACGGTCTTTTCTTTTCCGTTTCTTAACACAGTGACAACCACGTCTTCATCAGAGTGAAACTGATTATAAAAACTGACTTCACGGAAAATGTGAATCTTTTTATTCCCCATCTGCACGATCTCGTCACCTTTTTTTAAACCAGCTTCCGCTGCCGGATATCCGGATTCCACTGCCCCGATTATCGGCTTATCGTAACCAACCATTGCCGTTATGATCACTGCAAAGATAAAAGCCAGAATAAAGTTAAACACAGGCCCTGCCGCTATGACTGAGATTCGCGCCCATACGGATTTATTATTAAAGTTGTTCGGCGAATCATTCGCCTCTTCATCTTCCCCCATCGCACAGAATCCTCCGATTGGAAGGATACGTACGGCGTATCTGGTCCCTTTATATTCTTTTGAATAAATTGCCGGTCCCATTCCTATAGCAAACTCATCTACATCAATTCCATTTTTCTTCGCCAGTAAGAAATGCCCCAGCTCATGAAAAAATACGATGAAGCTGAATAACAAGATTGCTAATATAATTCCCAAATTTCTAATTACCTCCTGCTGTTGATTCTTTCATAGGTCGCTGCTTCTGTCTCCAGAATCTGTTCCAATGTTGGATTTTCAATATTTTTGTGTGCCTTCATACAGTCTTCGATGATCTCCGTGATCTCCAGATACTTGATTTCTCTGTTCAGGAACTTGCTTACCGCAAGTTCATTTGCTGCATTGAATACAGTCGGAAGGCTTCCGCCCTTTCTTCCTGCTTCGTATGCAAGCTCCAGTCCATAGAATGTATCTGTATCCGGCTTCTCAAATTCCAGTTTTCCCAATGTCCAGAAGTCTACTCTGTCCCCCGGGAGGAATCTTCTCTCCGGATAATATAATGCATACTGGATTGGAAGCTTCATATCCGGTGTTCCAAGCTCTGCAATGATCGCACCATCTACATACTCTACCATAGAATGAATAATACTCTGTGGCTGTACTACAACCTGCACCCGATCCACATCTACATCAAATAACCATTTGGCTTCGATGACTTCGAGACCTTTGTTGACCATTGTAGAGGAATCAATTGTGATCTTACGTCCCATTGACCAGTTTGGATGCTTCAATGCATCTTCCACCTTGATTTCCATCAGTTCTTCTGATTTTTTCCCACGGAACGGACCGCCGGATGCGGTCAGAAGAATCTTATGAACTGCCCCGTGACGATTGCCCTGTAATGACTGGAAAATGGCGCTATGCCCACTGTCTACCGGGAGAATCGATACTCCCATCTTTTTTGCCAGCGGCATAATGATATGTCCTGCCGTTACCAACGTCTCTTTATTGGCAAGCGCAATATCTTTTCCTGCCTTGATTGCTTCAATTGTAGGACGGATACCGATCATACCGACAACCGCTGTCACAAGAATCGCTGTATCATTCATGGTTGCGACTTCCAGAAGTCCATCCATGCCTGCCACGATCTGCGTGTCCGTATC
>ENA-OQLC01001137-OQLC01001137.1-human-gut-metagenome-genome-assembly--contig:-NODE-1137-length-13322-cov-3.928652_pt1 | contig 13322 bp, 9 predicted proteins | sample MGYA00242653_ERZ504807 | MGnify/ENA primary metagenome ERZ504807 (study PRJEB26092, sample SAMD00036381) | human gut metagenome | host: Homo sapiens | study: EMG produced TPA metagenomics assembly of... | reverse complement strand
CCCTAATAATATCAAGAGTATGGAGGTATTGAAGGATGCCGCTTCGGCAGCCATCTATGGTGCCCAGGCTGGTAATGGTGTTGTATTGATTACGACCAAAAGTGGAAGTCAGGGTACTAGTAGTATCTCTTACGATTTCCAGTATTCTATCAACAGCCTAGCACGTCGTCCTGAATTGTTGAATTCTCAGGAGTACCTTACACAGATGAAGGAAGCTGACCCTACTTTTACTGACGTTAATATTCGAGAGTTGATAAGCAATGGTGTATGGGATGGAGTGTCGTCAACAGATTGGTATGATGTGGCATTTAATGCTTCTCCTGCTTCCCGTCATACAGTCACCTTTCAAGGTGCCAATGACAAAGGCTCATATTTCTTGTCACTTAATAATTTGTATGATAATGGTATCATTCGTGAGGACCGTGATACCTACAAGCGCCTTTCTGTCATGCTGAATGCTGACTACAAGATCAAGCCTTGGCTGAAAGTGGGTACTACTGCCAATTATGCCAATTATACGAGCAAAGCCATCAGTGATGGTAGTGGTGGAACTTCTTATGTAAGTATGATAGCTACTGTTATGACCTTGGCTCCTTACATTGCTGATACTTATCCGGCTGACGCTTTGCCCACACAGATGCAAGCACAGATAGCTAATGGTTTTACACTTTTACAGAATGCCAATGGTGATTATTACAGCTGTTTGGGCACAATGGAACAAGTACATCCGATGGTGGCTATCCGTATGAACGACAAGAAGAATACGGGCAACAGCCTGATGGGTACCCTATATGCCAATTTTACTCCGATTAAGGATTTAGTGTTCACCACTCGTTTGGGTTATCGTATTGCCACGGATAATACTTACACTCACAACAATTTGTATTATGGTTCTGCCTCAGCTTCAAATAAAGACAGAAACGGCGTAACTCGCACCAGCTTATCTACTACTTATTACCAATGGGAGAACTTTGTCAACTATAATACCACCTTGTTGGATACACATAATATCTCTGCCATGTTGGGTATGTCTTATTCGCAGTCTGACCAGATTTATGTGTCTGCTGGTGTAGACAAGATAGCCAAAGATAACCTTTTGTATGCGGATGTGGACTGGCCGGCCGGCGATGCGGTAAAAAGTACCGGTGGACATAATTATATTTACCGCAAACTGTCTTACTTTGGTCGTGTGGGTTATGACTATAAGAACCGCTACATGGCTCAGTTTGCCATGCGTGCTGACGCTGCTGATGCTTCTGTATTGCCTCCGACGAATCGCTGGGGATACTTTCCTTCTGCTTCGGTGGGATGGACTATATCCAATGAAGACTTTTTTGCAGAGAACAATCACACTCCTATTACATTTCTGAAAGTGAGGAGCAGTTGGGGACAGAATGGTAGTACAAGTAATCTGAGTGGGTATAAATATTCTAATGCCTTGATTACGAATGCAGCTGGGTATCCTTTCAGCAATAGTAAAATAAATTATATGACATCTGCTCAGCCTTCCCAACTTTATAATCCTGATTTGAAGTGGGAAACTTCTGAGCAATTGAATATTGGTCTTGACCTTCGCGCTTTCAAGGACCGCTTTTCTTTGAGTATGGATTGGTATAAGAAGAAAACGAAAGATTTGATTGTATCTAACATTATTATTCCGTATGAGGCAGGAAATTCTGCTGCTCCTATGAATGCTGGTAATGTAGTAAATGAAGGTTTTGAGCTGGAAGCTTCTTGGCGCGATAATATTGGAGATTTTAGCTATTCGGTTTCAGGAAACATCGCTACGTTGAAGAATGAAGTTACTTACCTTGATCCACACGTTAGTGGTGGACGTATTGAAGGAAGTACTACAATGGCTTCCAATGGTTCATTCTCTGCTTTTGAGGAAGGTTTTCCGGTATGGTATTTCCGTGGTTATCAAGTAGACCATTTGAATGAAAACGGTGATCCCGTATTCAGAGATAATGATGGTAATGGTTCTATCAATGCCAATGACAAGGCTATGATTGGCAAACCAATGCCGGATTTTACTTATGGTCTTACGTTGACAGCCAGCTACAAAAACTTTGACTTGTCGGTATTTGGTAATGGTTCGGTAGGTAATGATGTGTTTATGTCCTACAGCTATAACCGGATTCTGTATTCGTTGAAAGAGATGTACGATCAGCGTTGGACGCCACAAAATCTTTCTGCCAAATATGCTCGTCCGCAACTGACGAATGCGGATAAATACGGTTTGTCTGATGCTTATGTTTTCGATGGCTCTTATTTCCGTATCAAGCAAATTCAGTTGGGATATACCTTCCCAAAACAATGGACAAAGAAAATCATGATAGACAACTTACGTGTCTATGCATCTTTGGATAACTTTTTCTTGTTTACCAAATATCCTGGACTCGATCCTGAAGTGTCTTCTACTACCACAAGTGGTATGGGGGTAGACTATGGTAACTATCCGACAACAAAAAAGGTAGTATTTGGATTATCGGTAACATTTTAATATATAACCTTTTGAATATTAATAAACTTATGAAAAGAGAAATATTATTGGGATTAATGGCAGGTGTGATCTCGTTTACATCTTGCGACGTTGACTTATTGGACATTCCACAGCAAGGTGTGACAAATGAAGAGGCTTTTTATAAAACTGACCAGGATTGTGAAGAGGCTATTGCTGCCGTTTATCGTTCGTGGCGTACGGCTTTCTCCGGAGGTCATAGAGGAGCTTCGCAATATGCCAACGGCTTTTTCGTGAAGAATCTTTTGGCAGATGATTTTAATACAGGAGGTTCACGATCAGACCAGACTTATGCACAGGAAATATTTGAAAGTGCAGCCATGCCTACTAATGGCTGGATAGAGACTTATTATAAGGATCTGTATACTACGATCTATTTATGTAACCTGGTGATAGAAAAATTCAATTCAGAGGACAGTGTCATTAAAGCTCGCAATATTGCTGAAGCTAAGTTCTATCGTGCGCTTTGCTATTTTGAACTGACTACTCTTTGGGGTAATCCTCCTTTGGTAGATAGGGTGTTGAAGAATTCGGAAGAATATAAAGTGTCTAATTCTACACGTGAAAAATTGTGGGAGTTTATTGAAACAGATTTGACGGAAGCTATTAATTCCGGTGTGCTTACTTCGAAAACTAGTGTGGATGATAAGGATGGATGTACCCGTGCTACTTTGGAAGCAGCCAAGACATTATTGGGCAAGTCTTACTTATACCAACAAAAATTTACTGATGCTAAAAGTCTGTTCAAGGATGTTATTGGTTCTGGTAAGTATGATTTGGAAGACGATATCAATATTTTCTATCATACAGCAGGAAATGGAAGTAAGGAATATGTATTGGAGTGTACCCGTCATTATGATACTGCTAATATGTATGCACAAGGTGGCTGGTATGGTATTTTGGCTAACTGGGCGTTTGGTTATGGGTTTATAGCAGGTCCGGAATCGTCCTCTCATTTTAGATTTAATGCAACCAGTGGCTATAGTTATTTCAATCCTACTAAATCGTTGTATGAGGCTTATGTAGCAGAAGAAGGAGTGGATGGGTATCGTGTAAGTAGCTGGATTCGTACCTTTGAACAAGTTGTAGGAATGAACATTGGTATAAATTCTACAGCAAATAGATATGGCAATGAGGGCTATTTCCGTTTGAAATGGTTGGCAAGCTTAGATGACGAAAATGTGTCATATTGGTGCGGTAATCAGAGCTGTACACCGGTTATTCGCTATGCTGATGTCTTGCTGATGATGGCAGAATGCTGTATTCAAACAAACGATCCTGATGCCGATATTTATCTGAATAAAGTACGTACAAGAGCTCAATTGCCTTCTAAGTCAAATGTTACGATGGATGACTTAAAGCTGGAACGTCGGTTAGAACTTGCTATGGAAGCAGTGCGTTTCCAAGACTTGATACGTTGGGGAGATGCACCTATTGTGTTGGCTGATAAAGGTAAGAAATTGCCAAACTTCCTTATAGTTCCTAAAGAAGGAAATGATTTGACTACTGCTAAAGGTATATATAATGCTCAGTATGATACTTCTGTATCTTATACAGAGAATGAAAGAGAATTGGCAGGTTGGACACCTAATCGTGATGAATTACTGCCATATCCGGAAAATGAGATTGAGGTAAATCCTAATATTGTTCAAAACCCGGGATATTGATGTGGATTGATGATATAGCCTCTCTCTTTTTGCTGGGGGGGAGGCTGTCTCTAGTTTATATGAAAGTTGATTATGTAGTTTATAATGTATTATCTGTGTCAAGAGATTCTTAAATATATGATTATGAAGAAAGGTTTATTATTTATAGTTGTTCTATTTTCTTTTGTGGGAACATGGTCACAAGTTGTTTTCAAGAATGATGAGGTGACTGTATCTAAGCTGAAAGATAAAACATGGGTGTTTGAAACATGGGATTTTACTACTATGTATTTGTTGGAGGGTAATGATAAAGCTGCATTGATTGATGCGGGTACTCGTTGCGCTGATTTGGATAAGATTGTAGAGAGTATCACTAATAAACCTTATGATGTCATTATCACTCACGCACATCCGGATCATGCTGGGTGTATCGGCTATTTCGACGAGGTTTGGATGCATCGTAACGATAGTATACTTATCAAGGAACGAACAGTGAACTATACTGGTAAGGTACGTTATATGGAGGAAGGACAAGTATTTGATTTGGGAGGACGTAAACTGGAAGTTATGCTGATGGCAGGACATACACCGGGTTCTATTGTTCTTCTTGACCGTGAACAAGGAGATTGTTATTCGGGTGATGCTTTCGGCTCAGGAGAGGTATGGTTGCAATGTGTACCAATGTCTCCAATAGAAACTTTTTATCAATCTTGTTGTCGTATGGAGAAACTGATGACGGATGGAAGTATCAGTAGAATATGGTGTGGACATTATCCATATTTAAAGAATTATCTGTCTCTAAGCTATATTCAGACTATGAAAAAAATGTCCCGCCGGTTGGCTGATGGAGAACAAAATGGAGCCAGACCATACAATAATTTTGCAATTCCGCAACCCTCTACAACTCGTAGCATATCTGACGGTTTTTGCAAGATTGTTTATGATGTCAGAAACATTGTCATTAAAAGGAAAAGTATTGACTCGCATCATGCAATTATATTGGATCGTCTCCCCAAAGTAGAGCAAGAAGCATATATGTATCGTGATACTTGTACGCAGGTTGATGGCCGTTTTGCGGGCTTTTCTCCTTTTTTCCTTATATATCCGGATAAACGTTGTGACGTAACTCAAGCTGAATCCTTGATTAAGGAGATGGGGATGGATAGTATTCTACATAAATTTTCTGCATCGGTATGTGTTATGAATCCTTTGGGTAATACTTATGATATGGAAAAAGATTTGTCGGCTTTCCAAACTTTTTTTAAAGGTATGCGTGTTGTTAATAATCTAAAAGTTATAGGTATTGGACAAGGAGCAACTTTTGTGAACAAGGCCATAGCACGGAACGCTGAGGCTGTGGCTGGTATAGTTACTATTGGCGGTAATCCTGGCAAGTATGAACTAGATGATTGTCCTGTACCGACATTCGTTGCTGGTGCTAGAAGTAAACAGGTGACCAACTCTTATGTAAAACTTAATAAGGCTGTTAAGACTGCAGTAAAGGGCAACCTAACATTCTATGTCAATACAGATGAAGAACTGTTGCAAGTAGTTTCATCGAGCGATACAAGTGCATCGTTGAAAGAGACTTTTTTGGAAGCTTGGGTTCAAGTGTTGTCTAAAAACTATCGTTTTAATAATTATAAACATACATGGTATATGGGAGGTACTCCTGAAAAGTATGGAACTTATGAGCTTGAACCATATATCATGCCTGAAGAGTGGGGGATAACTCGGCGGGTTATGGAAACGAATTTGCTGGGTACTGGAACTTTTTTGTGGTATGAATTTCATCCTGAAGCAACATTGAAAGCGCCTAGAGGAACTGTACCTTTATTGCTCTTGCTGCATGGCAATGAGAATGATCCGCGTACACAAGCTGAGACCTCTGGTTTCATTGAACTCTGCGCAAAAGAAAATTTTGTAGTTGTGGAACTTGAATGGCAGGGTAGTAAAGATTATGCCCGGATGGGTATGGATGGTATTGAACAGGTTGTATATTATTTGTTGAAGACTTATCCTCAGCTTGATGCTTCACGTGTCTACACAGAAGGTTTGTCTGCTGGATCTGCCACTTCTACAGGATTAGGAATACGAAAATCATATCTGTTTGCTGCGGTAGGTGGCTTTTCGGCAGGTATATTGCCTGGAAGTTACCGGTTTGATTGTGATCGGCAATCTTTGTTGGGTGAAGCGATCCAAAAGAGTGGTGCAGTAGAAATGCCCTATTTTTCTGCAACAGGAACCAGTGATACTGTAGTACCATTTATAAATAAAGATAATTGGCAGAAGAATGCTTTTTTTGCTGCATGGCAAATATATCAGATTATGAATGGTATGTCGGTTACAGAACGTCCAGATTTTAGTAAGGACACTATTTTTGGTATTACTCTTGAGAATCGTGAAACAATTTGGACGAATAAAGGTATTTCGATGGAAACTGGTGTGTTGAGTAAAAATGGGGTACCTCTTATTCAGATGGTTGCGGTCAATGATTATGGACATTGGAATTTTAAACCTGCAGCAAAAATGATGTGGGATTATTTTATGCAATTCTCACGTGATCCACAAACGAAGGAGCTTATTTATCATGGAAGAAAATAATAAAGTTGATGTCTTGATATAATATATAGTGAAGCATTAGAGATGTTTTATAAAAATGATGCGAAATAGGTATCTTTTTTATTGAAACAACGGTCTTCCCTCCCACCTAACTTAGATTGCTTGTACGTGAATGTATGGGTGACGGCGATGAACGATGGTACGAAGCTAAACTAATAATTAAATTAATTTGTAAATGAAAAAATAAAGAATATGAACTTGAGGCGGTATATGTTATTTGCCGTACTGCTTCTGTATTGTCTCTCTTTCAGTTAGGCGCAAACCTAAGCCTTGAAAGTGGCAGGTATAGTGACGGACAACCTAAATGAACAGATGATTGGTGTAAGTATTCTGGAGAAAGGCACTACTAACGCTTGTATTACCAATATTGACGGTGATTACTTTTTGAATGTGAAGAATACTGGTAAGTTAATGGAACGTGAAGCTGTATAGTTATATGTTAAGGCTCCCAAGAGTGGTATGGGCAAGCCTGCCAAGGAGTTGAAGGCCTTCGGCAAAACTGCCTTGCTCCAGTCGGGCGAGAGCCAGGCACTGATTCTGACTTGGAACGTGATGGGCATGGCTTCCTTCAACGATAAAATCAATGCTTGGGAATTGGCAAAAGGTGAATACAAGTGGATGGTAGCTGCCTCCTTTGCAGACATACGTTGTATCGTCACCCAAAAGGTTGCCAAAGCACGAAAGGATAAGGCAAACGATGCAATGAAGTTGCTGTTGTCTTGAATGAGGTTAGAGCTAGCGGTAAGTATAAACTTTATGATGGAAATTATGAGGATATCTTGACCTACAAGGCTGAGTATAATTGTGAAAGTATGCTCGAAAGTAACCGTATTTTTGATGCAAGTAATTCCATGGATGAGTTCAGTTTCTTTGAGGTGATGAATCATTGGCGCACTGATAAGTTGGATATGTCTGGCTCTAACAATCAGTTTAATGGTACCGGATGGGGATTTATGGTTCCTCAGAAAAAGTTGTATGATGCATTTGTTCAGGAAGAGGGTGTAGATGGTTATCGGTTGAATCAGACAATGAAAACCTATGACCAAATTTCTCAATTAGGTGTCAAGGTTGCCAAAGGGCAGAGTTTGATTAATGAAGGTTATTTCATGTGGAAGCGTCGCTTCTCGAATGTAGAATCTCCTGCTGGGTTCTGGTGTTCATATAATAACTATCGTTGGATGCGTTATGCTGAAGTCTTGTTACTGGCGGCTGAAGCAAACCTGAAGGATGGCAATCAATCTGAAGCTGATGCTTGCTTGAATGAGGTGCGTCAGCGTGCAAGATTGGATGCCAAGACAGCTACCCTGGATGCCATTAAATTGGAAAAGAGACTGGAACTCTGTTCTGAATATACCCGTTATCAGGATATTATCCGTTGGAAAGATGCGGAGGCTTTGCTTAAGGATCAGGGTGAAAGAACACCTATCTTGTCAAATAAGGCAGGAAAAGATGAGCCGGATAATGTAGCGGTAGAATACATTCAGTATAACAAGGATAAAACGCGTTATGGTTTCAAGGAAAGACATTATTTGTTGCCTATTCCGGCAAAGGAAATCCGCTTGAATCCGAATATGGAACAAAATGCAGGTTGGTAAAGCGCATAAAGAATCAAAATCTAACTTCGTCATCTGATGCAGATAGACAAAATTAGATTTTTCTAACTGATTAATTGTTTGTAGAAGAAGTCCCCCGTGGAAATCATCTAATTGTACGGGGGCTTCTTTTGTGGCTTTTTAAATATAATATATATGAGAAGATTGTCAATTACTTTATTTTCACTCTGTCTGGCATCTGCCTTGACTGCACAGACGACCGGTTCGAATCAGTCAGTCAGACTGCGTGCCGATAATATCGACGAAGTAGTCAGTGCCATGACCCTCGAAGAGAAGGTACACCTCGTTATCGGTTGTGGAATGTCGATGGGAAGTGATACCAAGTTTCCCGGAACAGCGGGACGTACTTACGACATTCCCCGACTGGGTATCCCTTCCGCCTATCTTGCCGACGGACCGCACCGGTTGGCGATGGCTGCCAAGCGGGAATTCGACAGCCGTACTTATCATGCTACGGAATTTCCTTCCAGCACCACGGTGGCAGCAACTTTCAATCCGGATGCAGCCCACAAGGTGGGACGTACTTTGGGTACGGAGGTGAAGGATTATGGTTTGGATGTGTTGCTGGCACCGGGTGTCAACCTGATGCGAAATGTGCTCTGCGGACGTAACCATGAATATTATTCGGAAGATCCGGTGCTGACCGGCAAAATGGCTGCTGCTTATATCAACGGAATCCAGAGCCGGGGGACAGGTACCTGCCTGAAACACTTTGCCGTAAACAACCAGGAGACCAACCGCAATAACAACGACTCTCGCCTGACACAGCGCCCCTTGCGCGAGCTGTATTTGAAGTGCTTTGAGATTGCTGTCAAAGAGTCTCAGCCCTGGAGCGTGATGACCGCCTACAATAAGGTGAACGGCAAATATACCTGCGAGGACCGCGAACTGACAGAGGACATCCTCCGCGACGAATGGGGATTCAAGGGACTGGTGATGTCCGACTGGAATGCCGGAAAAGATGCCGTGACCTCCATCGTAGCAGGAAACGATATGCTTCAACCGGGGCAGGACCGCCAGTATAAAGCTATTTTGAAAGCCGTAGAGAGTGGTACACTGGATTTGGCACTCCTCGACCGCAGCGTGAAGCGTGTGCTGGAGTTTGTGGTCAAGAGCCATACCTTTGCCGGCTACGAGTATCCCAATAAAACCGACTTGGAGGCTCATGCGCAAGTAGACCGTGAGATAGGTGCGGAAGGTATCGTGCTGCTGGATAACAAGCAGGCGCTACCCATGGCTGCCGGCATCAAAAAAGTGGCCCTTTATGGAACTACTTCCTATGACATGGTTCCTGCCGGCATGGGCTTTGGCAGTACGGGCATCGGTTATTACACGGTTTCTATGGTAGAAGGTTTGCGCAATGCGGGCTACACCGTGGACAAAGAATTGCTGAACCGCTACAAGAAGCATATGGCCGACGAGCAGAAACGGCTTTTTCCTCACGGAAAACCGCCTTTCGCCTTTACTCCGCTGCCCCGTGCCGAGGAGTTCCTGCCCACTGCCGAGGAACTGGCTGCACAAGTGAAAGCCAACGACATTGCCGTGCTTACGCTGGGGCGTGTCAGTGGCGAGGGCTGTGACCGCCGTGTGGAAGATTTCCTCCTGAAGGAGAACGAATTGGCTCTGATTAAGCAAGTGTCTGCCGCTTATCGTGCTGCAGGCAAGAAACTGGTGGTGGTTCTCAACATCTGCAGCCCGGTGGAGACTGCTTCTTGGAAGGGACTGGCAGATGCAGTGGTTTGTGCCTTCCAGCCGGGACAAGAGGTGGGCAATTGTATCACGGATATCCTGACCGGAGAGGTGAATCCTTCGGGCAAGTTACCCATGACGTTTGCCGTGAAATATGGCGATGCGCCGTCGGATGCTAACTTCCCTTTTGATTACGAGTTCAAGATGCCGTCGTTTGCTATGGGTACCGGCATGAACTTCAAGTCCGAAAAGAAAGAGGAGAAACCGAAGGAACCGGAGAAAAATGTGGATTTCACCAACTATGAAGAGGGAATCTATGTGGGTTATCGCTATTTCGACACTTTCGGTAAAGAGGTTTCCTATCCGTTCGGTCATGGTTTGAGCTATACTGCTTTTGACTATGCGGTAGAGAACGCCAAAATGGATGCCGACCGCTGTGAGTTGAAAGTGAGCGTGAAGAACATCGGCAAGGTGGCAGGGCGTGAAGCTGTACAACTCTATGTGAAAGCTCCGAATGGGGGACTTGACAAGCCTGCCAAGGAGTTGAAGGCCTTCGGCAAAACTGCCTTGCTCCAGCCGGGCGAGAGCCAGACACTGATTCTGACTTGGAACGTGATGGACATGGCTTCCTTTAATGAGAAAAACAGCTCTTGGGAGTTGGCTAAGGGTGAATATCAGTGGATGGTTGCCGCATCTTCGGCCGATGTGCGTTGCACAGCGGTACAGAGGGTGACAAAGGCACGCAAGCAGAAAGTGCATGATGCCATGCGGGCGCAAGTGCCTGTGGCTGTGTATCCGATGGTGAAGAGATGAGGGGGATATGCGTGAAAAAACTGATATATATCAATTAGTTTTAGAATGGAAAACGCTTATTTTGTAGTACATTTTTAAATCGATACCATGAAAAGATTGATACTCTCTCTCTTAGCCGTCTGCTTGCTGTGGATGGCAAATGCACAAAATCCTGCATGGGGACCGCAAAGCAAGGTAGTGACCGACAGCATCTACAGCCAGGTATTGAAAGCACACCGTGCCTACACCATCTATCTGCCGCAAAGCTATAGCAATGAAACGGATAGGAAATATCCTATCCTCTATTTGTTGCACGGCATGTCGGGGGTGAATACCAGTTGGTTTACAGACCAACGTGTGAAGGACGTGATGGACCAGTTGGTGGCATCGGGCGAGGCTTGCGAGATGATTATCGTCAGCCCCAATGCAGGAGGCAATCCGGCTACTTGCTGGAACGGCTACTTCAACATGCCGGGCTGGGCTTACGAAGATTTCTTCTATAAGGAGTTCCTTCCTTATATAGAGAAGACTTACCGGGTGAAAGGTGATAAGCGGCATCGTGCCATTGCCGGACTTTCTATGGGCGGAGGTGGAACGACGAGCTATGCACAACGCTATCCGGATATGTATTGTGCTGCCTATGCCATGAGTGCTTTGATGAACATCCCCGTCAGTGGTGAGGAGGTGGGAAAAGATCCCGACCCCACAAACAAGATGGCTGTGCTGACGCGTTCTGTGCAGGAACATAGTTGCATCAGGTATGTGGTTGAGGCAGATGATGCGCGTAAGGCACAGCTTCGTACAGTACAGTGGTTTGTGGATTGCGGAGATGATGACTTTCTGCTGGACCGTAATATAGAGTTTTTCCAAGCGATGCGTAATGCCGGTATCCCTTGCCAGTTCCGTGTGCGGGATGGCGGACATACCAGCGAATATTGGCATTCGGCACTTTATATGTGCCTGCCTTTTGTAAGTCGCAGCTTTGCTAAATAACAAAAAGCTAATTCATTTAATATAAGAAATTATGAAAAGATTATTAAGTTCGGCAGCGATGCTGCTGGTCTGCTGTGTCACCCTTTTTGCACAGCAAGCTCTTTGGGGAGGTGCGGCGGTTGTCTCTCCTGATATTCATGACGACAACACGGTTACTTTTCGCTTGAAAGCTCCTAAGGCTGTAAGGGTGCAGATTACTGGTGATTTTCTGCCTCCACAAACTATTAAGACTCCTCGTGGCGATTATGATGCACCGGGCATTGCCGATTTGACAGAGGGGAAGGATGGCGTTTGGGAATTTACTACTCCCGAACCATTGAAGCCGGAACTTTATGGATACTCCTTTATTGTGGATGGATTGAGAATGATGGACCCGAGCAATGTTTACATGATTCGGGATGTGGCTACCGTGACCAATGTATTTATCATCGGTGGTGACCGTGCCGATTTGTATAAAGTGAATAAGGTACCCCATGGAACGGTAAGTCGCATGTGGTACAATAGTCCTTCGCTGGGAATGGACCGCCGTCTGACGATTTACACTCCGGCTGGTTATGAAACCAGCGGCAAGCGTTATCCGGTATTTTATCTGCTTCATGGTGCAGGTGGTGATGAGGAAGCTTGGATTGCTCTTGGCCGTACTTCGCAGATATTGGATAATCTCATTGCACAAGGCAAGGCTAAACCTATGATTGTGGTGATGACTAACGGCAATGCTTGGCAAGATGCTGCTGCAGGTGAATCTCCCAAGGGTTTTGTTGCCCCCTCCATGCGTCCCGACGAAAGAGCGAAGGTGGCGGAAGGTGCTTTTGAACTCTCGTTTCCCGAAATTGTGAAGTTCGTGGAGAAGAATTTCCGCACTCTTGCCAATAAGAAGAACCGTGCTATTGCCGGGCTTTCTATGGGTAGTTTCCACTCTTGCAATATTTCCAAGTATTACCCGGACATGTTCGACTATGTAGGTCTTTTCTCCGGTGCAAGTACCGGAAACGATAAATCGACTTGTCCGGTCTATACCGACTTCGAAGGTAAGCTGAAGACTCAGTTTGCCAAGAAACCGGCTCTTTACTTCATCGCATGCGGCAAGACGGACTTTGTTTATAAAGGTGTGGCCGACTTTCGCAAGTTGCTTGACGACAATGGTTATAAGTACGAGTATCTTGAAACGGGCGAGGGACATATCTGGAGGAACTGGCGAATCTATCTGACGGAGTTCGCGCCGAAGTTGTTCAAATAAGAGGATTTGGTATAACTAATTTAATAACAAAATAACATACGTATCATGAAAAGAATTTCTATTTTGTCAGCTCTGTTGCTGATGTGTGCGATGACTTTCGCGCAACAAGCTCTCTGGGGAGGCGCTCCCGTGGTCTCACCTGAGATACACGACAACAATACAGTAACTTTCCGCTTGAAGGCGCCGAAAGCCGTAAAGGTGCAAGTAAC
>ENA-OQLC01001124-OQLC01001124.1-human-gut-metagenome-genome-assembly--contig:-NODE-1124-length-13425-cov-5.158226_pt1 | contig 13425 bp, 10 predicted proteins | sample MGYA00242653_ERZ504807 | MGnify/ENA primary metagenome ERZ504807 (study PRJEB26092, sample SAMD00036381) | human gut metagenome | host: Homo sapiens | study: EMG produced TPA metagenomics assembly of... | reverse complement strand
CTCTTATATATACAAGACTGACTGACAGAGTAACCGAAGCCTCAAAAGAGACTCTTTTTCCATCTATAATTATAGGTCTGGCATACAGATAGTTCATGCCTGTATCTATACATTGTGACTTAAACTCCAGCTTTCTTGCTGCTACACTGACCTCTATCGTAAGCTCAGCATCTTTTGGAACTTCTTTTATAAGCATTATATTCTCCGTCTTAATAATTATCTTCCCTGATAATTACAAAATGTTTCTTTAATAATAACACTAAATCATTCAAAATAAAAGACCCTAAAATGTTTAGTTTACATTATCCAGCTCACTTACTGATTTTGATCAGCTGGTGTATATAAGGCATATATAAGCTTTAGACAATAGACAACATAAAGAGAAAGGCAGGCTGAACCCAAAAGCGGGCCAGCCTGCCTCTAATACAATACATTAAAGCATTATTCTTCATCTTCTACTGGTTCATCCCAGTTGTGATAAACATTCTGAACATCATCCTCTTCGTCAAGAAGTGCAAGTATTCTTCTCATTTTCTTAATATCATCTTCTGATGTAAGTTCAACCATAGTCTGAGGTATCATAGTAACCTCTGCTGATGCGAATGTTACACCTTCGTTTGAAAGTGCATCACTTACAGTTCCAAAATCATCTGGAGCTGTTGTTATCTCATAGCAGTCATCTTCTTCATTAAAATCATCTGCGCCGGCATCAAGAGCAAGCATCATAAGGTCGTCTGCATCTTTGTCACATTCTTCCTTATCTACGATTATCTGTCCCTTGTTATCAAACATAAATGATACACAACCTGGCGTGCCTACGTTTCCACTTCCTTTTGTAAACGCGTTGCGTACATTTGAAGCTGTCCGGTTTTTATTATCTGTCAATGTTTTTACGATGATTGCCGTTCCGTTCGGACCATATCCTTCATATGTAATATGCTCGTAATTATCGCCCGCTCCTTCGCCTGCTGCTTTTTTAATATTTCTCTCGATCGTATCATTCGGCATATTATTCGACTTTGCCTTTGCAATAACATCGCGCAAACGACTGTTATTTGCCGGATCCGGTCCGCCGCCTTCTTTTACCGCCACAGCAAGTTCTCTTCCGATCTTTGTAAAAATCTTTCCCTTAGCCGCATCGTTTTTTTCTTTCTTATGTTTAATATTTGCAAACTTTGAATGTCCAGACATATAAATTTTCTCCTCTTCTTTTTCTCTTGTACAGTCCGTTTCGCTCAACCGCACATTTTGCTTTACAATTTTATCACTCTTTTGATCTTCTGTAAAGAAGTCAGAACAGTCTATGTAGCAATTTCAAGACTGATCCTTATTGCTTTATCTACTTTCTGCATCATTGCACTGTCTATATGACAGACATATTCTTTCAGCCGCTGCTTATCGATCGTACGAATCTGTTCTAGCAATATAACAGAATTTTTTACGATTTTATAATCTCTTGTACTGATCTCTATATGAGTCGGCAGCTTCGCCTTATTCATCTTTGATGTAATCGCCGCACAGATCACAGTCGGACTATGTCTGTTTCCGACATTATTCTGTATGACAAGAACAGGTCTTACCCCTCCCTGTTCCGAACCGACAACAGGACTTAAGTCGGCATAAAAAATGTCTCCGCGTCTGATCATCAAATTTTTCACTCTCCGATTTCATACTAATATTCTCCTCATAACCTCCCGGTCATGTTCATTTATCAGTATTCCCTTTGTCATCGGATGTATTCACCAAACAATTACTTCATCAGATCAAAATCACCGCCTGTGTAAACCCTCGGAATCCGTTTTCCGAGACAACAGACAAATTCATAGTTAAATCTTCCGCTTAATTTTGACAATTCCTCTACTGTTATTTCATCTTTTCCGTCTTTTCCGATCAAAACAACCCGATCCATAAATGCCGCCCCCGGTATATCGGTCACATCTACCATGAACTGGTCCATACATACTCTTCCTACGATTTTTGCCCGCTTTCCTCTGATAAGCACACTGCCTTTATTAGAAAGAGAACGTGGATATCCGTCTCCGTATCCGACCGGGATCGTGGCAATTTTCATCTTTTCCGGAGCAACAAATGTTCCCCCGTAGCTAATCGGTGTTCCTGCCTCTACTTCTTTCACAAATGTAATATGACTGATCAATGAAAGAGCCGGTTTCAGATGAACATTGCTCTTTTGCACTTCGTCTGACGGATACATTCCATATGTAGAAATGCCTGCTCTTGCAAGATCATGCTTCAAATTAGGAAAATCAATGATTCCGGCGCTGTTATCACAGTCATAATACGTAATATCTACATTCCGTTTTTCCAACTGTTCCTTCATCCACAAAAAACGTTCATGCTGCTTTAACGTATATGATTTTTCTTTTTCATCTGCTTTGGCAAAATGAGTAAATAACCCTTCCATATGTATATTCGGAAGTTTACTGATCTCCTCGATCAAATTTACACTTTCGCTATTTACAGGAAATCCTATCCGTCCCATTCCGGTATCGATCTTAATGTGGAAATAAGCATTTTTCCCCTGGCGAACCGCTTCGTCTGACATCCCTTCCGCCATCTCTTTTGTGTAGACAGCCGCACGGATCTCGTTTTTTATCATCGTTTCATATTGATCCGGAAAAACACAGCCAAGTACAAGGATCGGTTTTTTAATTCCTTCTTTCCGAAGAGACACCGCTTCTTCAATACAGGCGACGGCATACCCCCATACATATGAAAATGTTTCAAACATCCGCGCAATCGGAACAGCGCCATGCCCATATCCGTCCGTCTTGATTACAGCGATCAGACGCGCCTCTTTTCCGATTTGATCTTTCATCTGTTCCATATTATAAGCGATTGCGTCCAGATCAATCTGCGCGCATACCCGATTATGTTGATCCATGTCCTTACTCCTTATATCACTCATCTGTTTCTCTTTTTGATCTGTCAAAGCCTTTCTTCCGCATTCTTCAAACATTGCCCTATCCCATCGATCAGATCTCTTGCTAAAACACTGTAACTCCCTTTCTTTTTTCTTGCTTCATCTCCGCCGCATGCATGAAAATATACCCCTGCCGATACAGCGTCGAAAATATCTGTTTTCTGAGCAGCAAGCCCTGAGATCATTCCGGCAAGAACATCCCCCGATCCTGCTTTTGCCATGGCGCTGTTTCCCGCGAGATTCAAAAAAGGATGATGTCCTTCCTTCATAACGACAGTTCTGCTGTCTTTTAACGCACATACAACCTGATATTGTTCCGTAAATTCTTTCACGACAGAAAAACGACGTTCTGCAATCTGAGGGATCTCTTTATTGATCAATCTTGACATTTCTTTCATATGCGGAGTCAAAATCACATTGGGAACTCCCTGCAACTGTTCCATATCCATACTGAGAAGATTTAGTCCGTCTGCATCGATAATACACGGACAAGATCGGAGTTTTTCTTCTTCACTGCCATTTTCTCTTAATATTTCCATCGTCTTTTTCAAAAGCCGGCTCGCAAACACACTTGTTCCAAGTCCGCATCCGATGCATATAACATCTGCCCATTGAATCAATTTTTCCAGTTCTTTATCATCAGGCTTTCCGGCCGTTTCGTTATAGCACGATATAATTGCTTCAGGGAGCAATTCCTGTAAAACAGTCCTGTTTTCTTCCGCCGTATAAATCTGAACAAGTCCGGCGCCGACCGCATATGCGGCCTTTGCCGACAAATACGCGGCGCCCGCCATTCCTTTACTCCCGGTAATCATTAAAATTTTTCCATAATCTCCTTTGTGAGAATCCGCTGCTCGTTTTGGCAAAAGCAAAGGAATATCTTCCGGATCATATGTAATACATACATCTTTGTTTTTTTCAAAAAAAGAAAGATCGATTCCGATCGGAACTGATACTGTTTCCCCGGCATACAGTTTCCCCGGAAATAATTCGCATCCCAACTTCACACACTCCATAGAAACTGTAATATCTGCACGAAATGCAATTCCCAAAACTCTGCCGCTCTCCGCACATATGCCGGATGGAATGTCGATCGCTGCTTTTTCACACTTCTTATCATTCATCCATTCAATTACAGTATGGTACCTGCCCTCAATAGCCCTGCTCAATCCTACGCCAAACACAGCGTCAATTATAACAGTATATTCCTTTTTAGGAAAATCTGTGAACACAGAAATGCCCAGCCGTTCTGCAATTTGCTTCTGCGTCCGGCATTCCTCGCTCATAGACGCATCTTGCCCTACAAATAATACTTCTGCACAAAAACCATATTCCTTCAATATACGTGCAGCCGCAAATCCGTCTCCGCCGTTATTTCCGCTTCCACATACAACAAGTGTATCTGAAAAATCTACTCCTCTGTCTTTCAAAACTCTAACTGTTTCAAGCGCAGCCCTTTCCATCAATACGAGTGACGGAATCCCTACTTTTTCAATCGTATATGTATCTGCCGCTTTCATCTGCGCTCCATTGGGAAGATATCTCATTGATCTCACCGCCTTTATTATGCTGTTTAAATGGGAACGCCCGCAGTTTCCTGCGGGGTTCTGTCTTCAAGTATCTATTTTTTCTGTCCGCCTTCTCGCTGACTGATATTATAAGACAATTTCATAAGACTGTCTGAAAGATGTACACTTTCCACAATCACATCTTTCGGAAGGTTTAAATCTGTATGTGCAAAATTCCATATAGCCTTGATTCCATTCGCAACGAGAAGATCCGCAACTTCAATCGCTTTTGACTTCGGAATCGTCAGTGCGGCGATCTCTATGTCATTATTTTTCAAAAAATCTACCAGTTCATCCATCATGCGCACTTCGATTCCCCGAATTGCCATTCCCTCAAAACGTGGATTTACATCGAACAGACTTTTCAAAACAAAGCCGCTCCTCTCAAAAGAAGCATAATTTGCGAGCGCCTGTCCCAAATTTCCCGCTCCGATAATAATAAAATTATGCGTTTTATCAAGTCCCAATATCTTGCCGATCTCTGTATAAAGATACTTCACATTATATCCATACCCCTGCTGTCCGAATCCGCCGAAATTGTTTAAATCTTGACGAATCTGAGACGCCGTTACATTCATCTTCTTACTCAGATCATTGGAAGAGATCCTCTCGACCCCGATTTCAAGCAGATCTCCCAAATACCGATAATATCTCGGCAGTCTTGAAATTACCGCTCTGGATATTTTTCTACGCTCCACGTTTATCACCTTTCCACCGCGCCGTCTATACTCGCGCTTGTATCTATATTGTTTCACACGTCGGACGTGCCGACACTTCCGTTCCATTATATAAAATAGTTAATATTATGTCAATTTTTACTTTTTATTTACAGGACATTCAGCTATAATAGATTGGAAAACAGACCATTACTATAATCGTTATTATGAAAGAGGAATTATATCATGATACTTGCATGTCATAATCTTAAAAAATCATTCGGAGACCGAATCATTGTCGATACCGGATCTTTTCATATAGAGGAACGTGAAAAAGCAGCTCTTGTCGGGGTAAACGGCGCCGGAAAATCAACAATCTTCAAAATGATCATCGGAGAAGAACCTTCTGACGGAGGAGAAATAATCCTTGCAAAAGGCCGCTCAATCGGTTATCTTGCCCAACATCAAAACCTGATTCCAAACGGTACCATTTACGAAGAACTTCGATCTGCCAAAGCAGACATCATCGAAATGGAACAACAGCTTCGCTCAATCGAACACGAACTACAATCATTATCCGGAGAGGAATTAAATGCCCGTCTCGAAACATACAACCGCCTTCAGTCGCAATTTGAATCTCAAAACGGATATGCGTGTGAAAGTGAGATTATCGGTGTGTTAAAAGGACTTGGATTTACCGAAGAAGAATTTTCAAAAAAAACAGATACTTTATCCGGTGGACAGAAAACCCGTGTCGCCCTCGGGAAACTTCTTCTTACCGATCCCGACATCCTGCTCCTCGACGAGCCTACAAACCATTTAGATTTAAATTCGATCTCATGGCTTGAAACTTATTTAATGAACTATAACGGCGCTGTATTCATCGTATCTCACGATCGCTTTTTCTTGAATCGAGTAGTTACAAAAGTAATTGAAATTGAAAACGGCGCTCTTTCTATGTATATGGGAAATTACCGCGCCTACTCTGAAAAAAAACAGCAGATCCGTGATGCGAAACTAAAAGAATATTTCAATCAGCAGCGTGAAATCAAACATCAACAGGCAGTAATCGAAAAACTTCGCTCTTTCAATAGGGAAAAATCCATCCGCCGGGCAGAAAGCCGTGAAAAATTATTAGAAAAAATCACCATTGTAGATAAACCTCAAGAGGCAGTCCGGGAAATGCATTTTTCTCTGGAACCGTACTGTGTCAGCGGAAACGATGTACTGACAGTTGAGCATCTTTCAAAACAGTTTGATACCCAACTCCTTTTTCAAGATGTCAGTTTTGAGATCAAACGCGGGGAGCATGTAGCTGTCATAGGAGATAACGGAACAGGAAAGACAACGCTTCTAAAGATATTAAATCAAGTGATCAAAGCCGACAATGGCTCTTTCACTCTCGGAGCCAAAGTACAGATCGGCTATTACGATCAGGAACATCATGTTCTTCATGATGATAAAACGATATTTGAGGAAATATCCGACGACTACCCTCATCTTACTAATACAGAGATTCGAAATACATTGGCTGCATTCCAATTTACGGGAGATGAAGTATTCCAAGTAATCCATTCATTAAGCGGCGGCGAAAAAGGAAGAGTATCACTTGCAAAACTTATGCTTTCCGAAGCAAATTTCCTAATTCTTGACGAACCTACAAACCACCTTGACATCGCCTCGAAGGAGATACTTGAAGAAGCCCTGAACAATTACACCGGAACGATCCTCTACGTTTCCCATGACCGTTACTTTATCAACAGTACTGCTTCCAGAATACTGGAACTTGTCAATCAGACTTTTGTAAATTATATCGGAAATTATGACTACTATCTCGAAAAAAAGGATGAACTGACGCAAACTTACGCCTCAAGTCAGATACAGAGGCAAGTTTCCACTTCTCAAAACGGCAGTGAAACACTTCCTGCCGATGGAGCTTTTTTATCAGATTCCAAATTGAGCTGGCAAGAACAAAAAGAACAGCAGGCAAAAGAACGAAAGAGAAAAAGCGAACTCAAAAAAACAGAAGATGAAATCGCACTTCTCGAAAACAGAAACGGAGAAATTGATTTTCAAATGACATTGGAAGAAGTATATTCTAACTCCGTGAAATGTCAGGAACTTTCAACCGAGCGAACTAAGAACGAACTCCGTCTTGAAGAATTGTACGAAAAATGGGGAGAACTTGCCGAATAATATATTCTACAAGATAAAAAGGCAGGAAAGAAAGGAATGCATCCCATGGCAGCATTCCTTTCTTTCCTGCTCTTTCATCATCTTTTTTGCTGTTTTCCAAACAAAACACACAAATATTTTACAGATCAAAAATAAGATTCCTATCTTTCATTTCCCATACAGAACACAGCTACTACACCCGGACCTGTATGACTTCCTATCACTGTTCCGATATTGTTGATCAAAATATTTTCAACACCCATCTTCTCACGTACAAGTTGCGCCACATATTCCGCATCTTCGATACAGTCTCCGTGAGTAATCATAATCAAATCATTCTCCCAGCCTTCTGACTGTTTTACTGCCATATCTACAATTTTATTCAAAGATTTTTTACGTCCTCTTTCTTTTCCGATCACCTGTAATTTTCCTTCATTATCCATATGAATGATCGGTTTGATCTGGACAAGCGTTCCGAGAACTGCCGTTGTTTTAGATACACGACCTCCTCTATGAAGATGATTCAGATCATCCACCGTCACATTATGGCAAATATGAAGTTTATTTTCTTCTGTCCACTTTGCAACTTCTTCTATCGTCTTGCCTTCCGCCTTTTTCTGCAGCGCTTTGTGTAATAGTAGAGCCTCTCCCATGCAGGCACAAAGCGTATCGACTACGATAACTTTTGCCTCAGGATATTTTTCTTCCAACATCTCCCCTGCAAGACGCATACTGTTTAAAGTTCCGCTTAAACCGGACGAAAACCCAAGATGTAAAATATCCTTTCCTTCTTTCACAAATGGTTCTAATGCTTCCATAGCCTCTTCCGGATTCACTTGCGAAGTAACAGACATCTTCCCCTCGCGGAGTTTCTCAAAAAACTCTTTTGCAGTCAATCCTTCCATATCTGTATAGGTTTCTCCGTCAATCGTATATTTTAATGCAACAACCGGAACATGTCTTTCTTCCAACCATAATTTCGGCACATCAACCGTGCTGTTTACTGTAATCACATAATCTCTCATTTTTGCATGCCTCCTGTACAAATATCAGAACACAGATAATTTCTGTATTCTTATATTTACATATAATACCATTTTTTTAGACATTACGCAAAATTTTTTAACAAAAATTAAAATTTGTAATAACAGTTCTTCCATACACAAAAACTTGTCTGCCGCAAAAACCGAAAATCAATTTAATTTTACATTCATATAATTTCGTCCTGATAATGTCTTATTAAATACAAGGAAACAAAACACCAAAATACACCCAATTATAAATCCATACAGATTGAAACATGCCGTCAAAACCAAAAGAAGAAGACGCATAAATTTTAGCGCGTATCCTAATTCAAAATTAGGCTGTGTATAATTTGCCACAGCTACAAACGCCATGTACAGCATCACCTCACTGTTGAACCAACCGGACTGTACCGAAAATTCGCCCATCACAATACCCGCAATCACGCTAAGAGGCGTACTCAACATTGTCGGGGTATTCATTGCCGCCAGACGAAGTCCGTCAATCGACAATTCTAAAATAATAAACTGAAAGACAAGCGGAATATTTACTGTATCCTGCACCTCTACAAAACGAAACACTTCAGGCAGCCATTCAATATTCTGCATAAATAATAAATATAATGGTGTAAAAAATACCGTTGCAACTGTGATCAGCGTTCTTGTAATCTTTAAATACATTCCTGTTACTGTCGGAAAATAATAATCATTTGCTTCCTCTATCATATCAAAAATCGAAGTAGGAAGGATCATTGCCGACGGAGAATTATCTACAAGAATTACAACTTTCCCTTCAAAAAGACATGCCGCTGCCGTATCCGGACGCTCTGTATATTTAAATTTAGGAAAAGGATTAAACCATTTTCGTTTAAAAAGAGCTTCTGCAAGGCTTTGCTGATTCATCCGCAGATCATTTAATTCCAATGTTTCAATCCTTTTCTTTAAGTTTTGTAAAAGTTCCTTATCCACTCTGTCTTTCATGTAACAAATCGCAATATCTGTACGCGAAGACTGCCCTGCCTCCGTCATCTCCATGACAAGATGCGGATCCCGAATCCTTCTCCGCATCAGTGCTGTGTTAAATACGATTGTTTCTACAAATCCGTCTCTTGATCCGCGAAGCGATTTATCCTTATCGGGTTCATCGACTCCTCTCGCCGGATATGTCCTGCAGTCAAGAGCAATACATTCCTTATATCCATCAATAAACAGGCAGGCAGGACCGGAAAGGACGTTGCGGATCACCTGATCAAAATCTTCCAAGATTTCTACTTCCACATAAGGAACATGTTTCTGAATAAACATTTCTGCATCTTTCGGCATATCCTGTTCGGATACAGAAAGAAAGGAGTCCATGATCTTTAACATTGCTTCATCTTTTATAAATCCATCAATGTAATAGAACACAGACGCCTTTCCGCCTATTATGATCTCCCTTCTGATAATATCAAAACTTTCCTTAACCGGAAGAATCTCATTCATATATCTTATATTTTCTTCAAATGAACTGTTTAACTTTTTCGTATTTTTTTCTACCATAGAAACTTCCCCTTTTTTCTGCCGGATACCGACAGTACATTTTCTATGGTTAGAATACCCTTTTTTTATTTTTTTATTCGATCGGCTTTTTAATATATTATTTCTTTTTACGCTATAACGGTTTACCATGCTAATCAACGGATTCTTCAAGATATCCGGCTTTTTTCATTTTCTCGATGACCTGTTTCTGTCTCTGCCGTGCAAGTTCGGGACTGGCTGTAGGATTATAGTTTGTCGGAGCATTCGGCACTCCGGCAAGAAGGGTACATTCGTCAAAATTCATCTCCGACGGAACTTTACCAAAATAGCCGTTTGAGGCATCCGCCACGCAATAATATCCATTTCCAAAGAAAATAGAATTTACATACAACTCAAAAATCGTATCTTTGTCAAGCTCGGACTCGATCTTAAACGCCATAAACATTTCCGCCACTTTCCGTACGATCTTCTTATCCTGCGTAAAATACTGATTTTTTGCAAGCTGCTGGGTGATCGTGCTGCCGCCTTCTACATAAGCTCCCGCTTTGATATCATTAAAAAAGGCTCTTCCAACCGCAATCGGATCGACCCCGAAATGGTCATAAAACCGTTTATCTTCCACTGACAAAACAGCATCAATATAAGTCTGCGGCAATTCATCTATCGTCGTATAATTCGGCTGCTCTTCAATTCTTGCAGCCATCTCTTTCACACTTTCTTCTGACAGAGCCTTTTTATACTCCTCATAGCCTTTATATCCAAGAACTCCCCCTGCAATGATTACACATAAAAAAATAAAAGAAAGCAGTCTTTTTATTATTTTCATCTGAAACGTATCCTCCTCTTTCGTAAAAGCATTTCCCCGCTGCATATTCAATATATAAAATCTATCCGCTTTCTTCCATCCTTTTAGCTTACGTTTCACCGGGAGACTCTTACATTTTTGTAAGCCGAAAAAACATCCCCCTGATCCACTTTTATTCTCTGCCCTAAATGTCAGAGCCGTGTTTTATTTTGTCGTGCTTCCGAATCCTCCATTTCTCACATCAGTTGCAGCATCGTCAACGGTAATCCCATATTCCACAAAAATCCCCTGCATAAAGCCCTCTCCGGCTTTGATCTGAACTGTTTTTTCTTCATTACTGTCGTTTGTCAGTTTTGCAAAAATATGGCCTTCATTATCCGAATTATAATAATCACTGTCAATAATTCCAACCGTATTATTCAGTTGCAGACGAAACTTAAACCCAAGTCCGCTTCTCGGATAACATTTTAACACCCATTCCGGTTCCATCCAAACCCTGATGCCTGTCGGAATTTTAATCGTTTCTCCCGGATTCAGTATAATGTCAACCGGAGCAAAAAAGTCATATCCCGCACTTCCTGCCGTTGCACGTCGAGGCAGCTTGATCCGATCGTAAATTTCCTTAAGTGTTTCTTTGCTTTGATCTTTATTTTCTCCCTTTTCTATTGCCTGAAATGTATCATCCCAGCCATCTGAAAATTGTCCGAAACTTACCTTTTCAAATCTTGCTATTCTTTTCATATATCTGACTCCTTAATGCTGTTCTTTTTGAAAATTCCAGACGCATCCAAAACATCTACAATTTCCTCAATGACACTTTCATTTACTACAAGCGCCATTCTGACATACCCTTCTCCATTGCTTCCAAAAGCGCTTCCCGGGGTAACGATAACGCCTGTTCGCTCCATAAGCTTCATACAAAAATCCACAGACGATGCATACCCTTCCGGTATCTTCGCCCAAACAAACATCGTTCCCTGACTGTCTCTGACATCCCAGCCGATTCTCCGAAGTCCTCCACACAATGTTTTATTGCGAGACGCATACTGCCGCCTCTGCTCCTCAATAAAATCGTCCGGTCCGATCAATGCCGCGATTGCAGCATACTGTACCGGATAAAAAATACCATAATCAATCTGTGACCGTAAAAGACGAAATTTACTGATAATTTCTTTATTACCTACAACAAAAGAAATTCTTGCTCCGGTCAGATTATAAGACTTAGAAAGAGAATAGAATTCTACTCCGACGTCTTTTGCCCCTTCAAACGAAAGGAATGATTTTCCCGGCTTGTCTCCATATGTAATATCTGAATACGCATTATCATGCAGAATTACAATCTCATTCTTTTTCGCAAAAGCAATCAATTTCTCATAAAACTCATCCGGAGCACATACACAGACCGGATTGAGCGGATATGAAACAATCATGTACTTCGTTTTCTTTAAAACTTCCTCGGGAATACTATCCAGATCCGGCAGGTATCCGTTCTCTTCCTCAATCGTATAATATTCTACGTTCGCTTTCGCGAGGATTCCGCTCATCTCAAACATCGGATATCCCGGATTCGGAACAAGAATCACATTGTCCGGATCACAAAATACCATACCGATATGAGCCATTGCTTCCTGAGAACCGTAAACAGACATAATCTCATCCTTTTCTACATGCACCCCAAAACGTTTCTCATATCGGTACTGCACCGCTTCCAATAATTCCGGCATATCTGCCAATGAATATTTATAATTATTCGGATCTTTGCACGCCTCCTCCATCGCTTTCATTACATGCAATGGAGGCTCAAAATCCGGCGTTCCTACAGAAAGATTGTATACTTTTCTTCCTTCTTTCAAAAGCTCTTCTTTCTTCTCATTTAACGCCCCGAAAATCCCAGGCTTAAAATCATTGATCAAAGTTGAAAAATGCTTGCTGTCCAATACAAACGCCCCCTAACATATGATAAAACATTCTTTAATTTTCAAATCGAATTGTTTCTATTCTATCACAGTTGTCATTTTATGTAAATGATAGGCGCAATCCCGCTTACCGTATCCACATTCCTGCATGAAATGTATTGAAAAAGAGATTTTAACTGACTATCTAAAAAAAGAAACGAGATGGTCAATATGTTGTTAGAAGACTATTAACTAATATTCTTTTTGATAGAGCTTTTTATTTACTGATACTCAGGTATTTCCAATGTTAAATAAGATGTTTTGTAAATCCATATTTCCGATAAAATCTTTCCTTCTGAAAACATCCCCTTACCTCTCCTCAAATTTTTCAAACAAGAGTTGAATCAGACACTCATAAAACACACTTTCAACCTCTTCAATCATCTCTGCCTTTCCATTCTCTCTGTAACTTATTCAACTCTGTTTTTCCCCACACACATTTAATGCGAACATCATTGCTACAAATACTGCTAAAAATCAGATATGCTGCCAAAAGAACTAAAAGAAATTTTACATACAGAATTTGTCAAGTATTTTGAAAGAAAAAGCCAAAAACCACGCAGAAAGAGACAGAGAAAAAATAAACTTTGCGCGGATTATATTTACAAAGATACATAACTACAAAATAAAACGGATGATCTTTAAGAAAGACTTAGAGTATAATTATTATTGGCAAAATCATGACAACCCGTCCAACGGGCAATGTCGTCAACTTAAGATATATCAAAAATATAAAATAAAAATGTCTAAAAGCACTTGATAAAATGCGAAAAAAATGTTGCCTT
>ENA-OQLC01001122-OQLC01001122.1-human-gut-metagenome-genome-assembly--contig:-NODE-1122-length-13489-cov-8.068372_pt1 | contig 13489 bp, 9 predicted proteins | sample MGYA00242653_ERZ504807 | MGnify/ENA primary metagenome ERZ504807 (study PRJEB26092, sample SAMD00036381) | human gut metagenome | host: Homo sapiens | study: EMG produced TPA metagenomics assembly of... | reverse complement strand
AGGAACAGTGCGGTCGACATGGCCGTGAAGAACAGGGTGGTGGACGGGTCGAAACCAGTCAGAATCGGCACCAGGAACGTGGCGCCGAACATGGCGATGACGTGCTGTGCACCGATTTCGGCGGTGCGCGGCCAAGTCAGACGCTCGTCAGGCTCAACGACTTCGCCCGGCTTCAGCGTCTTGCCATCACCGTGGACCTGCCACGTGAACAGATTGGACATGCGATTGTCTCCTTAACTCTCTTGCACGGCAAACAAAAACGCGCCGCGTGTCATAGCCATTGTAGTGGGGCGTGGACACGGGCGCGTTTCGTACGCAAGATGGGGGCATCAATCGTCGATATCAGCCAATCCGATCATGCAATCAACAGACCAACACACATCACAGGTGACGGTCAACCGCATGAACAACGTCCACCAAATCGCCATTAGACAGCACTGGACGCTTGAATTCACGCCAATCTTCGACCTTCACCACCCAACGACCTTCCGCACCGTCGAACACCGGACGGGCGGTCTGTTCCCAACGGAAACGCTTATGCGTGCGCCCGGTGGCCGGATCGCGACGCGAATAATGGAAGCACGTACAATTAGTGATCTTCCATTCGTCGGACGCCGCACGGTGCATGAATTCCTCGTCGGACAAGTCCTCCAAAGTGAGCATAAGCGCCAGCATGAGGTCGCCGTGACTGACCATCACCACGGATTCCGCGTCCGACTTGCGGTTCAGGGACGTGAGCAGATTATGCACACGGTTTTCGGCCACATCGGCGATCGACTCGCCCGCTGGCGGACGCCAATACAGCGGATCAGTGTTCTTGAACATCCAGTTGCGCGCGTAATTGGTTTTGAAATCATCTTTCGTGATGGTATTGATCTCACCCCAGGAGCGTTCGCGCAGCACGCGTGTCTCCTCCCATTTCGCCTTAGGCAGGGCCATCGTGGCAGCCGTCTCACGCGTGCGCACGTACGGCGAGACGAGGTAGCGGTCGAACAACGGCTGCTGTGAGACCAGCCAGCGGCCGATGCAGTCCGCCTGCTTGCGGCCGGTGGCCGTAAGCCTCCACGAACGGTCGGGCACGGTGACATTGTCCTGCGTATACAGCGAGTTGTCACCCTGTTCACCGGCACTGATAATCACGTTTGCTTCGGATTCGCCGTGTCGAATCACATACAAATCAAGGGGCATTCCCATATTCGTTTATTCCTTTGCTTTCATCCACATCCTGCGCGCGTTTCCGTTCTGCCGTTCATTCGGCCGGCGCGCATCATCATTGAATGCTTTCACCGTAGTCGATTTGAACGTATGCCACACGCGAAACCACGTCGATTTCACGATTGGCACACCCGAAGTTCGCGATGTCGTTACGTCCGGTTCACCGCATCACCCGCGACACGCCGGGGCGCTACTACTCCGGCCAGATGCCGTTCTGTGAGTACTTGGCACGGTATTCCCCCGGCGTCATGCCGCTATGTTTCTTGAAGACTTTCGTGAAATGGCTTTGCGACCGGTATGCGAGGATCTGCGCGATCTCATTGAAGCTGTATTCCGAATATTTCAGCATGTTTTCGGCGGCTTCCATACGTTTGTCGGTAATGTATTGCGACAATGACGTTCCCGTTTCGCGTGCGAACAGTTCCGACAGATACGTGGGATTCAAATGCACGTGCTGTGCCAGAATCGCGACAGTGATTTTCTCATGCAGATGGTAGTGGATGTAGTCCATGCATTCGTTGACGGCTTTGGAATGGGTGTCGGTTTTCTGCATGTCGGCCATGGCCCAAGTGAAGAAGGTCATCATGTCGGTATGCAGTCGGCGCACGTCTTCCGGGGTCTTGCAATTGTCAAGATCTTGAATGTACAGATCGGAGGCGTTGTATGCGTCTTCCTCGTCCATGCCACCTTCAATGGCGAAACGCGTGGCCAAGGTAATGGTGGTGACGAAACGGTATTTCGCGTTTTTCAGAGGATCGTCCGACAGATGGCCGTATAGTCCAGAATCCCACAGTTTCGCGCTTTCCGAAATGGCATTGATGTCACCGGAGCGCATCATGTCATACTGCTTCATTTCCTCAACGTAGCGATGGTGGCGTACCCGATCCTCACGTGAAAGAAAGTCCAGATACCCCAGTTTCGCCTCATCGACAACCGACATGATTCTCCCCCTGTTTTACTACCGTCCGCTATTTACGATCGTCCAGATCGAATCCTCCTTCAAGGATAAAGCTTTTCAGCAACTTGGTGGCGAGAAGATTCGCAGTGAATTGGGTGACAGAGCTATCCGGCTTGCTGAAAAACGCCTTTGCCAAAGGCTTGTTGATGGACGCTTTCAACTGGTCGAACCGACCAAATTCATTCAGCGTCGCTTCGGTAAGATCAAGCCGCATCATCTCGTTGAGCAAAGCCCCATCCACGCCAAACGCCTTGGTGATCTTCTCCACTTGGCTGTTCTTGGCGCTGTTAGCATAATACGTAATGTAGTCACGCAGCGTCTTGCCTTCCTCCAACTCGATTTCGCCACGTTCCACATCATGCATGAACAGTTCGGCATACCGTTGTTCCTCTTGGCTGAGCGAAGCGAACGACTTATGCAACTCCTCCTCGGCTGATGCCAACAGGGCCGGATCGCCTCCGCCAAGCGCCTTGAGCCATTTGGTGAAGTTGGCGTTCATGTAATCCGTATCAATCAATCCTGTATCTATCTCAGTGATATGGCCGTCAAGTTCATATGGTGCTTCCGGACCGCTGCCGGAACCTTCGCCGCTGCTGAACATTTCCTTATACCGCTGTACAAGAATCAGATATGTCCGTTCATCAAGCTTCGGCCGCACAACCTCCACGGATCCATCGTCATGGGTGACGGAGTATTCCTGCTGTTCCCAAGTGAAACCTTGCACTTTGGCGGATTCCAGGAAATCATTGAGTTCCACGAACAGTTTTGCGAACTTGCGGCATGCCTCCACCGATTCCGGCAGTCGCATGAAATCTTCCACGCCTCCGGCACTGAACACGGAGGCGATTTCTTCGAAACGCGCATCCATCAGGCGCACGTTTTCCGGCAGTTTCTGCACGAACAGATCGAGCGGCTTGTCTCCGGAATACAGTTTTACCGCCGCTTCGATATACCCCTTCATGGTGTGTGGCTTGCGGTAGTAGCGAATAGTTCCGAAAGGCTTATCGGGACCGAACAGTCGATTCGTGCGACTGAACGCCTGGATGATGTTCTCATAGTCGATGATTTTGTCGAGGTACAGCGTGTTGACCCACTTGGAGTCGAAACCTGTCAGCATCTGATCAACCACGATCAGCAGATCCAGCCGTTTCTCACGGTGCTGGTCGACCGTCAGGTATGGACGCTTGTGGGAAAGCCGCGCGGTGATGTCTTTCTTCATCTTCGGCCATGTGGGGATGATGAAATCCTTGTCGAACAGTTCGTTGTAATCGCCGATGATTTCCTTAAGCGCATCCTCCTTGAGGATTGCGCCGTCGGAATTGTCGACGTTGGGGTCGAACAGCGCGGTCACGTGCATCTGCGGAGCACGTTCCTTGAACAGATGGTAATAGCTGATCGCCTCGGGAATGGAACTCGTGGCCAGCATCGCATGGAATTTGTTGCCTCTGCTCAGCAAGGGGAATTGGTCGAGAATATCCTCCACGACCTTGTCTTCATGTGGCGTGCCTTGCGCATACTGCGCTGCGGTCAGATAGTCCTCAATGCCTTTGACATGTTCTCCGGCCTGCGTTTCCATGGGTCCCATCGGCATTTGCTTCGGATCCATGTAATGGTAGAACACCTCAGCTTTCGCCGGGTCTACCTGGGCTTCCTCAACCGTCGCGGCTTTCGCTTTCTCCAATGCGACCGCTTGACGAACGTCCTTATCTCGGTAGGTCAACACCATGTACGGGTCGAATCCGAGCACATTGCCATCGCGGATGCCGTCGGCGATGCTGTATCGGTGAAGGCAATCGCCGAACACCATTGATGTGGTCGCGCCCTTCTTACGGTTCTCCTCATGAATCGGAGTGCCCGTGAAACCGAAATACAACGCGTTCGGGAAGGAATGGCGAATATCCTGCAGCATCTCGCCGAACGTGGAACGATGGCATTCGTCGATAATGAATACGATGCGTTTGCCAGCGAGCTTCTTCACTTCCTCTTCGGTGATATGCCCCTCGCCCGCTTTGATGTTGCTCATTTTCTGGATGGAGGTGACGATGAGTGTGTCTTTGGGGTCGATGCTTGCCAGTTTCGATTTGAGCACATCCGTGTTTTCCGTGCCCTGCACATCATCGGCATCATCCGCGAACGACCGGTATTCCAGCAGCGACTGCGTGCCCAATTCGACACGGTCCATGAGGAAGACCACCTTGTCGGCATCTTTCGAGCCAGCGATGAGCTGCGCAGCCTTGAAGCTGGTCATGGTTTTGCCCGAGCCAGTGGTGTGCCACACATAACCGCCCGGACGGCCCGGCGTGCCGCTTGGCACCGGCTCATCCCATTTGCAGGTGCGTACACGGTCGGAAATGGCGTTCACCGCCTGGTATTGGTAGCTGCGTAGCACTTTGAGGCATCCGTCTGCGGAATCGGCGACCGTATAGAACCCGATGAGCTGGTGTGCCATGGGAATGGATAGCAGATCAGATGTGAAACGCTTCCATTCATCCTGCCCGACATGTTTGTTCGCCGCTATGGGCTCATTGTTGAAGTCAGCCCAGTGGAAGAAGTAGTTGCTGTTGAAATCGCCTTCACCGGGATTGGCGAAGTACACGGCATCATCCGGATTCATGGCCACGAAGACCTGCACGAGTCTGAACAGCCCGGTGAACACGCCTTCATGCGCGTATTTGGCGATTTGATTGGTGGCCTGGCTTATGGGAATGCCGCTTTTCTTCAGTTCAATATGGATGACCGGCATTCCGTTGATAAGCAGGCAAACGTCTCCCCTGCGATCGTTCAGCATCTTATTTTTAGCTGGATAAATAGGCTGTCTTGCGATTTGGTACCGGCTTTGCCCAGCGGCGATTTCCTGGCGATCGTAGATCTTCAGGCTAATTTCCTTGCCGAAATGCGCTGTGTCTGCGGGATTGTCACGTTTGATGGACACGGTTTTGCCGTTGATGAAGGAATTCAACGCCAATGGCGTGCGCAATGTTTCGATCTGTTCAAGGATCTGCGCCATCTCACCCTTGGTAAGGCGCTGCCCGTTCAGGCGATCGATGCCTTTGTTGTTGTCGAATAGGATGTTGGCCCAGTTGTCGATGAGATCCTGTTCGGTTGGATATTCCAACACACCATCGGTCCACCCATGGCGTTTCAGCACCGCGACCAGATCGTCTTCGAAATCCGATTCCTTATCGTAGAACATGTTTCATCTCCCCGAACGCACCATCACTTTTCCGAGCTCAATCTTACGAGCGCAACCCCTAACATCCAAGAAACAACACCACAATACTTACGCTGATGAAGGGTGATGAGCGAGTCCAGACGGTCGAAGAACGCGCCGATTCGACGCTGCTCGCCATTGTCTGGAACTAGAACTTCGGTTTCATTTATTGCCCGCTTTGAAAGACTTGGAAGCCCCGTCGACTCATCCTTGCTTTTCCAATCAACGTTCAGAAAAGAGCACAAAAGGAAATTAATATCTGAGGAAGCCTCAGGAATGGCATAAAATAACGTATCTACCGTCCAGAAAGGTGCCTGCAGTCTATACGGTTTGTCAATAGTTCCTTTTCGCCCTATGCCAATTGCATCTTCATCATACGAAAGAGCCTTAGAAACAGATGTCATGTAACCACCTGTTCCGTATACCGGGATTGGCCCTTCCGCCAGATGCTTATAGTCTCTGCCGCTGCAAACATTGGCAACATCTCCCAGCTTACGCTGTTCCCAAGCGGGGGCGATTGATACGGGAAAACGGCCGTATTATCGCTCATCTACGCGGTTGAGCTTCTTTCTTGTGAGCATTAGAGCGTATCCGAGCAGGTTCTGACCGCGCCATTGGGCTGGATCGAGCCTAGCTGGGTCATGCATTGACAAGCCGATGCCCCAAATACGGTCTTTGACGGCGCATTCCGCCAATATCGCATTGCCGGTCGCTACGAGTTGCGCCCCGAGTTCGGCGTTCTGACTGAATTTGGCAAGCAATCCTTCATAGACTTCGATTTGACGAACGCCGTTCCATACGTGATCATCATAACCGGCCACCAATCGGCCAAGGCGTTTGATCTCGGCCACGTCGCTGGTTCGAAGAATCCGCGCGGCTGTTTCGGCATCGTTAAAACAGCATGCCTTGCGGTACATCATGTACTGTTCCATTGAGGAAAACTCGACATCATCCACAACGAAGCGCGACGGATACCAGTTGCTCAGGTATCCGTTCTCCTCATCAGGATTATGGAAGCAGATGATGTCCGTCATTCTTCGCCGACTTTCCGCACCGCAAGCTCCAGATCGAGATCATGAAGCCCGAAATAGGCTTTCTTCAGGAAGTCCAGCGGCACCTTGGCGATCACTTCAGCACTGGGAATGGCGTAGAACCATTGGTAGTAGGCGTAGAATTCGCCAATCCAATCAGGCATGAACCCTTCGAGCGCCCTGCCGTCCTTCAACTGGTAGTGCTCGGTCTCGGTGAAATACTTCCACAGCTCTTTCGCATCCATCGTGTTGACGTAGGCTTTGGCCTCATCAATGCTTTTGCGTGTTTTGCTCGCCATATATACGGTGATGAAGTCCTCCGTGCTCTTGCCCGGAAACGACTGTGCCACGTAGTCGAAGAGCTTGCCTTGAGTTTCCACCACATCATCCCGGTAGACCTCTGGATATGCCCGCATTGTCATCACCCCTAGAGCAACGTGCTGAACACGTTGGTCACCGTATTGGCATCGGAATCGATGAGGTCGCGCATGTTCTGCCGTGCCTCAACATCCCTCTGATTGTATTTGTCGTTGAATTCGCTGTAGCTGACGGAAAGCAGGCCGTCCGGGACTTCGCGCAGTTGCCTGTACGCCTTTGCGGTCTTGACGCAATACTGGATGCCCAGACCTCCAAGCGACAGCAGTTCCTCCAAGATATCGACGTCCACATTGTCTCGGACGAATTCTTTGGCGATATAAAAATACGAGGCGTTCGCACGCCAGCCTTTGATGATGTCATAGCCGCTGGTGTCAATGCCATATTCAGCGATGAACTTCGCAGCAAGCACACGATAGCGCTTGGAATCAGCGGCATCACGATGCTTCATCAGCTCAGCCAGCCAAGTAAGCACGCTATGCTCCTGAAAATCCAGGATGCGCAGCCCATTCGTGTCCAGTTCGTACTGGTGGACCCAGCCATTGGACTCATCCGGCCGGCACACGGCCCACTCCTTGGCCAGTTCCACATTCGCGGTCAGATAGAAACCACGGCCGTAGTCGTGTTTGTCGTTGCCTAAACCGTATTCGGGGGTCACGGATTTGTATGGGGAACCGTGAAATAACGTGATTATTGCCATGAACACCCCTATACAAACATCTTGTCGAGCATGGATTTCTTGATATTCCGGAGTAATTCGAGCTTACGCTGATGAAGGGTGATGAGCGAGTCCAGACGGTCGAAGAACGCGCCGATTCGGCGTTGCTCTGCAAGCGATGGGGCTATTATCTCAGATGACATAATAATCTCAGGGGTTACTCTTTTTTGACTGTTTGATGATCCTGAAGAGCAACTCTCAAGGTAGGCAGTGATTCGCTCTGACAGTAACGATATCTTAATAAAACTCAAATCAGAAGAATGAGAAGAAAATGGCACAAATTCAGAAGAGCAAACAGCATTTGCTTCAGGGCGAGGAACATGCCAAATCCTTTTTTTCCTCACATTCAATTTGTTTACAAGTAAACAAGGACGGTCAACAATCTTTCTTAGACTATTCATCGAATTACCAATAACGGTTTCAGCCGTTTCATTGTTATCAAAAGCCGGCATACTGTATTCCGTAAATTCTTCATTCGGTGTTTCCAACGGATTAATGGTTCTCGATAGCTGTTCGCATGTGCTCGACAGCTTACGCTGTTCCCAAGGGTCAGTGAAACCGGCGAAACGAATCTCTGGATACAGTGAACCCCCTTTAGGGAACATTTTGTCGAGCATGGATTTTTTCAGCACGCAAAGCTTGTCATACTTACGCTGATGAAGGGTGATGAGGGAGTCCAGACGGTCCAAGACAATACCAATTTCACGTTGTTCATCTTTACTTGGCAATGAAACGATGGCTTTCCCAACAAGTTCTTTGTTGAGATTATTAACCGTGCTTCCTGCTGCGAACATGCGATATTGATTAAGCATCTGTGGAGCACCCAACATATGGCAGAGGAAAATAGGATCGAAGTGTTTCTGGGCATCGCGGATCAGCAGCCAGCCGTCATGAATACAGCCTTTAATGGCCATGATGTATGGTCGTCTAAAGCTCATAGAGTTCGATAAAACTAGATCCCCCGGATACACCTGGCGGGTTTTTGCGAGACCTTCAGGTTTTATTTTCTCGGTAGTTTGGGTTATATATCGGCCAAGTTCTGGAGCGTCGCCAATTTTCACCCAATTAAGTCCACAAGGATCATCTGTAATGTATCGCTCAATCGGTCGTGGCGAACCTCCTCTCTCAATTTCAACCAGTTCAGAGAGCTTACGCTGTTCCCAAGGGTCAGTGAAACCAGCGAAACGAATCTGCGGAACCAGTGTTTTTCCGTGCTGTTCGGCCATATCATTCACCTCCGAGCAGTGCTTTGAGCTCTTCCAAGCCCGCCATATCGCGAGCATTGCCGGTCAAATCGCCCAGCATTCCAGCCAATTCCTTCTCCGCTTCATCGATTTGGCCGCATACATCGGCATATGTGGTGGCATACTTGTTCTTCAACGCGTTCACTTTGCCGATGAACTCGTCGATCACAGCATTCGGCAATGCCTCCAGCTGCTTCTGCAATGGTGTAATCCACTTGGCTTCCAGCAACCTTCTGGCTTCGTCATCACTCAACGCCTTGATCGCATCGCAGGTCTTCTCTTCCAACGCGTTTCGCTTGGTTTTGATACCGGACTTCAGTTTCTTTGACTCATCGAACAGCTTTTGGGCCTGCACCAAGCCCCGCTCAAAATCAGAAGCCGGATTCTTGCCGATCGCCTTGACCGCTTTCTTCAGTTCGGCGGCAACGAAAGCGTCACCGTCCTGATTGATCGCATCGCTATTCTGCTTGTCATCCTCATCGAAACCTTCCAAAATGGTTTCAATCTCGGAATCAATGTCCTGTACACGGCGTTCGTCCGCCTCGATCGCAGCCAAATCATCGTGCAGCAGCTCACGCTGAACCAGGTCGAACGGCAGAACGCGGCCAATCCAGCCGTCCTGCACTTCCACATCCTTGCCGCCTTTTTTCTTGACGACCATGTTCGGATCCACGGCTCTTACCGCATCGAAGCCCTCGGACCCCAACACTTCCAAATCAATGGAAATGCCGCCCCATGCGTCATCAAGCTTCTGATAGGCGTCATACGGGTCAACCAGTGGGGTTCCGGCAATCATCGCATCCAGTTCCTTACCGATGGCCGTTTCCTGACCGAGCGCATCCACCTGTTCGGGATGCTCCACCAAGCGGGAGCGCAAATCGACAGGCAATCCGGAAATGGCCTGACCATACGAGGCGATGAACGCCTGTACGTCGGCATTGTTGCGCACCACGGTAGCGATGTCGTCATGGTCGCAGGCGTAGCAGACACCGTTATCACGGAACAGCTCGGCCTTCAGACTCGGCCAGGCGTTCCAATATTCCTCAAGCTGCTCGACCTCACTCTTCGGAACGCCACCGAACATCGAAGCGTACACATCCCACGTCTCCGCATCCTCGGATGAATCGACATAACGGGGAATGTTGAGGTTGTAATCATTGGCACGAATCTCATCGATGGACACCAGACGGCTGAACTTGGGTACCGTGCGATTGTTCGACACCACATCGACAATGCGTTTGATATCAGAAGCCTGTAGCTTATTGTTCTTGCCGTCCTTGATGAAATGTTTGGACGCATCAACGATGAGCACCTTGTCGTCGTCACGTTTTTTGCGCAACACCATCACGATGGTGGGGATACCCGTACCGAAGAAAATATTCGCCGGTAGACCAATAATCGCCTGAATATGACGGTTCTCAATCAGATTCTTACGAATCTGACCTTCCTCGCCGCCGCGGAACAGCACGCCATGCGGCAGAACGATGGTCATAATGCCATCGGCACGCAGATGGTACAAGTCGTGGAGCAGGAACGCATAATCCGCCTTGGATTTCGGAGCTATGCCATAACTGAAGCGCGGATCGATCTCCTTATCAGTGGGATCCCAATTCTGCGAGTAGGGCGGATTGGAAACCACCGCATCCACGAACAACGGATTGTAGGTCTCCTCCTTGTTCTCCAACGTGTCGAACCACGGCCAGTCGTCCTCCAGGGTGTCGCCGTTGCGGGCAACGATGTTATCGGGAAGAATGCCACGCATCACCAGATTCATACGCGTGAGGTTATAGGTGTTCTCCTTAAGCTCCTGCGCGTAATACATGATGGAATCCGGATTGCCGTTGCGCCGAGCCACAGCCTGGCCGATATGAATCAGCAAGGAACCGGAGCCGGATGTCGGATCGTAGATCTTGATCTGCTCGCGCCCCTGCAAATGCCAGGCGACGATTTCGCTCATCAGCTGAGAGACTTCGGAAGGCGTGTAGAACTCGCCGGCCTTCTTGCCTGCATTGGCGGCGAAATTGCTGATGAGGTACTCGTAGATGAAACCAAGCACGTCATAATCCTGACGCCCATCCATCGGAATGTCTTTAATGAGATAAATCAAATCTCGCGCGGCCTTGGACTGGCTTCTCGCGTCGGTGCCAAGTTTGGAAAGCCCAGTCTGCAACGTGTCGAAAATACCGTCGAACACTTTCCTATGCGCAGGATTGATATTGCGGGAGAACGCCGAAAGCGCATCACGCACATTGGAAATCTCGAAATCGTTGCCCTGCTTGACCCATGTGGAAAACAGGTTGTCATAGGCGATGAAGTAGCCGCACTCACCCTGCACGAATTCCACAATGTCCGGATTATCCTCCGTGAGCTGCGGCAGCTGCTCGTCAGTAAAATCACTGGCTTTCAAGCGCATCAGCTCGGTTTCGGAAAGGAACTTATAAAAGATGAAGCCAAGAATGTAATCCTTGTATTCGTTCGCCTCGATCTTGGAACGCATCTTATTGGCGGATTCCCAAATCTTCGAAGCGAGCTGCTGCTTGTTCATCTATCCCTCCTCATTGCGACACCGGCAAAAAGCTCGGTTCCACGAGCGACTGCACATCTTTCACAAGAATACCGCACCCCCGCTTGGGAACAGCGTAAGCTGGGGGAACTTGGTTTTGCTCAATCAGGAATAGGCTTTCCCGATGCTGAGCAAGGCGGTTCCGAGGGGATACCCTTTTTCAAGGTGTCGGATATGAATACGCCAGGCAATGAACGCGAATTGGTTATATCGAACAATTACGTGACCGCCGATCAAATCGCGCGTATGAGCTGGCATCCGATTTGCCAGGTGCCGGCAATTTTCTTTGCTAAAGTCGGCGCTGCTGTTCTATTAAATAGAAAACGTCTGGTAAATGAGCCATTCCTGCTGGATAACAACACGATGGCATTTTCAATGGATCCAAACCGGTTGGATTCGCAATTCGGTCAATCGCTTTTTGAGCGGATAGACTTGACGAGTTTGGTTCAAGTTGGGGCTCTACCGTCGTACAACGCATCCGACGTCGAAGATATGGCTGTATCTTTGCCAGACCACATGGATGAACAACGCCGAATCGGCGCGTTCTTCGACCATTTGGATTCGCTCATCACCCTTCATCAGCGTAAGTATGATGGCTGCGCCAATCCCCTATTTTTAGAAAGGCGCATCTCATGCAGGAAACCATCACATCAGAATCGCTGTTCTGCGACTACTACGCCCAGTGGGTGAAAACGTACAAGGAAGGCGCCATCAGAGACGTGACCATGGGCAAATATCGACTTACGCAATCCTGGCTCGGCAAGCTCATCCCTGAACTCAGACTCACCGATATGGATCGAACCGCATACCAGCAGCTCATCAACGGATATGCACAGCATCATGAGCGCCAAACCACCATGGATTTTCACCATCAGATCAAAGGCGCCATTCTCGATGCCGTTGACGAAGGACTCATACCCCGTGATCCAACGCGTAAAGTCATCATCAAAGGCAAGCAGCCACGCATTAAGAAAATGAAGTATCTCAACCAATTCGAGCTGCATGCCATGCTCGCGGACCTTGATCTTGGGGCCGAGGCAAGCTGGGATTGGCTTATCCTCCTTATCGCGAAAACCGGACTCCGATTCTCTGAGGCGCTTGGGCTCACACCCGATGACTTTGATTTCGCACACCAGACGCTTTCCGTCAACAAAACTTGGGATTATAAAAACGGCGGCGGTTTCGTACCCACGAAAAACGAATCGTCCGTGCGTAAAGTGCAACTCGACTGGCAACTCATCATGCAAATGTCTGGATTACTCAAGGATCTTCCGCATGATAAACCTATTTTCGTGCACGGCAAGGTCTACAACTCAACAGCCAACGACGTGCTTGCAAAACATTGCAGAAACGTGGACGTGCCAGTTATTTCCGTCCATGGTCTGCGCCATACACACGCATCGCTGCTGCTGTTCGCCGGCGTATCGATCGCCAGCGTGTCACGCCGTCTAGGCCATGCCAGCATGACTACAACTCAGGAAACCTATCTGCACGTCATTCGCGAGCTGGAAAACAAGGATGTAGATATCGTCATGCGGGCACTATCGACACTTATCTAATGGGGGTTCCTACTCTTTTCAGATATTCGAAATAATCGAGCCACTCGAAGCGGCATATACCGTTTTTCACCATCTTCAGTAAAAGCGCCAAACACCGTTGCCAGACTCAATTCCGTAGGTGGTTTTGTGGTTCCGTAGGTGGTTGGTTCTGGTATTGGTGTCTGAGAATGGCTTAATTTAAGCCGTTTCTCAAACGCCTTTCCTCCGGCAACCACCTACGGAAGCGAAAAACCACCTACGGAACACCCGCTTGGGAACAAACCCGCCGCAAGTCACCAGGCCAAGACGAATCTCGGCACACGAGGAACCGGAAATTGTCGTTCCGGAGCGCAGCCGCACGGTCACACGCCACACTCCGGAACCAAAGGCTTTTAGAAATAGGTGCTACAGCCAAGCTTGACGGCGAGGACGATGCCGGTGAGCACGGCGGCGGCGCGCATGATGTTCTCGGGGATATGGCGTGTGACCGGAGGGGCGATGGAACTGCCGATGATGCAGCCCAGGCACATGGCGATGGCGAACGGCCAGTAGACGGAGCCACGGCAGATGAACATGATCGCGGCGGAGATGTTCGCGCCGAAGCCGACCACGGTCTTCAGCGCGGTGATCTGGTGG
>ENA-OQLC01001112-OQLC01001112.1-human-gut-metagenome-genome-assembly--contig:-NODE-1112-length-13599-cov-13.717793_pt1 | contig 13599 bp, 7 predicted proteins | sample MGYA00242653_ERZ504807 | MGnify/ENA primary metagenome ERZ504807 (study PRJEB26092, sample SAMD00036381) | human gut metagenome | host: Homo sapiens | study: EMG produced TPA metagenomics assembly of... | reverse complement strand
GGCCTCGGCGGCGCGCTTTGCGTATGGGGCGGCGTCAATCTTTTGGAGGGATACGGGGCGGACAACCCGGCAAGCAAGAGCCAGGGAATCAAGCAGCTTGTCGCCGGAGGTGGTGTTGCCCTGATCGGCATGACACTTGTTCCTCTGCTGTCCGGGCTGCTGGGATAACCCCATGTGTGTTAGAAAACCCTCCGCGCCCTCTCTGATCTGGGAGGGCGCGGGAAAGGAGGTGTCCCCACATGATCGGTGATTTAATCGGGGAATGGATCAAAGGAATCCTGATCGACGGTATCATGGGCAACCTGTCCGGCCTGTTTAACACAGTCAATACCAAAGTCGGGGAAATCGCGTCGGATGTGGGCAGTACCCCGCAGGACTGGAACGGCGGCATTTTCTCCATGCTGCAAAACCTGTCCGAAACGGTTATCGTCCCCATTGCGGCGGCCATTCTCGCCCTCGTGATGTGCTATGAGCTGATCGACATGATTGTGGAAAAGAACAATATGCACGACTTCGACAGCTCCATGTTCTTCCGCTGGATTTTCAAAAGCGCCTTTGCCATCCTCATTGTGACAAACACATGGAATATCGTCATGGGCGTATTTGACGCCACCCAGCAGGTCGTCAACCAGAGCGCCGGGGTGATTATCGGAGATACCAGCATTGATTTTGACACGCTGCTCCCTGATCTGGAAAGCCGCCTTGAAGCAATGGACATCGGGCCGCTGCTGGGCCTGTGGTTCCAGACCCTTGTTGTGGGGCTGACGATGAACATTCTTTCCATCTGCATTTTCCTTGTGACCTATGGAAGAATGATTGAAATTTACGCCGTGACCGCATTGGGGCCGATCCCCCTTGCCACGCTGGGCAATGCAGAGTGGCGCGGCATGGGCCAGAACTACTTGAAATCCCTGCTTGCGCTGGGCTTCCAAGCCTTTTTAATCATGGTGGTTGTCGGGATTTATGCGGTGCTGATCCAGCAGATCGGAACCGCCGACGACATATCCGGCGCAATCTGGGGCTGTATGGGCTATACCGTTTTGCTTTGCTTCTGTCTGTTCAAGACAGGAAGTATCAGCAAGGCCGTATTTACCGCCCACTAAAGAAACGAGGTGACTTTTTATGGCTTATGTAACTGTCCCCAAGGATTTAACCAAGGTCAAATCCAAGGTAGTATTCGGGCTGACGAAACGCCAGCTCATTTGTTTTGGCGGTGCGCTGCTTGTAGGCGTCCCGCTTTTCTTTTTGATCCGGGGCCGCGTCCCGACCAGCGCGGCGGCGCTCATTATGGTGTTCGCTATGCTGCCGGGCTTTCTGCTGGCGCTTTACGAAAAACACGGCCAGCCCCTTGAAGTGGTGGCGCGCCAGATCGTCGAGTGCTGCTTCATCCAGCCCAAGGAACGCCCCTACCAGACCAACAACGCTTATACCGCCCTTGTGCGGCAATCCCAAATGGAAAAGGAGGTCAACGCCATTGTCCAAAAAGCAAAAGAACGAAACGAGCGCAAAAGCGCCGGTCAAGCTCACCCGCGCCGAAAAGAAAGAGATTCAGGCCGTCATCCGAAAGTATAAGGGCGACGGCAAACCCCATTCGGCACAGGCCAGTATTCCCTATGAGGCCATGTATCAGGACGGCGTATGCCGGGTAACGCCCCGCACCTTTTCCAAGTGCATTGAGTTTACGGACATCAGCTACCAACTGGCGCAGGCGGACACCAAGACCGCCATCTTTGAAAACCTGTGCGACCTCTACAACTATCTGGACGCCTCCATTCATGTGCAGTTTTCCTTTATCAACCGCAAGATCGACCCCAAGCAGTACGCCAAGAGCTTTGAAATCCGGGCGCAGGGGGACGACTTCGACGACATCCGCAGCGAGTATTCCGACATTTTGCAAGACCAGCTTGTGAACGGGAACAACGGCCTGATGAAGCGGAAATTTATGACCTACACCATCGAGGCGGACAGCCTGAAAATGGCCCGCGCCAGACTGCGCCGGATCGAAACCGACCTTTTGGGCTATTTCAAGAGCATGGGGGCCTCCGCGTGGGGACTGGACGCCAAGCAGCGGCTGGAAGTCATGCACAGCATTTTCCACCCGGACGGGGAGCCGTTTTCTTTTGACTGGAAGTGGCTTGCCCCGTCGGGGCTTTCCACCAAGGACTTTATCGCCCCGTCCTCGTTCCGCTTCGGCAATGCCCGGATGTTCGGGCTGGGCGGCAAATACGGGGCGGTGAGCTTCCTGCAAATCCTCTCCCCGGAGCTGTCGGATGAAATGCTGGCCGACTTCCTCAACACAGAAAACGGCATTGTGGTGAACCTCCATGTGCAGGCCATCGACCAGAGCGACGCCATTAAGACGGTCAAGCGCAAGATCACCGACCTTGACGCCATGAAGATTCAGGAACAGAAACGGGCTGTCCGCAGCGGTTACGACATGGATATACTTCCCAGCGACCTTGCCACCTACGGGCAGGACGCCAAGGAGCTGTTAAAGACCTTGCAGAGCCGGAATGAACGGATGTTCCAGCTTACCTTTTTGGTGCTGAACACCGCAGACACCCGGCAAAAGCTGGAAAACGATGTGTTCTGGGCTGCTGGGATCGCACAGAAGTACAACTGTTCCCTTGTGCGGCTGGACTACCAGCAGGAACAGGGGCTTATGAGCAGCCTGCCGCTGGGGGCCAGCCACATCCAGATTGAACGCTCCCTGACGACTTCCAGCGTGGCCGTGTTCGTCCCCTTTGTGACGCAGGAGCTTTTTCAGGGCGGCAACGCCATGTATTACGGGATCAACGCCAAGACCGGCAACATGATTATGCTCGACCGCAAACGGGCGAGGTGTCCCAACGGGCTAAAGCTGGGGACACCGGGAAGCGGCAAAAGTATGAGCTGTAAATCAGAAATTTTGAGCGTGTTCCTCTGCACCCCGGACGATGTGTATATCTGTGATCCAGAGGCCGAGTATTACCCCCTTGTGAAGCGGCTGCATGGGCAGGTGGTGAAGCTGTCGCCTACCAGCAAAAACTATGTGAACCCGCTGGACATCAATCTGAACTACTCCGAGGATGAAAACCCGCTGGCCTTGAAATCCGACTTTGTGCTGTCGTTCTGTGAGCTTGTCATGGGCGGCAAGAACGGGCTGGAAGCCATTGAAAAGACGGTGATCGACCGGGCGGTACAGGTGATCTACCGGCCTTATCTGGCAAACCCCAAGCCGGAAAATATGCCCATCCTTGCAGACCTGCACAAAGCCCTGTTAGACCAGCATATCCCGGAGGCCGACCGGGTGGCGCAGGCCCTTGACCTGTATGTGTCCGGCAGCTTAAATGTGTTCAACCACAGAACCAACATCGACATTCAAAACCGCATTGTGGCCTTTGACATCAAGGAGCTGGGCAAGCAGCTAAAGAAAATCGGTATGCTCATTGTCCAAGACCAGATTTGGGGGCGCGTCACCCAAAACCGCAGCAAGGGCAAGGCGACATGGTATTTCTGTGATGAGTTCCACCTGCTTTTGCGTGAGGAACAGACGGCGGCCTTTTCCTGTGAGATTTGGAAGCGTTTTCGTAAGTGGGGCGGGATTCCCACAGGTGCGACGCAGAATGTAAAAGACCTGCTTTCCTCCCCGGAAATTGAGAACATTTTGGAAAACAGCGACTTTATCTGCCTGCTCAATCAGGCCAGCGGCGACCGCAAAATCCTTGCGGAACGGCTGAACATTTCGCCCCAGCAATTACGGTATGTTGACAATTCCGAACCCGGCGAGGGGCTTCTCATTTACGAAAATGTGATCCTGCCCTTTAAGAACCCCATCCCGAAAAACACCCAGCTCTACCAGATCATGACGACCCGGTTAGGCGAGGGGGCGACGGTATGAGGCACAAGGAGGTGAAGTCATGGAACCCTTAAAACCCCGCGACAAGGTAACGCAGCACATGACCCGCGACGGCCTGACGCTGGATAACCAGACCACCGGCGAAAGCGTCAATGTGTCCAGCCGGGAGGCCGAGCAGGAATACACCGCCCAGCCGGAGGGGGCGGCGGAAAAAATACTGGAACGGGCGGATGAACTGCACGACCGCCACAAGGCAAAGAAAGTGGCCAAGGACGCCGGGGAAACTGTGGCGCAGGCCACCGGTCCTGTTTCCCGGTTGCAGTTTACCGCCGAGGAACGGGCCTCCCCGGAGCTGGCCCCGTATATCAAAAAGGCAGAAAAACGGGCGGATAAGCTGGAAGCGGCCAAAGAAGCTCTGCCGAAAAAGCGCGTCGTCACCAAGGAAACCGTCTATGACGAGGCCAAGGGCAAGGCCAAAAGCAGGCTGTATTTTGACAAGGTGGAGAAAGCCCCTCCCCAGCTCAAACCAAACCCGGCCAGCCGTCCCATACAGGAAGCCGGGCTTTACCTCCACGGAAAAATCCATGAGGTAGAACACGAAAATGTGGGCGTGGAGGGCGGCCACAAGGGGGAGGAACTGGCGGAACGGCAGGCGGGCCGCATGATCCGCAGCGGCGTCCATCGCCACAAGCTCAAACCCTACCGGGCCGCCGCCAAGGCCGAGCGAAAGTCCATCGCCGCCAACGCCGAGTTTGCGTATCAAAAATCCCTGCGGGACAACCCGGAGCTGGCGCAGGCGGCAAAGAACCCCGTTTCCCGTTTCTGGCAGAAACAGCACATCAAACGGGAATATGCCAAGGCAGCAAGGGCGGCGGGTCAGACCGCACAGGGGGCGGCAGGCACCGCCAAGACCACGGCTGCCGCAGCCAAGAAAGCCGCAGAGAAAAGCAGACAGGCCGCGTCCTTTGCCGCCCGGCACTGGAAAGGGGCGCTGATCGTCGGCGGCGTGGGCCTTATGCTCCTGCTGGTGATGGGCGGCCTGCAATCCTGCACCGCCATGTTTGGCAGCACCGGGACGGGCCTTGCCGCCACCTCCTATCTCTCCGAGGACAGCGATATGCTGGGGGCCGAAGCCGCCTATGCCGCGCTGGAAGCAGACTTGCAGCATGAACTTGACAACTACGAAAGCCTGCACCCCGGCTATGACGAATACCGTTTCGATCTGGACGAGATCAAGCATGACCCCTATGTGCTGACCTCCATCCTCTCCGCGCTGCATAACGGCGTGTTCACTTTGGGAGAGGTACAGGGCGACCTTGCCATGCTCTTTGAAAAGCAGTACATCCTGACCCAGACCATCGAAACGGAAACCCGCTACCGCACCGAAACGAGGACGGACAGCGAGGGAAACACCTACACTGTGGAAGTCCCCTACACCTACTATATCTGTAATGTGAAGCTGGAAAACTTTGACCTGTCCCACCTGCCCATCTACATTCTCACCGAGGAACAGATGGGCTTTTATGCTGCCTATATGCAGACTTTGGGCAACCGGCCAGACCTGTTTCCCAACGGCAGCTATCCCCACGCCTCCACCCCGAAAGAGCCGACCTACTATGAAATCCCCCCGGAGGCGCTAAAGGACGAAGCCTTTGCCGCCATGATCGCGGAGGCGGAAAAGTATGTGGGCTATCCCTATGTGTGGGGCGGCAGCTCCCCAAGCACCAGCTTTGATTGTTCCGGCTTCATTAGCTGGGTTATCAATCATTCTGGCTGGAATGTGGGACGCCAGACGGCGCAGGGGCTTTACAACATCTGCACCCCCGTTTCCCCGGAGCAGGCCAAGCCCGGCGACCTTGTATTTTTCGTCGGCACTTACGACACTGCCGGAATGTCCCATGTGGGGCTGTATGTGGGAAATTCGGTCATGCTGCACTGCGGCGACCCCATTTCCTACACGAACCTCAATTCAAGCTACTGGCAGCAGCATTTTTATTGTTACGGGCGTTTGCCTTAAACGCCAGAAAGGAGTTTTTGACTATGGCAATGAACAAATTGGAGCGCATTGAAAAGGATATTGAGAAAACCAAGGGCAAGATCGCGGAGCTGCAAAAGCAGCTTCGGGAGCTGGAAGCGGCCAAGACCGAACAGGAAAACTTGCAGATCGTCCAGCTTGTGCGCGGCCTCAACATGACCCCGCAGGAGTTCGCCGCCTTTGTGCGCGGCGGCGCGTTGCAGGCGGCCCCGGCTCCGATCTCGGACTTTGAACAGGAGGACAGCGCCCATGAAGAAATCTAAACTGTTCCGCACCTTGACGCTGGCTGTGGCCGCTGCGCTCTGCATGGCGACCACGACCGTTACCGCCTACGCCGGGGGCGCTGACCCTGACCCGGTGCCGCTGCCGGAAACCACCGAGGCCCCCGCAGAAGTGCCGGAGGAAACCGAAGAACCCACCACCGGCGGCATGGAGCCGGAGGGCGTACCTGTCACCCCGCAGGGCAACGCTACGCTGGTGGATGATTTTTTCGGGGATAAGCAGCTTATCACCGTTACCACCAAGGCCGGGAATTATTTTTACATCCTGATCGACCGGGCCAACGAGGACAAGGAAACGGCGGTGCATTTCCTCAACCAAGTGGACGACGCCGACCTGCAAGCCTTGTTGGAGGACGGGAAAAAAGAGCCGGAGGTCTGCACCTGTACGGCCAAGTGTCAAGCCGGGGCCGTCAATACGGCTTGCCCGGTCTGTAAAAACAACCTGACCGCCTGCAACGGGCCGGAGCCGAAGCCCCAGCCGGAGGAAGAAAAGCCGCAGGAGGAAAAGCCAAGCGGCATGGGCGGCCTTGTGGTGTTCTTTGTGGTGGTGCTGCTGGGCGGCGGCGCAGCCCTCTACTTCCTGAAATTCAAAAAGGAAAAAGCCGACACCACAGGCAATGACGATCTGGCCGAGTATGACTTTGGAGAGGACGAGGACGAGGACGACGAGGACGAAGCCCCGGAGCCGGACGAGGATATGACAAGTGAAGATGGAAATAAGGAGGACGAAGTATGAGCTATCAGTTAGTAATTGCAGAGAAACCAAGCGTCGCCCGCAGCATTGCGGGCGTGATCGGCGCGGACAAGAAACAGGACGGCTATATGGAGGGGAACGGCTATCTGGTGAGCTGGTGTATCGGCCACCTTGTTTCCCTTGCCGACGCCGGGACTTATGACGAGCGTTTCAAAAAATGGCGCTATGACGACCTGCCGATTCTGCCGCAGGAATGGCAGTACATCATTCCCGATGATAAGAAAAAGCAGTTTGACACCCTGCGTTCTTTGATGGAGCGCCCCGATGTCACCGGCCTTGTGTGCGCCACCGACGCCGGGCGCGAGGGGGAATTGATTTTCCGTTTCGTCTACCAGATGGCGGGCTGCAAGAAACCGTTTCAGCGCCTTTGGATTTCCAGCATGGAGGACGCGGCCATCAAGGACGGCTTTGCCCATCTGAAACCGGGAACTGACTATGACAACTTGTATCAGTCGGCCCTTTGCCGGGCGCAGGCGGATTGGCTGGTGGGGATCAACGCGACAAGACTTTTCTCCATCCTCTACCACAAGACCCTGACCGTGGGCCGTGTCCAGACGCCGACCCTGAAAATGCTGGTTGACCGAGAGGCCAAGATCAGCAGCTTTCAGAAAGAGAAATACCACATCGTCCAGATCGCGGCGGGCGGCATGGAGGCGGCCAGTGAACGCATGGGAAACGCAGACGACGCCAAGGCCCTGAAATCCGCCTGTGAAACGGCGCAGGCCGTTTGTGTGTCGGTGACACGGGAGAAAAAGACGGAGCAGCCGCCCCGCCTCTATGACCTCACCACCTTGCAGCGGGAAGCAAACCGCCTGTTTGGATTTACCGCCAAGCAGACCCTTGACTATGCCCAGCAGCTCTATGAAAAGAAGCTGCTGACCTATCCCCGCACCGACAGTCAGTATTTGACCGATGATATGCTGCCAACGGCGGAAAGCCTTGTGTCCGGCCTGTGGCCGCTGCTTCCTTTTGCAACGGGGCTTGACCTGTCCCCGCAGTTTGGCCGGGTGCTGAACAGCAAAAAGGTGAGCGACCACCACGCCATTGTCCCGACGATGGAATTTGTGCAGAAAGGCTTTGACGGGCTGGCCGAGGGGGAAAAGAAACTGCTGTCCCTTGTGTGCTGCAAGCTGCTGTGCGCCGTGGCCGCGCCCCATGTGTATGAAGCTGTCACCGCCACATTCACCTGTGCCGGGAACACCTTTACCGCCAAGGGAAAAACCATCCTGACCCCCGGCTGGAAAGAGCTTGACCGCCGCTTTAAGGCGTCGTTCAAAACAGACGCCGACGACACCGCCCCGGAGCCTGCGCGGGAACTGCCGGAGATCACCGAGGGACAGACCTTTGACAAGGTAACTGCCGCCGTCACCGAGCATTTCACCGCACCGCCAAAATCCTACACGGAAGATACCCTGCTTTCCGCTATGGAGCGCGCCGGTGCGGACGATCTGCCGGAGGACGCCGAGCGGCAGGGATTGGGAACCCCGGCCACCCGCGCCTCCATCTTAGAAAAGCTGGTGCAGATGGGCTTTGTGGAGCGCAGGGGAAAACAGCTACTTCCCACCAAGGACGGCCATAACCTTGCCTGCGTGCTGCCGGAGGTGCTGACCTCTCCCCAGCTTACGGCACAGTGGGAAACGGAACTGACGGCCATTGCCAAGGGGCAGGCCGACCCGGAGGGCTTCATGCAGGACATTGCAGAAATGACAAGGGGCCTGATCGCAAACTACTCCCAGATCAGCGAGGACGCACAGAAGTTGTTTCAAACCGAGCGTGTGGTTATCGGCAAATGTCCGCGCTGCGGGGAAAGCGTCTACGAGGGCAAAAAGAACTACTACTGCGGAAACCGGAGCTGCCAGTTTGTCATGTGGAAGAATGACCGATTTTTTGAGGAACGGGGCAAGGCGTTCACCCCGAAGATCGCCGCCGCGCTCCTTAAAGACGGAAAGGCAAAGGTAAAGGGTCTGCGCTCCATGAAAACCGGCAAAACCTATGACGGGACGGTGCTTTTGGCCGATACCGGCGGCAAGTATGTGAACTACCGCGTGGAACAGAGGGGCAAAAACTAAAGACAGCAAGCATAGGGAGTGTAGCCACACTCCCGGCAAAATCCCTGACCCGGCGCACCTGCCGGGCCGGGGATTTTCTCTTTGGGGAAGCCCCAAACCCCTTGTATCAGATCACCGCCATAGAAAGGATGTGAACCCAAAATGTCTTACAGCTCCTACGACCACGACGATTTAGAACCGGCCAGCACTATGCGGATCGAGCGTCGGATTTACTTTGAAAGCGGCAAGGCCGATCTTTCCGAAATGGTAAAGCTGCCCCTTGCGGAGCTTCTTTCCCTGCGGGCGGAAAGCGCCGCCGCAGAACAGGAAGTGTTTGACCGCCTGAAAGAACAGGCCGCCGCATGGGAGGAACAGGCCGGAAGAACCCTGTTTCTGGACAAAGCCCTTGAATATGCCCGGACGCTTCCCGTCACCCACACCGCAAACCAGTGGGAGGCCCCGGACGAATACCGCCATATCCGCAGCAACATGGTTTACCAGATGGATTACTCCATTTCCGAGAACACCCGGTATGACAGCGCCGCCCAAAAATCCGTCCCCTACTCGTGGACGCTCCGCTGGGGTCTTTATACCAACGCGCCCCACGGAAACCCGATGGAAAAGATCGCCGGACAGGAACGGAAAGTCTTTTCCAGCCGGGAAGAACTGGACAAGTACCTGAATGGCCGGATCAAAGCCCACGACCATTACTTTACCGAAATTTCCCCGGCCATCCCCAAGGAATACGCCGACTGTTTTAAGGTCAATGGCTGCCTGCTCCCCGGCTATACCATCGAGGGGGAGGAACCGGCAAAAGCCGCAGCACTTCCCACACAGGAGGAAGCCGCACAGCCGCAACAGACCACAGCCACCCCGGAAAGGAGGGAACCCGTGAACGAAGTATTTTCCATTTTTCTTGATAACCGCGCCGAGGCGCAGACCGGCGGGCCGCATGGGTACTGGCTTTCCCTGCCGACTTCCGCCGAACAGGTACAGGAAACCTTAAAGGAAATCCATATCACCGCCGACAACCAGCAGGACTTGTTCATTGGCGACTTTTCCGCCCCGGAGGGAAAACCGCTGGAACTGCCGGAGGACTTAATCAAGACCGCCAGCGTGGACGAACTGAACTTCCTTGCTGCCCAGCTTCAAAAGCTGGACGCCGTGGAGCTTGCGGAGCTGAACGCCGTCATGCAGTCCCCGGCGAAAATGCAGACCATCGGGCAGCTTTTGGACTACGCTGAAAACACCGATTGTTTTGTCTTAATCAACGCCAAGGACAACCGCAGTCTGGGGGAATATTATCTGAATGATTCCGGGCTGTTTGTCGTTCCCGACCCGTGGAAACCGGCCATTGACACCGACCGGCTGGGAAGTTTTATCGCCAACGAGGAACAGGGAACCTTTACCGATTACGGCTATATCCTGCGAACCAGCGACGAATGGCAGCGCGTCCATGAGGGCCAGCCAGTGCCAGAGGAATACCGGGTGATGGCCTATCCTGCGCCGGAAATTCTGCGGGAGGAAAGCAAGGTGCAGCCGGAGGCGGCAACCCCCGCAAAGGCCCCGCAGCCTGTCACCCCCATTCTCTTAAACGGCCAGAACAGCGCCGAGCGCATGAAAGAGATCACCGACCGGCTGGAAACCGGCATACAGGAGCTTTTCGAGAGTGAACGCTACAAAGCCTATCTCACCACCATGTCCAAGTTCCACAGTTACAGCTTCAACAACACCCTCCTGATCGCCATGCAGGGCGGACAGCTTGTGGCGGGCTACAACAAGTGGCGGGACGATTTTCACCGCAATGTAAAGAAAGGCGAAAAGGCCATCAAGATACTGGCCCCGGCCCCGTTCAAGGCGAAAAAGGAAGTGCAAAAGCTGGACGCACAGGGCAGGCCGGTGATGGGAAAAGACGGAAAGCCTGTTACCGAAGTACAGGAAATACAGGTTCCGGCCTTTAAGATCGTTTCTGTCTTTGATGTGAGCCAGACCGAGGGGGAACCGCTGCCCTCTATCGGCGTGGAAGAACTGACCGGCAGCGTGGAACGCTACGGGGAATTTTTCAAGGCGCTGGAACAGACCTCCCCGGTTCCCATTGGTTTTGAGGACATTCCGGGCGGTTCCCACGGCTATTACCACCTGACGGAAAAGCGGATCGCCATTCAGGAGGGCATGAGCGAATTACAGACCCTAAAGACAGCCATCCATGAGATCGCCCATTCCAAGCTCCACGCCATCGACCCGGAAGCCCCGGCCATTGAGCAGGCCGACCGTCCCGACAGCCGCACCCGCGAAGTGCAGGCCGAAAGCGTGGCCTATGCCGTCTGCCAGCACTACGGGCTGGACACCTCCGATTATTCCTTTGGCTATGTGGCCGGTTGGAGTTCCGGCAAGGACTTGAAAGAGCTGAAAGCCTCCCTTGAAACCATCCGGGCCACCGCCCATGAACTGATTACCACCATTGACGGCCACCTTGCCCAGCTTCAGAAAGAACGGCAGGCCCAGCAGGAGCAGCCGCAGGCCGCACCGCTGGAACAGGCCGCCGAGCAGCCAGACCCGGACAGCGTATTTTCCAAGCTGCCCCCGGAGCAACAGCAGGAAATGACCGCCAGCGTAAAAGCCATGCTGCAAACCCTCATTGACGCGGATTTGAAATCCACCGGCGAAGTGTCGCAGGGAACCAAGGAGGCGGCGCAGGCGCAGGGCTTTACCATTGCCGGGGATGGAACGCTGGAACAGGCCAAAGCCCCGCAGGAGGCCGCCTACCGTCTGGAAAGCGGCGAATATCTGTATATCCAGACATCAGAAACCGGCTACGATTACACGCTGTACGGTCCCGACTACAAAGAACTGGACGGAGGCCAGCTTGACAATCCCGACCTGTCCCTTGCGGAAGCCGGAAAAGAAATCCTTGCCATCCATGAGCGACCGGCTGGGACAATAGAACCCCTGACCGGCGACGGGCTGGATGATTTTCTGGAAGCAACCGAACAGGCCAACGCCATTCCCCAGCCGCAGGCGTGGAATGGGATCGACGGCCTTTTGAATGGAAAGCCGTTCATGCCGGAGGCGTCCCCGGCTGACCGGGCTGCCGCTCTGATTGAACTGGCAGAGAAAAACGCCCCGCGTTTGGGCAGCGAGGAACGGCAGTTGATCGTGGCCTATGCCGAGGCCGTGGGCGATAACGACAAGGTAATCGGGCTTATCAACCGCCTGTGTGAACAGGGCTATGAGCTGCAAAAGGGCCAGATGGATTCCTTTGTGAAAAGCGAGATCGAAAGTGAGATTGCCGTTGCAAACGCCAAGCGGCAGATCGCCCAGAATCCGGCAGCGGAGCCGGTTGTCACGATCCTTTGGAGTGAAAGCCCCCATCTGAAAGACGGCCAGCAAATGCCGCTGCATGAAGCCGAGGCCGTTTTTAAGGAGCTGGACAGCGCCAGACGCCATGAACGGGAGCAGCCGGGCTATACGGGCCATTGGTACGACAAGACCAAGTTCCGCATTGATTTTACCATGCAGGGCCAGCCGGACAGCTACGAGGGACGGCAGGACTTTGGCGACGGGGACGGTTCCCTGATCCAGCATATCCGGGGCTATCACGAATACTACGCACAGGATGAAAGCTGGAAAAACCATGTGCTGCACCATGAGGGGCCGGAGGCATGGGAGGCGGACAAGGCCCAGCGGGATATGCTGCTGCATGAGTTCGTCCCATATATGGAGCTGCATTGCAATTTGGCCACTATGGAGCAGGAGGCCCGGCGTCCCCTGCGATCCGGGGAAACCCTGACGCCGGAACAGACCGCTTATTTCAACGCGGTTTTGGACTATGTAAAAGAGTGCCGCCCGCTTCTCAATCAGGGCCAGTACCACTTGCCGGAGCCGCCGCAGCTTGCCGACTTCGACCAGAGCTTGCAGGACTACAAAAAACAGATCGAGGCAGAGCTGGAACAGGAGGCCGCCGCTGCCGGGCTGACGGTGGAGGAATATGTTGCCTCTGACTATGAGGCCCCGGCGCAGCCCAACTTTTCCATCTACCAAGTGCCGCCCGGCCCGGAGGGGCGCGACTTCCGCTATCGTTCCTATGAGGAATTGCAGGCGGATGGGCTTTCGGTGGACAGGAAGAATTACCAGCTTATCTACTCCGCGCCGCTGGACAAGGACATCACACTGGACGAGATTTACCGCCGCTTCAACATGGAACATCCCGCCGATTACAAGGGACATTCCCTCTCGATGGGGGATATTGTGGTGTTCCGGCAGGATGGAAAACAGACCGCCTACTATGTGGACGAGGGGGCCGACTACCGGCAGGTGCCGGAGTTTTTCGCCCAGCCGGAAAAGCAGCTCACGCCGGACGAGTGCATGACCGGCGAACAAATCCAGACGCCGAGAGGCCGTTTCTATCTGACCGACAGGAGCCGGGAACAGATGGAGGCCGCCGGGTATGGATTCCACCACCAGTCGGAGGACGGCAGGTATCTTATTATGGCAAACGGCACAAGAGCCTTTGCCATCCCCGCCCAGCCAGAAAGCCATATCAAGACGGCGGAAATGTCCACCGAGCAGAACTACAACATGATCGACGGCATGATGAACAACGCCCCGTCTATGGAGGAACTGGAAGCAAGGGCAAAAGCCGG
>ENA-OQLC01001099-OQLC01001099.1-human-gut-metagenome-genome-assembly--contig:-NODE-1099-length-13681-cov-3.522493_pt1 | contig 13681 bp, 13 predicted proteins | sample MGYA00242653_ERZ504807 | MGnify/ENA primary metagenome ERZ504807 (study PRJEB26092, sample SAMD00036381) | human gut metagenome | host: Homo sapiens | study: EMG produced TPA metagenomics assembly of... | reverse complement strand
GCTTATCTGGTCAACACCGGCTGGAACGGCACCGGCAAGCGCATCTCCATCAAGGATACCCGCGGCATCATCGACGCGATCCTGAGCGGCGCTATCAACGAGGCCCCCACCAAGAAGATCCCGCACTTCGATTTCGAGGTTCCCACCTCTCTGCCCGGCGTCGATCCCGCCATCCTCGATCCCCGCGACACCTACAAGGATGCTTCCGAGTGGGAGACCAAGGCTCTGGATCTGGCTGGCCGCTTCATCAAGAACTTCGCCAAGTACGAAGGCAACGAGCACGGCAAGGCTCTGGTCTCTGCCGGCCCGCAGCTGTAATCTGAGCGATTGCTCTTAAAGTAAAGGCATAATAAACGCCCGCACGTCATGTTTTGTGACGTGCGGGCGTTTTTTTGCCGGGGGAGGGTGAAATAAAACACCGCGCTGCGGGTTCTCCACAGCGCGGTGTAAAATTTTACAACAAATTAAATCGCGTAGCCCTTGGCCTTGATGACGTCCACGACCTGCTGGACGTACTTTTCGCAGGTCTCGTGCTCGGGAGCCTCGACCATGACGCGGACCAGCGGTTCGGTGCCGGACTCACGGACCAGGATGCGGCCTGTGTCGCCCAGAGCCTCGCCTACGGCCTTGACGGCGGCCTGCACATCAGCGTCATCCTGCGCAGCCTTCTTGTCGGTGACCTTGACGTTCTTCAGCACCTGCGGATAGATCTTCAGCGGTGCGGCCAGTTCGCTCATCGGCTTCTTCTTGGCCAGCATGACCTCCATCATCTTCAGGCTCGTCAGGATGCCGTCGCCGGTGCTGGCGTACTTGGAGAAGATGATATGGCCGCTCTGCTCGCCGCCGATGCGGCAGCCGTTTTTGGCCATGTACTCATAAACATACTTGTCACCGACGGCAGTCTTGGCGTAGCCGATGCCCTGCTCGTCGAACGCCTTGTACAGACCGAAGTTGGACATGACGGTGGTGACGACGGTGTTCATCAGCAGCTTGCCGCGCTCCTTCATGTAGCAGCCGTAAATGTACAGGATGTGGTCGCCGGTGATGACGTTGCCCTTCTCATCCACGCAGAGGCAGCGGTCGGCGTCGCCGTCGTAGGCAAAGCCGATGTCGAGGTGGTTCTCGACGACGAACTTCTGCAGACCCTCAATGTGGGTGGAGCCGGCGTTCAGGTTGATGTTCAGGCCGTTGGGCTTGTTGTTGATGACGTAGGTGTCTGCACCGAGAGCATCAAAAATGCTCTTGGCAATGTTCCAGCTGGAACCGTTGGCACAGTCCAGGCCGACCTTGACCCCCTTGAAGGAGTAAATACCCAGAGAGATCAGGTATCCCATATAGCGGTTGCGTCCGCTGACGTAGTCGACGGTGCAGCCGACATGGTCACGGCTGGCAAACGGCAGCTCGGGCCAATCCTGGTCAAAGACGTGCAGCTTGCCGTCGAGGTAATCCTCGACGAGCAGCAGCGTTTCCTCGTCCATCTTCTCGCCGTAGCAGTCGATGAGCTTGATGCCGTTGTCATAATAGGGGTTGTGGCTGGCGGAGATCATGATTCCACAGTCGAAATCTTCCGTGCGGATCACATGGGACACACTCGGAGTTGTTGTTACATGTAAGAGATAAGTGTCAGCGCCGGATGCTGTGAGTCCCGCCGCAAGGGAGTACTCAAACATATAGCTGGAGCGTCTCGTGTCTTTTCCGATCACGACTCTGCAGCGGTCTCCCTTGGCCTGTTTTCCATAATACCAGCCGAGAAATCTTCCGACTTTATACGCATGTTCCACGGTAAGATCGACGTTTGCCTCGCCGCGGAAGCCGTCGGTACCAAAATATTTTCCCATTCCTCAATTTCCTCCATATACCGCGAACCTTATAGAGAATCGGACATTTCCATAAAACAATATCCTCATTCTCTATAGAGTCCGCGGTTTTCTGTCTCTTCATAGATTATGCGCATCTGCACCAAACTGTCCGGCATTGATACGCTGCTGACAGGACTTCGCAGATCCTGTTTTCTCTGTAAGGTAAAAAATGATCGCCATTTGCAGGATGGCACTAGTGATTAATGATACTGCCTGCCCTGCCCATATTGTATAAAACTTAAGTTTCCAATTGTTGTATTTTTCCATTTATATTATCTCCTGCATATTATTTTGCTTGAATTTCTATTTTGAACAGCATTCTAGGCAATAAAAAATGCAGGCCAAAATCCACAATGTGGCTTTTGGTCTGCATACATACAATTTGGAAACATTCATATTAAAGACATAGTTAAATAAAGGTATAGTTAAATAACTTATATCTCACCGTAACTAATGAATGCTCAATATCGTATAAATAAGCACAACAAAAAAGCCTATCATCGGGGATAGATTCTGCTTTTTTTATTGCCAGTTTATCTTAAACGCATTGATGCTGTCATAGTTTCGGTTCCTCCTAAACTCTTATTTGTATCAGCATATATTTTAACACAATAAGTTGTTTTAAGCAACGTTTAAAATTGAAAAAAGCCACGGACAGCGATAGCAAAATACGCAATACCGTCAATGGTCTCGATGAACAGTGCAAGCACTGCCATTGACGGTATTTCTTTATTTTGCTTATGAGCAGACAAGGGCAGTAAGCCAAAAGCTGGCTTACCGCCCCAATCACTCATTCTGTTATGCGTAGATAATCTCGCTGTAAATGATTTCTCTAACTCTGGACTGAATTTCATTCATTTTCTGTACCCACAGCATAGCATTATCTGCTTTCAGTTGCTCGGTCACATTTTCCTGCTCTGCAATTTGCTTTGTCAGCAGGAGCAAACGCTCCTGTGCCTGTCTGTCAATATCTGCAAGGTAGGAGTTTAGTGTACCCTCAATCAGCATTGTGGTATAGAGGAACTGCTTATGCTCCTTTAGATACTGCTTGTGGCGCTGTCCCCACAAACCGATAGGCTGTGTTTCTTCTTCGGAAAGTATCAGACAAGGGATATAATAATCTCCCTGCAATTCATACCATAAGCCGTTGATTTCATCAAAAATGTACTTGTCCATATAATAAATCCTCCAGTATAATATATTCGCACATACGCCACAGTTCTCCGATTGCCACATTCTGTTATATCTTGTTATCAGATTTTCTTGCCCTTGTGTTTGCCCTTATCAGCTTCCAAGGGAAGAATAAAACAGTGTGAAATCGTATAATAAGTTAAGGTGAGCATTTTGCGATAAACCCTTTATTTTCAAGGCTTTTGGAGGATTTTATTAAAACCCTGTGAGGGTTAATAACCACTTATAAAATTGTGGTTTTCAAATTCAAGTTTATCGACGAAATGAGCATAATTAAAAATAGAATATATGTTTGACATAAAAGCGGTGGAATGTTAATATAATATCAAAAGGTGCTACCGATAGACGGTTAGCCCTGTAGATAATTGGTAAAAAATAACCGCTTGGTCTGGCAGGACATGGGGCGGTTATTTTTGTGTTTTGTCATTGCTCTTAGAACCAACGGTATAACCAAGATTAAAACAGGTAATGCATAAGCTGATAATGGCTATAAAAAGTTCCGTTGTAAGCATAAGAAAATCCTCCTTTTGTAGATTAATATGGATTCGGCAAGAAGGATTATGAGTATTGTGGACGGCATCAAGCGCAATTCCGAGGAAACTGCGTGAAAAATCTGATAGCAAAGAGAAATCTCATTCAACAAAAGGTGAAGTACATGAAAAGAAAAATAAAACGAATACAAGCAGTATGTATCTATATGATGTTATTATTATTGTTGCTTTTGCCACAAACAGCAATGGCAAAAAATACAGAAAAATCCAAAACCACATTTCCGGTTCAGGTAATTCATAAGACTGGTGATGATAAAGAAAACTTTGTGATCGTGATCATGGGAGATGGCTATACCGCCGGTCAGCAGGATCAGTTTTTGGAAGATGCCACCCAAAAGGCGCGTGGAATGCTGACATGGTCACCATATAGGGAATATTCTGACCGTATTAATATTTACGCTGTGCAGGCAGTTTCTAACGAGTCAGGCATTGGAGTGTATGGCGGTAAGAGTCCGGATACATATTTTCATGTCAAAGTATATGGAAAGGCAGCCGGATTTACCAATGGCGGAGATGAAAGAGCCAAAGCGTTAAGGACAGAACTGGAAGAAAATTATCTGGATGAAGGCGCAAATGTTGGAACGATTCATATACTTTGTAATGATACGGGAAGCTATGGTGCATCAGTAAATCCATTATTTTCTTTTTCTACAAATTCTGAGGATAATAGTGATGGAATGGTTATGGCTCACGAGACCGCCCATAGTATAGGCGGTCTCGGCGATGAATATGAGAGATATACCAACAAACCAAATATGTCCGACACTACTGATCCGGAGAAAATCAAATGGAGTAAAATGTTAGGATTTCGCGGGATCGGAATCACGAATGCAGGAACGGATACCGCATTTGCGCCCAGCCGCGAATGTATGATGCGGTGGCTCGGACAGCCATTTTGCGAGGTCTGCAAGATGGAATTGGCAAGAAAGCTGAATAACACGGATTATGTCAGTAAACCGGCGGCTCTTTATATCAGTGATCCTGAAGTTTCCATTCCTCATAACAAAACCGCGACACTTGACAGAGACAGTGAAAAATACAGGATTACCGAGTCTAACATTACGAAAGCCAATGATGATGATTTAGAATTTCGCACGGTAGTGCAAAATATGGTAAATAAAGAACAACATCTTAAGATGAGTTTTCGCATTATTGGTGCAGATGGCATAACTGTAAAATATAGTGAAGAACAAGAATTTACCATTCCTGCCCTTACAAATTCATATAACCCGGATGCTGCAAGAGAGTCTCTTTCCATTGTACTTCATGATGTGTATGGTCTGACAAAAGGTGACAGACTGGATGGAAAAATTGTGGACATGGATACGCAGGAAGTTTTAGCTACCGATAAAACAGCGAATCAGGCATGGAGCACGGTAAATATTCATTACCAGTTAAAGTCAGAAGATGGAACAAAACAAAATATTCCGAATACAGAAACATCCATTGTATATGTACCGCAAAACTCTACATATACCTTAAGAAATCCGGAATTAGCCGGTTATACCTGTATTGGAAACAGTCTGGATCAGGATAAGGTAAAGATCACGGAAAGCAGCATGGATATTACTTATTATTATCAGGAGAAAAATGATTCCATGGAGGATAAGGATCCTGCAGAGTGTACGGTAAACCCGGTTATAGTACCTTATGATTCGAATCCCCATACATTTGATATTACGCCAGGAAAAGGTGTGGAGCTTCGTTATAGTATGAATGCGGACGGTCCTTATACGATCGAAGAACTTCCTGCCTATACGGATGCAGGAAAATATACCATTTATTTTGAGGCATCTTCTGATTCTGCAAAATCCTGTTATGGAGAGGCAACTTTGGAAATTACAAAAGCGGTTACAGAATTAAATCTTCTTGCAACACCAGAGGGATTAGAGGGCGCTGGCAGCGTAACACTTAAAGTTTTAAAACAGGGAATCAGCGCAGATGAACCGGTGGATATTACTTGCAATGATTCCAGCATTACACTGGTTAAGAAGGAAAATGATCAGTGGACGGTATCGCTTCCGAACAAGACAAAGACGTATCTATTTACTGCCAGATATAACGGTAATGCAAACTATGCGGGGAGTAAAGCTGCCTGTCAGGTTACTGTGAAAGAAAAGAAGTCACAAACTGGGGGAGGGACATTGATTCCCCCGGAAAAACCGACACCAGAAGAACCAACCCCGGAGAAACCGGCACCGGAGAAACCAACACCAGAAAAACCGGCACCAGAGAAGCCGAATCCGGGAGAAACAGAAGTGGTTCCAAATGTAACACCTGTGCCAGAACTTGAAAGCAAGACAGATAAAACAATAAAGAATAAGACCGTCACAATAAAATGTAAATCCAGGAAAGGGAAAAAACAGGTTTTAAAACTTGATAAATCAACGATTAATTACCTTATCAAAAAAGAGGCAAAAGCACTGCAACTGGAATATGGAAACGTTATAATTACAATGGACCGCAATGCCTTAAAAGAAATAAAAAAACAGATGAATTCAGATGTGTATTTTCATGTTAAGAAATTAGATAAACGCATTCTTTCTTCAAAGGCAGGTAAAATTGTCAAAAAACGTCCAATGTATGAAATTTCGGTTACAGGTGCAAAGAAAAAAACGTTAGGAAAATTGAAAAAGGGAAAGGTTACCGTAAAGATCCATTATAAGATTTCTAAGAAAGAAAAAAAGAAAGATCTTTTTGCGTACACCATCAACAAAAAAGGAAATGTCAAAAAGATTTCAAAATCTTATTATGATTCTAAGAAACAGACAGTGAACTTTACAACAAAGAGCTTTTCTAAATTTGCAGTGGGCGGTCGTTTGTGAGAGTGATAAAAAGTTCCTGGATCAAAAAATACGGGAAAATGCCTGAATTGCGGGAATTGCAACCATCAGTTGACAGATTGACAGGCACATTTGGTAGCCTGCAACCGGTCAAAATGGGTATGATGGAGGCGTAACAAAGATCACATCATTGAAAAAGAAAAGAGGATGAGTTATGATTTTAGCTGAAAAAATTATGGAAGAGCGAAAAAAGAACGGATGGTCGCAGGAAGAACTAGCAGAGAAACTTTCCGTCTCCAGACAGGCGGTGTCAAAATGGGAGAGTGCCCAGTCAATACCGGATCTGCAGAGGGTGATCCAGCTGTCAGAGATTTTTGGGGTGAGTACAGACTACCTTTTAAAAGATGAATGTGAGACACCGCAGCCCATTGAGGGAGTGGAACCTTCCGACAAAGATTTTCCATTAAAAAAGGTTTCGGTGGAAGATGCAAATGATTTTATGGAAGTCCGGAAGAAAAATGCACCGAAGATCGCAGCTGCAGTTGCAGCCTGTATCGTCAGTCCGTCAGTTCTGATATTTTTGGCAGGATTATCGGAGGCGCAGATTGGAAATATTTCCGAGGGTGTGGCTGCATCGGTTGGACTGGTATGCCTGCTTGGATTTGTGGCTGCAGCGGTATTTACATTTATTTTCTGCGGTATGCAGACAAAAAGATTCGAGTTTCTGGAAAACGAATGTTTTGAAACCGCCTATGGGGTAGAAGGGCTTGCAAAGGAAAAATTAAAAAATTATGAGGGAACATTTACCAGAGGAATCGCCGTTGGCGTGGTGCTCTGCATCGTTGCGGCAATCCCGCTTTTGGTGGCAGCCTGTATGGATGCGCCGGATGTTGTATGTACCAGCTTTGTATCGCTGCTTTTAATTCTGGTAGCATGTGGCGTGTATATGATAATCCGTGTCGGTATGATAAAAGGAAGTTATGATATTCTTTTGCAGGAGGGAGATTATACTATTTCAGAAAAGAAACTGAAAAAGAAGTCAGATGCATTTAGCGGAGCTTACTGGTGTATTGCCACTGCAATTTATCTGGGATGGAGTTTCTGGACAATGCGTTGGGATTTTACATGGATCATCTGGCCGGTGGCAGGGGTACTTTTTGCTGCGGTATCAGGCATTTTCCGTGCAGTTATGCAAAATGAAAAGAAAAAAATAGAATGAAATACGGATACAGGGCTTCATTTCTTGCAGTTTTCATTCTGATGTCATCTGCCTGTGTAAATGGATTAATCTACAATAAAGAGGTATTTGACAAAGCCGGTTTTACAGACACGCCGAAATCGATCGATGAGTTTCTGGGCATTAAAGGCAGATTTTACTGTTTCCGGTTATTACAGTATATATTATTATATGCAGGAACAGGGATTTGAACATTTTCGTAGTATCCGCTTTTTTGCGATTAGGGAGAAAATCAAGAATTAGGACTTCCTATTTGGAAAAAGATGTAGTATAATAGCCACATCGAAAAATTCAATTGTCACATCAGACATCATTTCCGCAGACGATTCCAACAGGTGAAAGAAAAAGTAAGGAGTTTATGAATGAGAGAAAAATATGAGAGTTTATCATTAGTCGTTTTGCGTGATCTGGCAAAGGCACGGGGACTGAAGAATATTTCTTCCATGAAGAAGAGCGATTTGGTCAATCGTATGCTTGAAGAAGATGCACGCAAACAAAAAGAGACGGAGAGTATGCAGACGCAGGAAGAGCGCGGGGAGCGTGTGAAAGCAAAAGAGGGCACAGAGCGTTCGAAAGATCATGCACAGCCGAAAGAATATTCCAGAAAAAGAACAGAATATGTACCAAGGGAACGCGGAACAGATGCGGATCGTCAGACAAAAGAAAAGGCAGAAGAGCCGGTAGAAACACAGGAAAATCAGACGGCATCTGCAGCGGCAGATGATACCATGATGAGTCTTGACAGTGGAATTACGGCAAATGGTATTTTAGAGGTTATGCCGGATGGATACGGATTTATCCGCTGTGAGAATTATCTTCCGGGTGAGCATGATGTGTATGTTTCACCATCACAGATCCGAAAGTTTAATTTAAAAACGGGAGATATTGTCTGTGGTAATACAAGAATCAAGACACAGCAGGAAAAGTTTTCGGCACTTTTATATGTGACTACAATTAACGGCTATCACCCGAGTGTAGCCCAGAAGAGAAAAAGTTTTGAAGATCTGACACCGATTTTTCCGAATGAGAGGATACGTTTAGAACGCCCGGGATGCAGTGTTGCGATGCGTATTGTAGATCTTGTTTCCCCGATCGGTAAGGGACAGCGTGGTATGATCGTTTCCCAGCCTAAGGCAGGAAAAACAACACTTTTAAAAGAAATCGCCAAATCAGTAACATCAGGAAATCCGAATATGCACCTGATCATCCTTCTGATTGATGAGAGACCAGAGGAGGTTACGGATATCAAGGAAGCGATTGAAGGTGATAATGTAGAAGTTATTTATTCTACATTTGATGAACTTCCGGAACATCATAAACGTGTATCGGAAATGGTACTTGGACGTGCAAAACGTCTGGTAGAACACGGCAAAGATGTCATGATCCTTCTTGACAGTATCACAAGGCTTGCAAGGGCATATAACCTTACGGTTCCACCAAGTGGACGTACCTTATCCGGAGGTCTTGATCCGGCGGCACTCCATATGCCAAAAAGATTCTTTGGTGCAGCGAGAAACATGCGTGAGGGAGGAAGCCTTACAATCCTTGCGACAGCGCTGGTTGATACCGGAAGCAAGATGGATGATGTTGTATTTGAGGAATTTAAGGGAACCGGTAACATGGAACTCGTGCTCGACAGAAAACTTTCGGAAAAGCGTGTATTTCCGGCAATCGATATCGTGAAATCGGGAACCAGAAGAGAAGATCTGCTGCTTGATTCCGAAGAACAGGAAGCAGTTGACATCATGCGGAAGGCAATCAATGGAATGCGCAAAGATGATGCCGTGGAGAATATTTTGAATATGTTTGCACGCACCAAAAATAATCGCGAATATATTAATATGGTAAAAAAGAACAGAATTATTTAAAAATATCTTGATTTTTTTGAAATCATATGTTACACTGATTAAGCTGTTTATCGGGACTTTCCTTTGGAGCAAGTACCATATGCGGATCGGGCATACGGGTATAAAAGGATTGAACAGGCGAAACTAAATAACGATAAGAACATAAAGAGGTGAAAATCATGAGAGAAGGAATCCATCCAGATTATTATCAGGCAACAGTTACATGTAACTGCGGTAACACATTCGTAACAGGTTCTACAAAAGAGGATATCCACGTAGAAATTTGTTCCAAATGCCATCCGTTCTACACAGGACAGCAGAAATCTGCAAGAACTGACGGACGTATCGATAAGTTCAACAAGAAGTACGGCATTAACAAATAGTACGCAAGTGAACATGGTTAAAGATAAGGTTGAGGTTTATTTAATCTCAACCTTTTTTTAGAGCGTCGGATGATTTTATTCGTTAATTTCGTGAAGACCGACAGGAATGGAAAACAGTGTGAAAATCTTCTTTTTCACACATAAGAATGGAGATTAACATGAGATATTCCGGGATTGGCGGACAGGCAGTCATGGAAGGTGTGATGATGAAAAATCAGGAAAAATACGCCGTAGCTGTCAGAAAGCCAGATGGGGAAATTGCACTTGAGGTTTCCGAATATAAAGGTATTATAAAAAATAAGAAAATCAGAAACATGCCGGTCTTACGCGGTGTGTTCAGTTTTATAGAGTCGTTGTACCTGGGTGTTGCAACGTTGACGTTTTCCGCTTCTTTTTTTGAGGAAGAAGAAACGGACCAGAAAGAAAAGACAAAGAAACAGCGTGAGAAAAAAGTATTGACAGAAGAGCAGCAGAAAAGACAGGACAGCCTGATGATGGGTGGTACGGTTGCATTTTCCATTGTTCTTGCTGTCGCGATATTTATGATTCTTCCATATTATATATCTGTATTTTTTCAGAAGTTTACAGATTCCTATATGCTGATCGCTGTTTTAGAGGGGCTGATCCGTCTGGCAATTTTTATCGGGTATGTGGCAGCGATTTCGCTGATGCCTGATATTAAACGGGTTTACATGTATCATGGTGCGGAGCATAAGTGCATTAACTGTATTGAACACGGGATGGATCTTACGGTGGAGAACGTGAGAAAGAGTTCCAGATTACATAAGCGTTGTGGAACCAGTTTCCTGCTGATCGTTATGATCATCAGTATTTTCTTTTTTATGTTCATCCATGTGGATTCAAGAGTGTTAAGACTGGTACTTCGTCTTGTGCTGATCCCGGTGATCGCGGGTGTGTCTTTTGAATTTATAAGACTTGCAGGACGCAGCGATAATGCGCTTATTAATCTGTTCAGTAAACCGGGACTTCTGCTGCAGCATATCACGACGAAGGAGCCGGAGGATGATATGATCGAGGTGGGGATTGCATCTGTGGAAGCTGTGTTTGACTGGAAGACTTATGTGGAAGAAATAAGACAAGAGGACAGTAGAGAACATGACATATCGGGAAGCAATTAATCTCGGCGAAAAGGTTTTAAATATGGCAGATGTGGCAGATGCAAAAATTGATGCATGGCTGCTTTTGGAGATGGTCTGCAAGATCGACCGCAGCTTTTATTATCTGCATATGGAGGATGAGGTCGCTGAGGAACAGTTAAGTGAATATGAGATTGCATTGCGCAAACGTGCAGAACATGTGCCGTTACAATATATTGTCGGTGAAGCAGAGTTTATGGGATTGAAATTTAAGGTCAATTCCAATGTGCTGATTCCGAGACAGGATACGGAGACTCTGGTGGAAGAAGCATTAAAAGTCGTAAAACCGGGAATGAAAGTACTTGATATGTGCACCGGTTCCGGCTGTATTATTGTCAGTATCGTGCATAATATACCGGAGGTGGAAGGGACAGCGACGGATATTTCCAAACAGGCACTTCTTGTGGCAAAAGAAAATGCGAAGCTGAACCAGGTTTCGGTCACGTTTGAGCGCAGTGATCTGTTTGACAATGTGACAGGGACATATGATGTGATCGTTTCAAACCCGCCTTATATAAGAACCGGGGAAGTGGTAAAACTCATGCCGGAGGTGCAGGAGTTTGAACCGATGGAGGCTTTAGACGGCAAAGAGGACGGTTTATATTTTTATAGAAAGATTATCAAAGAATGTAAGGCATATCTGAAACCGGGAGGACACATTTTGTTTGAGATCGGTTACGATCAGGGCGAAGCAGTGTCCGGGCTTTTAAAAGAAGCTGGATTTAAAAATGTGACGGTTATCAAAGATTTGGCACACAATGATCGTGTTGTGACAGGAATGGAGGATATATGTTTGATAAATTAGAGGATTTACTGATCCGTTTTGAGGAATTAATGAGTGAATTAAGTGAGCCGGATGTGGCAAATGATCCGGTGCGTTTCCGTAAGCTGATGAAAGAGCAGAGTGACCTGACTCCGATCGTAAATGCATATAAGGAATATAAACAGTGCAAACAGAACATCGAGGATTCCCTTGCTTTGCTTGAGGAAGAGTCTGATGAGGAGATGCGTGAACTTGCGAAAGAAGAGTTAAACGATTCTAAGGCAAGAGTGGAAGAGTTGGAAAAAGAGTTAAAGATCTTATTACTTCCGAAAGACCCGAACGATGACAAGAACGTTATCGTTGAGATCCGCGCAGGCGCCGGCGGTGACGAGGCTGCTTTATTTGCTGCTGAAATTTATCGTATGTATCTGCATTATGCAGAAAGCAGAAACTGGAAGACGGAGATCATGGAAGCAGATGAAACCGGCATCGGCGGTATGAAGAGTGTTACTTTTATGCTGAGCGGACAGGGAGCCTACTCCGTTATGAAATATGAGTCCGGTGTACACCGTGTACAGCGTGTCCCGGAGACAGAGTCCGGCGGACGTATCCATACTTCCACTATCACAGTTGCAGTGATGCCGGAGGCTGAGGAAGTGGATGTGCAGATCGATGACAAAGATATCCGTATCGATGTTATGCGTGCTTCCGGTAACGGCGGACAGTGCGTCAACACCACCGACTCCGCGGTACGTTTAACACATATCCCGACAGGAATCGTAATCTACAGCCAGACTGAGAAGTCCCAGCTGCAGAACAAGGAGAAAGCATTTCGTTTACTGCGTTCCAAGTTATATGATATGGAGCTTGAGAGACGCCAGAATGAAGAAGCGGCAGAGCGCCGCAGCCAGATCGGTACCGGTGACCGCTCCGAGAAGATCCGTACCTACAACTTCCCGCAGGGACGTGTGACAGACCACAGGATCAAGCTGACACTCTATAAGATCGATGCCATCATGGACGGCGATATTCAGGAACTGATCGACAGCCTGATCGCAGCAGACCAGGCGGCGAAGCTTGCAAAAATGAATGAGAACTAATTAAAAAATACCTTCGAGGACCAGAAATGATCTTCGAAGGTATTTTTTACCTCAGTCGAGAAGACTCCCACCTCTTCAGGTGGTGAGTCATAACAGATTAGTCTCAGTGGGAGTTAGGTCTCCGACTGAGAGAGACGCTCCGCGAGGATGCGCAGTGATTCTGTAAAGAATATGTCAGCTTGCGCTGACCAGAATCACGCGCCAAGTCTCACGGACGTTCGACTTGAAAAAATGGGAAATTCCAAGAAATTCCCTATTTCACAAAAGGCACATTCTCTTTATGAGAAAATAATCTTCTGCCACCGTCCGCTCTTATACCTGCAGACAAAGAAGATCCCGCGGACAAGCCAGTCGATGGTCATAGCAACCCAGACACCGAAGATTCCCATATGGAACACCATGGTCAGCAGGTAGCTGAAACCAAACCGGAACACCCACATGGAGATGATGGAGAGCACCATGGTGACCTTCACATCCGCCGCGGCGCGCAGCGTATTCGGCAGCGTGAAGGACAGCGGCCAGATCGTCACAACGCAGGCAGCATGATACAGGATAATATCGTTTGCATACTGGGCGGCCTCGTCGGAGAGATTGTAGACCGACAGGATAAACGGCAGCGCCAGGATCACGATGAGGTTTGATGCGATCAGGCAGAGATACTCCACGCGCATCATATGCTTTGTGTAATATTTTACCTGCTCGAAATCTCCCGCGCCGACGCACTGGGCGCAGACCGTGAGAAGTGCAAAGCCGAAGGACATGCCGGGCAGGATCGCAAAGTTCGCGATATTATTGCCGACCGCGTTCGCT
>ENA-OQLC01001092-OQLC01001092.1-human-gut-metagenome-genome-assembly--contig:-NODE-1092-length-13783-cov-3.760981_pt1 | contig 13783 bp, 10 predicted proteins | sample MGYA00242653_ERZ504807 | MGnify/ENA primary metagenome ERZ504807 (study PRJEB26092, sample SAMD00036381) | human gut metagenome | host: Homo sapiens | study: EMG produced TPA metagenomics assembly of... | reverse complement strand
TTTACCGGCTCTCTCGTAAATGCGTCATATGCTGCGACGAATTCAAGTCCCGCCTGTTCTAAAAGGTGTTTTACGGTTTCTAATTCGTAGGCACGCTGGTAGTGCGTCTCCTCAAATCTGCGGTAAAGTCCTTCTTCCTCCCGGATAAAAAGCGTCAGATCATATTCATTGATCTGTTCTTCCTCATCGAAATAGTTATCCCAGATGAAGCTTCCCTCCTCGCGGTTCTCAGCGATTGTCGTCTCGCCTAAGAGTTCTCTGTATTTATATACTGTGTTCAGATCGAAGATAAAAATACCATCCGGATCTAAATATTCGTTGACACGGTAAAACAGGGACAAAAGATCTGTCTCTTCCAGCAGATAGTTCATCGAATCACAGATGCTCACGACTGCACGCACGCTTCCGTACAGTTCAAGTTCTCTCATATCCTGTAACAGATATAAGATCTCATCCTCCGGCATCTCCTGATATCCGGTCTCCGCCGCGATCTCCAACATTTCCGGTGAATTATCCACACCGATCATATCGTAGCCCGCTTTTTTCAACAATCTTGTAATCTTTCCCGTTCCACAGCCTAAATCAAGTACTGTTCCGTCACAGATCCCATATTCTTTCATAAGTCCTATAATATACCTGCTCCACTCTTCATAGGGAACATTATCCATGAACAGATCATATACCTGCGCAAAACTTGTATATGCTTCCAAATTATAATCTCCTTTTATCGCTGTTACTGGCAAGTACCATCTTATCACAGGTTTTAGTTGAAATAAAGCAAAAAAGAATCTATACTATTAGCAGTATGTCATTTTTTATTTGAGAAAAGGATTTTGATATGCCCGAAAATTACGATCACTACATCAGCAAAAATATCAAGGCATTTTATAAACGCAGACTTGCAGCTCCGATCATTTACCTGATCGTGCTCATTCTTGCATGGCACTTTTTTTCGCTGTCCGCTGTATTTTCTCCGGACATTTTGCCCGACGACACCTCGTTAGAGACCGCTTTCCGGGGTGGTAAACAGTATATAAGCACCACACTTTCCGATTTAAAATTTACCGGATATACCCAGTCCATCTTCGGTCACACCAACGGTTATTATTATTACACTATGCGTGACGAGGAATGTATCATCGTATTGTTATCGCCAAATACCAGTGAGGAGGGTCTGCCTTCCATCGAAGAAGTCACCATCAAAGGAAAGATTTCAAAGGGAAATGAAAATTTCGACACCCTGCTTTCCAATCTGTCCACCGATTTAAACTGGACGGAAAACGGTATCCGCAACAAGGTTTCTTCCTACTATATCAGCGAACCGGGATTTAACCACGTTGGAAACTGGATCCTGTTTGCAGCAATTTTCATTACCGGAATTTACGCATTGCTCTGCATCGTGCTCTCTGTCATATACATGTTTTTCCCGGTGCTCTCCCCTGCATGCCAGGATCTTGCACTGTTTGGTAATCCGAAAAAGATGTTAGAGCAGGCGGAGGAAGAACTCGCCACACTGCCGCAGCTCGCAACGGAAGATATGTTTATCACGGAACATTTTTTCATTGAAACTTCCGTCTACGGCAATGCGATCGTACCGATCGATGAGATCATATGGATCTACAAATACTCCACGCTGCACAAGTTTTTCTGGTACCATTTCAGTATCTCCTATACACTGCATATCAGTGCCAACAAGCATCTGTATATCCAGTGCCCGAAGAATATTAAATCCGACATCGACGGTATCATCGATTACCTCTCGGAGGCAAACCATGATATTCTTGTAGGATTTAACGAGAAAAACCGCTTGAAAGTACAGGAAATTCAGGGAACACCGATGCATTTTGAAAAGTTTATCGCTTTCTTAAATAAGCGCGTATAATAAATTCCATAAATTTTTTCCAAAAAGAAGGAGACAGGTGAAAATTATCACCTGCCTCTTTCTCTATGGAAAACTATTTTCACAAACCCGTTTTTTATTATCTGCCGTTATGACAGCCGGCATGCTTACCTGCATGACGTACTGATCGACTCAATCGCCACCGCTCCACCGCGCACAACCTCGATCCTGCGGAATTTAGATTTTAACAGGGCGATCAGCTCGTTGTTTCTTCGTTCCGTCAGCTTGCACTCTAAGAGTACACTGTCATTGCCGATATCTGCCACCTGCACATTAAACACCTGTGCGATCTGGAATACTTCCAGCTTTCCTGCCTCATTGACATCTAATACTTTTGCAAATAAAATCTCTTTCATGTGAATCGGCACATCCGTGAGGTCAATGACCTTAATAACCTCAACCATGCGGTTCAACTGTTTTTTGATCTGCTCAAATGTGATATCGTCACTGGTCACACAGATCGTCATTCTTGAAACCGTCTCATCCTCTGTCGTACCAACCGTAAGACTCTGGAGATTGTAAGATTTTCCGGAAAAAAGACCGGATACTTTTGCTAAAACACCTACCTGGTTTTCCACATATAATGCAATCCATCTATTTTTCATATCCGTATCCTCTCCTATTTCAAAATCATCTCGCTCATTGGATTTCCGCTCTTTACCATAGGAAGTACGATCTCATCCGTGGAAATCATAAATTCAATGATGGTCGGGGCATCTGTGTAGGTACGCGCCTCATCAAGTGCCGCCTGGATGTCCTCCTCTTTTTCCACACGGATCCCGTGTGCGCCGTAGCTCTTTGCCAATGCGATAAAATCCGGTGTGTACGGCGGACAGGATGCATTCGGTCCCTTGCAGTTCGCCGGACAGGTTCTCCTTCTGCGCAGGCAGGTTGCCTCATAACGTTTTCCATAAAATAACTGCTGCATCTGACGCACCATGCCAAGGTAATAGTTGTTGAACAGGCAGATGATCACCGGCGCTTCCTGCACGACTGCCGTTGCCATCTCCTGAATATTCATCTGAAAACCGCCATCTCCCGTAAAACATACAACTTCCTTATCCCGGTTGCCGATCTTTGCCCCGATCGCCGCCGGAAATCCAAATCCCATCGTGCCAAGTCCGCCGGATGTGATCAGCTGATGCCAGGAATCTAACTCTAAGTACTGTGTTGCCCACATCTGATGCTGTCCGACGTCCGTCACATAGACAGCCTCTCTAAAGGTACGGTTTACATGCTCAAATACCATCTGCGGTGTCATGCCACAGTCCCTGCGCATCTCAAGCGGATTTTTCTTATCCCACTCTGCGATTTCCTTCTGCCACTGCTCGGTATCTTTCGATTCCGCCCATTCAAGCAGCTTTTCTAATGCCAGATTCGCATCCGATACAACCGGAACATCCACAACAACATTTCTGGAGATTGATGCCGTATCCACATCGATATGTACGATCTTCGCCTTCGGTGCAAATTCATTCAGATCTCCTGTAATACGGTCGTTAAATCTTGTTCCGATAGAAAAAAGCACATCACATTTGCTGACTGCCATATTTGCCGCATATTTTCCATGCATGCCACTGTTACCAACATAAAGTGGATGACTCGTCGGGATCGCACCTTTTCCCATGATCGTCGTAACAACCGGAATCTGCATCTTCTCTGCTAACGCAAGCAGCTTATCATTTGCATGCGCAATATTGATACCGCCTCCGGCAAGGATCAGCGGTTTCTTTGCGGTGCGGAGCAGTTTATACGCTTTTTTCAACTGTCCGATATGTACCGACTCATTCGGCTTATAACCGCGGATCTGGATGTTCGACGGATACTCCGCCGGCCCGGCTGCCGTCTGGATATCCTTCGGAATATCGATCAGTACCGGTCCCGGCTTGCCGGTGGATGCGATATAAAATGCCATCTTGATGATACGTCCCAAATCTTCCCGTCTGCGCACGGTCACACCGTATTTTGTGACACTTCTTGTCATTCCGACAATATCTACTTCCTGGAATGCATCATTTCCTATTAAAGACAGTGGAACCTGTCCCGTAAAGCATACCAGTGGAATACTGTCATAATGCGCATCCGCAAGACCTGTAATGATATTGGTCGCACCCGGCCCACTCGTCACTAAGCACACGCCGACTTTTCCGGTAGATTTCGCGTATCCTTCTGCCGCATGGATCAGTCCCTGTTCATGTCTTGGCAGGACGACGTCAATACTATCCTGTTTATATAATTCATCGAAAAGATCCGTCACAGTACCGCCCGGATAACCGAAAATGGTATCCACGCCCTCTTCCTGCAGCGCTTTTACAAATAATTTTCTGCCTGTTATATCCATATCGTCCTCCCAAAAACCAAGGTATTTTTTCTTTCAAAAAACTATATCCCATCTCACTGGGAAATGCAATGATTTTATTTATCCAATCAACCCGACTGATTTTAAGATAAAGATCCATCCGGTCAGCGTAAATGCCGCTAATAACGTTGTCGTCACGATCACACTCGCCGTCAGCACACCGTCGTTGTTCATGCTCTTTGCCATGATATAACAGCTCGGCGTTGTCGGGGATGCCAGCATGATCAGAATTGCGATCATTTTCTCCCCACCAAATCCCATCCAGACTGCGACCGGAAGGAAAATGAGCGGCTGGATCACTAACTTGATCAGAGATGCCGCGATCGTCGGCTTGATCTTCGCAAGTGCCTTTCTGCCCTCAAATCCGGCTCCGATCGTGATCAGTGCAAGCGGTGTAGCCATCTGCGCCACACTGTTGACCGTCTTATTGATAATCGTTGGAAATTCGATTCCTAAAAGTCCGACGATCAATCCTGCTAAAATGCCAAGAATGATCGGGTTTTTGGCGATTCCGATACATGCCTCTTTGATTTTTTGTTTTCCATCCACCCCGCTTGCATTTTCTCCTTCAAAGGTCAGCACGATCACGGAAAAAATATTATAAAGCGGCACCGCACTGACGATCATAAGCGGCCCCATCGCCGAGGTTCCATAGATATTCGGGATAAAGGCAAGTCCCATCACCGCCGCACTACTGCGGAACGATGCCTGCACAAAAGCTCCCCGCATAGTCTGATCCTTTAAAAACAGCTTCACGCCACCCCAGATCAGCCAGAAACACGCGGTACTGACAAGCGCACAAAACAATACATATTTTAAATCGAATACTGCCCTGATATCCACGCCCGCAATATCACGGAACAGCATAAACGGCAGTGTTACCTTAAAATTAAAACGGTTTGCCACCGTGACAAAATTGTCGTTTAACATACCGATCTGTTTTAAAAAATAGCCGATGACCATCACTAAAAAAATCGGAAACGTCACATTGATACTGTAAATAAAATTTTCCATCTTTGCTGCACTGCTTTCTGTTTACGTTTACTTATTTTCTGACTCTCTCATACCGGTAAAAATAATACTCAAGATCAAAATACGTCTGTTCCTCACTGTCTGCCGTTATCTCCCATGCCGGATCTGCATCCAGATCCGGGAAATGTGCATCCGCATCGTATGCAAAATCGATTTTTGTGACATGCGCCACATCACCTTCATCGATGAGCTGGCGATAAACAGTTTCCCCGCCGATCACATAAATATCTTCGCTGTTATACTTTTCTAACTCTTCATGTAATTCTTCCATATCATGCACGATCAGCGCTCCCGGAACCCGGAACTTTTTATCATGTGTCAGCACAATATTCGTCCGTCCCATTAAAGGCAGTCCATTTGGAAATGTCTCCAATGTCTTTCGTCCCATCACAACCACTTTGCCCATCGTCGTCTCACGGAAAAACTTCTGATCTGCCGGAATCCGCACCAGCAATTCATTTTTATTACCGATCGCCCAGTTTTCATCTGCCGCTACAATTAAATTCATAAAAATCCTCATTTCTGAGCAACTTATTGCGAAGAGGCGACGAGAATCTTAAATTCTCGGAGGCATGTTTTTTTATGCCTTGCCATCAAAGCTATTTGTTTTTGCTCAGAAACAAATAGCCGTGTGAAAGATCTTTTTTTCACACGATTCTCCATTCTGATCACTGCACTGCTTTTCAAGCATCATGCTCTTATCCCGCGCACAGTTTCTTCTCTCTCAAACTCTCATTTTACCCAATTTCCACGAAAATGACAAGGTGTATTTCTATTGCTTTTTCTAACAGAATGGGGTATATTATCATTATGTTTATTTGATTTTTATCCATGCTGGGCATGTGAATAATAAAACGGAGGATGATTATGAGTCAGGCAAAAGTTGACCGCTATAAAGAAGAGAAAGCAAACCGCAAAAAGATTCTTGCAAAAGAAAAAAGAAAACGTATCGCAGGCACCATCTGTGGATGGTTAATTGCATTACTTATCGTCGGATGGGCAGGATACTCCGGTTATAACGCTTACGAAAAGAGCAGACCGATCAAAACGATCTATGCTGATCTTGATGCTATCAATAATTACATGGATACGCTCAACACAGAAGAATAACTTTTTTACACAAAAAGGTTCCGGTACATCCGGAACCTTTTTTGATTCTTGACAACACACAGTTCTCAAACCTCTCATTCTTTGATTTTAAACTGTGTTAATCTGCCTCTCCCTCTGCGACCTCCGCTTTCGCAAGCGCATTTTCAATCGCATTTAAAAGTACGATCGATGTATACTGATTATCCGTATGATATGTAATCCCTTCCGTCGACTGCTGTTTTATCACCTGTTCACTGACATTTTCCAATGCCGGCTCCATAAGCGGATACATTGTCGCCACTGTTTCATCCAGACTGACCAGGGAAATGGATTGTATACGGTTTTCATCTACAATGACCTGTACATCGGCTGACTGGCTGCCCATCATTACCGACGAAGTGTATACGCCTGCCGTATACTGCATCGTTGGCTCTGCATCGCCCTTCTGTTTTTTTGGCAAAAACATGAAAAGCAGCAATATAATCAATACGATCCCAAGTCCGACAAATATCGCTGTATAGATAACCTCCTTCATATGAAGGACCACGATCCTCGTCTTTGCGCTCACCCTGTACCTCCATGGTATCGATTGTTATATTGTATGAGCATAAATCATATTACATGCCTGCATCTTTTAAACATTCTTCATATTCTTTTACCGGCAGCGGGCGTGAAAAATAATATCCCTGAATATCATCACAGTCCAGATTACATAAAAACATCAGCTGCTCTACCGTCTCCACACCTTCTGCCGTGATTTCCATGCCAAAGCTCTGTGCCATCTTCGTGATGGAATTCAAAAGTTTTTCTCCATTGTCGTCTCCAATGTAATCGACAAGACTCTTATCCAGCTTGATCGTATCAAAATGCATACGGTTTAAAGTTGCAAGAGAAGAATATCCACTTCCGAAATCATCCAGAAGTATCTTAAATCCTGCCATATGAAACTGCTCTAACAGATTAAATATTTCATTATTATCAATCGTAGCACTTTCCGTAATTTCCAGCTGAATGTATTTCGAATCAAGGTCAAACGACCGGATCATACTTTCATATTTTTCAACGACGCTTGAATAATAGAGACTGACACGCGAAATGTTTACCGAAACAGGAAGCAGCTTCTGTCCCTGTTTCTGCCACTCTTTCTGCTGCCTGCACACAGCTCGGAATACATACTCATCGAGCCGGATGATATTTCCATTCCGTTCAAACAATGGAATAAACTTAAGCGGCGGAATCAGTGTTCCGTCCGCCCTGCGCCAGCGCACAAGAGCTTCCGCTCCCACAAGCTTTCTCGAATGTGCACTGTACTTTGGCTGATACCAGATCTCAAACTCTTCATTTTCAATCGCTTTTTCAAAATGTTCTTCTAATTCACGGTTTTCCTGAATACTCTCATGGTTCAGCTCATCATAAAACATATAATGCCTGTCACGTCTTCCTTTGATCTGATGCTTCGCCAGCACTGCATTTCCGTATAAAGGCTCTATCTCATCTAATACGATCGTATGAAAAATTCCAAACACCGGGAAAAGATTTGGTATTTCCAGACGTTCCGGTATCTCTTCTATCTTTTTTATTACATGTTCCAGTCTTTGTTTGATGTTTTCCTGATTTTCATCCATCCAGAACAATATAAACCGGTCGGCATTGACATGCGCTGCCAGTTCATTTTCTCCCGTTTCGTTTTCAAAAATCTCCCATATGGCACGCAGCACCTCATCACCTTTTGGGACGCCACAGGTGCTGTTGATCAGCTTAAAATCTGTCACATCCATAGCAATCAGCCATCCCACACCGTCTTTTTTACTTTTCGCGCGTTCCTTAAATGCCACAAAATTATCTCCCAATGTAACGGGATCCTGATACGCAAGTGTCATCAGTTCTTTTTTACTTTTGCGCCACGAATAAATATAGACCCCGACACTGACAGATATCACAGCCAGAATGATAACCATCAGACTGTTGATCGCATCCATGACCACCTGCATACGGCTTGTTAAAACACTTTCCGACACCGCAGTGACTACATACCATGTTTCACCGCTTTCTTCTATTTTAAGCGGCATATAGTAATACAGTGAGGCCTCTTTGCGTTTTGGATCCATTCCATAGCCGCTTTTTCCCTCTTTCATGTCACTGATCATCTTATCCCTGGCATCGTCATCTCTGGCATCGTCATCTCTTTCATCCTCAGAGGCATCCGTGACAAAAATATTCTTTCCAATTCCCCATTTCTTACTGTTTCCAGAACCTGCCACGATCGTACCGTCTATTTTTATGATGTAATTAAAAGCCTGTCCTTCAAATATCTCATTCTTCAGACATTCCTCAAACATCTCATATCCACAGGTTCCAAACAGAACACCTTTTATCGTTTTCTGATTTTTTTCATATACCGGTACACTGAATACATTTATGGTTTCATATGAAGTATCAATCCTGTCTTCAAATGCATCCGTCAAAAAGTTTTTTCCCTGCATCGACTGTTGGAAAAAATCTCTGTCAGACATATTCAGCCGATATCCATCCGTCGTTTTTGCTGTACCATCTGCCGCAATATATCCCATCCGTTTGAACTGGTAAGTCTCTACGAACCCCTGCATTTTATCAACAAAAATACTCTCATCTCCATCCGAAAGTTCCCTTGCCAGACTGTCAAGCAGACGAAAACGCGTACCTGCTTCTTTCTCCACAAGTATTTCATTCTGTTCAGCCACACCCTCGATACTGCTCATCAGCTGTTGCTGCAAACTGTTTCTGATCTGTCCAAAACATCCGAATAATGCTATTCCAAAAATCAGCAATATTACACATAAAACCGCAACATTGTGTATTCCTGTATTTTTTTATACATCCTGGCACCCCATAACTATTTCAAAGTCCTAATACAAATATTTTCCATGACCATTTTCCCATATTTTTTATTATAACACTCTTCATTTATGAGTGCCACCCTAAAAAAACGTTTTCAGCTGTCGATTTTTTCAAAAAATTATTGACAAATTGCTTTTCCCATAGTAAGATAGAACATGTGTCTGACAGACAGATACAAAACAATTTATGTATGCGCGAGTGGCTCAGTTGGTGGAGCACGACCTTGCCAAGGTCGGGGCCGCGGGTTCGAGTCCCGTCTCGCGCTCTTCTCTTAATGATGGGAAACTTTGGTTACAAGGTTTTCCATTTTTTTATTGCAATGTAAAAATTAATTACACTTTTTTACTGATCACACAGTGCTTTTTCAAAGCTTTCCTGCGAATTTGTGAGTGGGGTTTCCGTTTAAATTTACTCTGCTTTCACTCTGATCCACACATAACAGACATCCACCAGATGAACGGGCTAAATTTCCATCTTTCAAACCACTTTCACCCATTATTTTCTATTTTCAACTTCTTCCTCTATCATTTTGGGCGAAACTCCTTCATTTCTGCTGTTTTCACCCTGACTTTTTGATTTTCGTGGGCTATTATAATGAAATCTCATCCTTTTTCACCCATTTTCTTGTATGTTAAATGAATTTCTATTATAAAATGGATGAAATCACCTCTATCTTCTATATATTTCGCCCATATTTAATTTTTATCTCATCCAAGAGCAAATAATAGAATGCGCGCTCCGTGAACATTCTATTATCATGAATAAGAAAAAAGATCCAGTAAAAACTGAATCTTTTTTCAATGCCGGCAATGGGACTTGAACCCATACGATGTTGCCACCGCCAGATTTTGAGTCTGGTGCGTCTGCCATTCCGCCACGCCGGCTTATTCTGTTTTCGAATTGCTCGAACAATAGACATCTTATCATATCATGTAATAAATTGCAAGCAATTTTATTTTAACATTTGCTGATATCATATAAAGAATTTCATACAATGCTATTTTAACATTTGTTGATATCATGCAAAAAATTTCATACAATGGTATTTCCTGATTGTAGCAAAAAAATCCGAAGGTTCACGTTAATCCTTCGGATTTTTTTGATAGTCACTACTCTTCACCAACTCCACTGATTGCAGTTCTCTGTACGCTTTTGACACCGTTCTCCACAGTCGTTGTTTCAAGATAAGTAACGCCATTGATCACAACTGTCTTTGTTATTGTGGTCTCATCATCGCTGTCTCCACCGCCTCCGGTATTTCCAGCCGCACCGGTTCCGGATGCCTGTGTGGTCTGTTCCGGATGTCTGTCCTGCGTTTTCTGAGTAACTCTGGGACTGACCAGCTTCTGCTTTTGTTTTCTGGATTTCTTTTAAGATATCATTATAATTTTCACTTGGCATTACTGCATCGGAACTTCCGATCGTCGATACATAACTGTCTGCATCTTTGCTGTCTGCATCCTGTGTAGAAACATTCTGTGATGCTGTCTGATTTTTTAATAACTCAGATACTTCTCCACAGTAACTCAGATATTCATCAATTCTCAGTGACACCCCTGCTGTTTTTTCTAAACAATTTCTAAATAAATATTCCGTTGCTTTTATCACAGCCTCAGATTCTGAAATGCCCCAAACACATCGAGTGTCCCATATCCCCACTCTCTGTTTGGATAGGTCCGGTTTTCCGGTTTAGCCGTGCCGCGGATCAGCATATTTTTGATGGAAGTATTCGACATGACTGTATTGTTCTGATCCACGATCGCCCACTGCATGATCTGCGCGCAGGCTCCTGCCGTGATCGCAGCAGCTGCACTTGTTCCCGTAAAGGTGATAAAGTTACCAAGAAGCCCGGGACCATAGACATCCACTGCCGGTGCCACAAAATCCGGTTTGATCTCCCCGGTTATCGTATAACCCCTGCCGGAATCCGCATAGATACTGGTATTTGATGCCTGATAACCGCCCACCGTGATTACCTGCCTTGCCGCACTCGGAGAAGTCAGTGTAATCTCCGGATTGGAACGAAGAAAAAAATTATTTCCATCCGTCAGCTCCCGCAGCGGCAGCCAGAGATGATAGTTTCCCGTCACTGTCAGCTGCGGGAAAATGCGTATCGTCCACAATCCCGGTGTCGGTCGGATAAAACGGAAAAATATGAGCTGGCTTGCCGTCTCTTTTGTATCGATCCGGTAATCCACCGTAATTGTTGTTCCCTCAAAAATAAAATTAAACTGCTCTGACGCTCCACGGCGCACCAGAATCCGTGGAATCTGCTCCCCCGAAGGCGATATTATGGTGACTGCATACAGTTCCGGTGCAGATGCCCACAATTCCACAAAAAAGCCTTTTGTATTTTCCTCCACCGTGATCTCCGCATCCTCATGTTCCATCTCTCCAATGATACGCCCCTGAAAATGATGTCTTGCATTGGCCTCATTTCCAGTTGCAGTCACAACCACACGCTTTCTTCTTCCACAGATATAATTCAGATAAGATGGCAGAAATCCCTCGCTTGCATGACTTCCTGCACTGTTTCCAAGTGCCACACAGATGACAAGCGGACGATTTAAAATATTTGCAACTCCATTTAAATAGGAAACCGCCATCATAATGTCGTTTTCCTGATATGCCGGAACGCCGTCTTTCACAAAAAAGAAATCCCGAAGATACTGTTTTGCCTCCTTTAACTTTACCATGATGATCTCAGACTGCGGCGCCGCCCCGATAAAGTCACCGTTTTCACTCTCACTTCCACATGCCACTCCTGCAAGAAATGTGCCATGTCCGTTCATATCACGCGACGGCACCAAATCATACGGATTTTCCGAAAGCAATGCCGCATTGATCTGTTCTCTTGTATACTCTGCTCCATACAAAATACCAACAGGCGGCGTTCCATCCTGTATGGTCTGATCCCAGATACGGACGATCCGGCTGCTCCCGTCACTGTATCGAAATGCCGGATTTGTATAATCAATACCGGTATCAATAAAACCTATCAATACACCTCTTCCCTTTAAGGCGAGAACGGGCTGGTTCTGCATTTTTAAAATACCGGACACCTCAAGTGCAGTCTGATCCAACAGCCCATAACACTTTGGAATCTCTGAATAAGAATAACTGCCTACACTAAGCGGAGGCAGTCCCTCCCTTGGATAATAAAAAATATCATATCCTTCATCAATTCTCTGGATACACGACCCTGCGATCGTCTGTTCATTCGTTTCCTCATAAGATACAATAAAATCAAAAAATTCGTCAGAATACACCTGTTCCCTGCAATCCGCCATAAATAAAAAAACTCCGGTCATCTATTCAATTACTAAATAGATGCCGGAATTTTTTATTTTAGAACCACAAATATTATTCTAATTCGAATTTCTGTACAAGTTCATTTAATGTAACTGACTGTGCTGCCAGCTCCTCACTTGTTGCTGAAGTCTCCTCTGCCATAGCAGAGTTATCAGAAACCACCTGTGACATATCCCTGATGCCGTCACGGATCTGGTCGATACTCTTCATCTGGACATCTGCCACCTGTGCTGTCTCCTGAATCATTCCGTTTGCAATACGAACACGCTCTACCGCGTTGTCCAAAGATGCAATGACATCATTTACGATCGTATTTCCCTTTTCAATCTCATCGAGTGATACGTTGATCAGGTTACGTGTCGTATTTACCGCATCGGCACTCTCATCTGCAAGACCGCCGATCTCTCCTGCTACCACTGCAAAGCCTTTGCCCGCCTCGCCTGCGCGTGCAGCTTCAATAGATGCATTCAATGATAAAAGATTTGTCTGGCTTGCAATATCTTCAATTGCCTTGATGACACCGACAACCTGTTTCGAGGATTCCTGAATTTTGTCCATTGCCTCACGCATCTGTGCCATCTGCTTCTTGCTGTCTTCCATTTTTTGTTCACCGTTTACCTTATATTTCAAAAGCTGTTCTGACTGATTGCTGATCGCAGTGCTTACACTGTCTGAAATATTCATATCCCGAATCATAGTATCAATCAGATCTGCATTCGGATGATATACAAAAGTTCCATCACTTGTCAACAGCATGGAATATCCATTTGCACCGATCGTATAATTCCCCATCATATTCATGACTGTGTCCAGCCCTACGTCTATTCCAACGACACCGACAACCGTATCTTTCTCGTCAAATACAGGTGTTACCGCACTTAAGATTATTTTTCCTGTACTTGCAGCAACATAGGTCTTTGTCAGCATAGTTTCTCCTGTCTGCGTACAGCTGTACCATGTGCGGGTCGTACAGTCATAATCATCGCCGGAAATACCGCCTGCTGATGTAATGGATGCATTACTGTCCAAATCCGCCGTGAATACACCCTGAATATTTTCCGTGTCAAGTCCTGCCACTGCAACAAGCTTCTTTAGTACCGCTGGATATACCTCGTTCTCTGTCATTTTCTGTCCAGCTTTGGTAGTGGTCAGAATTGTCTGCACATCTTCATCCAGTGCAAGCTGTTCTACCATGCGCTCAAACAGGGAAAATT
>ENA-OQLC01001090-OQLC01001090.1-human-gut-metagenome-genome-assembly--contig:-NODE-1090-length-13824-cov-4.578376_pt1 | contig 13824 bp, 10 predicted proteins | sample MGYA00242653_ERZ504807 | MGnify/ENA primary metagenome ERZ504807 (study PRJEB26092, sample SAMD00036381) | human gut metagenome | host: Homo sapiens | study: EMG produced TPA metagenomics assembly of... | reverse complement strand
AGGGAAGGCTTGGGGCTTGCACTGCGTCAATGTTTGTTGTATCATTTATATACAAATTCTCCCACAAAGGAGCTATCCCCATGCCCCATATCATCGAAATCACAGATTTATCCGCCCCCGAGTTGGCTCCTTACACCAAGCTCACCGAGGCCCAGCTGCGCAATAAGCTGGAGCCGGAAAAGGGTATCTTCATCGCCGAAAGCCCCAAGGTCATCGGCACGGCGCTGGACGCCGGGTGCGAACCGCTCTCCTTTTTGATGGAGCGCCGCCAGATCGACGGCCCCGCCGCGGGCGTGCTGGCCCGCTGCCCCGACGCCGCCGTCTACACCGCGGACCGCAGCGTGCTGCAGGCCCTGACCGGCTACGCGCTGACCCGGGGGGTGCTCTGCGCCATGCGCCGTCCGCAGCCGCGCAGCGTCGAGGCACTGTGCAGAGACGCCCGCCGCGTCGCGGTGCTGGAGGGTATCGTGGATTCCACCAACATCGGGGCCATCTTCCGCGGGGCCGCCGCACTGGGCATGGACGCGGTGCTGCTCTCGCCGTCCTGCTGCGACCCGCTCTGCCGCCGCGCCGTCCGCGTCAGCATGGGCACGGTGTTCCAGGTGCCGTGGGCAACGCTGGGTGACAGCCCTGCCGACTGGCCCGAGGCCGGGATGGCCCGCCTGCACGCGCTCGGCTTTAAAACTGCCGCCATGGCGCTGGACAGCCGCGCCGTCAGCATCGATGACCCCGCGCTGCGCACCGAGCCGCGCCTTGCCATCGTGCTGGGCACAGAGGGCGACGGCCTGGCCCGCACCACGATTGCCCACTGTGACTACACCGTTATGATCCCCATGCAGCACGGTGTAGACTCACTGAACGTGGCCGCGGCAGGAGCCGTGGCGTTCTGGGAGCTGCGGGCAAGATAAAAAATAGCGAACATCGTAGGGGCGGATTCTATATCCGCCCGTGCCGCGCTGCCTTTGGCACAATTCCACGGGCGCATATGGAATGCGCCCCTACGGGTATTTCCCGGCAGTGTGCTGCACCGCAAACTTCCTCCGTCAATCTGCCACAAAAACATTACAAAACTTTTACGCCCTGCTGACCGAAACGTCGGCGGGGCTTGTTGTTTTTGACGGAGCAAAATGTTACAATAATTATACAAGCACGCAAAAAGCGTGCAATAACAAATGCGGAGGTTTTCTTCCATGGGCTTCCTGAAAAAATTCACCAAACAGGAGATCAGCTGGATGATGTACGACTGGGCCAACAGCGCCCACTCGGTCATCGTCGTGACCATCCTGCCCATCTTCTTTGACACCGTTGCGGGGTACACCGCCGACAGCGTGTCCAGCATGTCCACCTGGGGCTTTGCCACCAGCCTGGCTATGGCCATCGTCGCCCTCAGCGCGCCGTTCCTGGGCGTGTTCGGCGACATCCGCGGTATGCGCAAAAAGCTGTTCACGGCATTTATGCTCATCGGTGTTGTCTCGGTAGCAGGGCTTTCCTTCACGCCGTTCATGGACTTCACCGCCTCGCCGGATGCGGCGGGCAGGGTCGCGGCGATAGTGCTGGTGCTCTACATCACAAGCACCATCGGCTTTGATGCGTCCTGCATCTACTACGACGCTTTCCTGACCGACGTCACGACGGAGGACCGCATGGACTCGGTCTCGACGCTGGGCTACGGCCTCGGCTACATCGGCGGCTCGACGATCCCCTTGCTGATCTTCCTCATCATGAACGCCGTCGGCGTGCCGATGCTGACCTGCCTCGGGTTCATCTTTGGCCTGACCGCCGTGTGGTGGCTCGTGTTCAGTATCCCGCTGGTCAAAAACTGTGAGCAGACCTCCGGCAAGCCCTATAAGAAGGGCGATGTGGGGGCCAGCATTAAAAACGTGTTCACGACCATGAAGGAGATCGGCGCGGATAAGCCAATGCTGATCTACATTATATCGTACTTTTTCTACATCGACGGTGTGCATACCATCATCAGCATGTCTACAAGCTACGGCACCAACCTGGGGCTGGACTCCGCCGGTATGCTGCTGGCGCTGCTGCTGGTGCAGGTGCTGGGCCTGCCGTTCTGCCTGCTCTACATGAAGCTGGCCGAGAAGTTCGGCGCACGCACGATGGTCGGCGTCGGCATCTGCGTTTACATGTTTATCTGCGTATTTGCGTTCTTTATGAACAGCCTGTGGCAGTTCTGGATGCTGGCCGTGCTCTGCGCCACCAGCCAGGGCGGCATTCAGGCGCTGTCCCGCTCGATGTTCGGCAAGCTCATTCCCGACAAGTCCCGCAGCGGCGAGTTCTTCGGCTTCTTTGACATCTTCGGCAAGTTCTCGTCCATCATGGGCCCGGCGCTCGTCGGCTTTGTCAGTGCCTTTGCCGCCAACAAAATGCTGGCCGACCAGGGTCTGACCGCCGCCACAGCCACCGCCGAGCAGGTCGATGCCATCAATGCCGCCGCCGGACCGTTCGGCATTTTGTCCGTCATCCTCATCATCATTGTCGGTGCCGTGCTGTACTTTGGCGTGCTGCCGAAAGTTATGACGAATGACGAGAGGAAGATTTGAAGCAGAATGCCTTCCCCCTTGGGGGAAGGTGGCCGAGGCCCCGCCCGAGGTTGGATGAGGGGTAACCTTGCCACGATTGCCCGTGAGCGGAATGCTGTGGCAAACTTTGCCCGCATCCGTCACCTTCGGTGACAGCTTCAGTCTGCGCGCCAAGAGCCGCCTACGGCGGTTGCGCTCCGACACGCGCCTGCGGGCGCAGCCCCGATGGGGAAGCCTTTTTGAAAATTTGACTTTTTCCCTTCCACGCAGTACAATTATACCTACGCTGATACGAAAGGGGACCCTACATGCCGGAAGGCTATACCCATGTGCGCACCGCAAGAAAAGCTGCGGAAACCATCCACTACAAAATTCAGTGCCCGGCGGCGTTTGCGGCGGGTGCCAACGGCCCGGACAGCTTTTTCTGCTTTGAAATCTGGAAAAAGCGCGCCAAGCGCCGCTATGACCTGCCCGGCCTCGGCAGCCGTATGCACGAGGAAAAGACCGGCGCGTTCCTGCGCAGTCTTTGCGCCAACGTCAAGACCCGCCCGCAGGTCGAGTACACGCTCGGCTTTTTGAGCCACTACGCCGCGGATACCGTCGTGCATCCGTTCATCTGTGCCATGTGCGCGCCCGGCCAGCCCTACGCGGGCAAGGGCGGGCACGGCTATCTCGAGATCGCGCTCGACTCGACGCTCCACGCCGAGGACACCGGCTCTGCGCTGGTTCCCGTCGATGACGTCAGCCCCCTGCCCACAGGGGAGGAGCTGGCCGACATCACGGCGCTGCTGCATACCTGTCTGCTGGAAACCTACGGCGAGGACATCCCCGTGGAGTACCTGGCCGATGCGTTCTGGCACACCTACAGGCTGCGCGGGCTGTTCCCCAGTAAGCACGGCATGCGCCGGGTGTTTTTCTGGCTCGTGGAGCCGCTGTTCGGCGGGCGCGGCTTCATCACGGGCCACGTCTCGCCGCGGCAGCTGGACAAGCGCCTGCCCGACGACTGGACCGACCCGTTTACCGGCGAGCATCACGACGGCGGCCTGTTTGCGCTGCTGCCAAAGGCAGTTTTTCGCAGTGAGCAGTTCATGGGTGCGGCGCTGCTGTACTGGATGGACCGGCTGCCCCCCGCAGAATTTGCCGAAAAGCTCGGCAGTATGAGCTATCTGCAGGGCATCGCCACCCCCGAGAGCGACCCTGACACAACAAATCAAACCGAAAAGGAGAACACCGTATGATTCGCATTACCATGCAGAACGGCAAGACCATCGACATTGAGCTGGACCACAGCGCAGCCCCCATCACCTGCGAGAACTTTGAGAAGCTCGTCAAGGACGGCTTTTACAACGGCCTGACCTTCCACCGCATTATTCCCGGCTTCATGATCCAGGGCGGTGACCCGCAGGGCACCGGCATGGGCGGCCCCGGCTGGCACATCAAGGGCGAGTTCCTGCAGAACGGCGTTGCCAACCCCATCAAGCACACCCGCGGTGTCATCAGCATGGCCCGCTCGATGGACCCGAACTCCGCCGGCAGCCAGTTCTTCATCATGCACCAGGATGCCCCGCATCTGGACGGCAGCTACGCCGCCTTTGGCCATGTTGTGAACGGCATTGAGGTCGTCGATGAGATCGCCAACGTTGCCACCGACTGGAACGACAAGCCCCGCACGCCGGTTGTCATGGAAAAGGTCGAGATCGTCTGACAGCAATAAAGAGAGCTATGCCCACGGGCATAGCTCCTTTTTATTATAAGGCTTCCCCCACGGGGGAAGGCGTTTGATTTTAAATCACATAATCATTCCCCGGCTGGCTGGTGTTCACCAGGTCCGCCAGAGTGATGGCGTCGAAATAGTCGTTGATCATCGTATTCAGCTTGCGCCACATCGGCAGGGTGCGGCACTCGGCCATGCGGCGGCACTCCACGGGGTTCTGCTCCAGGCAGGCCACCGGGGCCAGGCTGCCCTCGCTCAGGCGCAGGATGCTGCCGACGGTGTACTCCTCGGGCGCTTTGGTCAGGCGGTAGCCGCCGGACTTGCCGCGCAGACCGGTCAGGTAGCGCTCCTTGACAAGCCCCTTCACGATGGCCTCCAGATACTTTTCGGAAATTTCCTGCCGTGCGGCGATCTCCTTCAGGGGGATATAGCCGTCGTGCTGGTGCTCGGCAATATCGATCATAACACGCAGCGCATAACGGCCCTTCGTTGAAATCATCATAGTGGTATGCTCCTTACTATTCTTATAACCTATTATACAGGTTGGTAAATAGGATGGCAACACCTTTTTGCAAAATAATTTTGGAAAATTCCCTATTACCCTATTGACAAACGGGAAAATATGTTGTACAATCCTATCAACCTACAAGAAAGGTATGAATTGATATGCGAAAGGGATTTGTGCCATACGCGCGATGTCGCCGTCATGAGTTGTAAAACCGCGACCGCTTTACAAATAAACAGAAATGACGATGGAGGAAACTACCATGAGCAAGATTTATACTTCCGCAGACCAGCTGATCGGCCACACCCCGCTGCTGGAGCTCACCCATATTGAAAACGCCGAGAACCTTGAGGCAAAAATTCTCGCTAAAATGGAATATTTCAACCCCGCCGGCTCCGTCAAGGACCGTATCGCCAGGGCCATGATCGACGACGCCGAGGCTACCGGCAAGCTGAAGCCCGGCTCCGTCATCATCGAGCCGACCTCCGGCAACACCGGTATCGGTCTGGCGTCCGTCGCCGCCGCCCGCGGCTACCGCATCATCATCGTCATGCCCGAGACGATGAGCGTCGAGCGCCGCCAGCTGATGAAGGCCTACGGCGCCGAGCTGGTGCTGACCGACGGTGCCAAGGGCATGAAGGGCGCCATTGCCAAGGCCGACGAGCTGGCGAAGGAGATCCCCAACAGCTTTGTGCCCGGCCAGTTTGTAAACCCGGCCAACCCCGATGCCCACAAGCGCACCACCGGCCCCGAGATCTGGGAGGACACCGACGGCAAGGTCGACATCTTCGTGGCCGGTGTCGGTACGGGCGGCACCGTGACCGGTGTCGGCGAGTACCTGAAGAGCCAGAACCCCAACGTCAAGGTCGTGGCCGTTGAGCCGGCTTCCTCCCCCGTGCTGAGCAAGGGCACTGCGGGCGCGCACAAGATTCAGGGCATCGGTGCCGGCTTTGTGCCCGATGTGCTGAACACCAAGGTCTACGATGAGATCATCCCCGTCACCAACGAGGACGCCTTTGCCACCGGCAAGCAGGTCGGCCACAAGGAGGGCGTGCTGGTCGGCATCTCCTCCGGCGCTGCGATCTGGGCCGCCATCCAGCTGGCCAAGCGCCCCGAGAACAAGGGCAAGACCATCGTGGCCCTGCTGCCCGACACCGGTGATCGTTATCTGTCCACCCCGCTGTTCGCGGACTGATTGCAATAACAGGAAACCTTTGCTATAATAAAGGTACTGTTGCATACGAAGTGAAGGCCGTAGGGGCCGGACATGTCCGGCCCGCAGCTTTCCCGGCAATGCCCTGATAAGGCGAGGCCGCGGGCGAGGCATGCCTCGCCCCTACAACTCAAAAGCAAAAATGTGCAGCACGAAAGAACCGTGCTGCACATTTTTTTAACCAAGGAGGCCCCTATGTCAAATACCCCCGGCGCGTTGATCGCCATGAGCGGCGGCGTGGACAGCACCGTCGCCGCCTACCTGATGAAGCAGGCGGGCTGCCGCTGCATGGGCGCGACCATGCGCCTGTACCAGAATGAGGATCTGGGCCAGAGCGGGTTCCACACCTGCTGCTCGGCGAAGGACGTCGAGGACGCCGCCGAGGTCGCGTTCCAGCTTGACATCCCGTTTGAGGTCGTGAACTACACCGAGGAATTCCGCGAAAAGGTCATTGCCAAGTTCATCGAGACCTACGAGACGGGCGGCACGCCGAACCCCTGCATCGACTGCAACCGCACGATGAAATTTGACAAAATGCTGGACTTTGCCCGGGAGCACGGCCTGGACTATGTGGTCACAGGCCACTACGCCCGCATCGAGCAGGACCCCGCTACGGGCCGCTGGCTGCTGAAAAAAGCACTGTACACCGATAAAGACCAGAGCTATGTGCTCTACGTTCTGACCCAGGACCAGCTGGCGCACACGAAGTTCCCGCTGGGCGGTATGGACAAACCGTCCATCCGCAAGATCGCCGAGGAGCAGGGCTTCTGCAACGCGCGCAAGCACGACAGCCAAGACATCTGCTTTGTGCCCGACGGCGACTACGTCGGCTTTATGGAGCGCTACACCGGCAAATATTACCCGGACGGCGACTTTTTGGACGTGAACGGCAACGTTGTGGGCCGCCACCACGGCGCGGTGCGCTACACCTGCGGCCAGCGAAAAGGGCTGGGGCTGGCGTTGGGCGCGCCGGTCTACGTCTGCGGCAAGGATATGGAGAAGAACACCGTCACCGTCGGCCCCGAGAGCGAGCTGTTCAAGACGACGCTGATTGCAGGGGACTTCAACTGGATTTCGGTTCCCGAGCTGACCGCCCCGATGCGCGTCAAGGCCAAGGCCCGCTACCGCCAGGTCGAGCAGCCCGCAACGGCCTACCCGCTGGAAAACGGCCTTGTGAAGGTCGTTTTTGACGAGCCCCAGCGCGCCATCACCCGCGGCCAGGCCGTGGTGCTGTATGACGGCGACGTGGTCGTCGGCGGGGGAACGATACTATAAATAATAGATAAAAAATAATAAATAATAAATATGGTGGAGTTTTCGCCCCGCGGGGCGAAAACAAAAATACGGTGCAGCTGCGATTTTGCAGCTGCACCGTTGTTTTTATAGAATTACAGCTTCTCCAGCGCCGCCTTCACGCGCTTAACGGTCTCCTCTTTCCCCATCATCGCGGCCAGGTCGGTGCCGCCGCCCGGGGTGCGGGACTTGCCGGAGAGGGCAATGCCCAGCGGGAACAGCAGCCAGCCGTTCTTCTTCTCCATGCTCTCGGCCAGCGTCTTGCACGCCTCAAAGATCGCGTCGCGGGTCCAATCGGTCTGCGCCTCCAGCACGGGCAGCAGGGCGGTCAGGGCCTCCTTCGCGGACTCGGGGGTCGTTTTCTGCTTCTTGTTGCGGTACATCTCAGCGTCAATGGGCAGCACGGCGTCAAAGAAGTCGAGCTGCGGCGGGATGTCCTCCAGAACCTCGCAGCGAGGCTGCAGGTTAGCGCAGAGCAGGTCACGGTCAATGCTGCAGTGTACGGCGCTGTCGATGAACGGGTCGGCCAGGCGGCGGAACTCCTCAGCGGGCAGGGCACGGATGTAGGCAGCGTTGATGGCACGCAGCTTCAGCGGGTCAAAGATGGCCGGGGACTTGGAAATGCGGGCCGGATCCCAGATCTTGATCATTTCGTCCAGAGAGAAAATCTCCTGCTCGCCCTCGGGTGCCCAGCCCAGCAGCAGCAGATAGTTCAGCACGGCGGCGGGCAGATAGCCCTTCGCCACGAGGTCCTGATAGCTGGCATCGCCGTTGCGCTTCGACAGCTTGTTCTGCGCGTCCTTCATGACGGGCGGGCAGTGGATGTAGACGGGCTTCTCCCAGCCGAACGCATCGTACAGCAGGTTGTACTTCGGCGTCGAGGACAGATACTCGCTGCCGCGGATGACATGGGTAATGCCCATCAGGTGGTCGTCCACGACGTTCGCAAAGTTGTAGGTCGGCATACCGTCGGTCTTGATCAGAATTTGGTCGTCCAGCTCCCTGACATCGACCTCGATATGACCGTAGACAACATCGTCAAAGCCCGCCACGCCGCTCTCGGGGATCTTCTGGCGGATGACATAGGGCTCACCCGCGGCCAGCTTGGCGGCAACTTCCTCGGCGGACAGGTGGCGGCAGTGGCCGTCGTAGTGGGTCATTTCGCCCGCAGCGCGCTGGGCCTCGTGCATTTCGTTCAGGCGCTCCTCGGTGCAGAAGCAGTAGTACGCCTTGCCGGCCTTGACCAGCTGCTCGGCATACTGCTTGAACATGCCCATGCGCTGGCTCTGCACGTAGGGGCCGACAGGGCCGCCGATGTCGGGACCCTCGTCCCAGGTCAGGCCGGTAGCCTTGAGCGTGCCGTAGATGATGTCGGTAGCGCCCTCGACCAGGCGGCCCTGGTCGGTGTCCTCAATGCGCAGGATAAAGGTGCCGCCGTTATGGCGGGCCTGCAGATAGGTGTACAGTGCGGTGCGCAGGTTGCCGACGTGCATATAGCCCGTGGGCGACGGCGCAAAACGGGTGCGGACGGTAGACATAGTTATTACCCCTTTATAAGACATTCAATGGTTTCATTATAGGCGGACGGAAAGGCGGTGTCAATGGGAGAAAAGGCTTCCCCCAAGGGGGGAAGCTGTCAGCGGCCCTGACCGCTGACTGATGAGGGGAAACCTTGCTACCGTGATTTGTTTACAGGCAGCAACGACAAGCTTTTCCCTCATCCGGCCCTGCGGGGCCACCTTCCCCCAAGGGGGAAGGCAAAGCGCACGGGCAATCAAACCAAAAACTCCTCAAACCGATGCAAATCGTCAATTTTGACTGTGCCGCGGTAATACACGCCATCCTCGCGGTATTCCTCCGCCGCGACGCTGCCGCGGCTGCGCAAAATGTCCGCCAGCGCCAGCTTGTCATAGGGCAGCACGATCTCGATCGTGCGCACGCGGTGGTTCAGCGCCTCGTCGAGCTTTGCCAGCAGTGCGGGCAGACCGTAGCCGGTTTTCGCGCTCGTCAGCAGGATATCCGGGTCAAAGGCCACGGTGTTGGCGGTGTCGCACTTGTTGTAGACGACCAGCTGGGGGATGTCCGCGCAGTCGAGGCTGCCCAGCACCTCATCGGTCACGGCCAGCTGTTCGGCGGCCTGTGCGTCGCCCGCGTCGGCCACCTTGACGATGACATCCGCGAACGCGGCCTCCTCCAGCGTGGACTTGAACGCCTCCACCAGATGGTGCGGCAGGCGGCTGACAAAGCCGACGGTATCCACCAGAATGATTTGCAGACCGCTGGGCAGTACCAGCTTGCGGGCCGTCGGGTCCAGCGTCGCAAACAGCATGTCGGCTTCAAAAATCTGCTCGCCGCACAGCGCGTTCAGCAGGCTCGACTTGCCGACGTTCGTGTAGCCGACCAGCGCGACCACAGGCACATTGTTCTTCCGGCGGGCCCGGCGGGTCTCGCCGCGGCGCTTTTCCAGCTCCTTTAAGCGGCCCTCAAGATGCTCAATGCGGTGGTGCAGACGGCGGCGGTCCAGCTCGAGCTTTGTCTCACCGGCACCGCGGCGCGCACCGCCGCCGCCACCACCGCCGCCGCCCTGGCGGCTCAGGGATTCGCCCAGCCCCTGCAGACGCGGCAGCTGATAGCGCAGCGTGGCAAGCTCGGTCTGCAGCTTGCCCTCGTTCGTCGTGGCGCGTGCGCGGAAAATCTCCAAAATCAGCATCGTGCGGTCCAGCACCTCGACTTGCAGTGCCGCCGACAGGTTGCGGATCTGGCTGCCGGTCAGCTCGCCGTCAAAGATGGCGGCTGCCGCGTTCACATTCTGGCAGACAAGTCGCGCCTCGGCGACCTTGCCCTCACCCAGCAGCGTTGCGGCCTCGGGCGTCGCACGCTTCTGCACGACCTCGGCCACGGCGTCCATGCCGTTGGCGTCGGCCAGCGCCCGCAGCTCGTCCAGGCTGCGCGCCATATCGTACCTGCCCTGATCCAGCGCCAGCAGCACCACGGGCAGCTTCTCGGCGTCGGTGGCTTTCTGGGCAGTGGTGCCAAAGTCTAATTCTGTCGTGTTATCGGTCATAATTCCTCTTTCAAAAGATGGTAGGCGCGGCAGGGGACCGGCGTGCCGTCAAACTTGCGGTCCGTCACGTCATGGTCGTAGACAAAGCCTGCCTTCTGCAAAACTGCGCTGCTGGCAATGTTCTCATTGGCGTGGACGGCGGCCAGCCAGTCTGCGCCCACAGTGTCAAACCAGTAGTCCCGCACGGTACAGAGTGCCTCGGTGGCGTAGCCTTTATTCCACCACTTGCGGCCCAGCGCATAGCCGACCTCCCAGGCGGGGCCAAGGCGTTCGGTGTTCAGGTGCCAGCCCATCTTCAGCGCCGGGGCGGGGAAGAGGCTGATCGTGCCAAACAGCACCTGGGTGTGCTTGTCGGTGATGCCCCACTGGTAAAAGGCCGGGTCATCATAGTGTTTTTCCCACTCGTTCAGCGTCTCGGCGGTCTCGCCCCAGCTGCGGTGGGCGTTCCAGCGCAGGTATTGGGTCACCTGCCTGTCGTTGGCCCAGTTGTTGTACATCATTTCGCTGTCGTCGATGGAGAGCCGCCGCAGGACCAGCCGCTCCGTTTCCAGCTCTTGTGTGCCGCAATGCTTCATGTTGTCGCCTTACTTTCTATGGAAGATGCCGCGCAGGATGCCAAGGCCCATGCTCCAGAGTCTGGCGAGCTGTGCGCGGTAGAGGGTGCAGTAGATAAACAAAATCACGCCTACCAGCGCAAATTTTATAAAGAAGTGCTGCCACAGCAGCGTGCCGATGGCCGTGACCGCGAACGCCAGCAGAAAGCCGGAGATCGTCTTGGGGTAGCTGGCCACCGTGCGGTAGTACATCTGCCCCGTGATGCTGCGGTACAAAAACGCAAGACCGTTGCTGGCGGCCAGCGCCAGCGCCGCGCCGGTCAGCCCGAACGCGGGCACAAGCAGGGCGCAGAGCCCAAAGTTGGACAGCGCCCCCAGCCCGATGCCAATCGTGTCATGCCACGGCTTGCGGGCAATCGAGTTGCCGTAGACTGTGCCCTCGCACAGAATGTTGAACACAACGGCCAGCATCAGCAGCGGGAAAATGGCAAGGCAGCCGCGCTTGTCCGGGAAGATGACAAAGACGATGTCCTCGAACATGACCAGCACGCAGAAGAAGCCGAAGATCAGCAAATTCAGCACGTCATGCACGCGGCAGATGCGCTCCTGCTCGTCGCGGTAATGGCTGTAGACGTAGGGCCCCCAGTAGGTGGAAAAGCCCGCCTGAATGGCCGTGACGAGCTGCGCCAGGCTGTAGCCGAAGGCAAACAGGCCCTGGGCGTTCTCGCCGCTGGCGTTGCCGACGAACGAAAGGCAGATGCCGCTGGACAGGCTGAACAAAATCTGCGCCGGGGCCAGCGCCACGCCGTAGGGCACGGTCTGGCGCGCGATGCCGCCCAGCTGTGCGCCGGGCAGCGGCGCAAACACGGCGGCGCGGTATTTATACCCAAACGCAATCGCCACAACACCAAAACTTAGAATCGCCGCAACAGCCAGAACAAAGACGTTGGATGTAAAAAAGCCCGGAAGCAGGTAAAACAGGTTGTAGCAGCCCTGCATCCAGAGCGTCTCCGCCGTGTAGGCGCGCAGGTCGTTTTCCAAGCGCAGCAGCACGTTTAAGTAGCGCACCAGCATATACAGCGCCGCGTTGAGGAACAGCAGCGGCACAATGCCCGGCCCGGCGCTGCCCAGACCGAACGCCGCTGCCAGCGGCTGCGCAAAGAACACGCTGCCCGCTACGCCCAGCAGCATCATAAACGCCGCCGAAATCCGCGTGCAGGCCGCGAACAGCTGCCGCGGCCCGGCCCCAGCGGGCGGCTCATGGTAAAAGCGCAGCAGCGCCTGATCCAGCCCCAGAATGCCGATGTTCATGATCGTGGCCGTGTAGGTCATGAAGGTGACCGGTGCGCCCAGCACCTCAGCGGGCAGCAGCCCCTTGACGATGAGCGCCAGCCCCGTGATGGCAAAGCCCAGATAGGTCGCCACCGAATATTTCATCACATTCCCGGCGAAGGATTCACCGGAGGATCTCTTTTGATCTGACATAGTTGCTTGTCCTGTCGTAACGTTGTAGGGGCCGGGCATGCCCGGCCCGCGGCCTTGCCTTTGCCGCGCGTTTGCCGTACAGTGCAGGGCCGGGCATGCCCGGCCCCTACGCGGTGGTCGTTATTTCACAAACGGCTTGATCCTTGCTTCCATCGCCGCGACCTGCTCCGGCGTCACATGCGCCTTGTCCACGTAGCCGTAGATGCGTTGGGCAAAATTGGCCAGCGGCGGGCAGAAGGCAAAGAGCTTCTTCGGCTCCCAGCCGCGGCGGTAGAGGAAGTGTACCCCCGCCAGCGCGCAGAATTTCAGCTTGTTGAAGTGCGGCGTAAAGCCGTCGCCCATCGGCTCGTCCCGCGGGGGGTTCTTGTACACGTCCTCCAGCAGGTCGGCCATCCGCTTGTAGGCGGGCGTCTCGCCGGGGTCAAAATAGCCCTCGATGACGTCCTTCGCAATCGGGAACGGCGGCTCCGGCTCGGCCATGGCGGCGGCGAACTCGTCGTAGCGTGTCACGTAATGGGCGTCCTTGTAAATGACCGGGTCGTACTCGTGTTCAATGGGGACGGGGCGCAGGATGTGGCAGCTCTTGCCGGCCATGTAGACCTCGGCGATGGCGGTGCTCATCCAGATCGAGATCGAGTCCGCCGCGACGATCCACTGCTTGACCGAGTCCGCAAAGATCACGTGGAAGTTGGGGCGCTTCTTCGCCAGCTCCTCCAGCGCGGGGCTGTTCCACTCGCTGGGATGGCGGCGGTAGACAAGCTCCACCTCCGGGTGTGCGCCCAGATATTCATCGAACCAACGCAGTGTTTCCTGCATCGAAACGCGGTTGGTTTTGGCAAAGCCCGTAAAATCGGTGCCCGCCATTTTGGAAAGCTCGGCGACCTCGTCGTCGTTCATGCTGGCATAGCCGAAGCTGGAAATGTACAGGTGCAGCTGCTTGGCCGGGTCAAGGCCGAACTCCCTGCAGAGCGTTTCCTTATCCTTAAAGTAGCCGTCAAACTCCGGGCGCAGAAAGTCCATCATGACCGCGCCGGTCACGGGCGTGTTTTTGGCATCCATGCCGTGGGCCTGCAGGCGGGCGGCGGTGCGCTTGCCCCAGCAGGTCTGCACGCAGCGCTTGGCGTTGCCGTTCATGTTGAACCAGTCGCCCTCCTCCTGCGTGTCGGAGAGCATCTGCTCCCAGTGCAGGTTGACGATTTTGTTGCAGCGGCCAATATTGTTGTACACATGGCTGTTGATGGCCTCGTTGTCATACATGCAGCTGGCGACGAGCACCTCGGGTTTGTCTTTGCCGAACAGCCGCAGATGCTTGGGGTCCAGCAGCTGGCGGATCTCCGCCGTGTAGCCGCGCCGCTCGAGCTCGAGCTTCAGCAAAAGGTCGCTCTCATACTCGCGGACGGTATGCTCATACAAAATCAGAAAGTCTAAAGCCATGTGTACCTCCTAAAAAGCCTTCCCC
>ENA-OQLC01001077-OQLC01001077.1-human-gut-metagenome-genome-assembly--contig:-NODE-1077-length-13922-cov-4.443770_pt1 | contig 13922 bp, 13 predicted proteins | sample MGYA00242653_ERZ504807 | MGnify/ENA primary metagenome ERZ504807 (study PRJEB26092, sample SAMD00036381) | human gut metagenome | host: Homo sapiens | study: EMG produced TPA metagenomics assembly of... | reverse complement strand
GAAATAGACCGTGCCCCACAAAGCGGCGGTGTCGGTCAGCGGGACCTGCGCGGTCAGGCCGTCGGCGTCGGGGGCGGGCGCGGCGGCCAGTGTGCCCAGCCAGTCCCCGCCCGCGGTGGTCACGATGTCCCCTGCCGCCAGCGCGCAGTCGGCGGGCAGGCCGGTCAGGACCCACTGCCCCGGCGTGACCAACCCGGCATAGCTGCCGCAAAGCCCGGCAGCGGCGGAAAATTCCACAGTGCAGGTGTCGCCGTCCGTGCGGGTAACGACCCCCGCGTACCGCCCGCCCGCGTCGAGGACGACATTCCCCGGCGCAGTGTCCGGGCAGGCCAGCGTGAAACCGCCGACGCCCCGGGCCACGACCCGCGCCGGGGTGACGCCGGTGATGCCCCGCCCGCAGCCGACAAGCTGCCGCAGGGCGGCGTTCTCGGCCAGCGCGTCGGCAGACTGCGCCAGCTGTTGATGCAGCGTGAAATTTTCCTGCTGCAGGGCGTCCAGCCGGGTCATGTAGTGCCCGCCGACAATGCGGTCTACCCGAGCCAGCGCGGCGGGCCGGAGTGCCGCCAGCTGCGGCAGGGCCAGCAAAAGCGCGGCCAGTACCAGCGGCACGGCCCAGCGCCAACGCCGCCTGCGGCGGCATGAAAGATCCAGCTGCACAAACATCACCCCAAGGCAGAATATGCCTTGCGGGATGGGGTTAGACTTTGGTATAATACAGAAAGAATACAGCGCATGTAGGGGCGGGCATTGCTCGCCCGCGGAACGCAGTGGCAGCCGCAAAGTTCCCGGGTCGATGACGAACATCGACCCCTACAGCGCAGGGGCGGATTCCCATCCGCCCGGACATTTTCCGCTGCCGCACACGACCGCGTGCGAACCATGTTCGCCCCTACAAATTAAGAAAGGTCAACTTTTATGAAATACAAGCTCCTGTTACTCGATATAGACGGCACGCTGCGGCCCGGCAGCTGTGAGCGTGTGCCGAAGGAAAACGCTGAGGCCGTCTGCGCCGTGCAGAAGGCCGGCGTCAAGATCGCGATTGCCACGGGCCGCGGGCGCATCGGCGTGGGCAAGGGCCTGCTGCGCAGCATCCGGCCCGACTACTGGGTCTGCGCGGGCGGTGCGCAGCTGGTGGACTACAAGGGCGCAGACCTGGCCCTGCACCGCCTGACAACCGAGGAAATGTACGCGCTGGTGGACTTTTTTGAGGATTACGACCTGCCGCTGCGCTTTACCTACCACGACGCGAACTACGCCTACCTCGGCTATGAGGAGTTCGCCCGCCGCGAGCGGGAGAAAAATTTGGCGCTGAACATCGTGGACGGCGAGGATCAGGACAAGCATCTGGAGGAGATGCCCTTCGGCGCGTTCGGCTTTCTCTCGCAGGAGATGGCCGACAGATTTCAGGAAAAATACGGCTATCTGGGGCTGAATTTCCTGTTCTCCTACCCCGGCAGCGACGGCTGCGATATTTTGCAGCAGGGCGTTGACAAGGGCGCAGGTCTGCGGGAGCTGGCGAAGCTGGCGGGCATCGACCCGGCGGACTGCGTGGCCGTGGGCGACGGCGATAACGACGTTGCGATGCTGAAGGCGGCAGGTCTCGGCATTGCCATGGGCAGCGGCAGTGCTGCCGCCAAGGCTGCCGCGGACCGCATCGGCCCCGACGCCGAGCCCCACGGCATTGCCGAGCTCTGCCGTGCGCTCTGGCCGGAGGCGTTTTAAATGGCCGAGTACACCCATGTCGGCCCCGGTCTGCCGCCGCTGCACGGTGCGCAGGCCAACGCGCTGATCTTAGGCAGCTTTCCCAGCCCCAAGAGCCGGGAGCAGGGCTTTTTCTACGGCCACAAGCAGAACCGCTTCTGGCCGATGATCGCCGCCGTGACCGGTGAGCCGGTACCCGATTGGGCCGACATCGAGGCGAAAAAGGCTATAATTTTAAAGCACGGGCTGGCCGTGTGGGACACGATCGGCGCGTGCGACATCAAAGGCGCGTCGGATGCGTCGATCCGCAACGCCGTGCCGAACGATGTGGCCGCGCTGATACAAAAGCTGGGCGTGCGGGCCGTGTTCTGCAACGGCGCGGCGTCGGGGCGTATCTACGCGAAATATGCAGAACCCCTGACCCACCTGCCCGCTGCCGTGCTGCCCAGCACCAGCCCCGCCAACGCCGCCTGGTCCCCCGCGCGGCTGCAGGCGGCATGGGGCGCTGCTTTAGAACCGTTTTTGCGCGCGGATGGTTGCAAGTGAACGGATTTTGTTCTATAATGAATTTGTGCCAGACTCCCGTAGGGGCGGATTCTATATCCGCCCGCAGGCAGCCCGGCACGGAACGGGCGGATATGGAATCCGCCCCTACGGAATGATGATACGGGAGGTGCCTGCATGAGCAAATGGCAGGAAAAAACCAAACGCCCGGTGCTGCCGGTCTATATGGCGGCGCTGGTGTGGCCTATTATGGCCCTGCTGGTGCCCATCTACACGCTGGGCGGGCTGGTGCTGACCGCCGCGGTCAGCGCGGGCGCCTACTTTGCGGGCACAAAGCTCTGCCCTACCCGCGTTGTGCGCACCTACGTGCCCTATGCCACAGGCAGTGAGGACGTGGACGCCATGCTGAACGGCATTGCCGCAAACCTCGATGCACTGCATAAACTGAACGAGGCCATCCCCGACCCGCAGCTTTCCCGGGCCATGGACCGCATGGAGAAGGCAGGCCGCAGCATTGCCGCCGTTGTGGAGAAAACCCCCGACAAGGCGCGCAGCGTGGACCGCTTTGCCCGCTACTACCTGCCCGAGGTCGTCAAGCTGATGGGCACCTACGCGGCGCTGGAGCAGAACAGCGTCAGGGGCGAGAACGCCGCCCAGATCGAGGCCGAGCTGCGCCGCAACGCCGAGACGACGGCGACAGCCTTTGAAAACCAGCTGGATGCGCTCTACAGCGCCGAGGCAATGGATATTTCTACCGATATTGAGGTGCTGGACAGTATCCTGAAAAGCCAGAACCTTGCCAAGTAAATAAAGGATACAAGAAAGGAAGATCACTATGGCTGACCTGAGCAACGAACTAGACCTGAACGTACCCGCCGCACCCTCTCTGACGCTGGATGCCGCCCCCGCGGCCCCGACACTGACCCTGGACCCCGCCGCCGATGAGAAAGTCATCGCGGAAAGCAAAAAAGCGACCCCCGTGCAGGTCGAGGACACGCCCCTCTCCCCCGAGGAGCAGAAGATGGTCAACGACTTTGCCGAGAAAATCGACATCACGAACTCCCAGATGGTCTTGCAGTACGGCGCTGCCAGCCAGAAGAAGCTGAGCGACTTCTCCGAGACCGCGCTCTCCCGCGTCAAGACCAAGGACATGGGCGAGACCGGCGAGCTCATCACGAACCTGATTTCTGAATTGCAGGGCTTTGACGCCACCACCGAGCAGCCCAAGGGCATCTTCGGCTTCTTCAAAAAGACGTCCAACAGCATTGAGCAGCTCAAGACCCGCTACGACAGCGCCGACAAGAACGTCGAGCGCATCAAGGCCCAGCTGGAGGACCACCAGGTCACCCTGATGAAGGACATCACGATGCTGGATAAGATGTATGAGCTGAACCTTGTCTACTTCAAGGAGCTGACGATGTACATCCTGGCCGGCAAGAAGAAGCTGGCCGAGGTCCGCGCCAACGACCTGAAGGCCGCGCAGGAGAAGGCCCAGCGCACCCAGCTGCCCGAGGATGCCCAGGCCGCCCGCGACCTGGCCGACCTGTGTGACCGCTTTGAGAAGAAGCTCTACGATCTGGAGCTGACCCGCAATGTGTCCATCCAGATGGGCCCGCAGATCCGCCTGATCCAGTCCAACGACACGATGATGGCCGAGAAGATCCAGACGACCATCGTGAACACGATCCCGCTGTGGAAGAACCAGATGGTGCTGGCGCTGGGCATCGCCCACAGCCAGCAGGCTATGCAGGCTGAACGCGCCGTGACCGACGCTACGAACGAGCTGCTGAAAAAGAACGCTGCTACGCTCAAGCAGGGCACGATTGAAATTGCAAAGGAGTCCGAGCGCGGCATTGTGGACATCGAGACGCTGCAGCAGACGAACAAGCAGCTGATCGAGACGCTGGATGAGCTGAATAAGATCCGCGCCGACGGCAAGGCCAAGCGCGCCAACGCCGAGCAGGAGCTGGGCCGCATCGAGGGCGAGCTCCGCCAGAAGATGCTGGAGATCAACAACTGATTGCCGTTGTAGGGGTCGATGCTTGCATCCGCCCCTACAGCACAATATAGGTATTTGCTATGCAGCTTGAACAACAGGAAAACTTTACCATTCATGGCCCGCAGCTGGAAATCCTCGGCGAGATCGAGACAAAGCTGCCCGCACCTGCCAAAAAGCGCGGCACAGCGTCGATTGTACTCGCTGCACTGGCGCTGGTGTCGGTGCTGGGCATCGGCGGGGCAAAGTTGAAGGGCGTGTACAGGGAAACGGCGGAAATTTACACCTCCGCGCAGGACGAGTACGGCCACAGCATTCAGGGAGATTTTGAGGCGCAGGCTGACGCGGCGGCGAACCTCATCAAACAGGCGGGCTATGTGGACAGCACCCCGGCGGCTGCTTTACAGGAAGCCGAGGACGCGCTGGCCACGTGGAATGATACGGACGATTCCCCTGCGGTGCAGTACGCGGCCAACCGTCGGCTGTACAATGCGGTGGATACGCTGTATGCGTCGCTGAACAACAAGGTCGATGACAGCACCCAGCGGGCGCTGGATGACCAGTACAATGCGTTTGTTTCGGCGCAGGCGACGATAGAACGCGCCGCCAATGAATACAATCTCTCGGTGGAGGACTACGAGAAAACTGTCTCGCAGTTCCCGGCCAATCTAATCTCCGGTTTGTGGGGTGCGCAGGCACCGGAACGCTTTGCTACCAAATAAACCACGATCAGCAAGGGGAAATTATGAAACTGAAAACATTTGCCAGACGCGCGGCGGCTGCCGGTGCAGTGCTGGCCGCACTGACGCTGGCGGCGCTACCCGCGCTGGCCGCGCCCAAGGTGCAGGTCAGCACGACAAACGCCGTGGCCGACCATGCGGACATCCTGTCCGACGAGACAGAACAGTATGTCAATGACGTTTCAATCAAGCTGTCCGATGCCTGCGGTGCGCAGATCGGCGTCTACACGCTGGATGAACTGCTGGGCAGCACGACGATGGAGGGCTTTGCCTACGACGTTTTTAACGCCTGGGGGCTGGGCTCAGACGACCTGGACAACGGCGTGCTGCTGCTGCTGGCCCCCAACGAGGCCGACGGCGGCGACTACTACATCATGCGCGGCAACGGGCTGGAAAGCCAGCTGTCGTTCAGCACGCTGGGGTCGCTGCTGGACGAGTACATGGAACCCTATTGGGTCAACGGTGATTACGACACCGGCACCCAAAAGACCGTGCAGGCGCTGGCCAACCGGCTGTGCAGCATCTACGGCGTAACGCTGAACAGCAGCTATACCGATACCAGCGCCCCCGATAGAGGAGGGCCCAATGTTATGGGCTTTGTTCTGCTGGTTGTGGCGGTGCTGCTGGTCATCTGGCTCATCACCTACCTGATGCGCCCCCGCGGCCCGCGCCCCCCGCGCGGCGGTGGCGGCGGCAGCAGCTTCGGCAACAATATGTTCTGGTACAGCATGGGCCGTGCGTCCCGTCGCCCGCGCCGCCCACCGCCCCCTCCCCCGCCGCGCGGCCCCGGCTTCGGCGGCCCCGGCTTTGGTCCCGGCCCCGGCTTTGGCGGCGGCCCCAGACCCGGCGGTGGTCCGCGTCCCGGCGGCGGGTTCCGTCCCGGCGGCGGCTTTAGCAGCGGCGGCGGTGCAGGCCGCAGCCGTCCGTCCGGCGGCTTTGGCGGGGCGCGCCCCTCCGGCGGCGGTTTCCGTTCCGGCGGCGGCTCCACCCGCGGCGGCGGCGTAGGGCGGCACCATTAAAGCAAAAAGCCTTCCCCCTCGGGGGAAGGTGGCCCGCAGGGCCGGATGAGGGGCGAGCTTGCCCATATTGCCCGTAAACGGGTCATTACGGTAAGTTCCCCCTCATCAGTCGCCTATCGGCGACAGCTTCCCCTCCCCGGGGAAGCCTTTTTTGTACTTCTTTATAGCAGAAAAGGAGGCAGCTATGCCAAAATTTGCAGTTATCACCGGTGCAAGCTCCGGGATCGGGGCCGAGTTTGCGCGCCAGCTTTCCGCCCGCGGATATAACCTGCTGCTGGTGGCCCGCCGCGCGGATCGGCTGGAAAAGCTGTCCGACCAGCTGACGACTGTCTGCGAGATCTTCACTGCGGATCTGTCCAAAAAGAGTGAGTGCCTTCGCCTGGTCAAGGCGTTGGAGGGCCGCCGCGTGGATCTGTTCATCAACAACGCGGGCTTTGGCGACTGCGGGCCGTTTTTGCAGACGGAACTGGATAAGGACCTCGACATGCTGTCGGTCAACATCCGGGCGCTGCACATCCTGACGAAGAAAATCGGGCAGCAGCTCTATAAGCAGGGCTTCGGCGCACTGCTGAACGTCGGCTCCTGCGCAGGGCTGATGCCCGCAGGCCCCTACATGGCGACCTACTACGCCACCAAGGCCTACGTTGTCAGCCTGACGAGTGCGCTGGCGCAGGAGCTGCGCGAGGCCCGCAGCCCCGTGTATGTCGGCTGCCTCTGCCCCGGCCCGGTCAACACCGAGTTCAACGCTGTGGCGAATGTGGAGTTTGCGCTGCGGGGCATCACGCCGGAATACTGCGTGCGCTGCGCGCTGGACGGCATGGCCCGCCGCAAAACGGTCATTGTGCCGAACCCCGTGGTTGCCGCCGGCATGACGCTGGGGCGCTTCCTGCCGCGGCCCGTGTATATCAAAATCGCTGCGCACCAGCAGCGAAAAAAGCTGTATAAGAGATAAGAGATAAAAAATGCCCGCTGTCTGTGCCAGACAGCGGGATTCTTTGTAGGGGGCGGGTGTTGCCCACCCATGGTTGTGTGCGGCAGCCGCAAGCCTTCCCGGGCGGATATGGAATCCGCCCCTACGTGTGAGGGTCGATGCCCGCATCGACCCGGAAGGCTTCCCCATCGGGGGAAGCTGTCGCTGCCAGGCGACTGATGAGGGCAGAGCCTGCCATGGCAACCCGTTTGCGGCTAATCACGGTAACCTGGCCCCTCATCCGGCCACGGGCGGGGCCTCGGCCACCTTCCCCCTTGGGGGAAGGCACTTTACAGTTAGTTCAGCGTTTTCCCGAAGAACTCCAGCTCCGGCTTGATGGTATTCATCAGGGCGTCGAACTGGTCGGGGGTCAGGCTCTGGGCACCGTCGCTCTTGGCCTTGGCCGGGTCATTGTGGGTCTCGATCATCAGACCGTCGGCACCGACGGCCACTGCCGCCTGGGCCAGCGCGGGCACCATGAAGGCAATGCCTGCCGCGTGGCTCGGGTCGATGACAACGGGCAGATGGGTCATCTTTTTTAACATAGGAACGGCGGAAATGTCCAGCGTGTTGCGCATGCTCGTCTCAAAGGTACGGATGCCGCGCTCGCACAAAACGACGTTGGGGTTGCCCTCTGCCAGGATGTACTCGGCGCTCATGACGAGCTCCTCCAGCGTCGAGGACAGGCCGCGCTTGAGCAGCACCGGCACGTTCAGCTTGCCGACAGCCTTGAGCAGCTCAAAGTTCTGCATGTTGCGCGCACCGATCTGGATCATATCGACCTTGGCGTCAACGAACAGCGGGATGTGCTCGTTGTTCATCAGTTCGGTCACGATGGGCTGGCCCGTGACCTTGCGGGCCTCCTGCAAAAGCTCCAGACCCTCAGCACGCAGACCCTGGAAGCTGTACGGACTGGTGCGGGGCTTGAACGCGCCGCCGCGCAGGATGCTGGCACCCGCCGCCTGCACGCGCTGGGCCACGTAGGTGATCTGCTCCTTGCTCTCGACGCTGCAGGGGCCGCTCATGACGGCAAAGTAACCGCCGCCGATCTTGTGGCCGCCCACGTCGACGATGGTGTCGTCGGGGTGGAACTTGCGGTTGGCCTTTTTGTACGGCTCGGACACGCGGCGGCAGGTCTCGACGACGGGATTTGCCAGCACCCAGCTCTCGGCCAGGGCCTTGGTGTCGCCGATCAGGCCGAGAATGTGGGTGTCGCTGCCGACAGAATCGTTGATCTGGAAGCCCATGCTGTTCAGCTCATTGCAGAGGGCCTGCACCTTGTCAGCGGGGGCGTGCTGTTTTAAAACGATGATCATGATGTGTTCCCCTATCTATTACAACCGTGAATTTTTCTCAATGACGGTATTCTAATACTTTAATGCGCTAAAGTCAAGCCCCCTTGCGAAAATTGTTGGAGGGAGATATAATAGAAAAAAGGCTTCCCCCTTGGGGGAAGCTGTCCGCGAAGCGGACTGATGAGGGGCGGCCTTGCCAATGCAACCCGTTCACGGGCAATCACGGAAGCTCTGCCCCTCATCCGGCCCTGCGGGGCCACCTTCCCCCTTAGGGGAAGGCAAAGCGGGGAGGCCGGGCCGGGCATGCCCGGCCCCTACAGCGCTATTAACAATCGAGAAGGGTAACAATATGGCAAAAGAAGCAAAAACCAACGCAATGCGGATGCTGGAGCGTGCAAAGGTCGCCTACACGTCCCACGAATATCCCCACGAGGAGGGCCAGGCCGTGGACGGCGCAAACGTGGCGCGGCTGACCGGGCAGGACCCGGCGCGGGTGTTCAAGACGCTCGTCACGCAGGGCGCGGACCGAAACTACTATGTGTTTGTCGTGCCGGTGCTGGCCGAGCTGGACCTGAAAAAGGCCGCTAAGGCTGCGGGCGTCAAGAGCGTGGCCATGATCCACGTTGCCGACATCAACAAGGTCACGGGCTACATCCGCGGCGGGTGCAGCCCTGTGGGCATGAAAAAGCAGTTCGTGACCGTCTACGATGAGAGCTGCCTTGCGCAGCAAACGATGCTCGTCTCGGGTGGGCGCATCGGCACGCAGATCGAATGCGCCCCGGCGGACCTCATCAAGGTCACGCGCGGCAGGACGGCGGCCATCACACAGGAGCACGAGGCATGATGCGGCTGGACAAATACCTGGCCGAGCGCACCGGCATGACCCGCAGCGAGAGCCGCAAGGCCGTAACGAAGGGCCGCGTCAGCATCGACGGCGCAGTCTGCCGCAAGGCTGACACCCAGCTGGACGAGCACACCGCCGCCGTGGCGCTGGACGGCGTGCCGCTGGCGGGCGCGTACCGGAAATTTGTGTATATCATGCTCAACAAGCCCGAGGGCGTCGTCAGTGCCAGCCGCGACAAAAAGGACACGACGGTGGTCGATCTGGTCGCGGCGGACTTTCCGCGGCGGGAACTGTTCCCCGCGGGGCGGCTGGACAAGACGAGCACCGGCTTTGTGCTGCTGACTGACGACGGCGCGCTGGCGCATGACATCCTCTCCCCTGCCCACCACGTCGAGAAGCAGTACGTAGTCACGCTGGACACGCCGCTGACCGACGCGATGCGCCGGGGCTTTGCCGCGGGCGTCACGCTGACCGACGGCGAGACGATGGCTCCCGCAGGCGTCGAGCCGCTGACCGACGACGGCCTGACCGTGCAGGTCACGCTGCGGCAGGGCGTTTATCATCAGATCAAGCGGATGTTCGGCGTGTTTGATGCGGGTGTGAACGCCCTGCACCGTGAGAGCATCGGCGGCGTGGCGCTGGACCCCGCGTTAGCGCCCGGCCAGTGGCGTGAGCTGACAGCGGCGGAAGTGGAACGGCTGCAGAACGTAAAGTAATGTAAGGGGGGGAGGAATTTATCCCTCCCGGGATCTGTACCATAGCCGCAGCGGAGCGGTCAAGACCGCTCCCTACAAAGCACCCGTGAATGTCAGTCTGTAGGGAGGGGTCTTGACCCCTCCGTGCGCGTTTCCGCATCCGCAAGGCCCCCGGGAGGGATAGATTCATCCCCTATAAACCAACAAAAAGAGGCAGCTTTTGCAGGCTGCCTCTTTGTCATTCATGAGTATACACCGTCTCGCTCGGTTGGAACATCACGGTATACCCCATATGGTTATAATTGGAGAGGGTGAGCTCGGTGCCCTCGGCCAGAACGATGTGGTGCAGGGTGTCCTGATAGGTGTCGTCGCCGTAGAGCCAGGCGCTGCAATACATCGTGCGGGTGTTTTCCATCGGCAGGTAAAAGGCAAAGTAGCCGCTGCCCGCCGTGCAGGTCACGTCGTAGACGCCGGGTTCGATGTCCTCGCCCACAAGCAGATACAGGCTGTCCTCGCTGTCGCTGAGGGTATACGAAATATCGTCGGTCACCGGGTTGGGGGCAGTATCGGTGGACAGGTCATCGACCTGCGCGTTGCTGCTGTGGAAATAGAGCGCATTGTTCCCGCTCAGGAACAGCACCGTACCCGCGGGCAGCGGGACATCGTCCAGCTCCGAATCCGCAGCGTCGTAGGCGGACAGATCCTCATAAATTTCCACACCGCAGGCATCGTTGACAAGGTGCATCTCCATGGACGTGCCGTCCTCGGCGCACTTGACCGTGTAGGTGCCCCCGGCGGATACGAGCGGGCGCAGGTCGTCGTAGGCATTGCTGTCGGCCTCTATGGCCTGTTCTTCGGAAAATTCGGGAACGGGCTCGGAAACCGAGGAACCAATTTCACGCTTCAGCAGGACCTGCAGCATGGGCAAAATCAAAAACAGCGCCACAACGATGATAAGCCACGCGACATTGGCACTGCGTCTGCGTCTGGAGGGTGCCTCGATGTGGTGCTCCACCCGGGCCGTGCGCACCGCGGGGCGCGGTGCATTGTGGCGGTCTGTGCCGCTCTCATGTACATGGGCGGTGCGTTCCTCGTCGTCGTAGCCTTCCACCTTGGGGCGGTTGCCCGCGGGCCGCACGCGGTGGGGAACATCCTCGCCGTTGACGCGGTGATAGTGGGCACTCTCGCCCCGCAGGGTGTAGCTGTGCTCCGGCGGGATGGGCAGACCACAGTCCTCACACCGGCCATTGACGACCCGTCCGCCGCACAGGCTGCATTTTTGCATAGGGACACCTCCTCTTTTGCCTTTTTATTATACAGGATAGCGTAGGAAATAGCAAGAGGGGCGGGAAAATAAAAAAAGCCTCCCTTGTCAAAGAGAGGCTCAGCTTCAGGCATTCGCTGCCCGTTTTGCAGCCGTCTTTCTGTGCAGCTGCTCGGAAAAAACCGTCATCAATACCAGCATCAGCAATAGGACAAAGGGATACAGCTTCATCGTGATATTCTGCGCCAGAACGCCGAAAAACGGTGAAAGGAGCGTGCTGCCGGTGTAGGCGGCGGCCATTTGCAGGCCGGTCATTGACATGCTGAGATTCTTGCCGAAGTTGGACGGCGTCTCGTGAATGATGCTGGGGTAGATCGGTGCGCAGCCCAATCCGGCGACCACAAGGCCGACCGGCAGCAGCGCATTGCCGAAGGGCAGCAGGATCAGCACAATACCCACGGCATTCAGAAGCTGTCCCATGCGGATCATCTGCTGATCGTTGAATTTCATCGTCAAAAAGCCGCTGAAAAACCGTCCGACTGTGATGCCTACGTAAAACAGGCTCGCCCAGCTGGCGGCGGTCATTGCGTCCAGACCGCGGGTCAGGGTGCAGTAACTGGCGGCCCACATACCGGCGATCCCCTCGACACCGCTGTAAAACGCAAAACAGAGCATTACCTCCGGCACACCGGGGACTTTCAGCAGTTCGGAAATCGTGCGATGTTCCGGGGTAAACTCCTCCCCTGCTCCGGCGTCGGCAGGGGTCTGCCACAGCGGCAGGCTGAACAGCAGCAACGCCGTCAGCACAAACTGCAGAACGGACACTATGCGGTAGCCGTTCTGCCAGGTGCTGCCCGCCAGCGCCCAGCCCATGATGACCGGGCCGCCAGCCGCGCCGATGCCCCACATGCAGTGCAGCCAGCTCATGTGGCGGCTTTCATAGTGCAGGGCCACATAATTGTTCAGCGCGGCGTCCACACTGCCGGCGCCCAGGCCATACGGCATAGCCCACAGGCAAAGCTGCCAGAACTGCGTGCAGGTCGAAAACCCAAACAGCGCCACGGCGGTGGTGGCAACACTGAGCGCTGTGACCCTGCCGGTGCCGAGCTTATTGTTGAGCCAGTCGCTGGCCAGGCTGGACACGATGGTCCCGACGGAGATGATCATGGACACGCCGCCCGCCCAGGACACGCCCGCGCCGAGCTGCGGATACATGCTGGGCCACGCCGCGCCCAGCAGCGCGTCCGGCAGGCCCAGGCTGATGAACGCCAGATAGATGACCGGCAAAAGCAAAGATACCATACAAATACCTCTTGACATTTTGAAATCAGAACACTATGATTATACCATCAAAAGCGGCGGAATAATGCAAGGAATCCGCCAGAATTCTGGTACAATTCCGTCAAAATGGAGGTAATTGGGATGGCACTTAGCCCCTGCTGCACAGAGCTGGACGAAAACGGGCGTGAGCTGAACGCTCACGGCACGGCGGCGTTTCCGGTCGCGTGCTACCATGATCAGCTTGAGATCGACCCGGTGCCATGGCACTGGCATGAGGAACTGGAGGTGCTGGTCGTGACCGAGGGCACGGTGCTGGCCGCCGCAGGCGGCGAAAAGTGCGCGCTGCCGGTCGGTGACGGTATTTTTATCAATGCGGGGGTGCTGCATGCCGACTGGCCGGCATCGGCCGTCCCCTGCGGGCTGCGCAGCATGGTGTTTCACCCGCGGCTGGTGGGCGGCAGCGCCGACAGTGTGTTCTGGCAGAAGTATCTGCAGCCGCTGCTGACCGACCCTACCCGCCCCTGCGCGGTGCTGCACCGAGAGATCCCGTGGCAGCGGCAGGCGCTGGAGGCGATGGAGCGGGCCTACCGCGCCGTCGTCAATGAGGTGCCGGGCTATGAGTTCAAGGCGCGGGCAGCCCTGTCAGAGATGATCTGGCAGCTGGTGACCCATGCGCCGTCCGCCCGGCCTATCCCCAAAAAGGCGCTGCGCAGTGCCGACCGCATCAAGCGGATGCTCCAGTACATTCAGGATCACTACGCCGAGGATGTCTCGGTCGATCAAATCGCGGCCAGCGCCTCCATCAGCGCCAGTGAGTGTCTGCGGTGCTTCCATGATATGATCGGTACAACGCCGAACCAGTATCTGCGGGACCGGCGCGCCCAGCGTGCAGCAGAGCTTTTGTGCGGCACCGGTCTGAGCGTGACCGAGATCGCCGGGCAGTGCGGCTTTCAGGACGGCAGCTACTTTGCCCGGTCGTTCCGGCAGGTCTACGGCTGCGGCCCGACAGCGTATCGCCGAAAGGCGCGCCGGGCAGCGGGCGGGTAAACAGCTGGCACCAAAAACAAACCCCGCCGCCATCCCTTGCTTTCAGGGTGGCGGCGGGGTTGTTGTTTCAGCTTACTCAGCTATTGTTCTTGCGAGTTTTGATCTCGTCAACGACCTGAGCAATGAAGGCGTCCAGCTCCATCGTGGTGGTCTCGCCCTTGCGGTCACGGACGCTGATGTTGTTGGCCTCGACCTCCTTGGCGCCCAGAACCAGCATATAGGGCACGCGGTCAACCTGCTGGGCCTGGCGGATCTTGTAGCCGATCTTCTCGTTGGACTCATCCAGCACAACGCGGACACCGGCGGCCTGCAGCTTGGCGGTGACGTCCTTCGCATAGTCCAGCGTCTTTTCGCTGACGGGCAGGACCTTGACCTGCGTCGGGGCCAGCCAGGTCGGGAAACGGCCCTTCGTCTCCTCGATCAGGTAAGCCATGAAGCGGTCCAGAGAGCCGAGGATCGCGCGATGCAGCACGACGGGGATCTTTTCGCTGCCGTCCTTGTCCACGTAGGTCAGGTGGAACTTTGCGGGCAGGCAGAAGTCCAGCTGGCAGGTGGACAGGGTGTAC